>Ga0207422_1001015_pt1 | contig 67504 bp, 55 predicted proteins | sample MarCyaLeptolynsp_FD_187757 | JGI IMG/M metagenome (GOLD analysis project Ga0207422, IMG submission 187757) | Marine cyanobacterial communities from Panama - species 1 Leptolyngbya sp. (SPAdes) | ecosystem: Environmental > Aquatic > Marine > Unclassified | place: Panama: Panama City | collected...
TACGACGTCGTAAAGGGGCGGGGCCGTGGGAGGGGAAGCCGCCCGGAACCACCGCAGCCGCCTCGGCCTACTGCCGAACGACCGTAGGAGCCGTGAGCCGGGGCCGGGGCCGTGAGCCGGGGCCGGGGCCGTTTGCCGGGGCCGGGGCCGGGGCCGTGAGCCGGGGCCGTGAGCCGGGGCCGTGGCCGGGGCCGGGGCCGGGGCCGGGGCCGGGGCCGTTTGCCGGGGCCGGGGCCGGGGCCGTGAGCCGGGGCCGTGAGCCGGGGCCGTGAGCCGGGGCCGGGGCCGGGGCCGTTTGCCGGGACCGGGGCCGTTTGCCGGGGCCGGGGCCGTGTCCCGGGGCCGGGGCCGGGGCCGTTTGCCGGGGCCGAGGCCGTTTGCCGGGGCCGGGGCCGTTTGCCGGGGCCGGGGCCGTTTGCCGGGGCCGGGGCCGTTTGCCGGGGCCGGGGCCGTTTGCCGGGGCCGTGTGCCGGGGCCGGAGCCGTTTGCCGGGGCCGTCGCCTGCCGTCCACCGCCACCATTAACCGCGCTAAAAGTTGGCCTTGATATACCCGGTCAGAGCCCGAATCGTGCCGATGCTGTGCCCGATCTGATAGTAGGCGGTCCCGTAGTTGACCCGGCCGCCGCCGGACCCGGCTTCGATGCGGAAGCCGTCCCACGCCCACTCCACCTCACCCAGCAACATGCTGACTCCGGGGGCGTAGAAGGCGGACAGCTCGAACCCGCCGAAGCGCCCTCCGATCCCGATGTCGATGGTGCCTGTGAGCATCATCTCCTCGAAGTCCCCGAACGTCGTCGTCAGCCCAAGGCCGCCGCCGGCGTAGACCAGAAACTGGCTGCCGCGCTCCTCGCCGAACCGAACCACCGAAGCATGGCCGCCCACCAGCACGCCGATCCCGAAGATGGGACCCAGCGCCGTAATGGCGTGGACCGACAGGTGCCCCTGGATGTCGAGCAGGCCTTCCTGCGGCGGCACCCGGCGGCGCGTGAGCACCGAACTGCGTCCCCCGGACGAGGCCGCGCCCCGAAACGTGCTCACCTTCGGGCCCCCGCGGGCCACCACCTCACGCGCGAACCGCCAGTCCTTGCCGACACTGCTATGGACCTGGTTGCAGATCTCTCGAACAGCCGCCAGCTGCGCCTTGGCGCGCTGCGCCTCGGGCCCGGGTAGCGCGTCGGCCGACGCCAGCCCACGGCGGTCCAGCTCGCTGTGCACGGCGTTCCAGACCCGCGCGGCAAGCGCCACCTGCAGCTGAGGTGAGCTCTCCGCCGCCAGCATCCTGAGCTCAGCCGCATCCATGGGCCGCATCAGCAGCGACAGCGGTCCATCGTTGAGCCAACGCGCCATCGCCGTAAGCTGCCCATCCCACTCCTCGGGGTAGACCGTCGGCTTCGGCCTGTTGAGGATATGGGCTTGATACGCCTTGAGGACCCGGCCCACGGGCTCCACCAGGACAATCCCCGTCACGCCTTGCTTGACGTTTCCCCGGTGGGTCACCAACCCCACGATCCCGCCCTTGTCATCCACTACAGCGCCCCCCGAGTTGCCCGGGTTGAGGCTCATGGCCAGCTGGATCCGTCCGTCGTTGTTGAGGCGACTGACCTGACCACTGGTGGCCGCCGGGAGGCGCTCCCGTGAGCTGACCGGGTAGCCACTGACGCTGACTGCCTGCATGGCCGCAAGGCTGGGCGCGTAGTTGGGCAGGCGCACATGCTTGAGCCCGGTCATGTCGATCTTGAGAAAGGCGATGTCGTGATTCGGATCGCGATGCAACACGTGCGCACGAAGGGCGTCGTCGCTACCCGGCAGCAGAACCCCCACCACGGGGTCGGTCCCGACCACGTGCTTGGCGGTCATGATGACGCCGTCGTCGGTGACCACGACCCCCGTGCCGTGGGAGCCCTCTCCCATCGCCACAAAGCGATTTCGCCGGTCGCTGTTCTTCGACACCACCCAGCGGCCATGGACGCCCTTGACCGTGAAGATCCGGACGGTGGCCTCATCGATGGGCCTCAGCTTGAAGCCCGTGGCATGGGCGGGCCGGGCGGTTGCCAGGACAACGCCAACAGCGAGGGTCACAACGGTCGCGAAGGCCAGAACGTAGGGGCGCATGACCCTACCTGCTACCGGCCATGTCCCGGGAACGCAAGGTCGAGGTAACCGGCCCGTCCCCCGCCACTTGATTGCTTCGATCGCCGCCGGCAAAGTTCGACGGTGGTTCATCACCTTTTCTGTCCCCTCGAGGGGACCACTTGCAGGGTCGTGCTGCTGGTCGTACTCGCTCTCGGGAGCGGGGTTGCGGGCGGCTGCCGTTCGGGGTTTGGTCCCGCCGGTTCCGAATGCAGCGCCGATGACCAGTGCGACGACGCGCTGCGCTGCATCGCAGAGGTCTGCCGACCGCCCGACGCCGACAGCGACAACGACGGGCTCGACAACCGCACCGAGGCGCTGCTCGGGACCGACCCCGGCCGCTTCGACACCGATGGCGACCTCATCGGCGATGGTGAGGAGGGCGACGTCGACACCGACGGCGATGGCATCATCGATGCGTTGGAGAGCGCGGTGGCCGACGCCGACCGGGATTGTCTACCGGATCAGTTCGACGACCAGAACACCACGCCCCTGTCCGACCCCACCCAGGCGCGACAGTTGCTGTGCTCGGACCAGGGCCTGTGCGCTGACCATGGCGAGGCCATCACCCTGACCTGCCGACACGTCGAGGTCGAAGACCAGGTGGTGGTGGAGGTGACCTGCGACTACAGCGCCGTTCCTGGGTACGAGGGCACCGACGAGCTCAGCTGCGACGGGCTCGACAACGATTGCGACGGCGGGGTCGACGAAGGCTTGGCCTACGCGGGCCCCGACGGCACCGCCGTACCCCTGGGCAGCGCCTGCACTGGCGTAGGCGCATGCGCGACCGCAGAGGGCCTGGCCGAGTGCGCCGCGGATGGACGGGTCGTATGCTCGGTCAACCGCGGCGGCTCCGACTTCGCCGGCGCCGCCGAGGGTGTCTGCAACGCGGTCGACGACGATTGTAACGGGATCGTGGACGACGGACTCGGCTGGGAGGATCCGACGGACGGAACGATGCTCCCTCTGGGAGCCACCTGCGATGGGCGAGGCGTCTGTGGGGTCGGCACGGTCGAATGTGGCGCCGACGGGACCCCGGTGTGCTCCACGGAGCCCAGCGCTAGCGGGGACCAGAGCGGCGACGAAAAGTGCGACGGGCTCGACAATGATTGCGACGGCCTGACCGACGAGGACCAGGAGCTCGTTCAGCGCGATGGCAAGGTGCTGCAGCTCGGAGACGCGTGCGGTCTTGGTCCGTGTGCTGGCGGGACCGTCGAGTGCGCAGGTGGCGTGGCGGTGTGCAGCACCGACGCCCTGGCCGACCCTGGCGAATGGTGTAACGGCATCGATGACGACTGCGACGGGACCATCGACGAAGCCGCGTCTCTGGCCGTTTACTGCCCTGACGCGGACGCTGGAGTCTGCGATGGGGCCATCCCGCTGGCGGCGGTCTGCGATGGTGAGGGAGAGACGCCGCGCTGCGCGTACGCGCCGACGGTCGGGTGGGAGGCTGAGGAGACCACCTGCGACGGACTCGACAATGACTGCGACGGGCTCACCGACGAAGACCTTGGCTGGGTGTCGCCCGAAGGACTCTGGGCTCCGCTGGGATCGCCTTGTGAAGGCATCGGCGCATGTGGGGCAGAAGACAACCAGGCGGGAACCGTGGTCTGCCACGAGGGTCAGGGACAATGCTCGGCCAACCTCGCCGCCATCGATGTCCTGGAGCTCTGCAATGGCGTCGACGATGACTGCGACGGCGAGACCGACGAGGTGGACCCGACCATACCCGGTGGGGGGGTCTGCAAGGCCAAGGGCGTCTGTGCGGCGTACGTCGACACCCTGCCCACCTGCGCCAACGGCGAATGGGCGTGCGGGTACGGCGCCGACCCGGCCTTCGAGCTGACCGAAAGCCTGTGCGACGGGCTCGACAACGACTGTGATGGACTGACCGACGAGAACACGGCCAAAGTCTTCGAAGGAGAGCCAACCATCGTGCTCGATGGGCAGCCGCCGACCCGGCTGTGGCAGCCCGTCGAAGGGATTGGCTGGATGTGGCAGGCGGGCGGGCTCAACCGAGACCAGGAGCCTATGGCCGACGTGTGGCGGTATTCGCCGCAGCTGGACGCGTGGGAGCGCAAGGCCGACCTACCCACTCCGGTGGGTGCGGCGGCGACGGCGTGGGTCGATGCCTACCAGGTGCTGCTGGTACATGGCGGCGTCACGACCCCACTCGAAGGTGCCAAGGACAGCGGCTTTGGGGGCGGCACCGCGCCCACCGACACCCTACGACTCTACGACGCGGCCACCGGCGCGTGGGCCACGGTGGCCCAGCAGGTTGCCAGCGAGGTCCCCGACGCGGCAGTCGCGCTCGAACGAGCGTTCCACGCACTATGCGCCTTTCCAGATGGCAGGCTGGTGCTGCTCGGTGGGCGAGGTGCTGACGGCAATGCGGTGGACCCGGTGGCCCTCGAGGGAACATTGGAGAGCACCGGCGACAACAGCTGGGTGGTCAGTTGGGAGGCGTTCGATACCCAGCCCAGCGCCCGACTGGGTCACGCGTTGCTCTGTGAACCGCAGCAGAACGCCGTGGTCGCTGTGGGCGGGACGGCGCCGACGCTGGCTGCCGTGCCCTTTGTCGAGGCGTGGCTGCCCGAAGGCACCGACGGCGGCAGCTGGACCACACTCGCCGACACCCCATCTGCGGCGAGTCGGTTGTTTCCCGCCGTCGGACTCGACGCCGACACAGGCGTTCTTGCTCTTCAGGGCGGATTTGCCGTGCCTGCCGGTGAAGCGGTGTTTGTCAGCGAAGCCCTCGCCGGAGCCTGGTCCATGGATCTGACGACCGCACTGACGGGGACCACGACACTCTGGACGCCGTTGGAGCTGTTGACCACCCTGCCCGCGCAAGGCGGCGGCGCGTTGAACGCCAGCGTGGATGACGCCGAAGGATGGCTCCGGCTGGGCGGCACCACCGGCCTCGGCTGGACCTGGCGCCGATCGTGGCGGGTGTCGCCCCTGTCGGTGGTGCCCGAGGAGGCCCGCTGGCTCCTGCCCGAAGCGCGGTATGGCGCGACGTTGGTCAGCCACCCGAAGACCGGTATCACCTACTTGCTCGGAGGCGCGCGGGGTGATGACGCAGTCGCTCTGCCGTTGCAGGATGCGCTGCAATCCGATCCGACGGTGTCCGTCTGGACGCCTATCGCCCAACCGGTCGGCCCGACCTCGGACACGGTGGCCTCCAACAAGCCCACGATGGTGGCCGCTTCGGGCGTCTGGGACCCTGTCGGCAAGCGTGTCTTACTGGTGGGTGGCCTATTGCCTGCAACCGGTGCTCCGGCCAGTAAGCTGTGGGCTTACACACCCGACGCAGACCTGAGCAGCGGCGCCTTCTCCAAAGTCGATGCTCAGGGCGACAAACCGGCGGCAGCCTATCGTCCCGTGTTCAGCGTCGATCCGGACGGAGCTACCGCATGGCTCTTCGGAGCCCACCCCTCAGGTCCGATGAGTGACATCTGGACCGACGAGCCGTTTGGCCCCGAGGTCTGGAGCCTGGCGCTGGCCAACTCCACCTGGAGCCGCATCGAACCCCTGGATGGCCCCTCCGGCCTGCGCTCCGCGGGAGGCACCTATGGCGACGGGCTGGACACGCTCGTCATGGACACCAGCGGCCACGTGGCGCTGTGGCACTTCGACGGCAACAGCCTCACCTGGTCCAAGCTCAGCGACGACCTGCCACTACCCGACAGCACGACCCTGGACGCATTCGTCTACGACCCACTGGCCCGGATCGCGCTCGTCATGGTGGTGTCCGAGACGGAACCCGAGTCCGGAGGCTTGTGGGAAGCGGACTTCGAAGCGGCCAGCTGGACCGCGCGCGCGGGAAGTCCGCCGGTGGGTTCAGGTGCCGCGATGGCCCTTCACCCCTCGGTCGGTGCTGTGGGGGTCGGAGGTCTGACTGCCGCTGGGGCCACGTCGATCATGTGGCGGCTGGGGCAGTCCTGCGCCGCCACCAACGCGGCGCCATAGTCCGGCGTTACGCCCAGCGGGCGGTGTTCAGAATCTCGGGCCCGTGGGTCTGATCGCGCGGGCCGCGACGCAGCGAAGCCAGGCAGCCGCGATCGATCTCATCGCGGAGCTGAGCATGCAGCTGAGGACCCGCGTCGACGATCAGTGAGGCCATGTGGCGCTGCTCGGGGCGTCCTGGCGCCCGGTCCTCGTAGTGATGGACGACGACCGCCTGGAACTCGCGCATGTCCAGGCTGGGGTTGTCGCACAACGGCGTCAGGGTCACCGTCTCGCCCATCGCGAGGGCGTTGTCGCAGTCGATGAGGAGCCGCTGAGCGTGATAGCGGAGGGCCCAGCCCATCTTCATACGGGTTCCGTCGTCGATGACGAGCTTGAGTCGGGTGCGGTCGGCGCTGGTGCTCTGGGTCATGGGTGGGCTCCCAATGCGTGGGGGAATGCGCGTTGCATTCGGGCGTTTGACTGTCTGGATGCTCCCCGATCGATCGGGTCGATCTCCCACGACGTCAAAAAACGGACCGTGTATAGTCCGTGCCCCCGCAGCCCATGCGGTCGAACGGAACTCGGGCGGAAGGATGACGCGCCATGCATGAACTCCATAGCTACCTGCAGGACACCTGGGTCCGCGGCGAGGGTGAACCGAGCCGGCTGCTGAACCCGGCGACCGAAGAGGTCATCGCCACGACGGTGACCCGCGGTCTGGACATGGGCGCCGCCCTGGCCCACGCGCGCACCGTCGGGGGCCCTGCCCTACGCGCGATGACCTTCGCCGAGCGCGGCGCGATCCTCCGACAGCTGGCCGAAGCTATCGTGGATATCCGCAAAGAACTGCTCACGCTGTCGACGATCAACAACGGCGCGACCCGCTCCGACTCCAAGTTCGACGTGGATGGCGCATCGTTCACCCTGCAGGCCTACGCGGAGTTGGGTGAAGAGTTGGGCGACCGGCGCTGGATCGTGGATGGCGACGGGGAGGCCATCGAGCTGGCGCGGTCCAAACGCTTCGCCGGCATGCACATCAAAACGCCTCGGCAGGGCGCGGCGGTGCACATCAACGCGTTCAACTTCCCGGCGTGGGGACTGGCCGAGAAGCTCGCCGTCGCGATCCTCGGTGGCATGCCGGTGGTTACCAAGCCGGCCACCTCCACCGCGCTCACCGCCTGGCGCATGACTCAGGCGTTCGTGGACAGCGGGGCGCTCCCTCCTGGCGCGTTGTCGTTCGTGGCAGGCAGCGCTGGCGATCTCGTGGATCAACTGCGGTTCGGGGACGTCCTGGCGTTCACCGGGTCCAGCGGGCTGGGATGCCGCTTCAAGGGCGCCGGGCACCTGGTGGCCGCCGGTGTGCCGGTCAACGTCGAGGCCGACAGCCTCAACGCGGCGGTGATCGGGCCGGACGTCGAAGAGGGAAGCGACACCTTCGAGATGGCGGTGCGCGACATCTTCAGGGACATGACCCAGAAGACCGGCCAGAAGTGCACCGCCATCCGCCGCGTGATGGTCCCCGAGGACCTGATCGACAACGTCGTGGAGGCGCTGTTGGACCAGGCCGACCGGCTCAAGATCGGCGACCCGTCAGCGGACGACAACGTGCGCATGGGCCCGGTGGTGAACGCCGCGCAGCGCGAAGACGTGCTCGAGGGACTCGGGAAGCTGGCGGAGGCCACCGAGAAGCTACGCGGCAACGGTCGCCCCGGCACGCTCCATGGGGTCGATGGTGACAAGGGCTACTTCGTCGACGTGCACCTGTTCAAGGCCGCAGACCCCGCCGCCTCGCTGGCCGCTGACATCGTGCACGACCGAGAGGTCTTCGGACCAGCAGCCACGCTGCTTCCCTACGACGGGAGTGTGGACCAGGCCACCGCGCTGCTGGCGCGTGGCGCCGGCGGACTGGTGGGCTCGGTCTACACCGACGACCGTCGCTTCAGCCGGGACATGATTCTTTCGGCGGCGCCGTACCACGGCCGTCTCTTCCTGGGTTCCAAGAAGGTCGCCGAGTCTGCGCCGGGGCCTGGCACCGTGCTTCCCCAGATGGTGCACGGCGGACCCGGCCGCGCCGGAGCGGGCGAGGAGTTGGGGGGGATCCGCGGGCTCGACTTCTATCTGCAGCGGACCGCCGTGCAGGGCTACAAGCCCCTGCTCGAGAAGATTCTGGACGGAGCATAGGCCGCGATGCCGCGTTGGGTGATAGCGGCTGTGGTGGCCCTCGCGGTGTCGTGGGGGCCAACGGTGTCCGCGCCGCGAGCGCTCGCCGACGATAGCGACCAGAAGACGCGTTCCCTGCCCTGCAAGAAGATGGGCCGCAAGGACAAGGTGCAGCTCGACTTCGACAGCGCCGAGCTGGGAGCGGTCGCAAAGGTCGTGTCGTGCCTGCTGGAGGTGAACCTCATGTTCCAGCCCGGCAACCTGAGGTCCAAGACCATCACCGTCATCTCGAGCCGACCTGTGGACCGCGACGCGGTGTGGTCGCTGTTCCTCAATGCCCTTCACGCGCACAAACTGCGGGTCGAGCGGCGGGGTGGTTTCTACCTCATCACAACGGTCTGACACCCGGACAGAATCAGGCCGATCGGCTATTGGTGACCATTCTGGTCAACAATGGATTGACTTGACCTTTCTGCTGCGTAAGGGTCGGGCCTTCACCGCCAACCGTCCCCCGATTGTGAGGTAGGAAGCCGTGACCACCTGGAAAGAACGCCTGGGCGACCGTATCCCGGCTGAGCTGGGTCGAGAGATCGACATCTACGAGACCCAGATGGAGCTGCGAAAGCAGGGCAAGGTACCGGAGAAGGTCTTCGCCGAGACCCGGCTCCGCCGCGGCATGTACGGCCAGCGCTACGACAATGGTCAGCGTCATGATGGCGTGGCTGTCCGTCCCCTGGAGTTTCCCCGCCCCTGGACGAAGGGACCGGACACCGTCTGGGACGCCCCGGGCATGCTCCGGATCAAGATCCCGATGGGGCGCATGACGGCCGACCAGCTCGACGAGATGAGCGACCTGGCGCAAGAGCATGCCGACGACATCCTGCACGTCACGACGCGCCAGGACATCCAGCTGCACTTTGTCCACATGGACGACGGCCCGGCCCTGATGCGGCGGCTCGCCTCGGTCGGCATCACGACCCGCGAGGCCTGCGGCAACTCGGTGCGCAACATCTGCGCCTGTCAGTTTACCGGGGTGTGCAAGGACGAGGCCTTCGACGTCACCCCCTACGCCGAGGCCTGCACGTACTTCCTGCTCGGCCACAAGGACATCCAGGACTTCGGCCGCAAGTTCAAAATCGCGTTCTCGGGCTGCAAGGAGCACGCCTGCGGCCTGGCCAACTTCCACTGCATCGGCGTCATTGGGGTGACCCGGGAGATCGACGGCGAGCGGGTCCGGGGCTTTGAATTCCTGGTCGGTGGTGGCCTTGGCGCCGTTCCGCGGCAAGCGAAGCTGTTCGACGACTTCCTGCCGCCCGAAGAGCTGCTTCCGATGTGCCAGGCCGTGTCTCGGGTGTTTGCGCGGCTCGGTGAAAAGGACAACCGCTCTCGGGCGCGCGTGAAGTTCCTGGTGCAGAAGCTGGGGATCGACGAGTTCCGAAAGCTGGTGCTCGAAGAGCGGGCCAAGCTGCCCCACGACGAGCGCTGGACAGCGTTCCTGGACGACCTCCACAAAACCGACGAGACCCCGGTGAAGCCGGGCTCGCAGCTGGCCGATGACGCCATCGCTGCCGCCGGGGACGACTTCGCGCAATGGCTGGCGACGAACACCCGGCCCCAGAAGCAGGACGGCTACGTCGCCGCGACGGTACGCTGCCCGCTGGGCGACATCACCTCCGACCAGGGGCGCAAGCTGGCCGACATGGCGCGCCGCTACACCGGCGACACCATGTGCTGCACGGTCGAGCAGAACATCGTCTTCCGTTGGGTCTCCAAGGGTGACCTTCCTGCGTTCTATGCCGAGCTCGCGGCCATTGGGTTGGGCGGCGCCGGAGCCAGTACGCTGAGCGACATCACGTCATGCCCCGGCACGGACACCTGCAAGTTGGGCATCAGCGCCTCGCGCGGGCTCGCCGCGGAGCTTGAGGACCGGCTGGGCGCGCGGTTGTCGACCATGGATGACGGGGTCAAGAAGCTCCGACTCAAGACCAGCGGTTGCTTCAACAGCTGCGGTCAGCACCACGTCGCCGACATCGGCATGCTGGGTGTGGCGCGCAGCGTCAACGGGCGCCGGGTGTCCCACTTCCAGCTGGTGGTGGGTGGCGAGTGGGCCAACAACGCCGGATCCTATGGTCTGCAGGTGGGCGCCTTCCCGTCCAAGCGCATCCCCGAGGTGGTGGACCGGCTGACGGCTCACTGGGTCGAGGAACGCGAGGACGGTGAGACCTTCCAGGCGTTCATCAAGCGCATTGGCAAGAAGTCGGTGCGCAGCCTGCTCGACGACCTCAAGCACGTCCCGACCTACGAGGAAGACCCGGACTTCTACGTGGATTGGGGCGACGCTCGGGAGTACACCGTCGAGGACAAGGGCGTCGGCGAGTGCGCGGGCGAGGTCGTTTCGTTTGCCTCCTTCGGTCTGCACGAAGCCGAGCGAGAGGCCTTCGAGGCGCAGCTTCATCTCGAGGCAGGAGATGCCGTCAAGGCGGCCAAGACGGCCTACCGAGCCATGCTCTCGGCGGCCCAGTCGCTGGTCCGGATCTGGAACATCGACGTCACCAACGACACCGACGACATCTACAACCAGTTCAAGACCCGGCTCATCGACAGCAAGCTGTTCTTCGACAAGTACGCCAAGGGCAAGTTCGCGGCGTACCTGACCAAGACCTACACCAACCCACCGACCGACGACGTGGATGGCGAGGCGGCCCATCGTCTGATCGAGGAGACCAACCTCTTCATCGAGGCCAGCCACTCGGCGTACGAGCGGATTCAGAACCAGTCGACGGCGGTGGCAGAGCCGGCCAAGCCCAGCCAGATCACCAAGTCGCTGAACATCCTGTAGCACAGGCAGAGAGAGCGAGAGACATATGGACGTTCAGCAGATCAGCGTGAAGATCTTCGCCGAGCCCGGCCACAGTGTCGGACAGAGCGAGTACATCCCGGTCTTCCACAAGTGGATCCGTGAGAAGCGCATCGCCAACGACAAGCTCCTCATCGACGTGGCGGACTACAAGCACGTGCACCACGGACCCGGCATCATGATCGTCGGGCACGAGGCGCACTGGTCGATGGACGAAGGCGGCGGCGAGCTGGGGCTCTTCTGGCACCGCAAGCGGGACGAACTCGGACCGGCGCAGCCGAAGCTGCAAGAAGCCCTCCGGGATGTGACGCAAGCGGCTCTTGCGCTTCAGGATGAGCCGACCGTGGCGGGGCGGCTGAGCTTCTCGCCGCAGCGGCTGCTGTTCCGCATCACGAGCAAGCTGGCCGCCGAGAACAACGAGGCAAACCGCGCGGCGTGGCAAGAAACCCTCACCACCTTCCTGGGCAGTGTCGCGCCGGGGGCGACACTGAGCTTCGACCACGACACCGACGCCAGGAACTGCGTCGGGGCGACGGTGACGCTCAGCGGCGGGCCCGAGCTGAAGGCGTTGCACGCAGCAGTCGCTGGGTGAGGTACACGCGCGGGGACTCACGTTCGGGGCCATCGTGCTACTGGCCTTGAAGCGTCAGCGGCTGCAAGGGCAAGAGCGCACTGAGAAGAAGTAGGGCCGCTTGCCGCGGTCGCTACCGAACCCTCAGGCGAACTCGCCGTACTCCCTGATCAGCTGTACGTGCTCATCGGTCGCTACCACCGTCACCGCGTCGAGCAGCTCACTCTCTTGCAGCTCGTTGCACAGCTCTACGCCCGTTCGCTTGAACGGGCTGTTGAGCTGAGGCAGCCCAAACAGCCCCACCGCGAGGGTCCGGCTCGACAGTCCCGTCGTTACCTGCACCGCCGCTTGGGCCGCCGCGCGGGCGCGGTCAGCCCGATAGGACGCCTTGTCTCCCAGGCCCATCAATAACAGCCGGGGAAACGTGAGCCGCCCGTGGCTGGGCACCAGCACCCGCTCGCCCCATTGCCCGCTGACGAAGCCACTTCGCACCCAGCGGCTCAGCGCGCCGCGCAGCCGCCAGTCGACGAGTCCAATCAGCCCCCTGAGCGGCCGCTCGTCGGAGAACAGGGTCAGCGCCAGCACGTCTGCCTGGCACTCGTCGAGCGCCCGGAGGCTGACCGGACAGAACGCCAGCGCGGCCACGCAAAGGCCTCCCTCAGGGACGCTTCAACGACGCCACCCGGTCCAGGATGCCGTTGATGAAGGCGCTCGAGTCCACCGAGCCGTACCGTTTGGCGATCTCGATGGCCTCGTTGAGGGTGACCTTGGGCGGGATATCGTTGAGGTACCGCAGCTCGAAGGTCGCCATCCGCAGGATGTTGCGGTCCACTGCGGCCATGCGCGGCACTTTCCAGTTCGTCGAGCACTGGCTCAGCAGCGCATCGATGGCCTCGAGGTGCTCCGCCACGCCACGCACGAGCTTCTCGGCGAAGGTCTGCACCTCGGCCCCACCCCGGACCATGGTCGCCACCTCGGCGTCTTCGCTGGGCGGTTCGGAGGCACGCTCACGCATCGTCTCGACCGCATCCTCCACGCCCGTCTTGGTGAACTCCATAGCGTAAAGGGTCTGCAGCGCCATCTCCCTGGCGCGACGTCGCGTCCCCACGGCTCAGCCCTCGCCCAGGCGACCCAGCAGGTCAGCCATCTCGATGGCGGCGGTGGCCGCTTCCCAGCCCTTGTTGCCGGCTTTGGTCCCGGCGCGCTCGACGGCCTGCTCGATGGTGTCCGTCGTGAGGACCCCGAAGGCGACCGGCACACCCGCGCTCCAGCTGGCCTGCGCGACGCCCTTGGAGACCTCGCCCGCCACGTAGTCGAAGTGCGGGGTAGCGCCGCGGATGACGGCGCCGATCGCGATGACCGCGTCGTATTTGCCCGAATCGGCCAGCTTCATGCAGGCCAGCGGCATCTCGTAGCTGCCGGGCACCCGGACGACCGTCCAGTCCTGGTCGGCGCCATGCCGGGTCAGCGCATCTTCAGCGCCCTCGAGCAGCCGCTCGGTGATAAAGCCGTTCCAGCGGCTCACCACGATGGCGAAGCGCTTGCCGGCCGCGTTCATGTGACCGACGATTTCCTGAGCTCTGGCGGATGCCATGACGGGTCTCCTCGATGTTCAGTCGCGTGTTTATGACCCGCCGGTTCTAGGGGGTCAACACAAGCTTGGACGGGGCGCTGGTGGTGGTGGTCAGTTTGGGGGTGCTCCACTGGCACGTCTGCCCCCGGTCGTCCGTGTAAGGCGCGGCGTTCACGTCACCGTTGAAGGTGACCTCGATGTTCCCGTCGTCGAGGGTCTCGACGCCCACGATGGTCCCTTCACCGAAGCCGTAGGTGTCCTGGAACTGGGCCTTGTCCAGGCCGCCCCAGAACTCGACGAAGATGGCCGCTCCCACCTCGAGCCGCGTGAGGACCCCTCGGACATTGGTGCTCGTGGTGTAGGCGTTGTCGACCTTGTCCGCCCGGCTACCCTCGAAATAGGCGCCGTCGAAGGTCACGTCGGCCCAGGCTGCGGCGAACGAGTTGGTCTGGGGCCCGTCGTCGCAGTAGGGGGTGGCCGCGATGTAGGTGGTCAGCCGCGCCGACGTCGGGGTGTAGCCAGCCTCCGCCCAGACGCTGTCATAGGACTTGAGGTACCTCTGCAGGCCGTCGTCCTGATTGGTCCGCAGCAACGCCGTAGTGCCGGCGAACACCGTGTTGGCCTGGTCGATCGCATCCGCCAGGCCAATGTCGCCGGTCAGATAGAGGTCGACGAACTTCTCCACGGCGGCCAGCACGCGGTTGACGTCGGCCTCCCCCTGAACGCCCACCAGGGTGCGCTGCCCGTCGTCCAGGGTCTGCCAGATGGAGCCGGAGGCGGGCTGATTGGCCGAGCCGTCGGAGTAGCTGTTGTTGGCCGCCAGGATGAGCAACCCCGGGCCGCCGGCGACGTTGGCGTCGGCGGCTGGCTTGAGCTGCTGAAAGTCCAGCGTCGCCTCACCAAACGCGGCGCGGTTCACGGTCAGACCGATGGTCTTGTACTCGCTGCCGGAGATGACCTCCTGGCGAACACCCTGAGACAGCCAGACCACCGCGTCCATGTGGTCGAGGTCCTCCAACAGCGGAAGGATGGTGCCCTCACGAACATAGGAGGTTTGTTGCACCACGTCGAAACCGCCGTGGCGCGTGACCGCCGTGGAGACGCCATCGAGGTTGACGTCCAGCGCGCCTCCGAAGGTGTTCAGCAGGTGGAACTGCCGCTGGGCGAAGTCCACGCCGGGCAGGTCGGCCTTGTCCAGCTCGACGGCCAGCACGGTCTTGCCGGCCAGATCGTTGCCCTGGAGGGTTTTGAGCAGCTGGGGTTTACCCGCCACCTTCGGCGTCACGCTGCCCCCGGCCGCGTCGGTCCAGGACAGGCTTCCGTCCGCATTGATGCCCTGCTTGACCGCGACGCAGCTCGTGCCGCCTTCGCAGAACCGCACCGCCGCCTCGCCATTGTCGGCTTCGGCCCAGGTCACCACGTTGCCGTCCGTGTCCTCGAGCACCCCATAGGCCACCAGGTTCATTCCCCCGGCGATGGACGCAAGATCCGCGTCTTCGGCAAGGACACCTGTCCAATCCGTGGCCTCGATCCGCTCCTGCTTGGTGACCACCGTCTTGGGCGCCGACACCGGCCCGTTGCCGGGGTCCGTCGAGTCTTCAGGGCAGCCCGAGAGGACAGCAAGGCTCAGGAGCGCCACGGCGCCCCCACGGAGTTGCATATGCAGCATGAGTTTCTTCCTTACACGTAGCCCAGCTCTTCGAGCCGCTCGCGCGTCAATCCGCCCCCCGCCTTGGCGCCAAGGCCAGGTCCCATGCGGGTCAGCGCGCGCAGAACATACTTGCCGATGACGTCGGTTTCAACGTTGATCAGCGCCCCGATCGGACGTTGCAACAGGGTGGTCTGTGCGCCGGTGTGGGGGATCACCGCGATGGTCACCCGGTTACCGTCCAGCCCCGCAATCGTGAGGCTGACGCCGTCGAGCGCGATGCTGCCCTTTTCGACAACGGTGTCGAGCAACACGTCGGGGAGCTCGAAGGTGATGTCCCAGCTATCACCCACTTCTTTGCGCGCAACGAGCGTACCCACGGCGTCGACGTGGCCCTGGACCATGTGGCCGCCCAGCCGGTCCCCCAGCCGCAGCGCCCGCTCGAGGTTCACCGGGTCACCCACCTTGGCGCTCTTGAAGCCGCTACGGTCGATGGTCTCCTGGGACAGGTCCGCCTCGAAGCGCCCCTTCTCCAGAGACAGCGCGGTCAGGCACACCCCATTGACGGCGATGCTGTCGCCCAGAGCGACCTCATCGACCACGTCGATATGGGTCTCGATACCCAGTCGCGCACCCTTTGCATGGCGCTTCCAGCTGGCAATCCGGCCTACGTCTTCGATCAGTCCCGTGAACATGGTCGCACCTCCAGCTCGACGTCGGCGCCGAGTCGTCTGACGTTGGCGATGTCCCAGTCGCCGTCCGGGTGCGCCATGGACGCCACCGCCGCCACGCCGGCGCTACCGATGACCTTCGGCCCGACGTGGACCAACCAACGATTCACCAGCCGCTGCTCCAGAAAGGCTGCGGCGACTTTGCCTCCGCCCTCTACAAACAGCGCTGACACCGGCTTGCCTTCGAGCCGACCGAGGCGCTCCAGAAGCTGCACGAGGTCGACCGCCCCATCGGTGGCAGGCACGGACCAGAGCTCGACGCCTTTGCTCACGTACGGCCCGGAACGCTTGGCCAGCTCCGCCAGGGACAGAGCCGTCGCCAGGACTGTCCCTGGTCGACAAACGTTGGCGTCCAGCGGGGTCTTCAAGTGAGAGTCGAGAACCACCGCGCGCGGTTGGTCGATGGTGCTCTCCAACACTGTCAGCGGCTTGAGTCCGCGAACGCTGAGCCGCGGATCGTCCACCAGGACGGTCTGAGACCCGACCAGCACCGCGTCCGCCTGGGCGCGCAGCTCGTGCACCCGTCGCTGCGCGATAGGTCCCGTGATACGGGTCTGCTGCCCACTCGCCGCGGCGATCCGTCCGTCGAGGCTGGTGGCCAGCTTCAACGTGACGTGCGGTCTCCGGGTGACAATCCAGTGATTGAAGACCTCGTTGAGCGCGGTGCACTCGTCCACGAGGACACCTTCAACGACCTCGATGCCTGCCGCCCTCAGCCGCGCGATGCCGGTGCCTGACACCTGCGGGTTCGGATCGCCGGCCCCCAGCACGACGCGCCGGATGCCCGCCTCGATGACGGCCTCGGTGCAAGGGCCCGTGCGGCCCGTGTGGTTACACGGCTCCAGCGTGCAGTAGAGGGTCCCGCCCCGCGCCTTGTCCCCTGCCGCGGCGAGGGCATGGCGCTCGGCATGCGGTCCACCCGCTCGCACGTGGAAGCCTTCCCCGACGAGCTCCCCGTGGCGCCCCAGGATGACGGCGCCAACCATGGGGTTCGGCCGCGTACTGAAGAGCCCTTGACGCGCCAGCTTCAGGGCACGCTGCATCCAGGTGACATGTGGGGACGGCGCGCTCACGCCTCACTGGGCGCTGGATGCGCCTCGTCACGAGCGTCTTGCCGCGGAGCATCGCCGTTGCCATCCTCATGGACGTCGAACCCCTGGATCGTCTCCAGGAACTCCCCCACGCTGTCGAAGGACTTGTACACCGAGGCGTAGCGCACGTAGGCGACGGGGTCTGTGTGCTGCAGGAACGCCATGATCTTGTCGCCCAGCTCGACCGACGGTACGGCCTTGCGTGGGGTCGCCATGAGCAGCGCCTCCAGCTCGTGCGCCCAGTCAGCCAACTGCTGAACGGGAATCGGGCGCTTGCGGCAGGCGATGCTGAGACTGCGCACCAGCTTGTCCCGGTCGAAGGGCTCGCTGGTGCCGTCCTTCTTGGTCACCTCGACGAGCGTATGCTCCACCTCCTCGTAGGTGGTGAAGCGCTGATTGCACGCGCCACAATGCCGACGTCGCCGGATGGCCCGCCCATCCCGGGCCATGCGCGAGTCGATGACCCGGTTGTCCAGGTCGCTACAGAATGGGCAGCGCATCGCTCTCGAGGGCGGTGATCTTGTCGAGGCGGTGCTGGTGCCGCTCCTCGAACGGTGTGTCCAGCCAGGTGTCGACACACTCCAACGCCAGCGGTTCTGCCAGCAGGCGCCCGCCGATGCACAGCACGTTGGCGCGGTTGTGCTGCGCCGCCAGCCGGGCGGTGGTGACGTCGTGCACCAAGGCAGCGCGAATCCCCGCAACCTTGTTGGCGGCGATGGACACACCGATGCCCGTACCGCAGATGAGCACGCCCCGCTCGGCCTCGCCGGCCGCCACGGCACGCGCCACCTTGGCACCTTCGTCGGGGTAGTCCACCCGCTCGCCCTCGGCCGGTCCGACCTCGACCACCTCGAACCCGCGGGTCCGCAGATGGGCGACGACGGCGTTACGAAGACCGACGGCGGCGTGATCGCTGCCTACGTCGATGCGGGCCAACCGCTATTCCTCGTCGAGGAGCTCTTCGTCGGCCAGGTCGTCGACAATCTCGAGCACCACGCGGTCCTTGTACCAACCGCAGGCCTTGCAGGCGCGGTGGGGACGCACGTCAGCGCCGCAGTTCTCGCAGACTGCGACGGCGGTCAGCGCGATCACGTCGTGCTGGGCACGGCGGCTGCGCTTCTTGGCTTTGGACTTTTTTCCTGTAGGGACGGCCATGACAGATGTCCTGCTTTACCGATGGGATGACTGAAAGGGTCGCTCAGTTGAGCTTCAAGTTCTTGAGGGCGGCCCAGCGCGGGTCCACGTCCTCGGGGTCGGACTGCCACAGGGGGCTGTCCGGGTCGGCCGGCGCCGAGGCGTCGTCGACCGTGGGATAGGGGTCCTGGGCCAGGACCAGCAGCTCGCGAAGCACCTCTTCGAGGGAGAAGGTCTTGCCCTCGTAGGTCCGCATCTCGTCGTCGATGTTCTCCGCCTCCACGCCCTCGCCGAGGTTCACGTGGTTGGCGTCGTACGGCTGGTACAGCTCGCTGACCTTGATGTCCAGTTCACGCGTACCGGGCGCCAACGTCCGGCTGCACTGGAAGGCGATGCTGGTACTCAGGAAGCCTTCGACGTAGACGTTGGCGTGGAACCGCTTCACCTGGAGCGTGACCGAGACGGGCTGCTTGGCCGTGTACGCTTCCAACAACGACGACGCGAGCCACTCCTGAGAGAGCTCGCCCTGCAGGGTGAGCCCCGGCTCCGGGATCTCGTCAATGTTGATGGTCAGCGAAAAGGCCACTGTTTTCGGCTCCAAAGGCGCCCTGAATGGACGCAGGTTCAGCGGGTGCGGGACTATAGGGAGGCCGATACCCATGGTCAATGGGAATCTCGGGTGAATTCGGGCCTCTTCGTGACTATGCCAGCGCCGGTGGCTCAGCCCCGCGCAGCCAGCGGTCACAGCGCGCGCTTCGGGCGTCGAAGGCGGCGGTGACAGCGGCGTCCACGGCCCGAACCCGGGCAGGCAGGAAGCGCCGGCTCGGGAACACCACGTGGATCACGCCGTCACCGATCGTGAAATCGGGCAAGACCCGTACGAGCCGGCCGGCTTCGAGGTCGTCGATGACGTCAAAGAGACTCTTGCGGGCAATACCAACCCCGGCAAGCGCCCACTGGCGGACGAGGTTCCCGTCGCCACACAGGGGGCTCTCGAGCGCCACGTCCGTCTGGCCGCCCGCACCATGGAGCGTCCAGGTCGATACCGGGGCGTTCGCCAGCTGCAACGTAAGGCATCGGTGCTGCACCAGCTGCGCCGGGTCGCGCGGCGCCCCCCAGAGTTCCAGGTAGTCCGGGCTGGCGACCAGCAAGCCCGGGCATGCGACCAGTCTCCGGGCAGCGAGGGCACTGTCACTGAGCTTTCCGTATCGAATGGCCATGTCGATAGCCTCTCGATGCAGGTGCTGCACCGCGTCGCTGGAGTGGACCACCACCTGAAGCTTTGGGTGCTCGCGCGACAGCGCCGCAATCACCGGAGCAAGGACGGCATAGCTGGTGTCGGCAGGCGCCGAGATGTGCACCGTACCGGACAGCCCCGGCGCCCCGCCCTGCACCTGTTCGAGGGTCTGCTGCCAGCGCTCCACCACGTCGTGACACCCGTCGAGGACGGCCCGACCTTCATCGGTGGGATGAATGGAGCGGGTCGTGCGCTCGAAAAGCCGCACCCCGAGGGCCTCTTCCACCCGGCGTACGGTGGCGCTGACGGCAGCCGGAGTTAGGTGCATCTGGCGTGCGGCCAGGGTCATCGAGCCCGACTCCGCGACCCGGACGAGCAACTCCATCTCAGCGAGCTTCATACCCGCATTATCAACGAACACTTGAAAGTGATGCAACGAAGCATCGCTCCCCCACAGCACCGCAAGTGACCATAATCCCATTACTGAGAGCGCTGAAGCGCCCTCGAACACCCATCCACTTTCACAACAGACCATTGTCCACGCGACCAGGAGCCCTCATGAAAGCCCAGCTGATCCGCACCAACGGTGGCCCCGAGGTCCTGGAACCGGCCGAGCTGCAAACGCCCGTCGCCGGCCCGGGGCAGCTGCTGGTCAAGGTTGCTGCCTCGAGCGTCAACACCGCCGACCTGATGGCGCGCGCGATGGGCCCCGTCGTAGACTTCATCCCCACTCCGCCAGCGGTTCTGGGAATGGACTTCGCCGGCGTCGTCGAGGCCGTGGGCGAGGGGGTACAGGGCTACGCGCCGGGCGACGAGGTCTATGGCTGCGCGGGCGGCGTCGCCCACCACCAGGGAACTCTGGCCGAGTACCTGGCCGCCGACGCCCGGCTGGTGGCGCACAAACCGCAGAATCTCTCCATGGTTCAAGCGGCGGCCCTGCCACTGGTCGCTATCACGGCGTTCGAGGCGCTGTTCGACCGATTGAAGCTCACCGCGGGCCAGAAGGTACTCATCCACGGCGGCGCCGGCGGCGTGGGCCACGTCGCCGTGCAGCTGGCGGTCGCCGCGGGCGCCGATGTCTACGCAACCGGCGGCCGCGCCGAACAGCTGACCGTGATCGACACGCTCGGTGCCACCGCCATCGACTACACCAACGACCCGGTCGCCGACTATGTGCAGCGCTACACCGACGGCGCCGGCTTCGATCTCGTCTTCGACACGGTGGGCGGTCCAAACATCGCCACCTCCATGGCGGCGGTGAAGCTCAACGGCCAGGTGGCCACGACCGTCTCCATCGGCGAGATCGACCTCACCCTCGCGCACCTCCGTGGGGCTACGCTTCACGTCATCTACATGCTGATCCCCCTCATCCACGACCACGGCGCTCAGCGGCACGGCGAGATTCTGTCGGCCCTGACGGACATGGTCGCCTCGGGAAAGGTGACCCCCATCGTCGACTCGGTCTTTCCGCTGCACGCGGCCGGGGACGCTCACCGCAAGCTCGAAAGCAAGACCACGATCGGCAAGGTGGTCGTCGAGGTGGAGGCGTAGCGTCGTGACCAAGGCCTTTCCGAGGATCAACGCGGCCTACGACACGGTGTTCCAGCCGGGTCGGCTGAGCGTGGGCCTGGTGGTCCCCATCGAGGCCTACCCACACAGCCCGGTTCCCGAACTCGAACGCCACTTCGAGCGGATTCAGCTGGCCGAGGAGCTGGGCTTCTCGGCCGCCTGGCTCCGGGACGTGCCGTTCAACGTCCCGTCGTTCGGCGACGCCGGACAGGTCTTCGACCCGTTCGTCTATCTCGGCGCTCTCGCCGCCACGACCTCCCGCATCGCGCTCGGCGTGGCCAGCATCATCCTGCCCCTGAGGCACCCGGCCCACGTGGCCAAAGCCGCCATGTCCGCGGACGCGCTGTCGGGCGGCCGTGTGCTCCTGGGTATCGCCTCGGGCGACCGCCCACAGGAGTATCCTGCCCTGGCCATGTCGTTCCCCGACCGGGGCGAACGTTTTCGGCAGAGCGTTCGCTACATCCAGGCCGTCGGCGAAACACGTCCCCGCCTGGAGGAGAACGCCTACGGCACGCTGCCCGGCACCATCGACATGCTCCCCAAGCCGGTTGGGGCTCGCGTCCCCCTGTTGATCACAGGCGGCAGCCAGCAATCGCCGCAATGGGTGGCTGAACACGGCGACGGGTGGATGACCTACCCGCGCGACCCGGCGGCGCAAGCTCGCGTCGTCGGTGACTATCGCCGACGCATCGCCGAGGCTGGGCTCCCCGACAAGCCGGCGATGCAATCGCTGTATGTGGACCTGGTGGACGACCCGAACGCACCGCCTCAGCCGATTCACCTCGGATTCCGGTCGGGCGTACGCTTCCTTCAGCAGTATCTGCGCGACGTCAGTGCCAGCGGGGTCAACCACATCGCCCTCAACCTTCGATTCAATCGTGCGAACGTCGAGACGACCTTGAAGCGGCTCGCTACGGACGTGCTGCCCGAGTTTCACGACGCGCTCCGGGAGGCCTCATGACCCGTACGATCCTCGTCACCGGTGCCACCGACGGCATCGGCAAGCTGACGGCCCGCATGCTGCTGGCCAAGGGCCACCGCGTGCTGGTGCATGGTCGCAGTCCGTCCAAGCTGGCGGCCACGGCCGAAGCGCTCGGAGGCGATGTGGAAACCTTCGTCGCCGACCTGGCCGACTTCGGCGCCGTCGACGCGCTGGCATCCCAGGTGCTCGAGCGACACCCGCAGATCGACGTCGTCATCAACAACGCGGGCGTCTTCAAGACGGCTCGGCCGCAAACACGTGACGGACTCGATGTCCGTTTCGTAGTCAACGCCCTGGCGCCGTATCTCCTGACGCAGCGTCTGCTCTCCGCGATCCCGGCATCCGGCCGCATCGTGAACGTCTCGTCAGCGGCGCAGGCGCCCGTCCACGTCGAGGCGATGGCCGGACGGGTGACCCTCGACGACATGGGGGCGTATGCGCAGAGCAAGCTGGCCCTCACCATCTGGTCGCGCGAGCTGGCCCATGAGCTACCCGACGGCCCGGTCGTGGTGGCGGTCAACCCCGGCTCTCTGCTGGCGTCGAAGATGGTGCGAGAAGGCTTTGGCGTCGCGGGTAGCGACCTCTCGATCGGGGCCACGATCCTGTGTCAGGCTGCGCTCGACGATCGCTTCGCCGACGCGACAGGGAAGTATTGGGACAATGACACCCAGCGGTTCAGGCCTCCCCAACAGGCAGCCATGGATCGACGACACGCGACCAGCGTGATGGAAGGGATTCGCAACGTGCTCACATCGGTGGGTAGAGAGGTCACATGAGGCTCCGCATCTTCCAACGTTTTGGGGGGCTGGCGCTGGCCGCCCTGCTCTCGGCGTGTGCAACGTCATCGTCAGGCCAGACCACGCCCCCACCGGCCTCGCCTCCCACATCGGTCCTGCGGGCGTCGGACGTTCAGTGGCAAGCGCTTAATCCGGCCCGCGGTGACGCCAGCCCCAAGGCGGCAACGCTTTGGGGCGACCGAAACGGCGCAGCGCAGACTGGCTTCCTGGTGAAGTTCGTGCCGGGTTTCCAGTCGCCCCCCCACATCCACAACGTGTCGTACCGCGGCGTGGTCATTCGCGGCCTCGTCCACAACGCCGATCCCCAAGCGACCCAGCTTTGGATGTCCACCGGCTCGTTCTGGACGCAGCCGAAGGGTGGGGTTCACATCACTGCGGCGAAGGACACGGAGACAGTCGCGTTCATCGAGATCGACGCGGGGCCGTACCTCGTCCGGCCGGTCGACAAGGCGTTCGCGACGCCGGAGAAGCCGGTGAACGTGGACGCCTCGAACATCGTCTGGGTGGCGCCCACGCGCGGCGCTTCGACACTGAAGGTCGCGTACCTGTGGGGGACACCCGACGGTCCCGGCCCCAGCGGCCGGCTGTACAAGCTGGCTGCGGGTTCCAGCGCCACTCTGTCGTTTGCGGGAGCGCCGTTCCGAGCGGTCGTCATTGCCGGTCGGGTCGTGGTGACCGGCAATGAAGCCAAGCTTGCCCCGGGCAGCTTCTTCACGGGTGACAAACCCGTCGTAATGAGCTGCCCGGGCGCCTCGGAATGCCTCGTCTACGTGCGACACGGCTCCCCGGAGTAGAACGTCAGGCCACGAAGACGCTGAGCCCCCAGACGACGGAGGCCAGGCCTACCAGCCCCATGGTGTGCCGGCGCCAGTGCGCCATGGTCGCGGGGGCATCGCCGTCAGCGGTCAATCCGCCGAACCTCGAAATGTCGAGGTACCGGAGTGCCGAGACAGCACCGATCGAGGCCCAGTAGCCCAGGCTGAGAAGGAGCTCCTCGGTGCCGTTGGCACCCCAGAGCATCGCGGCCAGGATGACGGCGACGAAGTTGCCGAGAATCATCCAGGAAAGGCGCACAAAGATGGAGCCGCCGCGGCGTTCGCTGCTGTCGGTCGAGGTAGGAGTGGGGGTGGACGTGGTGGAAACGGCAGACATATCAGCCTCCTGCCGCCGGAGCATGTCCGACGAACAGGATGGCGACCCCACCATCCGAAAACCTGCGTCGGCGTCCCTCGCCAGCGCACCCTTTCAGCTTGTGAACAAGGGGTAGCGCCGCGGCGGCCGGCTTCCAGTCAAACCGGTAGGGGAGCGCGGAAACGTGATGTTTCCCCGCTAGACGGCCCCGATGAGTCCCTCGCTCATGGTGCCGCCGCGCTGGGTGAAATGGCTTCCCTGGCTGGAGTATGTGGCCGGCAGGTGCATGAATTTCGAGTACGTCCGGATGGTCCAAGACACTGGCCCGCGGAAGAAGTAGCACTCGGGTGCCGCGATGGCGTCGATATCCTTCTTGTAGATGTTGGCGGTGCCCTTGGTCAGGTGGAACTTCAGCTCGTCGGTGTCGCTGAAGGTCTCGTGGATGATCAACGCCTCCTCCCCAGCGACCCGGTAGGTCTCGAACCGAAGGAGGCCCTTCTCCATGTCGTAGGCGTCGGTGCCCACCTTCTGCCACCACATCTCGAGCGCATCGACACTCTCACCGGGCTTGCAGGTCCACTTGGCGGTGACCTGGATGGCCTTGTCCGGGTCCGGCTGGCGGTAGTCGTCCTTGATGTAGCCGTAGCGCCACTCACCGATTGCAGCGCGGACGCCCTTGCTCGTGATCGCTTCGCGGGCGGCGGCGGGGACCTTGATGCCTCGGACGAGATGGAGCTCCGGCTTGGCGACTGCCTTCAACACATCGGCGTGGCGGGTGGCGGTGGCCGCGAAATAGTTCGCCATCGCCTCGCCGCTGCCGAACACGTGGTTCACCAGGACCGCATCCTGGCCCACCGCGTGGTTGATCTCTGTGGACAGTACGCCGTCGTCGGCTTTGGCGTCGGCGTGAATCGCTTCCCACTCGGCAAGCATCTCACCCGAATCGGGGGACTTACGAAAGATCCCCCCTTTGCGGGCGGGAACCCACTTTCCGGTGACGGTGATCTCATCTCCGATGCGGGGGGACTCGGCGAGGTGGGCGGCGAGGGGAAGCTGGGTCATGGGTCTGCTCCGAGGTGCGTGTTGACTTAAGTAACCAAATGATTACTTTCCCGCAGGGTAACCGCTCAGTTACCTTTGTCAAAGCAAAACGACGCGGCGAAGGAACGACGTTGGGCAGAGCCAAGAAATACGACCGCATCGAGCTGCTGGACCGGGCCGTGGAGCTGTTCCGAAGCCAGGGGTTCAACGGCACCAGCACGGCCGAACTGGTGGACGAGCTCGGGGTCAACCGCAAGAGCATGTACGCCGAGTTTGGGTCCAAGCAGGGCCTCTTCGAGGCATCGCTGGAGCGCTACAGCGCGATGCACCTCTCCCGCTTTCTGGGACCGTTGGAGGCTCCCGACGCGGGGGCGGACGCGATCCGGACGGCGTTCCACAGTTACGGCGTGGCCGCTGCAGGGCCGTGGCGGGGGCGTGGCTGCCTGATGGCGAACACAGCCGTGGAGCGGGGTGCCCTCGATCCTGGAAGCCGCGCTTACGTGACCGGCTACCTGGACCGACTCACGGCCGCCTTCCGCCACGCGCTTGGCAATGCGCAGCAGGCAGGGAATCTGAGCCCCAAGGCCGACCTGGACGAGCTGGCCCCATTCTTCACCACCGCTCTGATCGGAGTCGCAGCCCTGATGCGCGCCGCCGCCTCCCCCGACCAGGTTCAGGCCGCATGTCGAGTCGCCACGAGCGTTCTCGACATGGGCCGCTGACGGGAGCGACGGGCCGCGCGACACTTCTAGCGGTCGCGGCGGTGCCTATGCTAGGAGCTTCCGACGTGAATCGTCCCCAGACCCGGACGTATCGGCCCCCTAAGGAAGCTCGTCATGACCACGGAACGCCCCAGCAACTTCATCGCCGCCAAGATCGACGACGACCTGAAGAACGGCAAGTACACCCAGGTGGTCACACGCTTCCCCCCAGAGCCCAACGGCTACCTCCACATCGGCCACGCCAAGTCGATCTGCCTCAACTTCGGGCTCGCCCGGGACTATGAGGGACGTTGCCACCTGCGGATGGATGACACCAACCCGGCGAAGGAGGACACCGAGTTCGTCGAGTCCATCAAGAACGACGTGCGGTGGCTCGGCTTCGACTGGGGCGAGCACATGTACTACGCCTCGGACTACTTCCCGAAGCTGTACGAGTTCGCGGTCGTCCTCATCAACAAGGGCCTCGCCTACGTCGACAGCCTCACCGTGGACGAGATCCGAGAGTACCGGGGCAGCCTGACGGAATCCGGCAAGCCCAGCCCCTACCGCGACCGTCCGGTGGACGAGAACCTCGACCTGTTCGCCCGCATGAAAGCCGGCGAGTTCCCCGACGGTACTCACGTGCTCCGTGCCAAGATCGACATGGCCGCCAAGAACATGCTGATGCGGGACCCGCTGCTGTACCGCATCCGGCACGCGCACCATCACCGCACCGGCGACGCGTGGTGCATCTACCCGATGTACGACTACGCCCACTGCCTCAGCGACGCGATCGAGGGCATCACCCACTCCATCTGTACCCTGGAGTTCGAGAACAACAGGGAACTCTACGACTGGGTCCTGGAGGCCGTGGACTTTCCGCGCCCCCGTCCCGAGCAGACCGAGTTTGCCAAGCTGGCTCTCGACTACACCGTCATGAGTAAGCGAAACCTGCGGCGCTTCGTCGAGGAGGGCACCGTCGATGGGTGGAACGACCCGCGCATGCCCACCATCGCGGCCATTCGCCGACGTGGCGTGACCCCCGAGGCGATTCGCGCCTTCGCCGAGATGGTGGGGGTGGCCAAAGCCAACAGCGTCGTCGACCTCGACAAGCTCGACTTCTGCATCCGCGACGACCTCAACCACAAGGTCCGCCGCGTGCAGGCGGTGCTCGACCCCATCAAGGTCACCATCACCAACTGGCCTGAAGGCAAGGTCGACGAGCTCGACGCCAGCTACTACCCGCACGACGTGCCCCTGGAAGGCTCGCGCAAGCTCCCGTTCTCCGGAGAGCTCTACATCGAGCGTGCCGACTTCATGGAGGAGCCCTCCAAGAAGTTCTTCCGGCTGGCCCCGGGCCGCGAAGTGCGTCTGCGCTACGGCTACTACATCACCTGCCTGGAGGACGGGGTGGTGAAAGACGACGCGGGCAACGTCGTCGAGCTGCGCTGCACCTATGACCCGGATACCCGTGGCGGCACCTCGGCCGATGGCCGGAAAATCCGCGGCACGCTCCACTGGGTCAGCGCCGCCCACGCCGTAGACGCGGCTGTCCGTGTCTACGACCGCCTGTTCAGCGTCCCCTCTCCCGGCGGCGAGGACCGCGACGTGGTCGAGGACCTCAACCCCGACTCGTTGAAGACCTGGGCCCACGCCAAGCTCGAGCCGAGCATCGCCGAGGACCCCTCTGGCTCGCGCTACCAGTTCGAACGCCAGGGCTACTTCATCAGCGACGTGCTGGACTCCAAGCCTGGTGCGCTGGTCTTCAACCGCATCGTCGGGCTGCGGGACACCTGGGCGAAGCTCCAGAAGAAGAAGTCTGCGATCCCCGAGCCGAAGCGAGCCGAGCCAAAGGTGGCGGGCTCCCTCAGCGACGACCGCCGCCCCGACAAGAAGTCGCGAGCCGACATCCGGGCCGAGGCGAGAGCGGCCGATCCGGTCCTCGAAGAACGTTATGATAACTACATCGAGGCGGGCCTTTCCGAGGACGACGCCGACCTTCTGAGCGGCGAGCGAGCCCTGGGCGACTTCTTCGATCGGGCCGCCGACCTGTATCCCTACCCCGCCGAGGTAGCCCGCTGGGTGGTCAACGAGCTGGCGCGGGAGGCCAAGGACGCGCCCCTGTCCAACTTCGCCATTACCCCGGAAGGCCTGGCCGAGCTGACCAAACTCGTGGCTGATGGGGTCATCAGCAACGCGGCCGGTCGCAAGGTCTTCACCGAGTTGCTGACGAAGGGCGGCAGCCCGGCCGACATCGTCAAGGCCCTGGGCCTGGAGAAGGTGGATGACGCCGGCGCGTTGGTGCCGCTGGTCGAGCAGGCCATCGCCGACAACCCCAGCGAGGCCGCGAAATACCGCGAGGGCAAGAGGCAGCTCATCGGCTTCTTCATCGGCAAGGTGATGCAGGCGACCAAGGGCTCGGCAGACGCCAAGGTCGTACGCGAGCTGGTGCAGAAAGCCCTGGGCTGAATCCTGCACACCGCTGAAGGTGCGGCCGTTGCGACTGGAGTGGGGTTGTGGCGTGGCTTGGCCTATACTCTCGGCACCATGACGTGAGGAGAGGACCATGGGTAGAGCGGCACTGACAGGCGTGCTGTTTGTGGTCCTTGGCGCAGCGGCAAGCCCCGGCTGCATCAAGGGCACCAGTGAGGTCACCGCCGACGCCGCCATCGAGGCAGGCGCCGACAGCAGCACCGACGGCTCGGCGGACACCACGCCCGATGCCGAGCCCGACATCCCTGTAGACGTCGTGTCCGACGCCGAGCCGGACACCACCGTGGACGTCGCGCCCGATGGGGCCCTGGCCGACGCCGACGCAACGACCGATGGCACCGATGCATTGGACACGGCGGATGGGGATGGCGGGGACGGCGGCGACCCCTGTGCTCAGGACCACTGCGTCCTCGACGATGGAACCTGTGCTCCGGAGGGCCCGGTCAGCGGCACCACCTGTCTGCGGTGCGATCCAGCGGTGAGTCGGTTCGACCTCCAGGCCGATGACACCCTCTGCGCCAACGCCGCAGGCACGTGCCAGGTGGCCACCTGTGATGCGGCCAATGACACGTGTGATGTCCAGCCGGCTGCAGATGGAACCCTCTGCGAGGATGGGTCGGCCTGCACCGACAACGACCAATGCAACAGTGGCAACTGCGAATCGGGACCTGCCAAGGACTGCTCCAGCGCGGTCGTCTCGCCCTGTCATGTCGAGGCATGCGACGCCAGCGATGGGACCTGCAGCGAGGTTCCGGACGAAGCGGGTACGGCCTGCGATGATGCTGAAGCCTGCACCGACAACGACCAGTGCCAGGGCGGAAACTGCATCGGCACCGCCATCAGCGGCTGCCTGGTGTGCACCATCGACGACGACTGTGATGACGGGAACCCATGCACCACCGGGACGTGTGGCGCCGACGGACTATGCGCCATCGAAAACGTGACCGTCGATACCGCCTGCGACACCGACCTCTGTCAGGTGGGGCAGGTCTGCGATGGCGATGGCGCGTGTGGTCCTGGCACGCCGCTGACCTGCAACCCTCCCACCGAAGACTGTTTGCAGGCGGTGTGCGTCGCTGGTGTCTGCACCACAGAACCCGCCCCTGCGGCCACCGAATGTGACGATGGTCTCCCCTGCACCACCGGAGGCTGTGACGCCGGTGGCAGCTGTGTCGTCCTGCTCTCGGTCGACACGGGTTGCCTCATCGACGGGGCCTGCGAACCGGACGGCGCGGCCAACCCGGCAAACCCCTGCGAGGTTTGCGCTCCGGGCGTCAACCAGAACGCCTGGAGCCCCAACGACCAGGCGACCTGCGACGACGGTGACGCCTGTACCTTGAACGACACCTGCAACGGCGATACCTGCGAAGGAACCGTGGCCTGTCAGGGGGTCAACGTCATGTTCGTGGCCTCGGGTCAACACGATGGCGACCTGGGCGGGGTCACCGGCGCCGACGCCATCTGCCAGGATGAGGCCCTCGCAGCCGGCCTCGGCGGCACGTTCATGGCGTTCCTGGGGGATTCGGGCACGTCCGCGTACGACCGCGTGGCCGCAACAGGCGCCGGCGGCTGGATCCGTGTGGACGGTCAGCCGGTGGCCGCGGACCTCGACGCCTTCGCCGCCGGCGAGTTCTGGTACCCGCCGTCGCTCGACGTGGACAGCCAGAGCGTGGACCGCCGCGTGTGGACGGGCGCCCTCCAGGGGGGCGCGCTGAGCAGCTTCACGTGCAGCGACTGGGGGTCGAGCGACCCCAGCGACGAAGGCAGCACCGGCGACTCGGAGTCGGGCGGTCAGCGGGCCATCCAATCGGGCGCAGACACCTGTGAGACCGGAGGCACGATTCGGTGCCTCCAGGTGGACTTCACCGACCCGGTCGCAGCTCCGACACCGGTGCCAGGCCGTGTCGCCTTCGTCAGCAGCGACGCCTTCTTCCATGACGCGGGACTCGAAGGAGCGGATGCGCTCTGCGCCGCGGATGCGGTCGCGGGCAACCTGCCTGCGGGTGAGTACAGAGCGTTACTCGCCACCTCGACGACCGCGGCCATCGACCGCTTCGACGTTGCCGGTGCCGAGTGGGTGCGGCCCGACGGGGTGCCCGTCGCCGGCTCCGCCGCCGACTTCGCCGATGGCGCGACCGGACTCCTGGCTGCCATCGCTCTGCGGGCCGACGGCAGCTGGACCGACGGAGGCAGCGTGACGACGGGCGCCCCGGCGGTCGACGCATCGGACGCCAACACCTGCTCGGATTGGAGTGACGCGACGGACACGAGCATGTTCCTGGCCGCTCCCGCCGCCTCCGTGGCGGCGACCTGGTTTGCCTCGAGCTCCCCCTTCAGCTGCAACGCCAACCCGAACCGAGTTCACTGCTTGCAGGCCCGCCCCTACAACGTGGCCTTCGTGACGACGCAGACCTACGCGGGGGATCTGGGTGGTCTGGAGGGGGCCGACGCCCTGTGCCAGGACGCGGCCAATCAGGCGGGCTACACGGGTACCTTCAAGGCCTGGCTGTCCGATGGCACGGCCGAAGCGAAGGCGCGGTTCCTGGTCGAAGGTGCCAACGGCTGGGTGCGTCCGGACGGCAAACCCGTCGCGCTGAACCTCGATGCCTGGGCCGAGGGAAGGCTCTGGTACCCCGCCCTCCTCGACCAGGCCGGCGCGCTCGTCGACGACGGGGCCGGCGTCTGGTCCGGTACGTCGCCGTCGGGTGCGGCTGCGGGCGCCACCTGCAACAACTGGCAGGACGACAGCGACGCGACTCTGGGACTGACGGGCCTCACCGAGGGCGGCAATCTCTCCCATCAGTACCTGGTCGATGCCCCCTGCGACCTTCCCAGGCACCTGCGCTGTCTGCAGGTCGACCACGACGAGCCCGTGACTCCTCCGGCCCCCATGCAAGGACGCCTGGCGTTCCTCAGCTCACAGGCCTTCGACCTCGCCTCTGGCCTTGATGGCGCCGACGCGCTCTGCCAGGCGGACGCCGTCGCTGCCGGCCTGCCGCGCGGCCGCTACAAAGCCCTGCTGAGCGACTCCGCGACGGCCGCCTCCGACCGATTCAACCCCGGTCTGGGCCCCTGGATTCGGACCGATGGGCTTTTGGTCAACGCTACCGTCGCGGACTTCTTCGATCCCTCGGTGGCCCCTATCGCGCCTATCGGCAGTGACGCCTTCGGCAACCCCGTACAGGTGGGCAACTCGCTGGAATGGCCGGTCTTCGGCGGCGCCGATTTGACCGACGTCAGCACCGAGAGCTGCAATGACTGGAGCAGCGTCGACGGCGCCAACACCATGCGACGCGCCATCTCCGGCGCCGCCGTCGCGGACTGGACCAGCGGCTTCGCCGACACCTGCGATACCGGTCCGGCCCGCGTGGTCTGCCTGTTCGACCAGCCCTTCAACGTCGCCTTCACGACCCTGCAGACGTTCAACGGGGATCTCGGCGGTGTGCTCGGGGCCGATCAGAAGTGCCAAGCCGCCGCCGACGCGCAGCCTGGCCTGGAAGGCACGTTCATGGCCTGGATCAGCGACGACGGGAAAGCCTACGACCGTATCCTCGCCACCGGCGCCAACGGCTGGGTCCGTCCCGACGGTCGCATCGTCGCAGAAACCCTGGACGCGTGGCACACCGGCCGGCAGATCTACCCCGCCAATCTCACCGAGAACGGGATCGCGGTGAACACCGACGTGTGGACCGGGACCCTCAACCACAGCGCCAACGGCCAGGCCACCACCGACTGCCAGAACTGGGCATCGTCGGTCGGTGGGGATAGTGGCCTGACAGGCCTCGCCGCCTCCAACGGGGTCTACTACACCCACTCTCAGAACCGTACGTGCAACACCGTCCAACGCTTGCGGTGCCTTCAGGTGGACTATGACAACCCGGTGCCGCTTCCTCCGCCGGCCCCGGGTCGGGTAGCGTTCGTTGGTGAACCGATTGCCATGTCAGTGGGTGTCGCCGCGCTCGACCAACACTGCGACGACCTGGCGGACGGAGTGCTGCCACCCGGCGAGTACAAGGCGCTGGTGGCAACGTCCACGACGCCCGCGCTGGACCCGTCCCGGTTTGACCTGGATGGTCCCCTGTGGGTGCGGGCCGACGGCGTGCCGATCAACGCCACCATGGAGGACTTCCTGGATCCGGCCGTCGCCCCCGAGGCTCCCATGAACCTCCGCAACAACGGAGCCTCCGTCATCATCTCACCCACCGCCGATGTTGCCACCGGGGCACCGAACACCAGCAGCCTGGCCACGGCCAACTGCTCGGACTTCACCGGAAGCGGCATGAACCTGAGACTGACACGCGCCGGCTACGCGGGGACCAACTGGTTCAACTACATCGCAGCCAATGCGAGCTGCGGGGGGACCCGCCGGGTGTTCTGCCTACAGAACACCATCGAGTAACCACGGCCAGGCGGGGCCGACGCCCTCGAACCAGACTCGACGGTGGGCCAGACTCCCGCTTTCCAATCCACATCGTGAGCAGAGATCGCGTAGACGGATGCTCATGTGCACTCCTGGTGGTGGACAACCGTGAGTCAGCGTGCCAAGCGCCACGCCGTTGGAATCTCAGAGGATGCCCTGACTTCTTAGCCAGGCCTCAACCTCATCGGCCGGGATGGGCTCGCCGAGCAGGTGGCCCTGACCGAGGGTGCACCCGAGGCTGGCCACGGCCTCCATCTGTTCGGGCGTCTCAATCCCTTCGGCAGTCACCGCCAGGTTGAGGATGCGCGCCAGGGACACGATGGCCTCAACGATCTGCATGTGGGGGCGACTTCCAGGCAGCATCTGGGTGAACGATCGGTCCACCTTCAGGGCGCTGACCTCGAGCTGGGTCAGATAGCTCAGCGACGAGTAGCCGGTGCCGAAGTCGTCGACCTGCACCCCGATGCCCATCTCGCTGAGCTGCCGGACGTTGGGGATGGCGATGCCAACATGGTCCATCAGCCCGCTCTCGGTGATCTCGAGCTGCACGTGGTGGGGGTCGATGTTGCTGACCTCCAGCGCGTGCACGACGTCCTGCAGGATGCTGGGGTGGTTGAAGTGGCGGGCACCGACGTTGATGTTGAGCACCATCGGCGTACCCAATGCCGTCGTGCGCCCCGATAGCCAGGGCGCCGCCTGCTTGCAGGCATTGGCCAGCACCCAGGCGCCCAACTCCACGATGAGATCGCTGTCCTCGGCGATGGGGATGAAGTGCCCTGGCATCAACAGACCACGGGTCGGATGCTGCCACCGCACCAGCGCTTCGAAGCCGGCCAGCACCCGCTCGCCCTGCATGGCAAACAGCGGCTGAAAATGCAGCCGCAGCTGGTCGGCGGCGATCCCGTGCTTGAGCAGGATCTCGGTCAGCTGGTCGTTGACCGCCGACATGTGCATGTTGGTCTCGAAGACTTCGCTTCGGTCCCCACCACCGGTGCGGGCGCGCCGAAGCGCCAGGGAGGCGTCGCGCAGCAGATCCTCGGGCTTGTCGTAGCGCGAACGCGCCATGACGATGCCCGCGCTGAACGAGCAGAACACCTTGTGCCCGGCCAACTCGAACGGTTTGCTCATCGCTTCGGTGACCTTGGCCACCACCGCCTCAGCGTCCCCGACGCCCGCAATGTCGGCCAGCAGCATCGCGAAGTCGTCGCTGCCGGTGCGGGCGACGACGTCGCCGCTGCGCACGCTCTTGAGCAGACGCTTGGCCACGCCCTTGAGCAGCTCGTCCCCGATGACGTGCCCGAAGCTGTCGTTGATGCGCGCGAAGCGATCGAGATCCAGAGCCACCAGGGCGAACGTGTAGGACTCGTCGTCGCGGCTCTCCTGCACACACTGCGCGGTCCGCGCCAGGAGGACCGCGCGAGTCGGCAGGCCGGTGAGTCGGTCACTGAGGTCCAGCGCCGCGACCTCGCCCATCACCACACTGCCCGCGGTAACGTCGGTCTGCACCGCCTTGACGGGAGACTGCCCCGGTGCGCCGATGAGACGCCCGCGAAGCAACATCCAGCGGTAGCCTCCAGGGCCAAACTGTAGCCGATAGTGGACCTCCAGCGAGGGCAGGATACCGTCGGCCACCGCCTTGAGAGTCCGTTTGACGCGGCTGCGATCGTCGGCGTGAATCCGTCCCAGCCAGTCGCCGAGGTCCGCTTCGCCCTGGTCGGGATCGAGTCCAGCCTGCACGCGGAACGCTGCCGAACAGGTGATGGTGTCGTCCCGCGGCGTCCATTCCATGAGCCCGTCCCCCGACGCACCGATGATACTCAGCAGCGCTGGGCTGGGCTCGCCGTGGGGTACCGTGGCATGTGACCGCACGACCGCCCGCTCCAACGCCTCGGTCAGGCGCGTGTGGGAGGCCTCTGGGGACACGATCTCGGTCGCGCCCAACGCCAATGCTCGGCGCAATTGCTCACGTGTGGCGTCTCGACGCGCGACCATCACCACCGGAACCGACAGTCCTCGGCGACGCACGTCTTCGACCGCCTTTACTCCTCGGCCGAATTCGTCATCGGCGAGCACCAGGACACGGTGCTGGATCCGCTGCTCGTACACGGACGCCGCCCCCTCGACGGCGGGCGCCCAGTCGACGTTCACGCGCCCCAGCTCATCTCCCACCCCCAAGGGGCATAGCCAATCCCGGGTCGCCTCTTCGAAGAGGTCATAGACGGCTTTGTCGCCCGCAACCAGGATGTGGCAGACCGGATTCATGGGGTGTCGGGGCTCCTCCCTGTGGCCAGCGAGTATACGCTGCCGACCCCGGATTGCCTACGCCACGCGGAGAGCCGCTGTTGATGCCGTCAGTAGGCCAGACTCGGCGCCAGCCAGCGCTCCGCCTCCTCCAGGCTCATCCCCTTGCGCGCGGCGTAGTCGGTGACCTGGTCCTTGCCCACGGGCCCGAGGCCAAAGTAGGCCGCGTCTGGGTGGGCGAAGTAGAAGCCGCTGACACTGGCCGCGGGCCACATGGCGTAGCTCTCGGTCAACGTGGTCCCGATGCGCTCGGCCACCTCCAGCATGGACCACAGCGTGCCCTTCTCGGTGTGGTCGGGGCACGCCGGGTAGCCGGGCGCCGGCCGGATCCCGCGGTACTTCTCAGCGATGAGGGCGACGTTGTCCAACGCCTCGTCCGGCGCGTAGCCCCAGAACTCCTTGCGAACCCGTTCGTGCAGGCGCTCGGCGAAGGCCTCCGCCAGCCGGTCGGCCACAGCCTTGGCCATGATGGACGAGTAGTCGTCGCCGTCGGCCTCGAACTCGGCCACCAGCGCGCCCACGCCCTCGCCAATGGTGACGCAGAAGCCGCCGATGTAGTCCGTCGGCGCACCGTCCTCGGGCGCCACGAAGTCCGCCAGCGCCAGGTACTGCTTGTCCAGACCACGGTCCCGCTGCTGGCGAAGGGTGTGCAGCGTCGTCAGCGCTTCGCTGCGGCCCTCGTCCTTCCACACGACGATGTCGTCGCCCCGGCGATTGGCCGGGAAGAACCCGTAGACGGCCTTGGGCACGATGCGCTCGTCGGCGGCGAATCGGGCAAGCATCTCCTCGGCGTCGGCCTTGAGCTTGCGGGCCTGCTCGCCCTGCTGCGGATGGTCGAGGACCTTGGGGTAGTTGCCGCTGAGCTGCCAGCTGAGGAAGAAGGGCCCCCAATCGATGCGGGCCACCAGCTCGTCGATGCTGTAGCTGTCGAGGGTGAACACGCCGCAGCCGGCTTGCGGCGCCTTGATGGCTGCGGCAGCGGCCTCGGTCCAGGGCAGCGCCCGCTCCCGCGCGGCATCGACCCCCATCAGCTTGACGGACTTGGCCTCGTACCGTTCCCGGGTATGGGCGTACTTGGCTTTGATCTCCGCCACGTAGCCGTCCCGATGCTCCGGATTGAGCAGCTTGGAAACAACGCCCACCGACCGCGAAGCGTCCGTCACGTGGATGGTCTGGTTCCGGTTGTAGGCCGGCTCGACCTTGATGGCCGTGTGCTTGGCCGACGTGGTCGCGCCGCCGATGAGCAGGGGCACGTCGAAGCCTTCGCGCTCCATCTCCTTGGCGACGTGCACCATCTCGTGCAGCGACGGGGTGATGAGCCCGCTCAGACCGATGACGTCGACGTCGTGAGCCTTGGCCTCCGCCAGGATCTTGGCCGCCGGTACCATGACGCCGAGGTCGATGACCTCATAGCCGTTGCACCCCAGAACGACGCCGACGATGTTCTTGCCGATGTCGTGGACGTCGCCCTTGACCGTCGCCATCAGCACCTTGCCCGCGCTGCTCGCCCCCGACGCGGCCTTGTCGGCCTCGAGGTAGGGCTGCAGGTAGGCCACCGCCTTCTTCATGACGCGGGCGCTCTTGACCACCTGGGGCAGGAACATCTGGCCGGTGCCGAACAGGTCACCGACGACGTTCATGCCGTCCATCAGCGGCCCTTCGATGACCTCCAGCGGCCGCGCGAACTGCTGCCGCGCCTCCTCGGTGTCTTCCTCGATGAACTTGCTGATACCGTGCACCAGGGCGTGCTCGATGCGCTTGTTGACCTCGAGACTCCGCCACTCGGCGTCAGCGGTCTTCTTCTTCTTGCCGGTCCCCTTGTACTTGTCGGCCAGGTCGATAAGCCGGTCGGTGGCGTCGGGCCGACGGTTGAACAGCACGTCCTCGCACGCTTCCTTCAGCTCGGCGGGGACCTGGTCGTACACGGTCAGCTGACCGGCATTGACGATGCCCATGTCCAGACCGGCCTTGATGGCGTGGTACAGGAAGCAGGCATGCATGGCCTCGCGGACCGGGTTGTTGCCCCGGAACGAGAAGCTGATGTTGGACACGCCGCCACTGACCTGGGCACCCGGGCAGCGCTCCTTGATGAGCGCGGTAGCCTCGATGAAGGCCTTGCCGTAGTCGTCGTGCTCCTCCATGCCGGTGGCGACGGTGAGGATGTTGGGGTCGAAGATGATGTCCTCGGGCGGGAAGCCGAGGTCGCCGACGAGGATGTTGTACGAGCGCTCACAGACCGCGACCTTGTGGTCCCGGTCAACCGCCTGGCCCTCTTCGTCAAAGGCCATGACCACGACGGCTGCGCCGAAGTCCCGGCAGAGCTGAGCGCGACGCCGGAACTCCTCCTCGCCATCCTTGAGCGAGATGGAGTTGACGACGCTCTTGCCCTGGACGCACTTGAGCCCGGCCTGGATGACCGACCAGTCGGACGAGTCGATCATCACCGGCACCTTGGCGATGTCGGGCTCACCGGCGATGAGATTGAGGAAGCGGGTCATGGCAGCGACCGCGTCGAGCAGCCCCTCGTCCATGTTGATGTCGATGATCTGGGCGCCGTTTTCGACCTGCTGGCGGGCGACCGACAGGGCCTCGTCGAACTTCCCCTCCAGGATGAGGTTCTTGAACTTGCGCGAGCCGCTGATGTTGGTGCGCTCGCCAACGTTGGTGAAGTTGGACTCGGGCCGCTTCACGAAGGGCTCGAGACCGGAGTATCGGGGCCACTGAGGGACGTCCGGTCGCTTGCGCGGAGGGCGGCCTTCAGCGGCTTTGGCGAGAGCGGCGATGTGGTCCGGCGTCGTGCCGCAGCAGCCGCCGAGGATGTTGACGAAGCCGGCCTCGAGGAAGTCGCTGGCGTAGGCGGCCATCGTGTCGGGCGTCTGGTCGAAGCCCCCCATCTCGTTGGGCAGCCCTGCGTTGGGGTAGCAAGACACGTAGCACGGGGCGACGCGCGACATCTCTTCGATGTAGGGGCGCATCTCCGTCGGCCCCAGGGAGCAGTTGAGCCCCACCGAGAACATCGGCGCGTGGCTCATCGAGACGTAGAAGGCCTCGGTGGTCTGGCCACTGAGGTTACGGCCCGAGAGGTCGACGATGGAGCCGGAGACCATCAGGGGGAACGTGCCCAGCACCCCACGCTCGCGGAACAGCTCGATGATGCCGAAAATGGCGGCCTTGCTATTGAGGGTGTCGAAGATGGTCTCGACGAGCAGGATGTCGGCGCCGCCGTCCATCAAACCGCGAGCCTGCTCTTTGTAGGCCGCGGCGAGCTGGTCGAAGGTGACCGCGCGGAAGGCGGGGTCGTTGACGTCGGGGGAGAGCGACGCGGTGACGCCGGTCGGCCCGAGGCAACCGGCGACGAAGCGCGGACGGTCCGGGTTCTTCGCGGTGACGTCGGCGGTGGCGCGCTTGGCGAGCTGGGCCGCGGCGACGTTCATGTCGTAGACCGAATCCTGCAGCCCGTACTCAGACATGACGAGCACGTTGGCGTTGAACGTGTTGGTCTCGATGATGTCGGCGCCGGCGCGGAGGTAGTCGTGGTGGATGGCCTCGATGACGTCCGGGCGGGTCAGGTTGAGCGCGTCGTTACAGTTCAGCAGGTCCTGCGAATGCTCGGCGTAGCGCTCGCCGCGAAAGTCGGCTTCCGTCAGGTTGTAGCGCTGAATCATCGTGCCCATGGCGCCGTCGAGCATGACGATGCGCTGGTCGAGAACGGCGCGAAGGGCGTTGAGGGTCTTCGTATGCTTGGTGTTCATCGCGGCCTCCCGGGTGTTCGTAGCCGGTGAAGAAGCCCCTTAACACGAAGCACGGTGGGGCGAGCAACGAAACAGTTTGTCGGTCATCGGCGAATTCCCTGGTGGGGCCGGGGCGATAGCCAGTGCCTGTGACCCAGGGAGGGCCGTCCCCACCTCCTCATGCCCCAACGAGCGGCCCCGGACCCGGCAAACGGCACCGGCGGCCCCGGCATCGGCTCCGGGACGTCAGGCGGGCGCACCGTAAGGAGGCCGTCGTCCGACACCACCCGATGCGCTACACTCCTTGGCGCATGCTCCGCGTCACCCTCTGCCAATTCGACGGCTTTACCACCCTTCGCGCCCTCCCCCTCGCCGCCGGCCTCCTGACCTCGGCGGTCAGGGCAGACCCGGACCTCCGCGACCGCTGCACCGTCACCGTCCTCACTGGCCGCAAGCCCCTCGACGACGTCCTCGCGTCCATGGGCGACGTCGACGTCCTCGGGCTCTCCACCTACACCTGGAACCGCAACTACACGCTAACCCTCGCCGCCCGCTACCGTGAGACGCACCCGGACACCCACATCGTGCTCGGCGGCCCCTCAGCCCCTCGCGCCCCCGACGCCGTCGCCGCGTTCCTCGCCGAGCATCCGGCCATCGACACCCTGGTCCTCGGCGAGGGCGAGCGCACCTTCGTCGACCTCCTGACCGCCCTGCATGCGGGTGACCCGGTCGACGCTATCCCGGGCGTCGCCACCCGCGCCGGCGTCGCCGCGCCCCGGGCTCGCATGGAGGCGCGCGACTTCGCCCCCACGGCGTCGCCCTACCTCGACGGGACCTTCGACACGCTGCTGGCAGAGCTCGGCTCCACGATTTCGGCGTGCGTCATCGAGACCAACCGGGGTTGCCCCTTCAAATGCACCTACTGCGACTGGGGCCAGGCCATTGCCAGCCGGGTGCACGAAGTTCCGCTGGACCGCATCCACGGCGACCTCGCCTGGATCGCCGAGCACCGCATCCCCTACGTCTACATCGTCGACGCCAACTTCGGCATTCGCCGCCGCGACGTCGGCATTCTCGAGGAAATGGGCCGCCAGAAGCAGCGCACCGGCTTCCCCCTTTACTGCTACTTCCACCTCACGAAGAACGCCCACGAGCGCAACCTCGCCACCGTCCGAACGCTTCACAGCTACGGGATCGGCTGCCAGGTAGCGCTATCCATGCAGGCCTTCGACGGCGCCGTACTGAAAGCCATCAAGCGGGACAACATCAGCCTCGAGCGCTCGCTGGCCCTGCGCCAGGCCTGCAACGAGGACGGGATCCCCACCTTCAACGAACTCATCCTGGGTCTCCCCGAACAGACCTACACGTCCTTCACCCGCAGCCTGGACCAGGCCATCACCCCCTACCCCGGGGATACCTTCTACCTGTACCTCGCCCGCCTGCTCGACAACGCCCAGATGGCCAGCCCCGAGGACCGCACCGAGTTTGGCCTGGAAACCCGTTGGTGCGTCGTGGGCGCCGAGGCGGACCTGCCGGTAGAGGAAGCCGAGGAAGTCGTCGTGGGTAGCCGCGCCATGCCGGTCGACGCTTGGAAGCGGTCCTATCGGTTTGGCTACTTCCTGGCAGCGGCATACAACCTCAAGCTGCTCGACGCCGTGGTCGCCTGGGTGAAATTCGAGCTCGACGCCCCGCTGACAGACTGGGTCGAAGCCGTGCTCCAAGCGCCCGGTCTGGCCGACGTCAACGCGCTGTTCGACCGCTACACCGACGCCATCCTCGACGGCCGCGGCTTCTTCCTGCCCGTCGAAGGAGTCGGCAATACGCCACGGCGTCCCGAAGAGGCGGTCGTGTCCTTTGCCGCGCGGTACCCCGAAGCGTTCTACGCCGCGGTGGAAGACGCTACCCTGCGATGGACGGCGACGCTTCCCGACTCGCCCGACACGTCAGCCGTCAGCGAGCTGTTCCGCTACCAGGCCCTCACCCTGCCCCGGTGGCGCGTTCCGAGCCCTTCCACCCATCCGTTCGACAGGGATTGGCCGGCGTGGCATCGACGCGCCAAGGATGGGGCGCGGCTGGAGGTGAAGCCCGTCACGCTCCGCACGCTGATCCGCGAGTACGTCGCCGCCCCCAGCATGGAAGCCTTCACCACCGCCCACCTGGCGGCTCTCTATGCCAAGAGCCACCCGGCGGCGGTTGCCTACGTCTAGAAGCAGAGACCGAACGGCGCGTCCGTGCCGTAGAGCGAGTCGCAGTTGGTCGGCCCGCCGCCTGAGCAGTCGGGGTGTGGGTCCGTCTGGAACGGCGCCTCGGTGATCAAGCACAGCTCGTAACAAAGCAGCGTGCCGTTGGCGAAGAGGTCCAGACACACACCGCCCGGTCGGCAGATGGTCCCAGCCTCGGCGAACTGCGACGGGCACGTGTCGCCGGGGGCAAGTCCGGCGTTGCTGGGCCACCAGGTGGGCGGGGTGACGCAGATGTCCACGTCGCTGGTGTAAGCCTCCCCTGGGAAGCACACTTCGCTGGCGTCCGCGCACGGGGTACCGCCGTGGTAGTCGCAGCCCGCCTGACACTGGCCGATGTCCAGCGCGAGCTCGCCCGAGAACAGCCCGCCGCAGTTCTCGCCAGCGGGGCACGTCCCTGGGTCCGTGCCAGTGGCATCGGGGTCACACAGCTGACCACACACCCCGCCGATGCACAGGGCACCCGCTACGCACGCCTGGTCAGGCGGGGTCGTGCAGGTGCCGCAGCCGAAGTCCTCCACCTGCTGGGTGCACTGGGCGTCCCACTCGGTGGTGCAGCAGAAGTCATCCTGGGCGCAGACGCAGGCCTGGATGCCGGCGTCGGCGGCGCAACCGGTGACCCCTGGAGTCGCCGTGCAGCAGGGCTCCGCGGAGCCGCCACACGTAGCCCCGATGGGCTGAGTACCTGCCACAGGGCTGCATTCGCCCACGGACGCGTCCAGGAAGTTCGGCGCGCACCACTCGCCCACCGGGCAGGGGTCGGGGCTGGTCCAGGGGGTGCAGCCCGATTGGCAGAAGCCATAAGGCAACGGCTCGTTGGTCTGGGTGTTGATGAGGGGGTAGCAGGACTCGCCGGCGACGGAGCAGGAGCCCGGCTCGCCCGGAGCCGCTCCGGACCAGCACTCGAAGCTGCAGGTCGGGATGCCGTCGTCATCGGCATCGATGCAGATGAACCCATTGGCGCAGGCCACGACGGAGCAGTCGTCTCCGGGACCACTGGTGCCGGTGCTGGCCGGGCCACACTGACCCAGGATGTCGCCGGTGACCTCGTCGATCTCGGTCGCGTAGCAGTATTCGCCAGCATCGCAGCCCGTGCCGACGTATGGCGTGCAGGAGGTCACGCAGCCGCCGAAGTCCACGGCGACGCCACCAATGGTGTAGGGCTCACACGTGTCGCTGGCGCCAGCGCAGGGCTGAATCGAGTTGTCGGCGCTGCACTCGGGCACGGTGCAGAGGCCGTCGAGGCAGACGGTGCCGACCTGACAGTCGGTGTTGGCGATGCAGGCCGCGCCTTCGGGGCTGGGCCCGAGGACATAGCACTCTCCCACCCCATCGAGCACCACGCAGCCCGCACCGGGCCCGCACTCGTTGCTGTTGAGCCAGAAGCTGGTGCACACGCCGGGAGCGCAGAACCCGAGCGTCTCACCGGCGGCGGCGATGCAGGTGTCTCCAGCGGCGCAAGTGTCATTGGTGGTGTCGCAGGAGAAGCGGCAGAAGCCCTGGGCATCGCCGTTGGCGTCGTCGACACAGGTGAAGCCCGTGCCGGGCGTGCCGCCCACTACGCAAGGGTCGAAGGCCGAGGCGCAGTCCCCCACCACGCCGCCGTCCGCGCCAGCATCGGCGTCGACCCCCGTATCTGCAGCACCGGCATCTCCGTCGGTCGTACCTGCGTCGATGGCAGCATCCGCGTCGGGCGTTGCGTCCGTGGCCGCACCGTCGGCATCAGCGCCCGTCGCATCCGCATCGGGCGTCACATCGTCGACCGCGTCACCGCCTCCGCCATCCCCCACCGGGATGTCCGGCGCAGCGTCGGGTGTGGCGTCGGGCACCGCATCCGGGACCGCGTCGGGCACCGCATCCGGCACGGCGTCGGGCACCGCATCCGGGACCGCATCGGGCGCCGCATCCGGCACCGCGTCAGGCACTGCATCCGGCGCGGGTGTGTCCGTTGCGACGTCAGGGGCGCTGACGTCGGGCGAGACCTCGGGCCCCGGGTCGGGCTGGGCGTCCGGGAGCCCGAGATCGCCCAACCCGTCAAGAAGGATGGGGATGTCGGGAAGGGCATCGGGGATCGGCGCCGGGGGCGTGGTGGTCTCATCGGGGCAGCCGCCGACGGCATGGGCCACCGCAACGCAAAGCAAAGCGCGTCGTAGCATGGTCTCGGGTCCTCTCGTGTCTGGACGTCGTTCCAACATGACGCGGCGCGTCGTGGGGATCAAGGGCTTATGCGGTGGCGGCCTTTGCCTCGTGGACCTCGGCGGCTAGAGCGAGAAGCTCCTTGAAGGCCGCCTGCATGTCCTCCACCAGGAGGTGAAGATCGTCGGTCGCCGCCCAGTCCCCGGTGAACCCGAACTGCAGGCGCCCGCAGTAGCTGAACAGCGCGATCCCCAGGGTCGTATGCCCGAGCAGGGGCACCATCGGATGGATCGCGCTGACCTTGGCACCCAGCAGATACAGAGGCATCGGCGGTCCAGGAACGTTGGTGACCACCAGATTGAACGGCCGGAACTTCATGGCGAGGCTTGCACCCGAGGCCACCAGATTGCCACCCGCGTAGTCGCCCAGCCGTTCGAACAGGTCGGAGCCAGCGACCATGCCGCCGTCGCTCTTGAGCGCCTGGGTCTCCGCGACGATCGCACGATAGGCCGTTGCTGTATCCGACTCGGCCATGGGCAGTTTCACCAGCATCAGGGCGACGCTGTTGCCGATGTCTTTGTTGGCCTTGCCCATCGCCCGGGTGGACACGGGCACCAGTACTTTGAAGTCCTGCACCCCCGAGAGGTCGATCCCGCGCCGGGACAGGAACCGGCGAAGCGCCCCATGAACGAGGGCCAGGACCACGTCGTTGACCTTGCCGCCGAAGGCGTTCTTGACCGTCTTGATGCCCGCCAGGTCCAGGTCCAGGACGTCGAAGCGTCGAAACGGGTCTAGCAGGGTGGTCGAAAGGGACGTCCGGGTGGTGCCTTTGAGCCCCACGCTCAGGGTCTGCATCAGCCCGTCGAAGCCTTTGCCCGCTTCATCCCAGACCTTGGCGGCCGCCTCCTCGCTCTCGCCGACGAGCTTCTGCCAGAGCTTGACCGGTCCCCCCACGCGGTGCTTGACCTCAGCCCTCAACAGGTCCGCCTTGCCAGGCAGGGGCCGCGGTGACCAGGGCTTGCTCTGAGGCATCTTCTGGCTGGCATTCATCCGCAGCAGGGCCGCCATCAGCGCCACACCCGACATCCCGTCCACCATGCAGTGGTGGGCCTTGGCGATGAGCGCGAAGCGGCCTTCGTCGACGCCCTCGACCACCCAGAACTCCCACAGCGGTCGACTGCGGTCGAGGCGCTGCGAGAAGATCCGCCCGGCGAGCCGCTTGAGCTGACGGTCCGTGCCGGGCTTGGGCAAGGCGGTATGCCGCACGTGGTACTGGATGTTGAAGTGGTGATCGTCGACCCACACCGGGTGCTTCACCACCGGCGTGATGTGCAACCGCTGGCGGTACCGCGGCACCTTGGTGATCACCGCCTCGATATACTCCCGCAGGCGCGCGATATCGACGCCTCCTTCGGGGGTGGCCAGGGGGCCGACGTCGAACAGGACGACCGCGCCGACGTGCATCGAGGCGTGCTCGTCCTCGAGCTCGAGGAAGGTCGCGTCCATGGCCGTCAGGCGCTCGAAGAAGGGGGCGGTATCAGTCGCGGTTTCGTTCATGGCGCGGCGAATGTGCAAACCGCGTTCCGTTCACCCGCATCGTGGATTGGTGGGAGACGGCGCGACCCGAACGTGCGATATCCCACATCCACAGGTGGCGCGGTGGTGGTTTTGACACGGCGCCGCCCCGCAACGCGTGTGCTATAGGACCGTCCATGACCACCAAGAACGACGAGAAGCTTCCCAAGCCCACCGCTGAAGAGGCCATGGAGCACCTTCGGGGCCTGCTTCGCTACATCGGCGAGGACCCCGACCGGGAAGGGCTGCTGGATACGCCCAAGCGCGTGGTCAAGAGCTACGCCGAGCACTTCGCGGGCTACGCCAAATCCCCCAAAGACGCCCTGTCGACGGTGTTCGAAGAGGTGGAGGGCTATGACGAGCTCGTGCTGGTCAGCGACATCGAGGTCTACAGCCACTGCGAGCACCACATGGTGCCGTTCGTCGGTAAGGCGCACGTCGCTTACATTCCTGACGGCGCTGTGGTGGGCCTCTCCAAGCTGGCGCGCCTCGTGGACGTGTACGCCAAGCGGCTGCAGGTCCAGGAAAAGCTGACCGCCCAGATCGCCCGCTCGATCAACGAAGAGCTCCACCCCCAGGGGGTCGCGGTCATTCTGCAGTGTCAGCACTTCTGCATGTGCTACCGGGGCGTGCGCAAACCGGGCGCCTGGACCACCACCTCCAAGCTGTACGGGGCCTTCCTCGAGGATGCCCGGGCACGCATGGAGCTGTTCACGCTGATCGGGATGCCCAAGAAGATCGGCAGCTAAACGTCCGGCAGGGCTTGCCAGTTGGCGGCGCTTGCTGCATTCAAGCGCGGTCGCCCTCGGAGCTCCGCCCCGACGCTGGCGGCAACCACACCTTCACAACTCTGCCGAGAACGTCCATGACCAAGACCGAATTCGTTAAGAAACTCGCCAAGAAAGCCGACCTTCCCCAGGCCAAGGCCGCCGAGATCGTCGACATCATCTTCAGCGCCGAGGACGGCAAGGGCATCATCGCCGTCGAACTCGACGGTGGCGGCAAGGTGACCCTCCCCGGCTTCGGGACCTTCGGGACCAAGCACCGCGGCGAGCGCACCGGACGCAACCCGTCCACCGGCAAGCCCATCAAGATCGCCGCCAAGAACTACGCGTTCTTCAAGCCGGGCAAGACCCTGCGCGATCGCGTCGCCAAGTAACCGGCGACCCGCAAAGGAAGAAGGCCAGCGCCCGTTTGATGGGGTCGCTGGCCTTTTTTGTGTCTGCGACTGGGCGCTACTTGGTGGGGTTGAGGACCGCCTTGACGCCCAACGTCAGAGCCAGGTCCATGGCGCCATCCGGCACGGTCTCCCCGGCGGCGACGCTCAACGTTCCAGCGGGGATCACCACGAAGTCGAAGGTCAGCAGGTGCTGCTGGGCGGCGTCGATGCCCGCCGCAACGATGGTCGCGCTGACCGCCGTCGTCGAGCCCGCGGGGATGGACGGAATGGTCGCGATCCGAACGCCCTGGTCCTTGGTCGTGGCGCCCTTGGGGCCGATGTAGAGATCCAGCGGCGGTGAGGCGCTGGTGAGGGTGTTCGACGTCGGACGCACGGTAATTTCCGTCAGCTCCAGCCGCCGCACCTTCTCCCTGTTGGCCGCCAGCTCGGAGCTCTGCGAGATGAGGTCCACCGGCACCGCGCCCGTCTCGATGGGGAAGCTTGCAGCCTCGGGGCTGGGCTGCCCCGCAGCGCGACCGGTCACCTGTCCGATGTCGGCCCCAAAGTTCACCGTGTGGTCGAACTCGATGGGGATGTTGAGGGCGTCGGCGGCGTCGTTGACCACGTCACAGCCCAGCGTCGTGGTCGTCACAGCCGTCCCGGTCGTGCCCAGCGCCAGCAGAGCGACGAGAGAGAAGAAGGTTCGCGCGCGGTTGGTCATCGCTATCCCCAGAGGTGATTCCTGTCGTGGGCGCCACCATAGCAAGCTCGGCAAGTGGGAGCGAATGCGGTAACACCTGGCCCATGACCCTCAGTGACCCCAAGACCATCGACGTCGGCGGTACCCAGCTGGCCTACTTCGAGCAGGGCAGCGGCCCGCTCGTAGTGTGCGTGCATGGCTACCCCGACACCGCCCACACCTACGAGCGCCTGCTGGGCGCACTTGCGGACGCCGGCTACCGTGCCGTCGCGCCGTTTCTCAGGGGCTATCACCCCAGCGCCATCCCCGCCGATGGCGACTACTCCGGCATCACGCTCGGCCAGGACGTGCTGGGGCTGATCCGCGCCCTGGGTGAATCGAGCGCCGCATTGGTGGGGCATGACTGGGGCGCGATGGCGGTGTACTCCGCCACCATGCAGGCAGACCCAGAGGTGATTGACGCCCTCGTGACGTTGGCGATCCCCCACCCGCGCTCGTTGAAGCCCAGCCTGGGGGCCATCTGGAAGGCGCGCCACTTCATCACCTACCAGTTCAAGAGCGGCGCGGTGAAGCGGTTGAAGGCCAAGGACTTCGCCCACCTGGACCACATTTACAAGCGCTGGGCGCCCACGTGGAGCGACGCGACCGAGGACATCGCGCGCGCCAAGGCCTGTTTCCGCAACCCTGGCGTCCCCGAGGCCGCCCTCGGGTTCTACTGGTCCTGGCGCGCCGAGCAGGGAGACAAGGAGGCCCGACGAACGCTCGCGCGACGTATCGACGTCCCCTCGCTGGCCATCGGCGGCGCCGACGATGGTGCCGTGGGCCCGAAGGCATGGGCCCGTACGACCGGCTGCTACAACGGTCACTACGAATACGAGGTGCTCGACGGCGTCGGCCACTTCCCCCACAGCGAGGCGCCGGACGTGGTGGTTCCGCGGGTCGTCGATTTCTTGAAGACTCACGCTCCTCCGCAATAGGCACTCGCGATGGAAACCTTCTGCAAGCCGGTCAGGACGCGTGGCTACGAGGCCGACCCTTCACGCGCCATCCCGTTGGCCCAGTTCATGGCCTACTTCGGGATGCTTCGCTGGGAGGTGCTGCTCGAACCGCACTTCCAGCTGGTCGATTACCTGCGCAACGGGCACTTCTTCGTCATCCGCGACCAGCAGGTGGAGCTGCTGCGCCGTGTGGGCATCGGCGTCGACCTGGAGATCCACCTGTGGTGGGAGTTCGTGGGGCGCTCCTCGGTGCGCATCGTCCAGCAGGCCATCCGTCACTCGGACGAGGCGGTGGTGGCCCAGGGCCGAATCACCTGCGCGTGGCTTGGCCCGGAGCGCAAGCTCACCCGTATCCCTGAGCCGCACCGGGTGGCGGCCAAGGCGGTCGCAGGTGGCCCCCACGCCCTGGTGGAGACGCTGACGGACCACGCCGACGACCTGGGCGCTCAGGACCTCGAGCCAGGGGCGCTGTCATACTTCGACCCCGACCCCATCCGCCACGCCCCCGGCGACCTGCGGCTTCCGCTGCTCTCCGAGGTCCCGGAAGGCGCGTGGCACACGGGGCTTCGCATCCGTCCCTCGGACGTCGACGTGTTCGGGCACGTCAACGCGACCCACTACGTCAACCTGCTCGATGACGTTCGCGCCCAGGCGCGCGACGATGGAGCCTACGGCGCCGAGGCCTCGTGGGCAGCTGGACGCTCCACGCGGGTCGGGATTCGCTACGACCGCGAGGTGCTCGCCAACACCGACGTGACCATCGCCACATGGGCGGTCCAAGAGCGGCCTGGCGCCGTTGCCTTCGCCCTCCAGCTGCCCGATGACGGCCCGCCTGCCTGCATCGGCACGGTGGTCAGCGAGGGCGCTCTGTCGTGAGAGCCCTGGTCCTGTCCTCCCTTGCCGCCATGGCCCTGGCCGGCTGCCCATCGAGCGGTGACCCGGCCGATGGGTCGGGCGCCGCCGACGCCGAGGTCTCGCAACAGGGCGACGCCGCAAGCGACGACGCTACCTTGGACGCGACTGAAGACTCGGACGGCAACGAAGGTGGCGACGCCGATGCGGAGGTCGCCCAGCCTGCGCCGGCATGCCCGACCCAGCCGGCGGGCATAGCGGCCGCGACGGTCGCCCTGCCCGCCCTCAACGAGTGCTCTGGCCTGGTGACCAGCCGCCGTCAGCCCGGGGTTCTTTGGGCCCACAACGACAGCGGCGACGGTGCGACGGTGTACGCACTTGGGACGGACGGCAGCCACCGCGGGACCTACACGGTCACCGACGCTCAGGCCGTCGACTGGGAGGATATGACGCTGCAGCCCGGGCTCGGGGACGCCCCCGACCGCCTGCTCCTGGGCGATATCGGCGACAACGACTCCAAGCGCTCGAGCGTGACTGTATATGCGGTGGACGAGCCGGTGCTGCCGGGAAGCGGCGTCGCCGATGCCGCGACTGCCCCGGCAGAAGGCTTCGTGATGACCTACCCGGACGGAGCACGAGACGCCGAGGGGCTCGTCTTCGATCCCACCGACCGGGCGCTCTACATCATCTCCAAGGAGCGGAGCACTGGGCTGAGCGGACTCTATCGCTACCCACCACCGCTACGAGCGAACGAGACCGTGGTCCTGGACAAGGTCGCCACCATCACCCTGGACGACCTGGGCGGTGGGGGCTCGTTCCTGGCCACCGGGGCCGACATCACCCCCGACGGACGCTGGCTGCTGCTGCGAACCTACGACAACGTGCTCGGCTGGTATCGCCCTGGGCAGCAGCCGCTGGCGGCGGCCTTTAGCTCCCAGCGCTGCCTGCTGGCCGTGGAACAGGAGCTGCAGGGCGAGGCCATCGCAGCTACGCCCGATGGGACCGGCTACTACACGCTGAGCGAGAACATCGGCCAGCCGCTGTGGTACTTCTCGGGTCTGCCGTGACCGTGACCGTGACATGATGAAGACGCACCACTCCGATTCAACGCATGCCTCCCTGGGCGACTGGCTCGCCGAGGAACCTTTCACCCTGGTGCTCTCCGCCGGGTTCTTCGGCTTCTTCGCCCACACCGGCGTGGTGACGGCACTTTTTGAAGCAGGGCTGAAGCCCGCCCGTGTGGCGGGAGCGTCCGCCGGTGCCCTGGTGGGAGGCATGCTGGCCGGCGGCATGGGCATCGCTGAGATGAGGGACAACCTCAACGGGCTGACCCGTCGGGAATTCTGGGATCCCCGGCTGGGGCCGGGCCTGCTGCGCGGCCGCAAGTTCCGAAAACGCCTGGTCCGGGACCTGGGCCACCAGGACGTCGCCGACCTGGCGACGCCCGCGGCCCTGGTCATCTACGACGTCATCTCCAAGCGGGCCTACGCCCCGGGAAGAGGCGAGCTGGCCACCATCATCCACGCCTCCTGCGCGGTGCCGGGCATGTTTCACCCGGTGTGGTTCCGGGGCCGGCCGCACGTCGACGGCGGCGTTGCAGACCGCCCTGGATTCAGCGGCGTGATGCCCGGCGAGCGGGTGCTTTATCACCACCTCTCGAGCCGCTCTCCCTGGCGACGCAAGGATTCGCCGTCGTTGGAGATCCCCGACCGCCCGAACATGCGGCACCTCGTCATCGACGGTCTGCCACGGGTGAACCCCTTCGCCCTGGATCGCGGGCCGCTGGCCTACCAGCGCGCCTACGACGCCACCAAAAGGGCGTTGACCCCATGAAGACTCTGGCCATGATAACGCTGGCGGCCGCGATGCTCGTACCGGTGGGTTGCGGCGGCGCGGGCAGCGCCTGCAGCAGCGACGACGACTGCAGCGGTGACAACTACTGCAAGGGACCGAACGAGCCCCAGGTCTGTGGCATCCCGGCACGCACCGACTGTGCCAACCAGAGCGGCTGCCCCGGCCAGGCGTGCAACGTCGGCTACGACACCTGCAGCGCCACCGAAGTCGGCACGACGTGTGGTCCGCCGTGCAACAACGACGCCCTGTGTGGTCAGGGGTTCCGCTGTGGCTCCGAGGGCGCCTGTGTCGCCGTGCTCTGTGACGCGGGCTTCAGCTGCCCGGCCCACCAGGTCTGCGACCCGAGCCGGCTCAACCCGCAGGCACCGTTGTACGAGCAGCACCACGGGTGCTTCGACATCCCGTGCAGCGACGATGCCGGCTGCAGCGCTGGTCTGGCCTGCGTCAACGGTCGTTGTCAGCAGAGCGGCGGCTTCTGTCGACAGGCCGAGCTGATTCCCTGAGGTGGACTGGACTCTCGAGCGACTGCCGCCCGGCGGTGACCCCAGCCTGAGGGCCTGGAGCACCGCAGACCGGTACTTGTTGAATCACGCGAGGGAAGCCGGCCTGGTCGACCACGCGACACGGGTGTTGGTGGTCAACGACGCGTTCGGTGCCCTTGGGGTATCGCTCCACGCACACCGCCCGCAGTGGTGGAGCGACTCCTTTCGGTCCGGACGAGCGCTTCGGCACAATCTGGTGCTCAACGACCTTCCGGACGACGCGGTGACCCTCGTCCCTGGTGACGAGGATCCGGTAGGCCCGTTCGACCTGGTGCTCATGCGCTTCCCCAAGTCCCTGGCGTGGCAGGAGGATCAGCTGCTGCGGCTCAGGCCGTTGCTCGCTCCTTCGGCGCTGGTCGTGGCTGGCGGCATGATCAAGCACACCCCCAAACGGGCCTTCGAGCTGCTCGAGAGCTGCATCGGCCCCACCTCCACGAGCCTGGGCTGGAAGAAGGCGCGGCTGGCGTTCGCCCAACTTGACCCAGAGCTGACGTGCGCCAGCGGCGTGCCCCCCAAGACCATCGAAGTCGACGGCGTGAGCATCTCCGCCCGCGCCAACGTCTTCGCCTGGGACAAGCTGGACCTGGGCGCGCGCGTGTTGCTTCGGAGCCTCCCGGAGAGCGACGAGCCCTGGCGCATCGTCGACCAGGGCTGCGGCAGCGGCGTGCTCGCTCTGACCCTCGCCAACCGGTGTCCCAACGCCATCGTCACCGGCGTCGACGAGAGCTACCAGGCCATTGCCAGCGCCGAGGCCAACGCCGCAACCGCTGGGCTGACGCAACAAACGCGCTTTGCCGTCAACGATCGGCTCGACGACGTTGCTGAGGCCGGCGACGCCGACCTCGTCGTCTGCAACCCCCCGTTTCATCAGTCCCACGCCGTCGGCGATCACGTGGCCTGGGGCATGTTTCGACAGGCTCAGCGGACGCTGGTGCGGGGTGGCCGGTACCTGGTGGTGGGCAACCGCCACATGAACTACCACGCCAAGCTCAAGCGACTGTTCGGCAACTGCACGACCGTCGGCAACGACAAACGTTTCGTCGTCCTGGAGGCGACCCGTCGCTGATGCACGGATGTCTTTTGGGGCCACCCGTCCGGGCCCTCACCGACGCCCTGGCCTGAAGCGGCCGCGGCTAGCTCAGCTGGCGAGCAGCGCTTCCAGCTCCTCGGCGCTCAACACCGCCGAGAGCAGATCGAGCACGGTGCGGCCGGCCTCGACCGGATGCCGCAGCGCGCTGTGGAGGATCAGCGTGTAGTGATTGCGTCGTCCCTCTCGCACGCGGGTGAGCACACCACACGACTCCAGGTCGGAAACAATCTTTTGCACAGCACGCTCGGTAATCCCTACCTGAGACGCCACGTCGCGTAGACGCGCGTCGCGGTCCCTCGCGAGGCACACCAGCACGTGTGCGTGGTTGCTCAGGAAGGTCCAGGTGTGATCCGTGCCCACCTTTCCGGAGCCCTTCGCATCCTCCAATGATGCGGACCCCGAGCCCTTCAAATGCTTCGTATTCATGAACCAGACTTCCTACAGAGACTCCATGTACGGTAATTCGATTCGTGAAGAAGAATACACGAAATTTTTTTCGTGTAAAGAGCTTCGCGATATTGACTTCGCGAATGCGGGTTCGTAGCATGGGTCGGCAATGACGGCAGGAACACTACCTCTAGGCGGAGCTGACCCCACTGGACCGGGCGGGATGGATATCTCTCCCACCCGTACGTCCGGGGCGCGGCTCTTCGAACTTCTCGCGGAGCGGGCCGACATGGAGGTCGAGTCCGAACTGGCCTGGCAGGTCGCCGGCGAGCTCGACGTCAAACCCATCAGCTCGATGGACGGTGTCCTCGCGAGCGTGGCCGACGTGGCTCCCCGCATCGGGCTTCAGGCGGCGCACTCCGAGATCCGACTCCAGGAGATCATCGAAGCCGCCGACGACCAGGGTCGCGCGCTGCTGGTGCCCATCCAGGAGGTGGACCATATCGCGTGGTTCATCCCCCAGCGGCGCGTCGGCGGAAAGGTTCGCGGTACCTGGCTGAGCCACCGCGGCGAGAGCATCCGGACGCTTGGGGTCCGGACCCTCGAGCGGCTCATTCAGGACAGCACCACTCCGGTGCTGACCTTCGAGTCGCGGTTCCCGCTGGACGCCCTTCTCGGCGCCAAGGACAAGCAGCTCGAGCCGGTCGCGAAGTCGTGGGCCTACCTGCGCCGCTTCGTGCATCTGGAGGCAGCCGATGTTCGGCTGGTGCTCATCTACGCCATCGCCATCGGGGTGCTGACGCTGGTCGCGCCGGTCGCCGTTCAAGCGCTGGTCAGCACCATCGCGCTGACCACGCTGGTACAAAACCTCGTTATCCTCTCCCTGGCGCTGGCGGGCGGCCTGGTGCTCTCGGCGGTCTTGAAGGGCCTGCGCATCTACGTCGTGGAAGTCCTCGCTCGCCGGACCTTCGTCCGGGTCGCGGCCGACTACGCGCGGCGCATTCCCTCCGTCAACGCGCGAAGCCGCAACGATGAAGACCTCCCGGAGATGATGCTCCACTTCTTCGATGTGCTGACGCTGCAGAAGTCGGGCGCAAGCCTCCTGCTGGACGCGCTGGCTCTGGTGCTCCAGATCGCCGTCGCCATGGTCCTCCTGGCGTTCTACCACCCCTACCTGTTGGTCTTCGACGTGCTGCTGGCGCTGATTCTCGCCGGCATCATCTACAGCTCGTACCGCCACGCGACCACCAGCGCGCTGCTCGAGTCCAAGTCCAAGTACAAGGTCGCGTCGTGGCTGCAGCAGCTGGCCATCCACCCGACCACTTTTTCGGCCCGTAGCGCCAGCCGCCTGGCAGTGCAGCGCGGTGACCGTCTGGCCCACGCCTACCTGCGGGCCCGGCGCGGCCACTTCCGGGTGCTGATGCGGTTCTTCGCTGGGGGCCTGGCGCTCCAGGTCCTGGCACCGGTGGCGTTGCTCGTCCTGGGCGGCTACCTGGTGATCAACAACGAGCTGACCCTGGGCCAGCTCGTCGCGGCCGAGCTCGTCGTGGCTACCATCAGCGTCGGCTTCGGCCGGCTCGGATCCTACGCCGAGAAGGTCTTCGACGTGGTCGCCGGGATGGACAAGATCATGAAGGTGGTCGCCCTGCCCCACCGCGTGGTCCGGGGCGAGTCCATGGGCGACCGGACCGGCCCCGCCACGCTCCGCTTCGAAGGTGGCAAGTGCGGCTCGGTCGAAATCCCCGCAGGCGCACGCGCCACGTTGGAAGGGCAGCCCGACCGCGTCCGCAAGGTCTTCTCGGCGCTGCGCGGTACCGACGAGAGCGAGCTGAACACGGTCGAGGTCGACGGCAAGCAGGTCGGCTGGATGGAGCTCGACGAGCTCCGCGACGTCATGTGGTGGCTCGGTCAGCCCGAGTTCTTCCGGGCGTCCATGTTCGACTACCTGTGCCTCGGCCCCAAGGCGGTCCACCCCTACGCCGCGCGCCAGGCGCTGGCGCTGGTCCACCTGGACCCCAACAGCTTCCCCAAGGGCATGGACACCGACCTCAACCACGACGGTCGCCCCCTGTCACCGGGCGAGCGCCGCCGGCTCATGCTGGCCCGTGCTCTGCTCCATGAGCCGCGCGTGTTGTTCCTCGACGGTACCCTCGACGACCTGGAACTCGATGACGAGAAGCGGGCTGCCGTCATCAGCACGGTGCTGGCACCCGACGCACCGTGGACCGCGCTCATCCGGACCACTGACCCCGAGGTCCTGGCCCACTCGACCGACAGCTTCAGGCTCGGAGGTGGTCGATGAACGTCCGACGCCACAGAGAGACGCGGTCCAGCCCCTGGACCTACGAGCCGTCCCCGCTGGGCCTGACGCGGAGCCCGCCGATCGCTCGACGGGTGGTGCGTTGGCTCAACTTCCTGGTGCCCGCCACCATCATCTTCCTGCTGTTTGCGCCGTGGCGTCAGTCGGTCAGCGCCGACGGACGGGTCATTGCGTTCTCGCCAACGGACCGCGAGCAGTTGGTGGAGGCCCCGATCAAGGGCCGAATCACCAAGTGGCATGTCCGTGAGGGCTCACAGGTCGAAAAGGGCGACCCCATCGTCGACCTGGCGGACAACGATCCGACCCTTCTGGACCGGCTCAAGGAGCAGCGGGACGCCGCTCGTTCCCGGGCGAGCGCGGCCAAGCTGGCCATCGCCGTGGGTGAGTCCCGGGTGAGCTCGGTGAAGGCGGCCCGCAGGGCGGCCATCTCGACGGCCGAGCTGTCGGTGTCCATCTCCAAGGACAAGCGCGACGCCGCCCAGCAGGACTTCCTGGCGGCCAAGGCGGCCTACCAGACCGCCAAGCTGAACTACGACCGCTTGGAGGCCCTGGAGAAGGACCAGCTCGTCAGCAAGCGGAAGCTCGAGGTCGCCGACCTCAAGCTCGTCAGCACCAAGAGCTATCGGGATGCTGCGCGGGCCAAGCTGCGGGCCGCCAAGCGTGAAATCGCCGCGTCGAAGGCCAAGCTGAACAACGTGTCCTCGAAGGAGGCGGCCGAGGTCAAGAAGGCTGAGGAGTCCCTGGCCAAGCTCAAGCAGGAGCTGGCCAAGGCCAATGGGGACCTGAGCAAGGCCGAGGTAAAGCTGACCCGCCAGACCTCGATGTCGGTCACGGCGCCCCGGGCCGGAACGGTCTTGCGCCTGGTGGCCAACGCCGAGGGCCAGTGGGTCAAGGAAGGCGATTCGGTGGCCGTCCTGGTCCCCAAGACGCAGTCCCGGGCCGTGGAGCTGTGGGTCAACGGCAACGACGCGCCCCTGGTGACCGTCGGTCGCGAGGTACGCCTTCAGTTCGAGGGCTGGCCCGCGGTCCAGTTCACGGGCTGGCCGTCGGTGGCGGTGGGTACCTTCGGCGGCGAGGTCGCGCTGGTCGACCAGGTGGATGACGGCAAGGGCCGGTTCCGTGTGGTCGTCGTCCCGATGGAGGGCGAGGCCTGGCCCGAGCCGCGGTACCTGAGGCAGGGCGTTCGTGCCAATGGCTGGGTGCTGCTCAACGAGGTGACCGTCGGGTACGAGATCTGGCGGCAGCTCAACGGCTTCCCGCCGGTGGTGGAGATGCCCAAGGACGAGTCCAAGGGCAAATCCAAGGCACGTCCCTCGGACAAACAGAAGGCCTACTGATGCACGCTTGGGTCAGGAGACCGGCTGCGTGGGCAGCCGGGGTCGCCATACTTATATCTTGTGCCATCCCGGCTCACGCCGAAGGCCCGCTGCTGCTGCCGCAGGTCCTGGGAACGCTCGAGGGGACCCACCCCGAGCTCAAGCGCGCCCGACAGGACGTGCGCATGGCACGGGCCCGGTCGATGAGCGCAGACGGCGGCTTCGACCCCAAGCTCAGCATCGACACAAAGGCGTGGGCCTTCGGCTACTACGACAAAGGCCAGATCGAGATTCTGCTGAACCAGGCGACCCCGCTCTGGGGCACGACGCTCTACGCAGGCTGGCGGCGCAGCATCGGCACCAAGATCCCGGTGTACGACAGCAACCTCGAGACCCTGTCTGGGGGTGAGTTCCGGTTGGGCATGGAGGTCCCGGTCTGGCGGAACGGTCCCATCGACAAGCGACGTGCGGAGATCCAGAAGGCCGAGCTGAACACGCAACAGACCGAGTACGAGGTGAAGTCCTTTCGGCTCCTGCTCCGCAACGCCGCCGCGCATGCCTACTGGAAGTGGGTCGAGGCAGGCTTGAAGCTGCAGATCGAGCGCGAGCTGCTGAACCTGGCGCTGGTCCGTGACGAAGGCATCCGCAAGCGGGCAAAGGCCGGTGAGGCGGCAGGAATCCTGGAGCTGGACAGCCGTCGCAGCGTGTTGACCCGACGGACGCGGGTCGTCGACGCCGAACAGAAGCTCCAGCAGGCAGCGCTGAAGCTGTCGCTGTTCTATCGGGACAAGCAACAGCAGCCCATCGCGCCAGCGGAGGGGCGGCTGCCAAAGCTGATCCCCGAGCCCAACAAGCCCGACGCCAAGCAGCTGCTGGCCGACGTCCGAGAGGCGCTCAAGAAGCGGCCCGACCTGATCGCGCTCAAGCGGGCGAGGGACCAGGCGCGGGTCCAGGTGGAGCTGACCGACAATCAGGTGGCACCCGACATCAAGATCTGGAGCGAGGTCGCCAAGGATGTCGGCTCCGTGACCGCGGGTCGGTTCGGGCAGGAGGTTCTGGAGCCCTGGGACTGGGCCGTCGGCATCAAGATTGAGGCCCCGCTGCTGCTGAGGAAGGCGCGCGGGGAAGCGCGGCAGGCCGAAGCCAAGGAAGTCGCCGCGGCCGCAAAGATCCGGGCGGGCCGGGACAAGGTGGCTGCGGAGATTCGGATCGCCTACGCGGCGCTGGACGCGGCCTTTCGGACAGTGGGCTTCGCTCGGAACGCCCGGGCCGCGGCCGAGCGCCTGGCCGAAGCGGAGCGACGCCGGCTGACCCTGGGCAGCAGCGATCTTCTGGTCCTGACCTTGCGCGAGGTGTCGGCCGCAGACAGCGCCAAGAAGGTGATCGAGGCGCTGGGCAACTACCAGCGGGCCCGAGCCGACTATCAGACCACGACGGCGCAGGGCCTACGTTAGCGACGACGGCGCAGGGCCTTTTTTGGCGCTGAAGGCGCGCGGGTGCATTTGCAACACCCCAGCCCACCCCCTAACCTGCCCGTATGAAGTTGATCTCACTTGTTGTTTTGGGTTTGGGCCTGACGTTTGGCAGCGTCGCGGCTTGTGACACGGTTACTGGGGTCGCCAACCTCGCAAAGTGCTCGGGCGGCGTGGACGCCGGCGAGACGGTGACCTTCGATGACGAGTCGTTCACCGGAAACTGCCGCGTGAGCGGGACGCTCATCATCCGCAATGGTGCGCAGATCACTGGCAACATCATCGGTGAGTCGGGTGGCACCATCAGCATCGACTCCTCCAACGTGCTCGGCAACGTCGACTCCAACGGCGGGGCGGCGCTGACCGTCACCGACTCCAGCATCACCGGCAACGTGATCGGCGACGGCACCGGCGCGGTGACCGTCACCGGCAACACGATCACTGGCAACCTGCGGCTGGAGGGCTTCACGACCTGCGTCGCCGGGGACAACTCGGTGCCCAGCCCCGAGACCACCGGCTGCACGGAGCCGCCGACGCCCTGAGGAGCGTTTGGGCCGGAATGTCGGCAGATGGGCTATGGTTGAAACGCCTGATGCTCGACCCGCCCGCCGACCTTCCCGACGCTGACACCTTCGAGGCCCAGCTGCGCCGCCGTCAGGCGCGGCTGGATGCCTACATGAAGTTCCGTGGCTATGCGCTCGGCAGCACGTTGCTGGTGCTCGGCGCGTTGTCCGCAGTACTGACGGTGGTCGCGCTGCTGGCGGTGCTCGGCGTTGTCGACGTGGAAGCGCTTCGGCCCTGGACCCAGGACCACAAGGCGGTGCTGGCGCTGGGCGTCCCCGGGGCCCTGACGGTGATCTTCCTGAAGTCGGGCAAGCTGTTCTGGAGCGAACGCGACCCGCGCTCGGGGGACCCACCGGACCTGGACCACGAGCTTCAGGACCCCGACGCCGTCTAGGCGCGTCCGCCTCGACGTTGGCGTGTGGTATGCGTCGGCCATGACCGACTCCACCGCCCACATCGTCAACGTCGCAGACGTCCAGGAAACCCCTTGTGAAGACGGCGACTTCTGGGGAGGCGGCTTCAAGCCCCTGACCGTCGCCATGCAACCGCGCGAGGGCCGGCTCGGCGTCGCCTGGAGCCGCACCGGCCCTGGCCGCGCGGGGACGCCGTTCCACTGGCATGCGCTCGAGGACGAGGTCTTCTACATTCTGGCCGGCACCGGGGTCCTCCGCTACGGCGACGACCTTTATCCGCTGCGCGCCGGTGACTGCATCTCGTGTCCTGCAGGCACCCGGGTGGCGCACCAGATCGCCAACACCGGCGACGTGGACTTGGAGTACCTGGGTATCGGCAAGCACGAGGCCCACGAGGTGGCCTACTTCCCCGACAGCGGGAAGGTCTCGGTGCGCGGCCTGAAGGTCGTCGGTCGTCTTGAACCGACCACCTACTTGGACGGCGAACCCGAGCGCCCGCGAGTCTTCGCGCTGGTCGCGGGCTCCGAGCCGCCGGCCCTTGCGCCACCCCAGCCCGCGCCTGCCAGCGCCATCCCCGCTCCCGCCGATAGGGACCCCGACTGGCCCTCCCCCGTCGTCAACGTCGACACCATCCCTCCGCTGTCACGCCAGTTCGGCGACCACTGGGGCGCCCTCTTCAAGCCGCTGACACCCTACATGAAAGCCCGCGACGGGCGCGTCGGGGTCAATTGGATGTGCGTCGCGCCCGGCCGCGCTGCGGTCCCGTTCCATGCACACCTTCGCGAGGACGAGGTGTTCTACGTGCTCTCGGGCGCTGGCGTCTTCCGGTACGGAGACTCGCTGACACCGGTGAAGGCCGGCGACTGCATCACCTGCCCCGCCGACACCGGCATCGCCCATCAGCTCGCCAATACCGGGAGCGCGGACCTGGTCTACCTCTCGGCCGGGACCCACGACCCCGACGAGGTGTGTACCTATCCCGACACCGGAAAGATCATGGTGCGCAGCATTCAGACCGTCGGGCGACTGACCGGTACCGAGTACATGCACGGCGAGCCCGAGCCGCCCCGCATCTTCGCGCTGGCGGCTGCGTCACTCGACGGTCAGGTCGCGGAGTAGAACCACCCCGCGACGGTGATGCCCTCGACATGTTCGGTGACCACCGGCATCTGTCGCCAGGCCCCCGGCTCCCGGACATCGACGAGGTCCAGCGCGTTCCAGGCCGGCGCCCAGCGCGCCACCACGTCCCCGTCCCTCGCCGTGAGGGCCTCGACATGGCCGCCGTATCGGGCCGGCCACGTCGCCGTCGAAAGATGCAGCAACAGCGCCACCGACCGCCCCTCTCCGCCGTCATCATAGGCGTCGAAGTAGCTTCCCTTCCGTGTCTGATCGGCTACCAGGGACAAGTCCGCGGCGGGCTGCAGCGGCAAGCCCGAGACGCGCCTCACCATGGCGAGCCCCTCGGTCCACAGCCAGCGGCCCAGCTCGCAGGGTGCGTGGTCGCAGCCTCGCTGGCAAGGCTGCCAGGCATACCGCCACAGCTGATAGCTCTCGTTGGCCATGGGCTGCTGCATCGGGAGATAGTCCGCGGTCCGCAGCGCCTGTAGCAGAGAAACGGCGACGTGTTCAGGGAAGACCGGCTCGAGACGCACCGCCCGCCGCTGGCGCCATTGGGCCCCGAGCGCATCGAGCGAACCATCCGTCGCCCAGCAAGGAGCGAGTTGCACCTGCATCACGCCTCCCTCGGGTCCCGGGGCTCACCCGTCAGCCATCCGTTGACCGACAGCCGGACCACGTGGTCCTGCAGGATCGGGATGCGATGCGGCCGGGTCAGGGGATAGATGGTGAACAGATCGAGCGTGTCGAATCCAGGCGCGATGCGGTCGATGACGGTCCTCTCATCCGGCTCCAGAAACTCCAGGTGTCCGCCGCGCTCCGCGGGCCAACTCTCACGCGTGAGCCCCAACACGTATGCCACCAGCCGGTCGGCCCCCTGGTCGGTGTGGACATCGAGGTAGCTGCCCTTCGTGTACCAGTGAATGGCCAGCCCTTCGTCGGCGACCCGGTGGAGCGCCTGGCCCGTGACCGCGCTGGCCAACGCCGGGATGTCCCGCATGAACAGCTGCATCGCCTCGGGCATCACCGCGAAGTCGCTCGTCTCGCCCGCCTCCGGATAGCGATGCACCTGGCTCCAGGCCACGCAGTGCACCTCGTTGACGTGCTTCTCGAAGAAGCTCCATGACCCGTTCAGCGCCGCGTCGGCAAAGCGTTCGGCCAGCCCCGGTGCCATCAGCTCGGTGATCCGAATCCGCCGCCCCGCCGCCCACGCGTTGCGCAGGTCGTCCAGCACCGCGCTGTCGCGGAGCCTCGGATTCAAGGTCGTGGCATCGTCGAGCATGGCCTCCAACTGTAACCCAGGGAGGTGCTCTTGATCTCCTTGTGGGGTTGCGCCGTACCCTCTTGGAACCGACTTACAAGGAGTCCCATGAGCCTCGATCGACGCCACTTCCTCGCCCTCGGATCCAGCGCCCTTCTGCTCGCAGCCTGCGACAAAGGAGGCGATGGAAAGTGCGACGACCAGAAATCGTCGGGCGACGGCGACAAAGCCAAAGCTGGGGGCGGCGCCTCCAAGCCGACGCCGGAAGCCATCGCCGCCGACGTGAAGCTCATCAACACGGGCATCCTTCTCGAGCAGGGCGCCATCCTCGCCTACACGGCCGCCGCCGGCCTCCCCTTCATCAAGTCCGACAAAGCGGTGCTGACCATCGCCGGACAGTTCATGGGGCACCACAAGGAGCACCGGGACGCGCTCATCGCCGCCGTGAAGAAGCTCGGCGGCACACCCGCCGACTACGGCACCGCCAAGGCGCCGGCTATCCCCAAGCCGATCCTCGACGAGGCCCTCGCGGCGGACCAGCGGAAGATCGCCACCCTCAAATTCGCGCGCGACCTGGAGCGGCAGGCCGCCGAGGCCTACCACAAGCTCATCGCCTCGCAGCTGCAGACCGAGGCCGCCAAGCGCGGCGCCCTGGAGATCCTGCCCACCGAGGCCATGCACGTGGCCGTCTACGACCTCGTCCTGAAGGCCGAGAAAGGCCCGGTCAACGCCGGCATGTTCAGCAACCAGGCATGAGCGGCGACGGCGACAGCAAGGAGACCCTCGACTACGCCTCTTCCGGCCTGGTGCCTGCGCCAAGCGATGGGCTCGACGCAATGGGTGCCACCATCGCGGAGCCTCATCCCTTCGATGTCCCCGCGTCATCCACGACGGGTCCGGTGGGCTCCGCGGTCCGTGCCTATGCCGACGGCGTGTTCACGACGGTCACCCGGGACACCGTCTCCAAAGAGCTGCTTGCTAAGGCCCAGGCGGTCACGCTGCCCTACAGCTCCCAGGACGTCATCCGCCGCATCGGCTCGTACGACATCCTCGCCGAGCTGGGCCGTGGCGGCATGGGCGTGGTCTACAAGGCCTACTCGCTTCGTCTGTGTCGCCCATGCGCGCTCAAGCTCATGATCGCCGGCGAGTACGCCAGCGAGGTCCAGCTGGTGCGCTTTCAGAACGAGGCCATGCTGGCAGCGCGCCTGCGCCACCCCAACATCGTCCAGGTGTTCGACGCCGGTGAGGTCGATGACAAAGGCGGCGAGTTCTACTTCGTCATGGAATTCGTCGAAGGGCGGCCGCTGGATGACCTCGCTGGCGACGCCTCCTACAGCACCCGCGATCTGGCCCGGGTCATCGCCAAAACCGCGCGGGCACTGGAGTACGCGCACGGCCACGGGATCGTCCACCGCGACATCAAGCCCGACAACATCCTGGTCAGCGCCGACGGCGAGCCCCACATCACCGACTTCGGCATCGCCGCCAACGTCAAGACCGAGAAGCGCATCACCAACGAAGGCGCCCTGATGGGGACGCCGGCGTACATGTCGCCTGAGCAGATCAACGGCGAGATCGCCCGCATCGGGCCAGCGTCGGACCAATACTCGCTGGGGGCTTCGCTGTTCCACATGGTGACCGGCCGCGAGCCATTCACCGCCGAGACCACCATCGACCTGCTCATCAAGGCCATGGGCGAGGATGCGCCCATGGCCAGCGCGGTGGCCAAGGCTCACAGCAAACGGGACGTCGAGCTGGACCTCGACACCATTATCGCCAAGACCCTGGAGAAGAAGACCGGTGACCGCTACGGCAGCCTGGGCGCGCTGGCCGACGACCTGGAGGCGTATCTCGAGGACCGCCCCATTGCCGCACGCCCGGTCTCGGGTGCCGAGCGCCTGCGCAAGCTCATCCGACGCAACCGCGCCGCCTTCGTGGTCAGCGCGGTGGTGTTCACCACCCTGCTCGTCGTCGGCGCAGCGTTTGGTGCAGTCACCGTCTTCAACATCGAGCGCACCAGCGAGACCATCCGCGAGCAGGACCGGCAGGCCGGGCTGGAGCAAGCCGCCACCCTCGAGCGGGCCATCCGGGTGAACATGCTCCAGGGCCGCGCCGACGTGGTCCGCGAGCTGGTCACTACCCTTCGAGACGACCCGAAGGCAAAGAGCATCGACGTCGTCCGCGTGGACCGAAGCTTCGCCTACACCGACAAGTCGACGGCCAAGGATGTGGTCCGTCGCCTGAGTCGACCGGGCTATCTCGACAAGATCCTGAAGCTCTTTCCGGAGTTCGACGCCAAGATCAAAGAGGCGAAACGGCTCGCCCTGCCCTACATCGACAAGAACGCCAAGCTGCCCGGCGACGTGTTCGCGTACGACACCGGCAAGTGGAACGCCATGGTGGAGAAGGCCGAACCGCAGACGTTGCAGGAGACCATCGACGGCGAGCCGGTGCTGACCGTGTTCAAGCCCATCAAGAACAGCGAGAAATGCCAGGTCTGCCACGGCGCCGAGGACGAAGCCGGGTATTCCAACAACCACGTCCGCGCCGTCCTGGTCGTCCGGCGGTCACAAAAGACGGTCGAGGACCGCATCGAAGAGAACAAGAGCACCACGCGAACGGTGGGCATCGGTACCGCCGGCGCGATTTTGGCGCTGGTGTTTCTGTTTGCCCGAATCTTCGGGCTCCGTTTCCGCAGGCGCCGCTATGCCGACTGAACCTCGCCACGCCGTCCCTACCGAGTATCTCCCTTCGGCGGAGTGGATCGCCTCCCTGCCCGACCCGACGCCCGAGGCGCCGCTGAAGGTCCTGATGTCGGGCTGCATGTTCGGCTGGATGTGTGGCGTCAACGGAGACAACTACGGTGGGAACTGGCCGACGGTGCAGGCCTTCCTCCAGGCGCCCAACGTCGTCGTGGTTCCCTTCTGTCCAGAGCAGATCGCCATGGGCACCCCGCGCGAGATGCCCAACTGCGAAGGCGGCAACGGCTTCGATGTCCTCGATGGCCGGGCGCGCTTCGTGACCGAAGAGAGCCGGACCGACTACAGCGCCGAGCTCATCGCCGCGAGCGAACAGATGCTTCGAGCCGCCCGCGACAACGGCTGCCAACTGGCCATCCTGACAAGTATTTCCGGGGCCTGCGGCACCGACGCCATCTACGACGGCCTCCGAGCCCACAAGACGTACCAGAAGGGCCCAGGGGTGGCCGCGGCGGTCCTCATGCGCGGAGGACTCCGCTGCCTCTCCCAGCGCGACATGCGAACGCTGGAGCTGCTCTACGCCAAAGTCGACTCGGACCATGTGCCCGATCCCGAGGCGCGCGACGCCTGGGAGCTCGAGTGGTACCAGACCTACTTCGCCAAACGCTGACGACCGGCGGCGGAGGCGTCAGTCCAACTGCACATCGTCGACGAGCACGACGGCATCCCCGCCGGATGCCGTAGCTTTACTCACGCGGACGCGGAGGGTCGCTGGCCCCTTGGGCAATGAGGCGATGTCACGGCTGAGCGACTGCCAACCGGACATCCCCACCCCGCCGGCGCCGAACTGCACATCGCTCGGCAGCAGCCCCGCCGCATAGGCCCCGCAGGTACAGGGCTTGAAGTTCGCGCACTGGCCGCTGCTGACATTGCAGAGGCCGGTGCCCATGCACTCGAGGTCGCAGGGGGCGGGCTCAGGGCAGTCCCCGCAGCTTCCGCCCTCCGGCGGACACAGATCGTTGAGGCTGACGTCGTACAGCGGAAAGGTCCCGGCCGGAAACTCGAGCGTGATCTGGAGCCGATCGCCCTCGAGGTCCCCGCATCGGTTCGCGTAGTCCTCGATGTAGATGCGCCAATACAGGTCGATCTGTTGGGTATCGGCGGGCAGGCACAGCGCCTGCTCGACCTCGCTCTCCGCACCGACACCCCCCAGACCCGTGGTCAGCAGCGCGGCGCGATGGCCCTGGAGAGCGAAAGTGTTGCCGAACTGATGCACGACGTGGCTGTTGAAGTCCGAGGGGCGCCACCCCCGATGCGTCAGCGCGTCCCACCCACCGTTGACCATGCCCCCTGCATGCAGGCGGAGGTTCTGCCGACCGAGGTAGCGCCAGAAGGTCTCGTCGTGGTTCGGGTCTTGGGCGATCGCGTGGGCGTCCTGGGCGACCTCTCCAGCGACGAGCCCCTGGACCATGTCGAGGACGCGGCCGCGGGCCCAGGCGCTGTCCACGACGCCGCTGAACCCGCTGACCCCGCTGGCGCCTCGTGCCAACCATGCGACGGCCATGGAGCCGTTGTAGAGGCTGCTGCAGGTCCCCAGGTTGACCAGCCCAAAGGCCCCCTCGGTCCCACTGTAGCGCTGAACAAAGGCCGGTGTGATGGCGTAACCCCTGGGCGTGAGCGCCAGCCGCCCTCGCGCCAGATCCACGTGTCGCAGGTCAACGCATATCCCCTCGCCCGCCGAGCCGTTGGTGGCACACACCATGCCGGAGGGGCACGTCCCGGAGCGGTCGGCGGGGGTCCCGATGGTGCAGGTAGGGCTCGACGCCGCGAGCTCGGTGCAGACCACCGGTTCGCCGGTCCAGATCGTCTCCTGGGCCCCGTCGTGGTCCCAGCCATACAGATCCGCTTGCCCGTCGAAGAGGGCCTCTCCGTGGCCGGAGATGGACACGAAGCCGAGGTCCTTCAGCGCCCGGAACCGCTCCAGTGATGCCGCACCATTCTGCAACGGGCCGTCCGACACGAGCGGATACGGGTGGCACGTTCCAGATTCGAGCAAGGCGGCAACGTCCACGGCGTCGTCGGTGGCTCCGAGATCGGCCGCGGCAGGCGCGAGGACGGCACTGTCCCGACTCCCCGCCATGGCCGAGGGGGCTCCAATCCAGGGAGGCACCGGCCCACCGGGCGGGCCGCCCCCCCCGCGGATCCCCGTGGCGGGCCCCAGAGCTGCACCGAGAACACCGCTTTGAAAGCGCGCCCAGACGGCGTCGCCGCCGGCGGACGAGGTTCCCGCGGCCGCCACCAGCGGATCAGCCTCCAGCGTCGACGCCACCGTAGCCGGGTCGGCCCCCGCTGCCAGCTGCGATTCCGCCAGGGCCAATAGCGCCATGTCGGTGCTGCACGCGGCCGCCGAATAGCGTGGCACACACTCGACGACCAGGACTTCAGAATGCGCCTGGTAGGGCGTCCCTATCGACGTGGCCGTCGCCACCGCACGGAAGAACTGGGGGCCAGGCTCTGCACATGACACGGCCACGCGAGCGCTGTAGACGCCGTCGAGTGGAAGTCGGTCACCATCGACCCCATCGTCCTGCAGGGGCGCAACGGTTTCGAGGGGCTCGCCCTCGGCGTCGACCCGCAAGAGCTGCGGGTCTGTCGCGCTGGCCCCCTTGGCGCCGAAAGCGATGTCGAAGGTGAGCATCGGCGTCTCACCGACGAACCCGACCGCCGGGCTCGCCGCCAGTCGCCGGTCGAACAGAAACCCTGGGGTGTAGGTGATGACGATGACGTCGTGCTGGGTCGTCTCGCCGTCGCTCCCACTCACCGTGATGACGTTGTCGCCTGGCTCCAGCTGCGCCACCACCTCGAAGGCGCCGTCGACGACGGGGGCCGCACCGCTCTGGTCCGCCAGGGTCCAGCTCACCTCCGTGAGGTTGCCGAGCGCAATGCCGCGGACGCCAACGAAGCTCGTCATGGTGGTCGCACGTTCGCCATCGCCGGGGTCGACGATCGACACCAGCAGCGGCTGATCCGTCCAGCCCATGGGCGCGTCAGCAGCAACCTCAGCGTCAGTCGTCGCATCCGGCTCGTGCGGCTCGGCGTCCTGCTGTCCGTCGGCGGGCGGCACCGGGGCATCAGCCACGGCATCGGGCAGCGGTCCAACCTCCGCCAGGATATCGATGAGCGTGCCCTCGTCTGCGGGCGCATCCACCGTCTCCAGGACGTCAGCGGTGGTAACCTCGCCCACCAGCACAGTGCCTTCGGAGGAGGTGGTGCAGCTCCACAGCAGCACTGAGAGCGCGACGACGGCGCAACGGGTGGGGGTCATGCCGTCAACTTAGGGAATCTCTTGCTACGGCGCCAGGTATGGCGCCACCGCCTTGGGCGGGAGCCCGCTGACCGTGCATGGGTTGAAGCACGTCGGCTCCTTACCCAGACGGCACAATCGCGGCAGCTTGGGGTCTCCGTCCGGCATCAATGGCACGCCATCCGAGGCTCGCGCCAGGCTCCACACCAGCCAGGGCCCGAGGGCCTCGTACATGACCTCCACCTGGTCACTGGTATGGTCCCAGCGGAGCACCCGGTCAGGGTTGCCGGCGCTGTCCCCATATTGGGTGACATAGATGGCACCGTCGGGCCCGAACACGACGGCGGCTGACACCACCGAATTGAGCCGGGCATCTTCGGCGCTCAGCATCGCCACGGTTGCCCCGAACTTGTCGAGCACGACCACGCCACTGCCGGACCGGTCGAAGCCCGCCACCTTGGGACGCCACCCACCGGTGCAGCTCACGGCGACATGGCTGCTCGACTGCGCCATGGCACCACAGTTCTTGTACGGGGCGAGATCGAGTCGGTCACGGGCATGAAGGCGCTTGTCGGTGGGCATCCACTCCAACACGGCGACCTGTCCGGAGCGGTACTCCCCCCACCCGACCGAGATCCGGCCGAGGCTGACCCAGTAGCGGCCCGGGGACACCTCCAGGAGACGGTCGGGTCGAGCGGGGAAACCATCGTCTCCCGTCAGCCCGAATCTAGACTCGGGCTCGCCTGCGGCGGTGAGCACGAGGACATCGTCCCCCAGGTCGAGGCCATCCAGCCGCTCCGGGGTCGGATTGGGCTCGTAGCGGGTCACCAGCAACCGGCCATCGGCCTGCACGATGACGTCGTGAGGGTTCGACGCGAACCCGGTCGCCACGCTCACCTGCCGCTCCACCGCGGCCGACGACGGGTTGACGAACGTGAGCACCGAGTTGGGGTAGCGGTCGATGAGCAGCACCGCCCCGTCGGGCGGGGGCACGGTCGGGAGCACGACGTCACCGCTCAAGGCGGTTTGAAGCTGCGGCGGTCGGCTCCCGGAGTGAATCAGTACCGGCGCGCGAAGCTCGGTCCCGGTCGGGTCGACGAGGGCCACCGCGCTCGACAGGAAGTCGCTGCAGACCACGGCGATGCCCGCTCCCGCATAGCCCGGAATCTCGATCACACGGTTCATGTCGGCTCTGCCTCCGTCGCTCCTGTCGATTCGCATCGCCGTCTGCGCCCTCAGGAAACTCCGAGCACCCGCGC
>Ga0207422_1001021_pt1 | contig 67134 bp, 49 predicted proteins | sample MarCyaLeptolynsp_FD_187757 | JGI IMG/M metagenome (GOLD analysis project Ga0207422, IMG submission 187757) | Marine cyanobacterial communities from Panama - species 1 Leptolyngbya sp. (SPAdes) | ecosystem: Environmental > Aquatic > Marine > Unclassified | place: Panama: Panama City | collected...
GGGTCCGTTGCCAGCGTGGGTTCGAACGCTCGAACGTGTGACTCGCTGGGTGGGCGTCAAGATCGCGATCTACCACCTGCGACTGAACCAAAGGAGAGCCGCCGCGTGAATTTCGTGCATAATGTTGGTCAGGAAGCGGTCAACGCGAAAGTTTGCTGGATCGTGGTTAAAGCGAATGAACGATCCAAACAAAAAGATAGACAGCAAGCGCTCTCGCTTTAGAGACGCCGCTGGTTTTGGTTGAATCGCCCGTCTATCTGACGCGCACCGCTTCCTGACGGGCGCGGCTCTGACAGACATGAGTGCGACATTGAAAGAGAAATACAAAAACGGGTTAACGTAACACACGAAAGGAGGTGACCCGATGTTTTATCGCAAGTATCAAATCGCCAAGCACGAGCGGGGCCTCTGCTACCGCAATAAGGACTTTGACGCCCTGCTCGCGCCGGGAACGCACCGCATTCCGTTTTGGTCGCTGTTGACCAATCGCAAGACGGTGCAAATCGTCAACACGCTGAACACCAAGTTCGAACACCCACTGCTCGACATCATCGTGCGCGACGAACGCGTGCGCGATGAGTTGATGGTGCTCGACCTCGGTGATACCGAGCGGGCACTCGTTTGGAAGAACGATCGACTAACGTATGTGCTCGGCCCGGGTCGCCACGCCTTCTGGCGTGCACCTGCCGACATTGCCGTCGAACAGTACGACGTGAGCGAGTTTCGGCTCGAACATCGTCGACTTGAACCGGTGCTGGCGCATGCCGAAGCGCGCAAGCACTTACTGACGGTGGACGTTGAGCCGCATCAAACCGCGTTGTTGATTCGCGACGGTCAAATCGTCGAAACGTTGAACGAAGGACGTTACGCCTACTGGCGTGCGGCCGGACGTTTGGACGTGCGCACGATCGATCGACGCGAGCAAGTGCTCGATGTGGCCGGTCAGGAAATCATGACCAACGACAAGGTCACGTTGCGTGTGAACTTGCTCGTGACGTATGCGGTGACGGATCCACAGAAGGCGGCAACGCTGACCAAGGATCCGGAACAGGCATTGTATCGCGATGCACAGTTGGCGTTGCGCGCGGCCATCGGTACGCGCAAGCTCGAAACGCTGTTGACCAACAAGGACGCAATCGGCGAGGAATTGCGGACGGCGATGGTCAAGCGTGCGGCGCACCTCGGTATCGACGTGTTAACCGTCGGGTTGAAGGACATCATCCTGCCGGGCGACATGAAGGTGCTGATGAACCGCGTGATCGAGGCGGAGAAGCAGGCGGAAGCCAACTTAATCCGTCGGCGCGAGGAAACGGCGACCGTCCGCAGCCAGCTGAACACGGCGAAGCTGTTGGCGGAAAACCCGCACCTAGCGCGCGAACGCGAGTTGGAGCTGCTCGGTGAAATTCTGCGTGGAACCAAGGCGACGATCGTTCTCGGTAACGGGGACATCGCCGACCAGGTGCGCGGAATGGTCGGTAGCTTGAACAGCTAGCGGTTTAACCTCGGGATGCCGTCGCCGGTTGATACAGCCGGCGACGGCCCCGGATATTGCGAGTATCAGAGCCGCGCCCGTCAGGAAGCGGTAACGGTAAGCGACACTGGCGACCTCTAACTATCAGGTAGATGTCAACTAAGCGCGTGGCTAATTGGCTTGCCATGATTAATCAGCAATGCACGGTCATTTGTTGATCGTCGCGCAAACTAACCTCCCCCGCTTCCTGACGGGCGCGGCTCTGATAGAAACATACGAGGCATTGATAAAGGCGTATGCGATATTGATTGGAATTCCCCGCGACAAACTACCGTGTCGTCACTCTCAGCCGGAGAGCAGCGGCGGCCGGTTTCGGCAACGAGCCGGTCGTCGCACTTTCTAAGTCGTTGCCTTTGATTGGGTTCAAACGCAGGAAAGGAGGTGATCGCCCAACCAACACCACAAACGCCCGGTGTCAAACAAGGAAAGGCGCCGGGCGTTTTTTCTTGAATTGAGAATGATGAATTGGGAATTCAGAAAGTAAACTATCTGTGGGAACGTCGGCTGGTCACGCGCCGACACCGCGCTCATAACGCGACGCGCAAGAGGTTCGATTCCTCCCCACAGGAGTTGTCGGTCGAAAAACCCAGTCCTCATCCAACTGATTAAATCGCCGCGATGACCAAAAACCGCACAGAACCACCCCATCCTTCCCCCATCCCCAATCGTTATCTTCCGCGTGGCGATTCGGTATAATCGCAGGCGTTACCAAGCGGACAGCGAGCTTATCTCGCCGCATGCAAGGGAAAGGGTGCGTTACTCATCATGGCCACACCATCATTCGCGTATCTCGCAGAAGGAAAACTCGTCGTCGGCCGCGCCGGTCAACAGCCCGAGCCGATCGACAGCACCTTTGTGCGCGGTGTGGAAGAGCGCCGCGAAGAACATCGCAAGCGGCACGGCTGGCGCTCGAGCGGGATGGTTTGGAACACGATGGACGAAGGCCCGGAACTGGCCCAAATGCGCGGCATGTTTCCGACCGAACAAAAGGCCGCACGTTTTCTCGGCGTCAGCAAAGGGCCGAGCGGCGGCGAGATTCTGTATAGCCTCGAAACCGACGCCGTCGGCGGCTTGTTTCAATACGACATCAAGGAAGGTTACGAGCAGCGCCTCGTTCATCGACAAGGTTTGCACCTGCGCGACCTAACGCGTCATCCGGTCAGCGGCCAACTTGCCGGGTCGGTCGGTCACGCCGATGGTTCGGCCAGCCTCGCCGTCATGCAGCCCGACGGGGCGCGACTGCGCGAAGTCACCGAGGGCGACGCCGTCGACGAAGCGCCGTCATGGGTGCCAGGCGAAGAAGAAACGCTCGTTTATCAAAGCGCAGGCATCGGTCGCGATCATATGGATGGCATCTACGGCTTTGCGCCGTTCGGCATTTACAAACTCGACCTCGCCAACGATCGCATGAGCACGGTGTTGGAATTGCCCGAGTTCGATTGCCTCGCGCCGCGCATCACAGCAGACGGTTCGCTGTATTACATTCGACGGCCCTATCAGTTGGAGCCGCCGCGCGACATCCTGCGCATGACGAAGGACGTATTGCTCTTTCCGTTTCGGCTGATGCGCGCCGTCGTGCATTTCTTCCATGCGTTTTCGATGTTCTTTTCGCGCAAGCCGTTGATCACGTCGGGCGGACCGCGTCGCGAAGGCCCCGACAAACGACGCCTCATGATTCGCGGTCGCATCGTCGAAGTCAGCCGCGACTTGGCCGACAGCAAGAACGCCGACAAACCGCTCATCCCCAATTCGTGGGAACTCATTCGCCGCACGCCCAACGGCGACGAAACAACGATCGCCAGCCACGTGTTGTCATACGACCTCTGCCCCGACGGTTCCCCGATCTATTCCAACGGCAGCGCCGTGTTTCACCTACCCATCGGCGCGACCAAGCCCGAACGACTGGCTCGCGGTCGGTATATCGAACATCTGACGGTGATTTCGGATTAGGCCCAGCCCGTTGGATTCAACGTCGGGAACCATCCATATAAATTTGATAATGCATGTGCCGTTTGCTCAAAAGGCAACCTAACCCACTTCACACATGCCAGCTCTCTTTGATTATTCGTCACCATCCACCTGTTATTAGTCCATTTTTCATTCCAGTTTGGTGTCGCGATGGTCATTCTCAGCCCCGGATGTGGCGCAGGTCGAGAGCCATGGATGGAGCGGAGCTAGCCGCGCAATCCATGGAGGTGATTGCATCACGCGTTAAACCGCGGTAGCGGTGCAGGTACCTACGCCCCGTGCCGGGGCTTGATCGTCTAAAGTACGGTTACCCCGGATTGCGCTCCGACCGCTAACGCTGTCTGCGCTTCATCCGGGGCTGTCAACCAATCAGCCCTGCCGGGCTTTAAGACTGAATAAACAAATCCTAGTCAAATTTTGCCGCTACGGTCAGATGAAAGACGTTCTAGCCGGTACCATAGCGCAACCGTCGCGAACAGGTATCGAACAACGAGCGTTTTTGTATGTCGAACCTGATGTAGCGCGGTCTATTTATCCGAGCCACTGTTTTTCGCGAACGGCATCAAATCGAATCCTTACGCCGAAGGCGTTACGCCACTTAGCCCAGGGTTGACGCGAAGCGGCTACCCTGGGTCACGTATTCTATTTACGCGTTCAACTCTGAAAGATTTGCGGCATGTCTCGCGTAGACGATGCCGCAACCCCGTTGGGGTTGAACGTCGTGATGAGTACTGTTACCCCGGGTAGCCGCTGTTGCGGCAACCCAGGGCTAGTTGGCATAACGCCTTTGGCGTACTTGCTTTATGCGCTCACCTAAACAAGACAATCTGTTTAGTTTTCGGCCAATCACATTGAACGAACTGACTCTCAGTCCATTGGGCAGTGCCATGGGGAATTATTAATTGAAATAAACTCACACCATCCCAAATCTAAACATAAGAAACTAACCCCATTCCTCGCGAAACGGCGAGCAAGTCGTCCATTGCTATGGATGATTGCACACCACCCGCCGAGACTGCGCGCACGCCCGCTTCCGCTCACGCGTTGATCGACCTGCTGCCCTATCAAAAAGCAGCCGTCGAGTTAAACGCGCGGTTCACATGGAATTGTTGGTCGCGGCAAACGGGCAAGAGCTTCACGTTTTCCTTACGCCGAATCCTTCGCGGGCTCGTGCGGCGACGCAATCAAATCATCTTATCTGCCGGTGAACGGCAAAGCCGCGAAGTCATGGCCAAGGTGCGCATGCACCTGCAAGCCATGCAAATCTGCGCGTCGTCCGTCGGTCTCAACCTGTTCGACACCGCCGCCGGCCGGTCATTGGAAGTGCGGCTACCCGGCAATGTGCGCATCATCGCGCTGCCTGCTAATCCGATGACAGCGCGCGGCTATACCGGCGATGTACTTCTGGATGAATTCGCCATGCATCGCGATGATGAAGCCATCTGGTCGGCGTTGTTTCCAACGCTGCTCCGCGGTGACGGTGAACTGGATATCGCGTCGACACCGCGCGGTAAGCGCAATCTGTTTTATCGCCTTCGCAATCACCCTCGCTTTGAATCGAGCACGTTAACGCTTCAACAGGCAGTCGACGCGGGCCTAGCCGCAAACGCCGCCGACGTGCGCGAATCGATCGGTGACGAATTCGCTTGGCGGCAGGAGTTCTGTTGCGAATTTCTCGACGACGCCAGCGCGTTCCTCCCGCTCGAGTTGATTCAAGCTTGCGTCGATCCGGAAGCGAGCATCGAACCGGCACACTTCACGCGCGGCGACCAAATCTACGTCGGCATCGATATCGGTCGTTTGCGCGACCTAACCGCGATCTGGATATGGCGCGTGCGCGATGAGGTGTTCGAGACGGCGGGCGTGATCACGCTGGCACAAACCGCATTCGACGAACAGGAACGCATCATTGGCGAATTGCTTTCGCACAGGGCGGTGCGCCGAGCATGCATTGATGCCGGCGGCATGGGCTTGCACCTGTCCGAGCGCTTGGTGAATCGCTTCGGCGAAACGCAGATCGAGCCGGTCGTGTTAACGGCTGCCGCGAAAGAGGAACTGGCAACGCAATTGCGCCTGAAGGCCGAGTGCGAACAGTTGCGCATTCCCAACGATCGATCCGTCATAGAAGACTGGCAATCGATCACGCGATTGATCAGCCCATCGGGCGTCACGCGTTACGTCGCCGAGCGCACCGGCAACGGTCATGGCGACCGCTTCTGGGCGGCGGCCTTGGGATTGCGCGCAGCGTCGCTCGGCAGCGTGAGCCACGACATCGATTTCATCACCGCGCGGCCGTTGCGCTTTGGTGGGCAAGGCATCTGGTAAAGCGGCAAAAATGAACCGGCGCAAACGCAGCCATTGTACATCCGACTTTGTTAATAACGTAACCGCGCGGAATCAAGGAGAGTTACATGAATGTCGTAGAGCGGATCATCAACGCCGTGCGCGGTACCACCTCGGCGCAACCGACCACCGGCGTTCTGTCGGGGCGTCATCGCGGGCAACCGTGGCGTGACTATCCGGCGGACGGCCTGACGCCACAAAGACTGTTGTCGATATTTCGCGAAGCGGATACCGGCGCACTGGCATCGCAGATGGCATTGTTCGAGCAGATGGAGGAGCGCGACGCGCACCTTTACAGCGTTGCCAACACGCGTCGCTTGGCGATTACGGGCTTACCGTGGGAAGTGGTTTCGGCGGCGGAGATGCCCGGTTGGGGCGCGAGCCGTCACGCAAACTCACCCGACAAACAGATGGCTGACGAGGCGGCGGCATATTGTGACGCGGCGCTGCGCGATCATGGTTCGTTTGATGGCGCATTGGCGCATCTGGCCTTGGCGCTGGGGCGCAATATTTCTGTCGTCGAACTGGTATGGCAAGCCACGCGCGACGGATTGGCCCTCGTCGATTTTATTCCGATCGACTTCGAGCGATTGATGCTCGATCGAAACGGCGAACTTCGCATCCTAACCGACGACGCTCAATTCGAAGGTATCGCCCTACCACCCAACAAATTCATCGTGCATACGCCACACGCGCGCAGCGCACACCCGATGCGCGGCGGCCTGTCGCGTGTGACCAGTATCGCCTATCTGGCAAAACACTTTGCCATCAAAGATTGGCTGGTGTTCGCGGAAGTCTTCGGCATGCCGGTGCGCATCGCGCGTTATCAACCCACGGCAACCGAGAAAGAAAAACGCGAACTATTGACCATGCTGCGACAACTCGGTGCCGATGCGACGGGTATTTTCTCCAAGGCAGTCGAAGTCGAGATCATGCAAACGCGCCTGCCGGGCGAGACCAACCTATACGAGAACATCTCACACTACTTTGACCGCGAGATGAGCAAGGCATGGCTGGGGCAAACGCTTACGACCGACACGTTGCGAACGCGCGCCAGTGCCGGCGCGGCGGCCGTGCACGATCGCGTGCGACGCGATCTGCGCGATGACGACCTCCGACGCGAAGCCAACACGATTCGCCGCGATGTGTTAACTCCGCTAACGCGCTTTCATTTCGGTGCAAACGCCCCGGTGCCATTCTTCCGACGAATACCCAATCAATCGCTGGATCCACATTCGTTGGCGCGCGTGTTAAGCGTCGCGGTAAATGACCTCGGCGCGCGGGTGCCGGCGACGTGGGCTCATGCATCTCTCGGGCTGCCGCAGGCGCAGGATGGCGAATGCACCCTTGCTGGCCGGCCGAATACTGCCGACGCGGAACAGTGAACAAGAAACTTAACGATGGATAAATATACGGAGCATACCATGACCGCAACACTCGACTGTGACAAAACCCATAATCCGGTCCACGGCGACTCGACCACGACTAAGACTATCGCGTTGGATGCCGCACGCATCGCGCAGCCGGATGACCCACAGGCGCTTCCCACGCACATTCTGATTGTGCCATTCGGCGACGTTGCCAGCGCTGCAGGTTCTTTCGTTAACGACGAAACCGCGATGCAACAAATCATCAAGGCATTTAGCGATCATGGAACCGAGTTGCCGATCGACTACGAGCATCAAACGTTGGGCGGCACCTATTCGTCGCCGACCGGTCAGGCACCGGCTGCCGGTTGGATTCGACGATTGGTCGCAATCGCTTCCAAAGAAGACGCGGTCGCTCATAACCTGCCGCATCCGACGCCGGGATTGTGGGCCGAAGTGTCGTGGACGCCGAACGCCGAACAGCAATTGCGCGACAAGGCGTATCGCTATCTCTCGCCCGTGGTGCTCGTGCGAAAGGACGACCGACGCATCGCGGCACTGCACTCGGTCGCGCTGACCAACAAACCCGCCATCGTCGGTATGACGCCGGTCGTGAATCGCGACACCGCAGGAACAGAGAGCGGTGCGGATGCATTAGCCGTCGAACTCGTCGCCTTGCGCGACGCGCTCGGGCTCGAACGCGACACCGACCTGCAAACGTTGATTGCAACGGCGCGGCAGCACTTGGAACAATCGGCAGCATCCGAAGCCGAACGCCGCGCGGAAGCGCGCGTTGAAGCTGCGCTGACGGCAGGCAAGCTCTGTTACGCCCAGCGCGAATGGGCGCTGTCATTGGCACGCCGTAACCCGGCCGAGTTCGACCAGTGGGAACAACACGCGCCGACAATGGTTGACCTTGGCGTAACCGTCGGTCGCGAATCGCTCGACGCAACCGCACTGTCAACGAGTCAAGCGGCTGCGGCTCGATCCGAATGGCGAGCGAATCGCACCCTCCTCGAAAAACTTTGTTCCGAAGAGGCGTACACGCGCGCTGCCGTTCGCGACGGAGCGGCAACTGACGTTTAACCCGCCAGCCAAACGAACGACATCGATCAATCAACTCAGTCACACAACAAGTTATCTGCTCGAACCTTATAAGGAGACATACATATGGCTATCACTGCCAATCGCGAACTGAATCGGTACGTCGATCAGGAGCTACGCTCGTTTGAAGTCCTCGCTTCCGAGCATATCTACAAAGGGGCATTGGTCGGACTCGACCGATCGACCGGCTACGTCCGCAATTTGGAAGCGGGCGATTCGTTTGCCGGTATCGCCTACGAGGAAATTGACAACTCGGGCGGCGCCAACGGCGACTTGTCGGTACGCGTCTATACGCAAGGCGATTTTATCCTTCCGGTTTCCGGTGCTACCCGTGTGTTAATCGGCTCACCGGCATGGGCGACTGACAACGAGTCGACATCGGTCTTCCCGCAAATTCAATCCTCTTACGTCGGTTCATTGATCGCCGTCGTCGGCACGAATTTGGGCATTGTGCGCATTCGGCCTTTCGCGACGGCGGGCATTGAAAAGAGCGTGGCGATCGATCTAAATAGCTCGACGTCACAGACCAATCTACATACGGTGATGATCACTCAGCGACCGACTCGCATTCACAGCGTGGAGGTTCGGTTTGCGACCGTGCCCGACGCCGGCGCGCTCGATGTCGGCGTGAATCCATCCGACCCGGATGCGATCATTAACAACTTCAATCTCGCGACGCTGAGCCCGGCCACCAACGAGAATCTTACCATCAGTGATCGCGATCAGCCCGCCGACGTGCGCATTCTCGCACGCGTCGGTCAGGCCAGTTCGACCGCAGGCGTCGATGGCGTACTCATGATCCGTTACTTCGAACTGCCGTAAGCACGGTCGAACACATTCTGCCCCCAATAGACAAAAAACAAAAAGGAGATAATTCGAAATGGCAGTCATCAATACCGGCCTGGTTGCCAAGGGCCTGCGCAGCGAGTTTTTCAATCGCTTTGAAGCGACCACGACGTATTACCAAGACCTTGCGACGCGCGTGGCGTCGACCACCGATAGCGAGACGTATCGATGGCTCGGCACCGTGCCGCAGGTGCGCGAATGGGGTGACGGACGATTGGCTCAGGGCCTACGCTCCGAGAGTTACTCTATTGAGAACTTGAAGTACGAGGCGACGCTCGAGGTCGATCGCGATGAGTTTTCCGACGACCAGACCGGGCAAATCCGCTTGCGTGTCGGTGAACTCGCCGAGCGTGCCGCCACCCACAAGGACTATCTGATTTCGCAGCTGTTGATCGATGGCGAGACCGCCGGCAACAACAGTTACGACGGCGTGAGTTTTTTCAACGCGTCGCACCAATCGGGAGAGTCGGGCACGCAAAGCAACCTGCTGACCTACGACGTTGCAACTCCCGAATCGCCGACCGTAGAGGAATTTAAGGAAGGCATGAAGGCGGCTGTCGGCAAGATGCTGGCGTACCGCGACGATCAGGGCACGCCGATGATGGTGTCGGCTTCCGGATTGGTTGCGGTCGTTCCGACCACCATGCTGTTCACTGCCGCTGAAGCAATCAACGCGACGATTGTCGGCAACGATTCCAACATCCTGCAGGGCATCGCACGCGTGGTCAGTATGCCGTGGCTCACAGACGCGTCGAAGTGGTACTTGTTGAAAACTGACGGCGTGGTACGGCCCTTTATCTTCCAAGATCGCGAGCCGATCGAATTCAACGCACTGACGGACGACTCGGACGAAGGCTTCCGGCGAGAGAAGTATCTGTTCGGCGTGCGGGCGCGCTATCGCATGGCCTATGGCTATTGGCAATACGCCGTACGAACGGACTTCGTCTAATCGCGACGCATTTGTTCGGCGCATGCGCGCGACCTCATCGTGATGACGTCGGTGAGGTCGCGCGTCGAGCACATCCGAAACGCGCGACGCTATTCACTCAGTCTTTCATTTTGCCTTAACGCCCCCGTATAGAGGCTAGCATGAGCTATATCACCAACGGCGACATCGAAAAACGCATCGGCACGACGGCTTATATCGAACTTACCGATGACGCAGGCACCGGCAGCGCCGACAGCACGCTCGTCGACGAAGCGCGGCTCGGCGCGGAAGGCGAGGCCAATAGCTATCTCGCCAACCGCTATGCCGTGCCGGTCGATCTCTCGGAAGAGCCGGAAGCGGCGGCGGCGCTGAAGACATTTGTCCTCGATTTGGCAGCGTACCGATTGCATAGCCGCAAGCCGCCGGTGCCAGATGATTTCACGCGCCGGCGCAACGAAGCCATTCGATGGTTCGAGCGCATCGCGAGCGGCACCGTGCATTTGCCGACAGCGCTGATGCCGCCGGAGAACGCGGCATTAGGAACGTTGGGACAGGCTGATGGACCGCCGCGCAAGATGTCGCGTGAGACGCTGGATAATCTCTGATAACGCGTCATTGAATTCCGCCGGGTCGCTTTGGCAGAACCGTTGCAACTTACAAACCAAATTTCGTTGACCTAATTGGAAGCAACTTATGAGTTCTCGGCTCGGAGACATCGAAAACGCCATTATCGATCGACTGCGCGGCAGCTTGCCGGGTACCGACATCGAGTTCGCAAGCCTTGCCGCATATGGCGGTGGCAATCGCCCCGCGATGCGCGCGGCGATTCAGCGACTCCAAGCGCCGGCCGCATTGGTCGGGTTTGTGGATGAAGCACGCGGGCCGGAGACGCGCGAGCTGGTGCGCGGCGCGCGGTTCTCGGTGTTTGTCGCCGATCGCTCACTTCGCCTAAACGAAAACGCGAGCAGCGGCGGCACCGGCACAAACGGAACGTACGCATTGGTCGACGTCGTGGCCGGTCGGCTTGCCAACTACAGCCTCGGTAACGGGCTGCGGTTGATTGAAACGCAAATACGTTTCATCGAATCCGACGAACGCACCGCCATACACGAGATTGCATATCGCGCCTGGCCGATTCGAGAAGCACCGACGCAGACGCTTACGTTTGACGGCGACGCGATCGTCGGCCCGCTGAGCCGCATGTCTCTGGAGATCGACCCGATTCGATTTGTACGAATCGAAAACACATCGGGCGGCGCGGATACGTTCTCCATCGTGCCGCGCGAGATTCGCTGGGTGGGTGAAATCGAAGCCATTTCGAACAGCGTCTTAAACAGCTTGGAAGAGAACATCGAGACACTGGTCGTCGATCGCAACTTGGCGGACATCGAAGACGACGCTGGCCGTACGCTCACCGGATGCTTAATCGAGCAATACGAGCGCGACGGACCACGCTTAACTATTGGCAACAACGTCGGACAAGTCGCCACGATTCAATTCACGCAACTCAACCCCGAACCGTAAGATGAAGACGCATGAGCCTTCCGACCACACCACATCGCTGGGCCCCGCAACTGCGCGCGTGGCGCGAAACGGGCACGGGTACCGGTCAGTTCTTACCCGATCCGAATATCAACGTGATTCATGCGGATTGGAGCTTGGCGACGGTCGCGAGCGTGGCCGTTGTGGACGTTGCGATTGACACGGACATGTCGCTAACGACGGCGCTACAACGATACCATCACGGTATTCGGATTTGTATTGCACTCGATGAAACGGTCGTCTTCGATGGTTATCCACAGCAGCGCGAATACCGTCGTACCACACGGAAGGGGCACGGCCAAACCGCCGAAGATCGGCTTCAAATCACGCTCGAGCATACGTTGCATCAGTTGGGAAAATGCGAGCAGTCATATATTAGCGGATGCTACACGCGACGGTCGAGCAATAACGAGAATAGTGGCGGATCACTCAACAATGTTGCGGTCGCAGAGCCGTTCGATGGAATATCCTGTTGTTTCAACGAAAACGGCAACGCGAATCGTGCACGCGATCTATTGAATGTTGCGCAGAACAACAACGGTGCAATACAGATCCCTATATTCGGCAATGGCACCGATACAAGCAACGTACCGTGGACAGTCGGCGATGCTTTAAGCTATCTGCTTTATTTTCATGCGTCAGACTCTGCCGGATTTGATCGATTGGCATTGATCCGGCAGATTCAAAAAGCAGCTAGCCACATCAGCGATGACGATGCCTTGCGAAGCGTTTTACAGCGCGAACTGAACCACGAGTTAATTAAGGAGCGTTTCCTGCTCGACGTGTTGCGCGAGTGGTCTCAACGCTTCGAAATACAAATCGTCCAGCAAGCTACGATCCGAAACGGCATCATCCTCAATGAGTGGACCATTCGTAGCGATCGGGTAGCGCCGACGGGAAGATTGCCGCATCGCGATGTGCCGCGAAACGATGTCGGCGCGCCCTTGGCAACACCAAAATCCACGCGATATGGCGATCGCGTTGCGGCGGCCGGTGCCGACGACGTTCGCATCTATTGGGATGATTCGGTTATCAAGCCCGTCACGATTGTTCGCGGTGGGCGCAGGCGATACACGTTTCAAGCGGAACTCATGCCGGGGTGGCTACCTGAAACCGGCTTGGACAATCTGGAGGCGAGCGATCGCACTTCGGCCAAGAGCATCACACTGTCAGACGCCGACATCGAGTCGATGGGCATTGCGTTGCAAGATGAGACTTGGTTTCAGCAATACCACCGCGACGGCCAGTTGTTTGATATGCATCGCGATGTGGCGCGCAAGTGGGTTCTGAACGAAGGCGGCGATTATGCGAGCGAGGAATTCGCCCGCAATGCTCCATTTGCAGATTACGCTCCGTTTGATTTCTCCAAGCTCGCCGCCGGGCGCTGGACGAAGCGACGAAGACAACTGCTGCCGACATTTGAAGCGACAACGAATGGAAGGGAAGGCGTCCGCGTTGAGGTGAGTTTTGATAATGGCAGCAATTGGTTTGCATTGCGCGATCATTATGACCTATTAAGCGATGAGTGCGGCATCTGGTTCAATGCGAGTAATCTGCTCAACGTTGCGGTACCGGAGCTCGGCAACGTCAATCTTTGGTACGCGTTGGTCGATCAGACGATGCGCGTGCGCGTAACGGCGAGTGTTGAATCGGACGAACGCGTTTCGGTTCGATTAACTCAAACTGGCGCGTCTCATCCGAATGGTGGCGTCGCCCATGTGCGCGACGATGCGCGATATCAGTCATGGTTCGACACGGATGGTTCGGCCTTGCGCGATGATGAAGCGATGTTACGGCGCGACGGTCGTGCGATCGCTGCGCAAGCCGGGCAACGCCGGTTACGGGCGGAGCTGCATTACCCCTGGCTTGAGACCGGATTAGCGCCCGGCCAGCGGGTGCATGGCTTACTGGGGCCGGTTGGCACGTTCGAATCGAATCGCCCCGCTACGGGCGTCGATCCTTTTATCGAGCGCATTCGCTTTATCAACACGCCAAACGGCTACGGCACTCGCTACTTTTTGGGCAGCCGCAATTCTTAAGGATTGGAATTTGTGATGGAACCCCTGACCATTGGCATTGTGCGGTCGCGCGCGAGCAGCACTGGCGATACGTTTGATGTGCTGAGCGATTTCGGCACGGATAAGATCGAAGCGGACACATCGCTAAATAAAGAGCCGTTGCCGCTTTACCCTCATGTGGGCGATGCACCGACACATGTTGGCTCGTCTCACGTGCAATCGGCGCATCTTGATGTCGGACTTGACGACGGCCATCTGGATGGCCCGCACTTGTTGGTCGAACACCTGCAACCGGTAGGCATCGTCGATTTTGTTACGCCGCCGCTGTATTTCGGGGCCATTCAATTCGCTATTCAAACATATCGCGGCGCGCATCGAGCCGCGTCGATCGGTGAGCCCATCACGACGGTTGCGAACAGTGCGCCGCGGCCCGTTTATCGCGTTGATTCGATTGACGTGAGCGATGGCGTCGTGTCGCTTTCATTTGAAGCATCACCCGATCTTGTCTGACGATTAACTCACCGAGCGCGCAGCAAGCTATACGCACGTCATCAGGAGAGCCAAGTTATGACTGATACGATTCCGAATGAAATATATCCAAGCGATGCCGAGGTTGGTTTGCTCGACGGTCAAGTCGATGCGGCCACTGGCTTGGCGTATATCGCGAAGGGCACGAATCCATCCAGTTCGCCTAGTTATGAAGTGCAATACAACCGACGGCAGCAACGGCAAAACCGACGGTTGGCGATGGCGACCGAAGGGTTGGTGGTAGACGAAGGCAGTCTGACGGTCGGCGTTTATCCCTGTCATTACACGCTTGCCGGCGTGCGGCGACGGTTTACCGGCGCGACGGCGCAGGCCGTTCCGGACAATGCCACGCGCTATGCATATCTCGATTCAGAAGGCGCGTTACAAATCGCAGCGGCGTATCCGGTCGACGTATCTAACCAACTGCCGCTTGCAAAGATCGTTACGTTAAACGGGAAGACCACAATCACGCCGGAGATCGGGTATGCACGGCAATCCATTCCCGTCGCGGTGTGGACGATCTCCGAAACGATTGCCGCGCAGGTTGGCGAAGTGATCGACGTAACGCTGGCGTTGACCGACGCGGGTGGACAAGCGGTCGCGCAAAAGTGGATGGCAGAATTGTGGTTGTCGGATGCGGCGCTGGACGGGTTAACAGCGACAGCGCCGAGCGGCGGAATGAGTATTACGACTGGCACGCAACTCGGCGCGGACTTGGTAACGGATAAACATCTGAAGGCGGTTGCCGATAGTGCCGGAGAGATCGTCGTCAGCATCACGCATAACGATGCGAGAATTTATGCGTTGAATGTCGTGTCAACTTCGCTGCCGACGCCTCAGTCATTTAGCGTGAGTTTCTCCGCTAGTTAAACCTACGTCGACGGTAACTGGAAATGCAAATTTGCTTTAAGGGATAACCGCTCATGTTGTTAACCGGTCAAGCTCAAACTTTCCCGAACCCGGTGCCGTCGCCGCTAAGTGTCGGTAACGGCGGCAATCTCATTGAAATCCAATCGAGCGAACAGCGCATTCAATATACCGGTACAGCCCGACCGATTCGTCGCATTGCGGGCAGACCGTTCGGCGCATCGGCATCACTCTCCATTGGTACGGATGGATCGCATCACTGGGCTTTTAACGCCACGGCAACGACGAAGCTTTGGCTTAGCTTCGGGCCGTTGCCGCAGTGGGTGGATACGACGGAGCCGATTGTTTTCAAGGTGCTGGCGGCAGTCGCATCTAATCTTACGACGCCTAACGCGACGACGCGTTTGATCGCGCGGATGAGCTATCAACGCGTCGATACGATACCTGCTCTTGGAGTAGCGCAGACCAACGATTACAACTTTGACGACGGCGGTGGCTACACGGCGTCAACGTTGGTCGAAGTTCCGATTTTCACCATTGCAGCAGATAGCTTGCAAGCGGGCGATCTAGTTACGGCGACGGTAGAGCGAGCGGGTGGGGCAAGTGAAGACACGGCAGGAGCGAGCCTCATAATTTATGACGCGCCTTGGTTGGACGTCACGCAAAAGGAGGTGGCATGATGAACACGTTTTTTGCCACAAATGGGACGACGGACCGCATCGTCGCAATCTTGGTCGACACAACCGGAGCCCCCGCCGCTGGGCTCAGTGCGTCGTTGCGTATTCAACGACAGAGTGATGGGCAGTATCTGCAAAGCGATGACACGTGGGACGCCAGCCCAAGCGACGATCCGACGATGACGCAGACAGACAGCGCGAACATGCCGGGCGCGTATCACTTTGACTTTGCCCTTCCCGATGCTGTCGATCATTACACCGTGCGCATCGACGGCACTGCATCGGCGCATCCGCGTTATCTGTTCGGTCGGTTGAGCGCGACGGTCGATCGTGATGGTGACCTCAAGTTGGCGCGGGCGATGCTTGCCAATCGCCAGCAGCAAGCAATTGCGACCGGCGTTGTGACGGTGATGGACGACGACGGCACGACACCGCTCATCACGCTTACACCGACCGTCGACGATACGGCCAATCCGACGCTGAACATTTTGACACCGAGTTAGCGAATATGAACCCGCTTCGAAAATGGTTGAGGTATTGGCAACCGATGCTGCGCGGGCGATTCTTCTTGCACTCGTCGCATGGCCGGTTCGAGTTTGTGTCGATCAATGCTGGTACGGCGTTAACTGGCGGTCGGTTTTGGCAGCGGACGCGCGGTGGATACGAGCTCTACCGGCGCGACCCGGTGCAACTTGGCGAATGGCGCTGGGTCGGCCGGGCAGATGCGTCGGCGACGGTGGTTCGCAGCATGCCGATGTTTCCACCACCCGTTGACTGCGCGAGCGAGTTTCGGATTGGCGTCGTTGGCGCGGGCGGCGTCGTATCGACCGATCGCGCCGTGCGGACACTCGTGACGATCGATAGCGATGGCGCGTTGGTTGCAACGGCACCGAACCCGGTCGTGGGTTTGCAGGTTGAAGCAGCCGGCGCGGATGCGTTTCGCTTGTCTTGGATATACGACGAGCACGGGCAACAGGGAAAACCAGTCGCATTTGATATATTCAATGATGTCGGCTCTCCGGGGACAATCAATCACGCAGTGTTAGTAGCGTCGGTCCCCTACCGCCTGCGCCGCGGTCATTTTTCAACCACGCTCAGCGGGTTTGCGGCGAACGTGCGAGTCGGATGGTTGGTGCGAGTGCGTGGCAACGACGGAGCCGTGAGCGGGCCATCGGATATTGCCTACGCCACCATCCATTCGGATGTGCTGTCGGTCGACCGACCGATCGCACTGCGGCGATAAATTTCTTTCTAAGCCGCTTGCATTCAACGCGCGTTGCGAGCTAATTGTGATGTGGTGATTTGTGAAGTGTGACATCGGGGAGACGTGGGTCTTGAGTCGTGGGACTTGAGGCTTGGGGCTTGGGCGTAACAAACGTCGAAACGTCTAAACATCAAGACATCAAGACTTCGAAACGTCAAAACGTCAAAACCGACGGGCGAAAAGAGAATTTCGAATTGGGAATTTGGAAGTGAGAAAGAACCGTCGAATCGTTCGCGATATCCGATAGGCAATCTTTTTCTAAATTCGCAATTCATCATTCTCAACTTCTGCCGGATCTGGTGATTTGGTGACGTCGTGATTTGGAGCCGCAATCGGCGTACGCGCGGGTGCCACGGGCCAGCTTGCAGCCCGTGCATCGATGCGGGAACAACCCTCAACCAACCATCGCGACACGCACAGTCGTCATCGCGACATCAAAAGGCAAATCCCCCGTAGGGTACGCTGTGCGTACCAACCCTAGGCACGCGAGCCGACGATTGCCCGGCCCGTCACCCACCGCGAGATTCGGCACGCAAATCCTTTCTGAATTCGCAATTCATCATTCTCAACTTCTGCCGGGTTGGGTGATCGGGCGATCTTGTGATTTGGTGATTGGCTGATTGCCTTTGTTATCGTTCGCAGATGCGGTGCGTCTTCGATTATCGGGAAGCGCAGGCGGTTGATCGTGGCAGACGGCGCTGGTGCCAGGGGGCTAGCCGCCCCCTTGGCGATCCCCCGCTTTCAGATGGGCGGACGTTCGGGCGCGTTTTGCGCGGGCTTGCTTGGCAATTGCCAACTCGGCCGCTGCTGATCACGACAATTACACGGTCCACGGCCCTAACTCACGTCACCGCCATGTTTTAACGCTGGAACGATTAAATCAAATCAGCTAACATCGGCGGATGTCCCTATCGTGATTGCGGGCAAAGGGGACATAGGCAAGTCATTGAGCTGCCGAACAGCTTTGATGCAAGTGCTACCAACAGGCGGCGTCACCGGGCTTACCGGTCAATCGGGCAACAAATGACAGGTACGACGTCTTCACAAGAAAAAGACCTCGAAGGGCAGTTTATTGAAACACTTCGCGGTCTGAAATATAGCTACCGCGACGATATCCGCGACCGGGCCGCCCTTGAAGACAACTTTCGCACCCATTTTCAAACGCTCAACCGCGTGAAGCTCACCGATGGCGAGTTTAAACGCCTGCTCGACGACATCATCACCCCCGACGTTTTCGCCGCCGCCACCCGACTTCGTGAAATCAACAGCTTCGTCCGCGACGACGGCACCCCGCTCAACTACACCCTCGTCAACATCAAAGATTGGTGTAAGAACGCGTTTGAAGTCGTCAGGCAGCTTCGCATCAACACCGACAACAGCCACCATCGTTACGACGTGATGCTGCTGATCAATGGCATCCCTGCCGTTCAGATCGAGCTCAAAACCCTCGGCATCAGCCCGCGCCGGGCGATGCAGCAAATCGTCGACTACAAGAAAGACCCCGGCAACGGCTACACCAAAACGCTGTTGTGCTTTGTGCAACTGTTTATTGTCTCAAACCAAACCGAGACTTACTACTTCGCCAACAACAACGACCGCCACTTCGCCTTCGACGCCGATGAAAACTTCCTCCCGATTTATCAGCACGCCGACGAAGCCAACAACAAGATCAACCACCTCGACGACTTCGCCGCGTCGTTTCTGTCGAAATGCACACTTGCCACCACGATCAATCGCTACATGGTCCTCGTCGCCTCCGAGCAACAGATGCTCATGATGCGTCCATATCAGGTTTACGCCGTCAAGGCCATCGATCAGTGCATCCGCGAAAACCGCGGCAACGGCTATATCTGGCACACGACCGGCTCCGGCAAAACGCTCACATCTTTCAAAGCCGCCACGCTGCTTAAGCAAAACAAGGACATTCACAAGTGCGTTTTCGTCGTCGACCGCAAAGACCTGGACCGCCAAACCCGCGAAGAATTCAACCGCTTTCAGGAGAATTGCGTCGAAGAAAACACCAACACCGCCGCGCTCGTTCGCCGTTTGCTGTCGGATGACTATGCCGAAAAGGTGATTGTGACGACCATTCAGAAGCTAGGGCTCGCCCTCGACGAAGAGAGCAAACGCAATAAGAAACGCGCGAAGTATGGCCGCGAAAAATACTCCGACCAACTCGCCGACCTCCGCGACGAACGCATGGTCTTCATCTTCGACGAGTGCCATCGGTCTCAATTTGGTCGGACGCACGACATCATCAAAAAATACTTCCCACAGGCCCAACTGTTTGGCTTCACCGGCACGCCCATATTCGAAGAGAACGCCACAGCCAAGAAGATCGTGGGCGAGGTCGCCACTCTCAAGACGACGGACGACTTATTCCCGAGCCAGCTCCACGCCTACACCATCACAAACGCCATCGAAGACCGAAACGTGCTCAAGTTTCACGTCGACTACTTCAAGCCCGATGGCAAGAACGCCCCCAAACCCGGCGAGTCAGTTGCAGAACGCGCCGTCGTCGACGCCATCCTCGACAAGCACGATGCCGCCACCGCCCACCGCCGCTTCAACGCGCTGTTCGCGACCGCGTCGATTAACGACGCGATCGACTAATTCGACCTCTTCGCCTCAACCCAACACGACCGTGAGGCCGCCGACCCCGACTTCGTCCCCCTAAAGGTCGCCGCCGTCTTTTCGCCGCCTGCCGAAGGCAACGCCGACATTAAGCAAATTCAGGAGGACCTGCCCCAGGAACAAGAAGACAACCAGCAAGACCCGGACGGCAAAAAGAAAGCCCTCGAACGCATCATCAAAGACTACAACCAGCGGTTCGACACCAACCACACAATCAACGAGTTCGACGATTACTACAAGGACGTCCAAAAGCGTATCAAAGACCAGAAATTCCCCGAGCAAGACTTGCCCGAAAAAGAGCGCGGCAAAAAAGTCGATCTCGTCATCGTCGTCGATATGCTGCTGACCGGTTTCGACTCCAAATACCTAAACACGCTTTACGTCGACAAAAACCTCAAGCACCACGGTCTAATTCAAGCCTTCTCTCGTACCAACCGCGTGCTTAATAGCGCCAAGCCATACGGGCACATCCTCGACTTTCGCAACCAGAAAGACAAAGTCGACGAAGCCATCACGCTCTTTTCAGGCGCAACCGCCGAGAAAGCCCCCAAGGAAATATGGTTAGTCGAAAAGGCGCCGGTCGTTATCGAACAACTCAAAGAAGCCAAGAAGCAACTCGACGACTTCTTTGAGAGTCAAGGGCTGGAAGCAAGGCCCGATCAAGTGGCCAACCTCAGGGGCGATACCGCCCGCGCCACCTTTGTCAAGCAGTTCAAGGAAATTCAGCGCCTCACCACCCAGCTCGATCAATACACCGACCTGACCGACGAGCAGCGCGCCGAGATCGACCAAACGCTGTCCAAGAACGACGCCCGCGCTTTCCGCGGTGTGTATCTCGAAACCGCAAAGTGGCTGAAGGCCAAGCAGGATAAGACCGGCGGCGATCTCCCCGCCGATGGCGAAACGCAGGCCGCCATCGATCAGCTCGATTTTGAGTTTGTGCTGTTTGCCTCTGCCGACATCGACTACGACTACATCATGCAGCTCATTGCCAAGCTGTCGGGCCGCACCGATCAAACACCGGAGCAACGCGAGATGACGCGTGGCGATCTGATCCGGCTGATCCGCTCGGATGCGAAGTTCATGAACGAGGTGGACGAGATCACCGAATACGTTCACCAGCTTGAGCTGGGCCAACGGTTAACGGAGGAAGAAGTAACCAACGACTATCGGCGATTCCGTGCGGCGAAACACGCGGCCGAACTAAATGACATCGCCATCAAGCACGGTCTGCCTTCGGAGGCTTTAAGCGGGTTTGTCGAGGACATCCTGGGGCGGATGATCTTCGATGGCGAACAACTCACCGACCTGATGGAACCCTTGGAATTGGGTTGGCGCGACCGTCGGGAGAAGGAACTGGCCCTGATGGACGATTTGCTGCCGCTGCTGAAGAAACGCGCCAACGGACGAGACATCGCAGGCCTGAGTGCCTACGAGCAATAGACCGCCGGAAGTATCACGCACGATGACGAAAAAGGCTTCGAAGACTTTGACGCCCAAGCTACGTTTTCCGGAGTTTCGGGATGCATCGGGTTGGGAATACAAGTCACTTGGCAGGGTCGCGAAACTAAAAAACGGCTATGCATTCAAGAGCTCGGACTACACTGATACTGGCCAATATGGGATCGTGACTATTAGCAACGTACAAGAAGGTTGGCTTAGCCTTAAAGCTATAAAAAGGATATCTGAACTTCCACTAGATATTCAAGACCATCAAAAGCTATTTCTTGATGATATCTTGATATCGATGACAGGAAACGTCGGCAGAACTTGTCGCGTAACAGAAAGTAATCTCCTGTTGAATCAACGTGTTGGCAAACTTATTCCAGGAGATGTTAATCGGGACTTTTTTTACCAGGCATTGCAGGCCGAGACTTTTCGAAAAAGGATGCAATTGGGTGCTGCTGGCGGAGCACAAGGCAACCTGAGTTCTTCGACAATTTCCTCCTACCCATTTTCCTGCCCGGGCAAAAAAAACGAGCAACAGAAGATTGCCGATTGCCTGGGTTCAATGGATGATTGCATCGCGGCTGCGGGTCGGAAACTGGCGGCCCTCCGCGACCACAAACGCGGCCTCCTGCAGCAACTCTTCCCTCAACCCGGCCAAGCCCAGCCCGAGCTACGTTTCCCTGAGTTTCGGAATAATCTGGGTTGGACGAAGAAGAAAGCCGGCGAGTTATTTTCACAACGCAAAGCGAAAGGTCAGACCGGCCTGCCACTTTATTCCGTCACCATTGATGATGGTATGGTGTTGCGATCATCATTTGATCGCAACTTCTATGACATCGAAGACGCGGCTAAGAACAAGAAGGTATTCAAGAACGACATTGCATACAACATGATGCGGATGTGGCAAGGGGCTTGCGGCGTGGCACCAAAGGATTGCATGGTTAGCCCCGCTTATGTCGTCCTCAAGCCGAAAAAGGGCATTCATTCCGAGTTCTTTTTCACTTGGTTTAAGCTTTACGGCTCGCTTCAATTACTAACGGAATATTCCCGAGGCTTGACGAAGGATCGCTTACGTTTGTACTTCGAGGACTTCGCATCCGTTCCGATGATTGTTCCCGAGGAAAAAGAGCAAAAGAAAATCGCCGCTTGCCTCACTGCCTTGGACGCTCAGATCAACGCGCAAGCGACCAAGCTCGACACTCTCCAAAAACACAAACGCGGCCTGATGCAGCAGCTTTTTCCTTCACCGGAATGAACTGCTTGCGACGCCGTGGCCATAAGCTGACTGGTTACGATATTTTAGAGCAAGAAGGGCAATAATCGCGCCAGCTTGGCGACTAGTCGGAGCGCTGATAAAGTGTCAAAACTTGATGACCAACAAACTATCGCAAGGAGGCGACTGCTATGAATCGGCTTCAACTCGCGACATTGCTCTCGTGGGCGGGAAAAGACGGGCTGCAGGGAAGGAAGCGACTTCAAAAAGTGGTGTTTTTTCTGCAAAAGGCAGGGTGCGCGCTCGACTGCCGGTTTACCTTACACCATTATGGCCCGTATTCGCGCGACGTTGCTGATGCATGCGATGAAATGGTGGCGGCGGGACTTGTCAAAGAAGACGGAGGCCCGGCCTCAGGTGATATGCAATATAGCTACACGCTTTTGCCCGCAACTAATCGACTGTTGTCGAAGACGCCCGCCAAAGAGATAAATGACTTTCAGACGCTAGGCAAAGAACTCATAAACGAAGACATTTGGCCGCTCGAACTCGGGTCCACCGTGCTGTTCTTTCATTCTCAGAATGAAGATTGGGAAATGGCATTAACCAAGGCCTGCAAGTACAAAAAAGCCGACCCTAATCATGAGCAGAGCCGAAAGGCGCTGGCGTTGGCAAAGAACGTGGTCGCGTACTCGGGCAAATAAGGATTGAGAGCGCCGTGGCCGACAAAGTATTTCGCGATCCGCTTTACAACTACATTGCCTTTGACCGCGTCCGCGACGGCTGGTTGATCGACCTAATCAACTGCCGCGAGGTACAGCGGCTGCGCCGTATCCACCAACTTGGCGTAAGCAACTTCACCTACCCCGGTGCCGATCACACGCGGTTCGCTCATAGCTTGGGCGTGACGCATCTAATGAAGTTGGTATTGGAACACCTCGAACGCGCCAGCGAACAAGAGAAGATAAAAAATGCCAGGCAGGCATTGCTCGCGACCGCCTTACTGCACGATGTGGGCCACGGTCCATTTTCGCACCTTTTTGAGCCCTGTCTCGGAATTGATCACGAGCAGTGGTCTATCGCCATCATCCGGGATGAATCATCGCAAGTGCATCAGGTTCTAAAACGTGAAAATGCATATCTTCCGAACCATGTCGCCGATTTGATCGATTCGGAGAACTCAACACATCCGGCATGGCAGCGGGCTTTGATGTCAAGCCAGTTGGATGTCGATCGCTTGGACTACCTTCGCCGCGATAGTCTCTTTACCGGGGCAGGGTACGGCCATTTCGACTGGCACCGGCTGTTGACGACAGTCCAGTTTTATGACGAGGATTCCGATTTGGTTTGGCCGGTCAAGGCGGCGCTTGCTATTGAGGAGTATATTTTCGCCCGATACTACATGTATCAAAACGTCTATCTGCATAAGACGACGCGCGGCTACGAACAGTTGTTACAGGCAATGTGGAGCCGCGCGAATCAATTGCGGCTGGAAAATGTAGACATCAATCCGAATCCAGTTCTTGAACAGTTTTGGAAAAATGAGAATACCGAGCCTGGAAGCCTTTCAATTAGCGATTATCTCAACGTCGAGCAATTCACAGTTCTGGAGCAAATACAACGATGGACGAGTCACGGCGATAAGCCTTTGGCGGATTGCGCTCGCCGGTTTTTAGAACGCGACGGCTTTGTCATGGTTGAACCGCCACCCCCGGTCAACCCGCTGAAAACGGACGATTTTGGAGAATGGGAACCGGAATTGCACAAATTGCTGAAGGCTAAGGGATTTGATCATCCCGAGATGTATTGCCTGAAGGATCGGGTCAAGGGAAAGTATCGGCAGCCCTACTGGGAAGAGAAGGAGCCGAAGAATCAATCCGCGGTGAACACGATTCGCGTCGTCGTTGACGGCGAGCCAACGGCCATAGGCACACACCTACCGCGATTAAATGCCGTCATCGCTCCACCTGAAGATCGACTCTTCTACTATGTGCCTTCTGTGATTCGTGATGAGGCCAAAGAGTTGAGTCGTCGCCTCAAGGAATCTAGAAACGAAACTGGCGATTAGGGCGCAAATAGCTTGACCAAATCGGACCAACAACAACTTGGAAAAACCCTTTGGGCCATCGCCGATCAATTGCGCGGGGCCATGAACGCGGACGACTTCCGCGATTACATGCTCGCGTTTCTTTTCCTACGCTACCTTTCGGACAATTATCAGGAAGCCGCCAAAAAAGAACTGGGACGGGACTACCCCGATGCCGACGCGGTTGGGAACGGCGGCCGTACGCCACTATCCGTCTGGTACAACGAAAACCAGAAGGACGTTAAGGCGTTTGAGAAGCAAATGCGCCGCAAGGTGCATTACGTTATAGAACCGGATTATCTTTGGGCGAATATTGCCCATATGGCGCGTACCCAAAGCGACGAACTGCTCAAGACCCTACAAGCAGGGTTCAAATACATCGAGACCGAATCGTTTGAATCTACCTTTGGCGGGTTATTCTCGGAGATCAATCTTAACTCGGAATAGCTTGGAAAAACCTACACGCTAAAAAACGCCAAGCTCTGCACGATCATCACCAAGATTGCCGAGGGGCTGGCCGCGTTCTCGACCGACTCGGACACGCTTGGCGATGCATACGAGTATCTTATTGGCCAATTCGCCGCCGGGTCGGGCAAGAAGGCCGGGGAGTTTTATACGCCCCAGCGGATCAGCGACATCCTCTCGGCCATCGTCACGCTCGACGGCCAAGCGCCTGAAACCGGCCCCCGCAAGAAGCTCGACGCTGTGCTCGACTTCGCATGCGGGTCCGGTTCGTTGCTCCTCAACGTTCGTCACCGGCTGGACAAGGCGGGCGGAAGGATCGGCCGCATCTATGGTCAAGAGAAGAACATCACGACCTACAACCTTTGCCGCATGAACATGCTATTGCATGGCGTCAAAGATTCGGAATTCGAGATATACCACGGCGACACGCTCACCAACGACTGGGACATGTTGCGTGACCCGAACCCGGCTAAGAAGCCGACGTTCGATGCGGTCGTGGCCAATCCCCCGTTCTCATATCGCTGGGAACCGGGGAGTGCCAACGCGTCCGGCTCGGAAATGAGCGAGGACATGCGGTTCAAGAATCATGGCGTCGCGCCCAAAAGCGCCGCCGACTTTGCCTTTCTGCTGCACGGGTTCCACTATCTCAAAGACGACGGCGTAATGGCGATCATCCTGCCGCACGGCGTGTTATTTCGCGGCGGCAAGGAAAAGGCGATTCGCGAGAAGCTATTGAAAGACGATCATATCGATACCGTCATCGGCCTGCCTGCGAATTTGTTCTATTCGACGGGCATACCGGTCTGCATCCTTGTGCTAAAAAAGTGCAAAAAGCCCGACGATGTGCTAATCATCAACGCCAGCGCGGAAGGCAACTACGAAAAGGGCAAGCGGCAGAATTTCTTAAATAAAGACCATATCAATAAAATCGTAAACACATATCAAAACCGCGATGAACACGAGCGCTATTCGCGGCGCGTATCGATGGAAGAGATCGCGGAGAACGATTTCAACCTCAATATCTCGCGCTATGTGAGCACGGCGGAACCGGAAAAGCCCATTGATCTGGAAGCGACGCATGCCGAATTGGTGAAGATCGAAAATACGATTCAGGACGCCAAGAAAGAACACAATAGATATTTAAGAGAGCTAGGATTGCCGCCGTTGCCGTGAGAAACCGAATGCGACGAATCATCAGCGGGGGATTGCCAAGGGGGCGGCAGCCCCCCTGGCATTGGCGCATGCCCAGCGAAAGGCGCGGGGCGGTAAGCATCACCGGCAAACGATGCCGAACCGCGAGGGGCTCGGGCGAACCTCCCTCTGCAAACCACGCGATTGATCTTTCGCCCGTCGCGCGCCATGCCTAACCGGTTGCAAACCGGTGCCACAGCGCAGAGGCAATAGCAGAGTTAAGAATGACAATTGCAAACTTAGTTGAACAGCGTGCAACGGTATAAGTGAATGTTGCAGCGCTGCGAAGATCCGGTCGCGCGCTCGCCAATCACCAACTCACGAAATCGCCCGATCTCCAAATGCGGTGGAAATTGAGATTTGCGAATGGCGAGTTCAGAAAGTGATTGACGATCAAATGTCGCGGGCGGTTCGGCGGCTCTTTCTCAATTCCAAAATCCCAATTCGACATTCTCTTTTCGCCCGCCGCTTTTGATGTTTCGACGTTTTGACTTTTCGATGTTTGTCTCATTCCCCCGACGTCACGCTTCGCACATCACCGCTTCACAAATGGCAACCGGTGCGGGATGAATGATGTTCGCGCGCTTTGCCGTGGGCCGCGGTGCGGACCCTACGGGGGATTCGCCGTCGGATATCGCGATGACGAATGGGCGTTTGGCGATAGTTGGTTGCGGTTCATTCCCGCACCGATGCACGGGCAGCAAGCTGACCCGTGGCACCCAGAGGTCATTACGCATGGACCGCAAGCGGCCCCGTGGCACTCAGAGATTTGCACGAATGGGTAGCAAGTTACACCTTGGCACGCGGCATCAATCGCCGAATCTCCCGATCACTAAATCACCCAATGCTCCGCCATATCGCAAATCGCAAATCACCACTTCACAAATTGCAACCCGTGCGGTTTGTATGATGTTCGCGCGCTTTGCCGTGGGCCGCGGTGCGGACCCTACAACAGAACTTCGCGCCGGATGGGATGTGTTAGGCGGTTCGCGTTTGGCGGCGCAGCGTTCGTTTGCGGCGGCGCGCGGTTCATATGTAGCCGGTCACGGCCTCGGGCGCAGGGTTGAAATGCGCGGCGTGGGTATCGCGGCGGTGGTGGCGAATCGCGGCGATACGCTTTAAGTGGGGTCGCGTTCGATATTCATCGGGCTGCACGTGTGGCGAGTGGGTGCTACACTCTGCTGTATGGGAGCAACTGGGGACAACCAAGGTAACCGAGCGGCGAATCACGACGACGCCACGGCTCAACACGCTAATACCGGTGCCACGCAGCGCGGCGGGAATGTGAACCATTCCGACGCAAGCGAGACGCGCGGCGGTGGCGATGCGGTGCTAAACAACCGAACGGCATCGCCAACCAATCGCGCCGCGCGGTCCGTTGTGTTGACGCGAGAGATTCGGTTTTCGATCGACCGCGATTGGGCGACGGCGGCGCATGGGGAAGACGGCTTTGCGCAGGCGCATCCGATCAGCAATTCGTGGGGCGGATGGCCGTCGGCCGTGGGGATTGCCCCCTACCTCGTGTTGCAAATCTCCGTCGAAGGCACGCCCGACGACACGACCGGCTATCTCGTGAACATTCAACTGCTCGACCAGTTGCTGCGGCAAACGGCGCTGCCGGCGACCGCGACGTTGCTGCGTCAGTCGGGCGTGAACCTGACGGGCGAATCGTTGATGCGGCAGCTATGGACCGCATTGCGCGAGAAGGCCGAGTGGGCGGTCGTCGGGTTGCAACTGTGGACGACGCCCTACCTCTCTTACGCGATTCAGAAAGATCGAGCCGATATGATCGAAGTCACGCAAACATTCGAGTTTTCCGCCTCGCATCGCCTGCATGTCGATGGCATGAGCGATGAAGACAATCGTCGATATTTTGGCAAGTGCAACAACCTCAACGGGCACGGCCATAACTATCGCGTTGAGGTGACCGTCGGCCGCGCCGAGATGGATGCCGCCGGGCGCGTGATCGCCCTCCCCGAATTCGAAGCCATCACCAAGCGCTGCGTGATCGACGTTCTGGATCACAAACACCTGAACGCCGATGTACCGGAGTTTGCCGATCTGAATCCGTCGGTCGAGAACATCACGATGGTGATTTGGGACAAGCTGGCCGATCAATTCGGCGCGGCGCAGTTGCGCAAGGTGCGCGTGTGGGAAACGGCGAAGACCTATGCGGAGTATGCGGGTGCTTGATGGACTTGGGCGTGCGCCGCATGAATGTCGGCAAAAAATAAACCCCGCGCCGCTGTATCAGTGGCGCGGGGTTTTTCGGTTTTACTCGTTCGCTTCAGCGCTAAGCCTGTCGCAGCGCTGGCACGATTGTTACGGGCACGGGCCGGTGCTGAGCAACAGCGCGTCGACGACAAGGTTGATGTCGGCGACGTTGAGCGCCTCGTCGTCGTTCATGTCGGCGCATTCGCAGCCGCTCGTGGGGGCACCGCCGCCGGAGGCGACGAGACAGTCGACCATCGATTGCATGTCGCCGCCATTGCGTATGCCGTCGCCGTTGGTATCGCCGGGGCAGGTTGCACAGGGCGGGGCGCACGGATCTTCCGCACAAGAGCTTCCAGCACCGACAAAGGTGCGACCCTGTGACGCGAGGCAGTTCCACGGATCGATGTTGTCGACGCAGAAGGTGCCATCGGCTCCGGCGCAACAGGCACCCGGGGCGCAGGGGTTTTCACCGCAGGAAACGCCTTCGAAGAACACCGAATCGCCCAAGGACAAACAGTCATTTTCGGAGAGTTGTTGGCAACCAGCGGAGGCCGAACAGCACGCACCGACGTCGCAGATGCCGGGCGAGCAGGTGCTGCCCGCGCCGAGGAAGGTATCACCCGGGTTGGCGCAGTTGGTATCGAGCACGGCGTCTTCGCAGATGCCGGTGGCGCGACAACACGCGCCGGTCACCGGGCCGCCGCCGCATGGGTCGGGCGTGCACGTGGTGCCCACGCCGAGGAACTCGCCCCCGACGCTGCTGCAACCGCTGGCGGAATCTTCGACGCACACCGCACCGCGACAACAGGCGCCGACATCGCAACCGGGGTTGCCTTCGCACATCGTTTCATCGCCGAGATAGACGCCGCCGTTGTTCGAACAATCGGCGGAGGTAAAGCCATCGACACAACCGGACTCGGGCAAGCAGCAAGCGCCCGTCGGATCGGGCGGCGGCGTGCAATCGGGTTCGCAAGTCGTATCGGGGCCGAGCCATTCGCGGTCTTGCCCCATCAAGCAAATGGCTTCGGTGGTTTCGACGCAGGCGGATTCACCACAGCACGCGCCGATCGGTTCTGGGCATGATTCGCCGCCGCAGAACACGCCGGCGGTGAACGTGCCGCCTTGATTGACGCAGTTGACTTCGATGTCGTTGACGCAAGTCGTACCGAGACAACACTCGCCGACGTCGCAAATCGTTTCGTTGCTGGTGCAATCGCTGTTGGGACCGGCCCAGATGCCGCCGCCGTTTACGCAGTCGGCTTCGGATTGGTTCTCGACGCAACCCGACTTGCCGCAACACGCGCCCGTCGGCGGCGGGCCGCAGACTTCGCCTTCGCAGAGTTCGTCGGGGTTGTAGATCGCGCCGTCGGTATTGAGGCAGCCCGCCTGATCGGTCACGAAGCAGTCGCCTTCGGGCAAACAACAAGCACCGCACGACCCTTCGCCGCATTCGGTGCCGGGTGCGAACGACGAGCCGTTCATTAAGCCGCAGTCGATCTGTTGCAACTGCGTACAACCCGACGGCAAGCAGCATGCGCCGATGGTGCATTCGCCAGCGTTTTCTTCGCAGGTAGTGCCCTCGCCCAAAAACGTGCCGCCGGTTGCGACGCAGAAACTCTGCGGAATGTCGCTACAGTTGCCTTGGAAACAACAAGCACCGGGGATGGGGTCACCGGCGAATGCAGGCGCGGCCATGATGGCCATAACGACGGCGGCGCAACAACACGCCGCGATTTGACGTTCAACGTTTGTCGTTCTCATGTTTGTTCCTCTCTCCTGGCTGAATCGATTCGTTGGGTGCGTTTGGCGTTGGGAATGCCGCCGCGCACTAAACGTCGATTCGAATTGGGTGGTAACGCGTCCGGCACTCGGCGCGACGCATGCAATCGATTGTTCGAAGTTGGTGCAACGGCTTACGGACAACCGCCGGCAATCAGGCATTGCACGAAGCCTTGAATATCGCGACCGTCTAGCAGGCCGTCGTTATTGACATCGCCTTCGTCGGCATTGCAATCGGGATACGTCGCTTGATATTCCGTCGGTGCCACCGCCGCCAACGCGAAGGCGTCGGCATCGTCGCTGTTCACAACGCCGTCGCAGTTCATATCCCCTGCGACCGACAAGGCGGGATCGACCGAGAAACTAAAGCTGCCGGAGCCGAACAAGGCAAAGGCCGTTTCCGTCGGTGATTGCATCGGCGGCGAATTAACGGTGACGAGCGTGTTGGCCAACGGGTCGGCCAAGTTGAATTGATAACCGCCCTCAACGAACGGCGCGCGGAACGAACCTTCGGCGATCAAGAGCGGGCCGCTTTGGCCCAAGCCGGGTTCGACGTCGACATCTTGCCCCATCGTTGCGGCAGCGACGCCGAACGTGTTTTGCGCGCCGCCGATCTGTTCGAGATTGCGGGCACCGACCGGCCCGACGCGCAAACCACGATAGCCGGTTGGATTGTTGGAGAAACCGGCGGGCGCGTCGAAAGCTGCCAGTTGCGGCGGCACGCCATCGGCCAAGGGGATATCGATCAGCGCCGCGTTTAAAGGCGACTGTTCGAGGTTAACCAGGATTAATGCCAAGCCAGCGTTGTCGCCGGTGCTGACTTCGGCCTCGATGCGCCACTGCACGAGTTGGCCGGGCGCGAGTGTTTGCCCATCTTGCGGAGATAACAAGTTGAGATTGACGGTTCCGGCGGCGAATGCGGAAGAACAAATCGCCATACCGAGAAGCATGAGACGTGTTGGCAAACAACGGGACATGTGATGCGACTCCCTATTCGCAAGTTACATTCGCGCACCGCCAGCGGGCAAAATCAAACTAGCCGATTCTGCGAACGCAAACGATTCAATATCACACCACCCAGATGCTCTTACCCTATCCAGACAAACTGCAAAATGCAATGAATTTTCGGTCATGCAAGGGTTCTTTTTGTTATTCGAGGTTGTTAGCATGAATAAAACGCGTTTTCAGGAGCACCACCCATGCCACCCCTTCGACGACTGCCGCTGGTCGGCATTGCCGCAATTTGTCTATTTACATCTTTCACCCATCAACCAGCACTGGCACAAGAATCTGCCACGCTAGGCTCCGTTGAGTTTTTCCATACGTCTCAAATAGCTGAGCCTCATCCTGCCGAAGGCTTCGCCCTTCAAACACCCGACCGCGACCTTGGCAGCGGACCGCGCGGCGGCGCGCCGGTCGGCGCCTGTTGTTTCGGCGTCGGTTGTTTGCAGCTCGAAGAGAACGCGTGCACCACCGAAGGGTTAACATGGTTAGGGCCCGATACGCTTTGTGCCGACTGTCCGCCGGTGCCGGAATGCCCCACCGATACGATCTTCGGTCAGCCGCCCAGCGCGCCGTTCGGTTCCGCGGGAGCGGGCACGTCGGAATTCGCGGCTGGTATTCAACGCTTTGAAAACTTTGGCGGCGTCGGCGGCAGTGTGGTCGCGCTCACGTGGTACGGCTTCGATTTGGACTTGCTGCCCAACGGCATGTGGGAAGAGTGCGAAGAGTTCGACAACACGTTTGAGATTTCGTTTCACCCGAATCTGAGCAATCGCCCCGGCCCCGCCGTCTGCACGTACACCGTCACAGCGACGCGCACGCCGACCAATCTTCGGTATGACGGTGCGAACATTGTCGGCGGAACCGGCGCGGAACTGAACGTTTACGAAGCCACGTTGCCGTCACCCTGCACGATCACCAACGGCTTTGTGTCGATCGTCGGCTTCGGGAGCAGCAGTTGCTGGTTTTTGTGGACCGACCCGCCCGGTACGTTTGGTGACGACTTCTCCGTTTGCGTCGGCTGCACGGATGTCGCGCCGAGTCTCGACCATGCCGTGTGTTTGCAAGGCACGCTCGGCGGCGTAACGGGCGCGTGTTGCGATGAAGCGACGCAGTCATGCGTAAATGGCGTGGACATTCTCGATTGTCGCAGCTCCGGCCAACGATTTGTCGCCGATATGATGTGCGAGAATCTCGACCCGCCCTGTGGTGCCGAAGTCGGTGCATGTTGCGACGATTCGCAAGGTTTGGGTGCGGGCTGCTTGGATGGCGTGCTCAAAGCCGATTGCGACCCGTCTTTCCGCTTCGAGATCGATCAGGCATGTCAGTTTATCGATCCGCTTTGCGGCGAACCGACCGGCGCGTGTTGCTTTGGTGCTGCCGATTGTTTCATCCTGACGCAAGACGACTGCGAAAGCGAAGACCTGAACTGGCTCGGTCCCGATACGTCTTGTTTTGATTGTCCGCCATTGCCGGAATGCGCGCCGGGAACGATCTTTACGCAGCAAGTCGCCGACATCATTTTTGAGCCATCGGCGTTTACATCCGAAGCGGGCAGCGGTTTTCAGATTTTCGAGAACTTCAGCGGTGTGCCCGGACCGATTACCAGCCTGCGATTCTTCGGCTTTGACTTACAGCCCATGGGCAACGGCTTTATCGAATGCGTCGAGTCGGACCCGTCGTTTTTGGTGACGTTCTACGCCGATGAAGCCGGTGCGCCGGGAACCGTGTTGTGCCAGCATAGCGTGGTCGCCACGCGCACGGCGACGGGCTTCACGTTGCTCAACGCCGAACTCAACACGTACGACGTCATGCTGCCCGAGCCCTGCATCGCCACGCAAGGTTGGGTGTCGGTCCTCGGATTCGGAATACCGAATTGCTATTTCCTGTGGATCGAATCGCCCGATGGTGACAATCGATCGATTCAGGTGATCGATCAAATCGGGCAGACGTTAATCAACTCGAACGATTTCGCGTTGTGCCTCAACGGCTCTATCGGCGGCGCGACGGGCGCGTGTTGCGACGACGCGACGGGCATGTGCGAAAGCAACGTGTCGATCGAAAACTGCGTGGGTACGAATCAACGATTCGAACCCGGCGCAACGTGCGCGACACTGTCGGCGGCGTGCGGTCAACCGCGCGGTGCGTGCTGTTTTGACGTGCTCGAGTGTTTGTTTATTGACGAAGATGGCTGCGACGAATTGGGTGGGAATTGGCTCGGCACCGACGCGCCGTGCCTAACATGCCCGTGCGTGATCCCCTGCCCGGATAACGGCGTCCCCGAAAACGAGCTGCCGTGTTTCACCAACTATGAAGACATGGTCAACCGTGGTTGTTCCACGGCTCCGCCAACCTTCTCGCCGGTCAGTTTGGGCCAGACCATTTGCGGCACTACAGGCATCTATTCATTGAACGGTCAAAACGTCGGCGACGAAGATTGGTTCGAAGTGACGCTCGCGAACTTCGATCAACTTGGCGTGCAGCTTATCGCCGAAGGCACGATGGTATTAAGTGTGGTGGATAGCTCCATCGGTTGCCCGGGCGTGACTTTATTCGAAGAGTTGGTGCGGCCGTGCGAGCCGGTTTCATTTAGCGGGTTCTTTACCGCCGGCACGTATTGGATCGGCGTGCAACCGGCAGGCGTGGGCGAGTTACCCGGCTGCGGCGCGCCGTACACGTTGATCGTCGGCGGGCTGGCGTCGTGCGATGGCGATGTGCAATTCGACAACGATTTGGATATGGCTGACTTTGCGACGATGCAGAACGACTACAGCTCGACGGGCACGGGGTTGATCTTCGACCTCGATCGCGACGGCGATGTGGATATCGACGACGTGAACATCATTACGCCGTTGATTGCATTGCCTTGTCCGTAGGGATGGCGCTGCCGCATTCGGGGCAAGTGCTGGTTTCGTTGCCGGTTAGATCGTAGTAGCAGTTGCGGCAGGCGCTGGGGTTGCGCGTTAGAAAACGCTTGCGCCGCCATACCACCAATAGCATTACCAGCGGATAGATCGACGCCAATACCGCGATCTGCCACAAGCGAATGGTCGCATTGACGGTACACGGGCCTACTAGCGGTGGCGGCGGGCTACCCGACTTTTGACGAACGGCAAGCACGAACTGTTTGTTTTCGATATAAAAGGACGAACCGCAAATCTTCGCCTGCCACACAAATGAATCAATCGATTCCAAATCCTTCGATGAAGTGATCGAAACCGCTAGCGAGCCGTGCTGAACGCCGATCAGCATGTGACGCTCCGGCGTAGAAAAATCCCACTGGTGAGCCCTGGCCCCAAACGGCGGCCATTGCATAGCGCCCCAACCGGCGATCATGGCGACGACCGTCAGAGTGATGATGAATCCACGATGTAGAAACTTGCGAATCATTGCAGCGTATTCGCATGGCGCTCAGGCAACGGAATTGATTGGCCACACTCCGGGCACGCGCCCGATTCATTGCCGGTCAAATCGTATCTGCACGTCGCACAGGCCATCGGGTTTACATTTCGATTTCTTTTCCGTCGCCATGCGATAAGAAACGAGAGCATCGGATATATCGCCGAAACGATCGCGATTTGCCACAATCGCACCATTGCTTGCATTCTAAATGGGCCGGGTGATGGTTTAAACGAATCATTACCAGACGGTGGGCAGACTTCGACCCAATACTGCTTATTTTCGGTGATAACCGCGGAACCCAATAACTCCCCTTTATAAAGAAATGCTGGCATTCCCTTTAGATGACTACGAGTCGACAAATATAAACATGACGCGCCGTCCTGAACTCCAACTATCAACATCAAGCCTTGTCCCGACTCGCCCCAACTGAGACTTTTCGCACCCAATGGTGGTAGTCTAAGAGCGCCCCACACGGCAACTAACGTGATCACCGAGAAAGTGATAATAAGACCGCGATGTAGATACTTACGAACCATTCTTCAAGATATCTTTTTCGCTGCGGCGATTGCCCCTATGTAGAACATGCTCCAAGAACGCGCTCAACTCATTTCTTAAGATCCTATAAGTTACCGTAGAACTCTTTCTCACACATTTTTCAGAGACCAAATCCCCGCGTCAATAACTAATCTCCATCTGCACATAAAAGAAATCGCTATCGGTAATGTCATCCCCCGCGCTGCGCGTGAATGTGCCTGGCATGAAGTGGGCGAAGCCGGTTTCGAGCGTGGTGTGTTCGTCGATGCGATAATTAACCTGAATATCCAATTCCTGTCCGATGAAGTTGCCGCTCGTGCCGGTCGGATCGACGATTCCGGCGCGCGGGAACGAATCGACATCCGATTCGAGCCAATAGGCGCGATAGACCGAGACGATACCCAGTTTGTCCGTCGGCTTAGCGCTCACGTACAGCGCGGGGTTCATGATGTTCGACCAGACGAAGTTATCCGAAAACCCAAGAAACGGGTGCGGCGCGCCGAAGAGCGGATCGAACCCCTCGTCTAGCCGGTCGGTCGGATCGTTGTCGCCGGAGGCATACTGAAACATGGCTGCCACGCGCGGCTTCCACGGATGATCGAACTGATAACCCACGTCGGCGGCAAAGCCGAACGCGCGAATGTCCCCCACTTCGGTATCGCCGAATTGAAAGACCGTGTTCAGGTCGTAGTCGAAACCCGTTTTGCCGATCAGCCCGAACGCGCGCAAGCCAAGTGTGTGTCGTTCGCTGTCGATGCTGCCCGGCGTTTCCAAATCTTCGTCGAGCACAAAGTAGTAGGGTTCGAACGTGACGTACGGCGACCACTTGCGGAAGTAACCGATCACACCGTAGAAGCCGACGTCTTCGTTGTTTGGGTTTGGCGAGTAGAAGCGACGATCGACGGGTTGAAAGGCGAAGGCCTCCACTTCCCATTCGCTGGCTTCGTCACCGATACGCAGGCGGAAACCATCAAACGCATTGGAATTGTTCGGCCAACGGTTGCGCGCGAACAAGCGCCGATCGCCGAGGTCAAACGCCTGCCGACCGAAGCGCAGGCTCACGGGCTGACCGCTGCCGCCGACGTTTTCAAAATATAACTCGACGAAGGCTTGCAGAAAGTCGGCATGATCGACGTCCGAAGCGAGTTCGGGAAAGTCGTTACTCAATGCCCGCGCGTCGAGAAACTCCACGCCGAGTCGAAACGGATCGAGAACGTCTTTGATACCGACGAAGCCGCGTGAGCGCAACATGAAGCGTTCGTCGGAATCTAACGCCGAGCGAAAGAAATCGTCGCGGTTCTCGTAGCGCGTGCGATGTTGCATACCGAAGATGAGCCAATCCACTTTGGCATCCGGCTCCCAGAATGGCTCAAACGACTTGGCATATAACGGCAGGTCGCGCACGCGCTTGGAACCGATACCGCGCGAACCGGGATACGCCTTGTGCGACGGCGGCTTATCATCGGCGTCCAGCGATAGCGGCGCGCTCGGTTTATTCAAGCTGGCAGCACTGGGTTGAGATGTCGGCGCTTGGGCGAAACTCGTTGCCGTGATGGAGAGTACAAACGCGCCGACGGTTGCATATTGACGGAAGTAGGAAAAGATAGGCACCTTCCTAACGATGTTGGTCGGCATCGCACGACCGACAGTCCGCCGGCATCTAACTATGATGTGGGGGCAGCTTTACTTCTTGTTGCGATAAGGCGTGTGGCACGCCTTGCACGATTGGCCCACGCGATCCAACGCCTTCTTTAAATCGTCGGGATCGGCCTTATCCGTCAACAACTTTTCAAAACTCACGGCAGATCGCCATGCGGCTTCCAATTTCTCAGCAAAATCCGGCGGATACTGCTCCAGTTCCGGGTCTTCCCGCAACGCACGGAGCAGATTCTCCAACCTGCCCGCCTCGGCCAGCGGCACCAAGTCGGGGTGGTCTTGCGGCACTTGCCAATCGGCGTCGCGCACCTGTTTCAAATGGTCGTATGCGTGCGACACTTGCGACATGGCTTTGACGAAACCGGGCACGGGCGCCGTTTCGGGGAACAAGGTCGGTGCCATGTCCAACTCGACGTCGGGCACCTTACCCAAATCCTCCACGCATTTGTAAAGACCGGCGTAGCTCGGCGATGTTCCCGCATGCTTCATCAGCGTGATCGCCTGTTCGTTCGGCAACATACCGAGTGCGACGGCTGCCGACGCGGCCGCCGCCGGACCGCGATGCTTGCCGTGGTGGCAATGCAAATACACCGGCCCGGGAAGGTCGCGCACGGCGCGCGCGATTTCCATCTGGCGTTCCTTATCGATGCCGTGATAACCGATGGGCAAATGCACGTAACGAATTCCGAAGCGCTTGGCTTCTTCGACATCGGGCGTGGCGCCATCTACCGAGATGATCGTTTTGATCTTGTGATTGGCGAGCAGGGCAAAGTCAGCCGTGTTTTCGGGAACGGCACCGCTGATGAGATGCGGCGTGAAGGCGATGATGTTGAGGCCGCTTTGGCCCGCCATACCGGGGACCGACTCGACCGGCGGCTCACGATTTGCGGCTTCTGCGGTCGTTGCCGATTCATCGGCGGACTTGTCGGTTGCCGTTTGCGTCGCCGACGAGTTGTCGTTACGGGAAGCATCTTTGCTCGAATCGCAAGCCAATATCGTGCATAACAACAATAAGACCGCAAAGATCGAAGCGCCCGTCGCAATCCCGCCGCTTTGGCGTGTTGAGGTCATTCTATTTCTCACGAAGCGGCCCTCGGGTGGGATGAACATCACCGCATTTTACGGCATGAGAGAATCCAAATCTATCTGCCGACGGCACACAACTCAAGACATGAACAAACCTTAAGTCGCTTTCATACGGCATAAGAATCATTGCGATTAACGCCCTTCTCGATGAATCAGGTGTCGACGAAAGAAAAATAAACTTAACGCTTGAATACCTAACATACACCTAATATAGTGCAGGTATGTCGCTCAGACCCGTTGCCAACCCGCCCAATCCGTTTGCGACCGAGGCCCGCCAATGGCTCGGCCCCCCGCCGACTGTCAGCGTTGAGGTGTACGAAGAACGGGCCAAGTCGATCCTTTCGGAGAACGACAGCCCGGACATCCCTTTTCGCTGGTCGATCAACCCCTATCGCGGCTGTCAGCATGCCTGTGCTTATTGCTACGCGCGACCGACGCATGAGTATCTGGGTTTTGGTGCGGGCACTGATTTTGACACGCGTTTGATTGCCAAAGTGAATGCCGCCGACCTGCTGCGCGCCAAGCTCATGAAGAAGAGCTGGCGGCGCGAGAGCATCAACTTTTCGGGCGTGACTGACTGCTATCAACCGATCGAGGCGACGTATCATCTGACGCGTCAATGTTTGGAGGCGTGCTACGACTTTCGCAATCCTGTCGCAATCGTGACCAAGGGGCGGTTGATCCTCCGCGATCTCGATTTGCTGAAACGCTTAAACAAAGTCGCGGCGGCGCGAATCTATCTTTCCATCCCGTTCGCCAGCGACGAGATGAGCCGCGCGATTGAGCCCTATGCACCGCCGACATCCGTGCGCTTCGAGACCATGCGACAACTCGTCGATGCCGGATTGCCCGTCGGCCTGATGCTCGCGCCCGTCATACCCGCGTTGAACGATCGCGATATTCCCGAATTGCTGCGGCGCGCTGCTAATGCGGGCGCTCGAACTGCCGGTTACACGGCGCTGCGTCTAGCCGGTAGCGTTGCGCCCGTCTTTCTGAAGCGCATTCAAGACGCCCTGCCACTTAAGGCGCAACGCGTGCAGTCGCTCATCCGCCAGATGCGCGACGGCCAACTCAACGATTCGCGATTCGGCAAACGCATGAGTGGCGATGGCGAAATCTGGGATAGCACGCGCAAGCTGTTTGACGTGAGCCTGCGCCGATTCGGGTTGACCACGTTGGGTGACGATCGTGACGCGCGGAAGGCCGAAGTGTTACAGCGAGAGCGCTTCGAAGGGGCTCAAGTCGACGTCGGTAGCAGCCCGGTCGCGCCGTCGCCCAACCTGTTCGCCAAATCCGACCATCCGCAGCAGGGATTCCTCAACTTCGGCTAAGGCTGCGCGCCGTGGCCAGCCGCCAAACTCGCTTGTAAACTGCCCCTCGTTAGCACAAAACCCCTGCCAGCGAGGTCATACATGACGGCGAGCACCAAATACGAGCAACTTCTCAAACACATTCGCGAGCTTGGCCATCTTGAAAGCAGCGTCGCCCTGCTCGATTGGGATGCCGAGACGTACATGCCCAGCGCCGGCATCGAAATTCGCAGCGAGCAAATCGCAACGCTTTCGCGCATGAGCCACGAAAAAATGACCGAGCCCGTGTTGGGTGAGTTGCTTGCCGAACTCGACGGCAACACCGACGACGACGATGCCGCCACCAACGTCCGCGAGATGAAGCGCACCTACGACCGCGCCGTGAAGGTGCCCGGTCGGTTGGTTGAAGAACTGGCGCGCACGTCCACGCGCGCAAAAGAAACGTGGGCTCAAGCTCGCAAAGAACGCAAATTTGAATTGTTCGAAAAAGACTTGTCGCGCTTGATCGACTTACGTCGCGAATATGCCGACGCGATCGGTTACGAAGAAAAGCGATACGATGCGCTGCTCGATGAATACGAACCCGGCATGCGCGCATCGCAAGTGACGGCGGTGTTCGACAGTTTGCGCGGCCCGTTAAGCGAATTCGTCCAGCAAATCGCCGACGCTCCGCAGCGGCCCGACCCGTCCGTTTTGCATCGGCATTACCCCGAAGCAACGCAGAAACTTTGGTGTCGACAAATGGCCGAGGTCATTGGCTTCGATTTCAAATGCGGCCGCATCGATATCTCGACGCACCCGTTTTGCAGCGGTACCGGCCCGCAGGATGTGCGACTGACCACGCGATACGAAGAAGATTTTTTCAACGCCGCCACCTTCGGCACGTTACACGAAGCCGGCCACGGCCTATACGAACAGGGCCTGCCCACCGAACACTTGTTTACACCGCGCGGCGAAGCGACCAGTCTCGGCATTCACGAATCGCAATCGCGCATGTGGGAGAACATGATCGGTCGCAGCTTGCCGTTTTGGAAGCGTTACTACGCGCAATGTCAGGTGGCCTTCCCCGATGCGATTGGTGATGTACCGCTCGAACAATTCTACGGCGCGATCAATACGGTCGAGCCATCGTTCATTCGCGTTGAAGCAGATGAAGTCACGTACAACTTGCACATTATCTTGCGATTTGAAATTGAAAGCGACTTGATCGACGGCACGTTGGCTGTGAAAGACCTGCCTGCGGCTTGGAATCAGAAGATGACCGACTTGATGGGCATTACGCCCGCGCACGATGCCGACGGATGTTTGCAAGACGTGCATTGGTCGTTCGGCGGCTTCGGTTACTTCCCGACGTATGCGTTGGGCAACCTTTATGCGGCACAGTTCTTCGAGCAAGTGCGTAAGGATATCCCCGACTTGGATCAACAGACCGAAAGCGGAAAGTTTGACGATCTGCTGGGCTGGTTGCGCACCAACATCCATCAATACGGCAGCCGTTATCGCGCCGCCGAGTTGGCCGAACGCGTGACGGGTAAGCCGCTGACAGCAGAACCGTTCCTCAATTACATTCGCGCGAAGTTCAGCCCGATCTACGGCCTCGCTTAATGCGACATGAGTCGCATTAAGCGCTGTGGCACCGGTTTGCAACCGGTGGAGCCACACATCAGAGCCGCGCCCGTAAGGAAGCGGTAACGGCACGAACTGGCGCGAGCCACCTCTTAACCGAAAGTGAATTAACAAGCGCGACGACCGTAGGGTGCGTCCCTCGACGCACCAACCCTTCGCACGATTCGAATCGGTGCATCAAGAGATGCACCCTACATACACGGATTCTTGTTCATGCCGACGACGAAAAGGAAAACAACATCAGGCAAAGCGCAAGCCGTTCAGCAACGATTCGGTTCGCACATGTCCGCTGCGGGCGGCCTCGAAAACGCTTTCACGGCGGGTATCGACGTGGGTTGCGACTGCCTGCAAATCTTCGTCAAGAACCAGCGACAATGGAAAGCCAAGCCGCTGAGCGACGAACAAATCAGCGCGTATCAAGCAGCGGCCAAAGCAACCGGCCTCGCGCCGGTCGTCGCACACGCCAGTTACCTGATCAATCTCGCATCACCCGACGAAGCCGCGCGGGAGAAGAGTCGCAACGCCGTGATCGACGAACTCGAACGCTGCGAAGCGCTGGGCGTCAACGGCTTGGTGCTTCACCCCGGCGCACACTTGGGCGACGGCATCAGCAAAGGCATCCGTCGCATCGCCGGCGAACTTGACCAGATTCATAGCGCGACGAAAAACTACCATTGTCAAATTCTACTCGAATCGACGGCAGGCCAGGGCACGACGATCGGCCACGAGATCGAACATCTCGGCCGCATCATCGAGCGCACCAAATTGCCGGAGCGCTTGGGCATATGCCTCGACACCTGCCACTTGTTCGCCGCAGGCTACGACCTCAACGATGACGATGCTTACAACGCGATGGTGCAAGAGATGGATGCGACCTTCGGCCTCGATCGCATCAAGTGCATTCACTGTAACGATTCAAAGTTTGATCTGGGCCAGAAGCGCGATCGCCACGAACACATCGGCAAGGGCTTTATCGGCAAGGTCGGGTTCCGCAACATTCTAAGCGACCCGCGCCTCGCCCATGCGATGCGCATTCTCGAAACGCCAAAGGGCGAAGACGAACAAGGCCGCGATTATGACAAGGTCAACCTCGCGGCGCTGCGTCGGTATGCAAAGGGATAATTGAAACGGAAGCTCTGATTCCCCTCCCTTGCAGGGAGGGGTTAGGGGAGGGTTTCAACACGCCGATCAACGAGATACGCCCAAAAAACGAGCACGGTTAGTCTCGCAATTCAATTGAAACCTACTGATCTCGCAATCACGGCGTTAGGAACACATCCGTCTGACCGCCCGGGCGCTCGAGGCCGGTGTATTCATCGTCGCGATAATCGCTAAGCCGATAGATATCGTCGTTCTTATTCAAACCCGCCCGCGAAGACGGAGTCCACTGCACGCTGTTATCCAACCGCAACACGTTCTGTCCACGGTCGCTGCCGTGATTGGGTGAGTTCTGCGAAATAAACCCGTCGTGTCGCAAGTTGCGATTTTCGTCGACCAGCGGCGTCATCCCCGCCGTCAACGGCATCAACGGCGACTGATCGTAACGCCGCCACGCCTTCGGTGAATCGAATACGACGTACGACGTCATCGGCACCGGACCGAGGCCGTTCACTTCGACCACCTGATTGCGACCGGCATTTGCATCGCCCGGATCGCTCAACGCCTCGGGCGCGATAAAGTTCAACTGCACCAGTCGCCATGCATGTCGGCTACTCGGCGAGAACTGTTGCGTGGGCGCGTTGCGCGCCCATGCCGCATCATCCGGCGCCTGCCCGGCAAACGGGTACACGCCGTCATTCTCTTCGGAATAACTGTGAAAGCCTGCCCCTTGTACGCGCAAGTTACCCTGGCAGGCAATCTGTTCGGCACGATCGCGCGCCGATTGATAGCTGGGGAAGAACACACCGACAAACAACACGATCGCCGCCGCCAGCGCGAGCAAGTCGCGCGACGTTAGCCACGAACCACCGCCAACGGCATCTGCTTCGTTTGCTTCGGCAAAACTGAGCACGCGTTCTTTGTTTAGCGCTGCATCGATGCGCTCGCTAAGGTCCGCCGGCACCGGACAGTCATAGCTGTTCAGCGGCGCGAGCAAGTCGTCGATCGCCTTCAAAGACGCGTCGTCCGCTTGCGCTCGTAGTCGCTCGGCCTCTTCAGCATCGAGCAAGCCCAAGTGCAAACCGAGCAGGTCGTTTTGGACATCGCTAAGTTGTCGTTTGTTGCCATCTGGCATCGTCGATCACCACCCTCGTGAACAAATCGTTCACATCACTCCTCTTACGAATCAGACCCCACCGATGGTTCGGATGATTCTGCCGTCGCTTTCCGATAAAGGTCCGCAAATTTGGACACTGCCGCATGCAGCCGGCTTTTCACCGTCCCCAGCGGTATATCGAGAATGTCGGCAATTTCTTTGTACGGCAACCGTTGGTAATACCCGAGCAGTAGCACTTCGCGCAAATGATCGGGCAGTTCTGCCACCACGGCACGCACCCTTTCGGCCTGTTCCGCCGCGTGCAAGCGCTCGACCGGGCTAGGGCCGTCGTCGGAAAGCACCGCCAGAACGCCGTTCGACTCGTCATCATCATTGGTGGACATGAGGGCGACTTCTTTGCGACGCCCACGCGACCTGAGATAGTCGCGTGCCTTGTTGGCGGCAATGGTGAACAGCCACGGTCGAAACCGCCGCTGCGGATCGAATCCTGCCGCCGAATGATGCACTTGTACGAACGTATCCTGCACAACGTCTTCCGCCGTCGCACTATCGCCCACGAATCGAGCCACGAATTGGAACAAGTCCCCCTGATAACGGCGCACGATCAGCGTGAAGCTGGTCTCGTCGCCATCCAGAAAGGCGGCCAACAGCGCCTCATCCGTATTCGCTGTTGCCGCAGGGTCTTGATTCACACCGCTCCTCATCGCATACGAGCCCGCGCCGCCGGCGGTTCGCTCGGGAAGAAAGGAATCACAGAAATAAATCGGCGCGTTGGTGGGCGAATTTACCCTTGACTTTCCCAATGGTCAAAAGTACCGTCAAAATAAAGAGTTATGATCGAAAACCGCCTTGGCATCGCCCAAACAGGCGCGTTCTCGCGACCGAACCCCGCCGCACCGCGGCAGCAAGATTAGGCGATAAAGCCCAATGGCCATCGGACCCTCTTCAAATTCGGATGCTTATCGGGGCTTGCCGCCGCGCACCGTGACGGCGCTGGTGGAAGCCACCACCGCAATCAACGCCTCTCTCGATCTTAACGACGTATTGCAGGCCGTCGCACAAACGGCGGCCGTCGTGTTGCGATCCGAAGCATCGAGCGTGTTGATTCTCGACCAACGCCGAAACAAGTTGGTCTTCATGGCGGCCGTTGGCGATCGAGGGCCGGCGCTGATCGGTGAAGAGTTCGACGCGGACTTGGGGATTGCCGGTCGCGTGGCCAAAACGGGCAAGCCGGTGGTCGTCGCGAACGTCGATGCCAGCGGCGACTTCTTCCGCGGCATCGACGCCAAGAGCAGCTTTCAAACGCGCGGCCTGATCGCCGCCCCCCTGCTTTACAAGAGCGAAGTCATCGGCGTCGTCGAAGTGCTCAACAAACTCGGCGGCGATTCGTACGACGACGAAGATCTATCACTGTTGCAAATCTTCGCCAACCTAGCGGCCTCGGGTGCCCATAACGCTACTCAGCACGAATCTGTGGTGCGCGAAAATCGTGGCCTGCGCGCCACGTTGAAAGTGCAACCCGCGATCGTCGGTAACTCGTCGGCGCTCCGGCAAGTTACCGACATGGTGAATCGCGTCGCAGGTAGCAACGCGACGGTCTTGCTTCTTGGCGAAACCGGCACAGGTAAAGAAGTGACTGCGCGGCAAATCCATTCGGCAAGCCCGCGTGCTGATAAGGCCTTCATTGCGATCAACTGCGCCGCCCTGCCCGAAACGCTATTAGAAAGCGAATTGTTCGGTCACGAAAAAGGCGCGTTTACCGGTGCACATGCCGACAAGATGGGCCGCTTTGAAATGGCCGACGGCGGCACGCTCTTTCTCGATGAAATCGGCGACATCTCTCCCAGCACACAGGTCAAACTGTTGCGCGTATTGCAGGAGAAAGAGTTCGTCCGCGTGGGTGGCACGCGCACGATTGCGACGGACGTACGCATCGTGGCGGCCACCAACCGCAACCTGCAAAAGGCAATGGAAGACGGCGAGTTCCGTGAAGATTTATACTACCGTCTAAATGTATTCCCGATTCGCCTGCCGCCGTTGCGTCAGCGCAAGGAAGACATACCGCCGTTGGTCGAACACTTCGCCAAAATTTCCGCCACCGAGCTGGGCTGCCCCGAGCCGGATATCAGCGACGAAGCAATGGCACTGCTGACGGGCTATCGTTGGCCCGGCAACATTCGTGAGCTGCAAAACATTGTCGAGCGCGCCGTGCTGTTGGCCGATGGCGGCACGTTGGGTGCGAATCAGTTGCCGCGCGAAATCGCCGGCGAAGAAATCGTGCAGGAAACGGCCCGCGCCGATTCGTCACTTTGGGGCTACGAGAAAGCGATGATTATTAAGGCCCTGCAAGAGGCGGGTTGGAATCAATCGAAGGCGGCCCGCGCCCTCGGCATTAGCCGCGACAACCTGCGTTATCGCGTGAAGAAGTACGATATCAAGAAGGATGTGTAGCCGCGTTCGGTATCGATTTGTCAACCGCCGCGATGAACCACCTGCCTGATTCGATATCAAACGAGTAAGATTTCGCGGAATTGTCGCGGGCTTGCGTTTAGCTTAATCCTTCGATTTCGAGATCGCCACGCAGGATATAACAAGGTTGCAACATTAGCTCATTCTGCGTCGCCGACGACGTGTTACAGGGCATCGACCATGGCAGATCGCATTCTCATTATCGATGACGACACCGAACTGTGTGCCCTCGTTGAGGAATACCTGACCAACCAGGGCTACACCGTCGCATCGGTTCACAACGGTCGTCTCGGCGCGGCGCAGGCGCTTTCGGCTGATAACGACTTGATCGTTCTCGACGTCATGCTGCCAGAGATGGACGGCTTCGAAGTGCTCAAACGCGTTCGGGCCAATAGCGACGTGCCGATCCTCATGCTCACGGCGCGCGGTGAAGATGAAGACCGCATCGTGGGCCTCGAGTTGGGCGCCGACGATTACCTTGCGAAGCCGTTTAACCCGCGCGAACTGGCCGCGCGCATCGCGGCGATTCTCAAACGCGCGCGACGCCATGCCACCAACGAACAACAAGATCAAGGCGAGCCGCTAACTGTCGGCGATGTCACGTTGGTGCCGGCCACGCGCGAAGTCACGCGCGGCGGAGAGTCGGTCAAGCTTACCACGGCGGAATTCGATTTGCTCGCGATCCTTCTTCGCAACGCCGGCAACGTGGTGGAGCGTGGCGATTTGTTTCGCGGTGTACTCGATCGCGAACCGGACCCGTTCGATCGCAGCATCGACATGCACGTGAGCCATCTGCGCAAAAAACTCGGACATACGCACCTCAACACCGAACGCATTAAATCGATTCGAAGCGTGGGTTATATTTACACGCTTGTTGACGGTGAAGATGAAGCGTCGTCGGCAAGTTAAAATCGCCAAGGGGAGCAATCCCCACCTACCCCTCTCTGCCTAGGGATAGGATTTTTCGAATAGCTTACGACCAACCGTGAACCGAGCCGCTCATGGGACGACTTTTTTTTCGCATCTTCTTCTCCGTCTTGCTCGCGGTCTTTATCGCAGCGCTCGTCGGCGCGCTCGTCCTGCTTTTGATCTATCCCGAAATGGCGCAGAAACTCAGCGAGCTGATGCAGACGGAGTCGACATCGATGGCGTCCGACAGCCACATTCGCTCGCACCCATCACTGGGGTACACGCTCTTGCGCGTGGGCCCGACCATCGTTAGCCTTACCGTCGTCTCGTACATTCTCGCCCGTCGATTGGCCAAGCCGATGGAAACGTTACGCGCCGGGATTCGCCGTTTTGCCGCTGGTGATTTGGAGTACCGCGCCGCGCCGGAGATCGGGCGTCGTAAAGACGAGATCGGAGAGTTGGCACAAGAGTTCGATCGCATGGCGGCGCGCATCGAAGGGTTGGTCACCACGCAGCGCCGATTGCTACGCGACATCTCGCACGAACTACGGTCGCCGCTCGCGCGCCAGCGCGTGGCGATTGAGCTGTTGAGCGATCGCCTCGGCGACGACAAGGCGTCGGAAACGCTCGCGCGCATCGAGCGCGAAGCCGGTCGCCTCGATGCACTGATCGACGAACTGCTTACGCTCGCGCGGCTCGAATCGGGCGACCACCCCGATATCAAGACCGAGCCGCTCGACCTGTGCAAGATCGTGAACGAGATCGCCGACGACGCGAACTTCGAAGCCCAACGCGCCGGTAAGTCGGTGCGCCTAGCCGAGTTTGAAAACTGTCGAACCGTCGGCTCGGCGAAGTTGCTTCAACATGCATTAGAAAACGTCGTGCGCAATGCAATTCGGCACACGGCCGACGGTACCGAAGTCACCGTGAAGTTGCGCACCGATGATGCGTCGATCCTGATTCGCGTGCGCGATCATGGCCCCGGCGTACCCGCAGACAAGCTCGACGATATTTTTAAACCGTTCTTTCGCATCGACGCCGCGCGCGAACGCAACGTCGGCGGTGCGGGCATCGGCCTTTCGATCGTCGATCGTGCGATTCGCTATCATCATGGTCGCGTTTGGGCGGACAACGCCGACGGTGGCGGCCTGGAGATATCCATTCAATTGCCGAAACTGAATGCAGCCACACCATTAACAAACGACATCACCGACTAAGACACGGCGGACAGCCTGCAATGAATCTCAACCCGACGAACGAACATGATGGTTGACCAAAACGCGAGAAACCAAACGCCCGCTCGCCAGCTTTCATTCATTGCGGCGGGATTGAGCTACCTGATTGCGCTCGTCGTATGCATCTTTCTTTGGTCGCCGGATCTCTTCTCATTGCTTGGCGGTGCTGGTGCGGGGATAGCCCTGGCCGGTCACGCGGCTGTGGTACGCATCGCGCTTGTCGAAGGTGGTTTTGCCGTAATCGCCGCGTTGGCAGCGGCGGGTTTCGGTGCATTTTTCTTGAGACTCGTTCGCGTGAACGCTACCGAACGGTTGAGTCATTGGACAATTGCAACGGCGTTGGGCTTAGGCTGCTGCGCACTCGTGGTGCTGGGCATTGGCCTGCTAGGGTTTATCAACACCATCTTCGGCTGGGGGATCGTTGCCGTTGGGCTCCTTTTGTTCGCGATTCATATTCGGCCCGATCTGCAACACGTTCCACGCACCTTCGACCGCAAGCAACTATTTTGGTGGTTGCCAACAGCGCTACCGCTCGCATTAGCGTTGACCGTCGCTGCGTTTGAACCGGGCCTGCTTTGGGGCGAAGAGGGTAACGGCTACGACGTGCTCGAATACCACTTGGGTGGGCCGAAGGAATATCTCGAAACCGGTCGCATCGAGTACCTGCCGCACAACGTTTACACCAGCTTTCCATTTAACGTGGAGATGCTCTACCTCTGGATGATGATGCTGCGCGGCGATGCCATTGCCGGCGCGTTAGTCGCAAAGATGCTGAACGTGCTATTGGCTGTGTTAGCAGTCTTTGCCATGCGAGCAATTGGGCGACTTGTCGCGCCGACAGTCGGCCGCAGCACGGCGATACTCTTTGCATCGTTACCGTTCACAGTCTATTTATCCGGCGTAGCGTATGTTGAAAACGGCATGTTGCTATTCACTGCAGCGGCGATCTACTGCTACCTGCGCGGGATGCAAGATCGAAAACGGGCCACGCGTTGGTGGTTGATTGCGGGAACCTTGGTCGGCCTAGCCTGCGGATGCAAGTATCCGGCGGTCCCGATGTTGGCTGTGCCCATTACGCTGGTCGGCTTAGTTCATATCGCGCTGCGAAAGGTCACGCCAACCACATTTACGTGCTTGCTGATCGGCATCTCCGTCGCGTTCGCACCGTGGTTACTGAAGAATTTCGTTTCCACCGGCAACCCGGTTTTTCCGTTGGCGTACGACGTGTTTGAAAGCAATCCGCCCGGTTGGAACGCCGAATGCGCCGCGCGCTGGCAAACAGGCCATGCGATTCCCGACAATGCCCGCGCAATGGGCGATCGGTTTGCACGCCTCGGCGATCAGGTGTTGTTGTCATGGAAACAAGGCACGCTGATATCGCTGGGCATCCTTAGTACCATCGGCCTCGCGTTCCTTGCCATCATGGGGCGAACGCGACCGGCGACGTCCGACGATTCAGTCGATAACACTCGCGACCTGTCAGCGTCTGCCGTCCTATTATGTGGCATTCTCATCGCGAGCAATTTATACGTTTGGCTATTTCACACACACCTGATCGATCGTTTCGCCGTCGGGCTTGCCGTGCCCGCCGTACTCATGCTCGCGATGTTTTTTAGCCGCCCACAGTGGCAAGTGCTTGCGCAAATTCGACCGCTGGTAATCTGGGGCATCTCCGCCGTCAATGTCGCCGCGACCCTGCAATACATGAATAAGAACCAAGTCGCCCTGCTCGCCCGCAACGGTCTCGACAACGGCTCGATGCTGCGCGACTACTTCACGCCGCATTACGAAGTTATCAACGAATTGGCACAGACCAACGCCAAAGTGTTGCTCGTCGGCGATGCGCGCAAGTTTTATTACAACGCCAACGTGGATTACTGCGTGACGTTCAACCAGAATCCGATTGCCGATGCCGCCGCCGATTTGGAACCGAGCGAGTTGATGCAATGGCTGCGCGACCGCGACTACGGTCACATCTGCGTGGACTGGGTCGAGATGCGCCGCTTGCGGCAGACGTATGGCTTTTGGCCTACGCTCACGCCCGATCTGTTTCGCGAACTGCAAGCCGTCGGTCTCGCGCCGGTGCAATCATTTCAATCATCCGTCGCGCCCGATCAGCCGCCGTACGCCACGCTATTCAAACTGAGTAATACACCGAAACCATAACGCCACGAAGAAATCACTTGGATTACGCGCACACTGCCGTTACAACTCGACCGATGCAGCAAGGTACTTCACGATGAATGCGGCCGTGATCTTCGATGTCGATGGCGTGCTCGTGCGCACCGACGAAGCGCACTATCAAAGCTGGCAAAGCGTGATGGATGACGCCGGTATCGCCTTCGACCGAACCGTCAACCGACACTTACTTGGTGTCAGCCGCCGTGCGAGCTTGGCGATCATCCTAAAGGCGGCAGGCCAAACCCTCGACGAACAAACGCAAGCGAAACTCGCGGAAGAAAAGAACCGTCGCTTCCAAGGCTTTCTTCAAACGCTTACACCGCAAGACATTTTGCCGGGTGCGCTCGAACTCATTCAGGCGCTACGCTCGCGATCCATTCCAATCGCCGCTGGATCATCGAGCCGCAACGCCCGATACATCCTCGAACGAACCGAATTATTGCCGCTGTTTAACGCGCTGGTCGACGGTAACGATATCCAACGATCAAAGCCCGATCCGGAAGTGTTTTTGAAATGTGCGGGTCTTTTAAACGTTCCGCCGTCAGTATGCGTCGTAATCGAAGACGCGCCGGCAGGTATTGAAGCAGCACGCGCGGCGGGCATGCGCGTTATTGCGGTCGGCGACGGGGCGCATACACCATCACCCGATGGAACTTTCTCGGATTTGAAATCGGTAACTGTGGACATGCTGCTCGCGTTAGCACGTAACACGAGCAGTCGTCTGTAGCAACAATGCAACTGATGCGCCTACCGAAAATCCGGCGGCGTCACATCCACATCAAGATTCAAATCAACGGTAAACGCCGGTTGAAAGACCGCGACACGTAGAATCTCGCCCATCAAGATGAACGGCGTGAATAGCGCGACGACAAGGGTTTGCGTTACCGCCGCGACGACGCCCACGAGCAAGTTCGCGACTGCCCCGACCACGCCCGCCATGATCTCAACGATGACGTAACCGAGCGCGGCAAAGGCGGCTTGATGGAATGCGACGAACGCCAGAATGAGTTGCGCCGCAACATCCGGCTTAGCCGTCGGCTTGGTGCGCGTGTCTTCGAGTTTGACCTTGCCGATCGGGTTGGCCGGCGGCGTATTGGTCGCGACGTTGATGCCGAGCAGGTTTTGAAGTTCATTCGACAGTTCGGTCGCCGCCATTTGCAGATCGACGTCGAACGGAATTTCCTGCACGGCGTCGTCGCCATCGAGGCTGGCGAACGTGAGCCGCACGGTCCCTGCCAAGCGCGCCGTAGACACCTCGTCGTAGGTAATCTCGATCGATGAGCCGTCGAAACTTGTCGCGCGGCTAACCAACCCGTTAGAGAGTTCGACCTTTGATTCCTGACCGACGGCGTTGCGATAGATAAAGCCATCGACGCGTTGAATCAGTCCGTTCGTTTGAAACGCGCCATAGCTAAAGACGGATTCACCGGACGAAAGCCGCAGCACGCCGAGCAAATCGCTGCTCGTGTCGGTGTTGATCAGCAGACCGAACGGATTGCCGCCGGTGAACGGCATGAAGCCGCCCAAATTGAAGCCGTTTTGGCAACCTGCCGACCCGGCAATCATTACAGAGATAGCGCAGCCGCAAACAACTTGGCCAGCATAGCGCGCGAAGGATGTGCGAAGCATTGGAGTCGGGACTCCTTCCCGTGCGAGGGACCTCTCATTGTGCGCATCGGTGCAGCCCAAATCAACCGTTTATCGGAAATATTTCCACACTCAAAACGGCGAAATTTGCGCCGAAAACGCGATCGACCACTGGCGATCGACCACTGGCGAACGACGCCAGCAGTATGCGTACCTAATAGTAGACACGCCCAAGCGTCTGACGCGGACCGCTTCTTTTGAGAATTTTGCCGGTTCGAATCAAGCGCGGCGGCCATTGGCGACCGGCGCTAGAATGGCACGCTAGAACCGTCAAAAGGAGCCCACCCCATGCCGGAAGACACCCACGCCGCGCCCAATGCTGTCCCCCTCGACTACGCGACCGACGCACCACGCCAAATTCGCATTTGGCCGCCGGTCGTTGTCTCGGTGATCGCACTGGGCGTGTTCATCATGCTGCAACTGAAGGGCGAACCGACGCTCACGCGCCTAATTGCCGTCTTCGCCGCGCCAATGCTAGGTGCCCTATTCATTCTCATTTGGTGGCTGGCGTTCAGTCGCGCCCGCCGCGGAGATAAGCTGCGCGGCCTAGTCGGCTTTGGCATCCTCAGTGCGGCGCTCGCACTGCTGGCCGACCCGCTCGGGCGCATCTTTATCGCGCTGTGGGGCGCGTCGATCGCCGCCATGATCATGGTGTTTTATTGGGCAGCAACACGGCGCGTCGCACCGGTGGCGCGACGGCGCGGCCTGATTGCCGTATCCATCCTCGCCGTCGCGCCTTGGTTGTGCGTTAAGACGGCAGGCCAAATCGGCGAGGGCTTACTCGCGTTTGACTGGCGTTGGAATAACGAAGCCGAGCAGGCGTTGGCCAGCTATCGGGAACTCGGCGTACAACCCAAAGCTGCCGGATTCAGCCTGCCGGATTCACTCTCGCAGCGAGACTGGCCGGGCTTTCGCGGAGTCGAGCGCGACGGCGTTTATCGCGGTCCGTTGCCGATTACGACGAATAACATCACGACGATGAAAGAGCGCTGGCGACATCCGGTCGGCATCGGCTGGTCGAGCTTCTGCGTCGTCGGCCCCGTCGCGTATACGCAGGAACAACGCAGCAGTGAAGAGTGCGTCGTGTGTTACGACCTCGACACGGGTGCGGAGCGCTGGGTGTATGCGCGCGACAATCGATTTGAAGAAGTATCCGGGGGGCCCGGTCCGCGCGCCACGCCCACCTATTTAGACAAACGACTTTATACATACGGACCCGAAGGCCATTTGGCGTGTCTCGATGCACTCACCGGCAAACTCATCTGGACGGTCGAAGCATCGCCAGCGGGCGTGCCAATTTGGGGCGCGGCGGCGTCTCCCTTGTTGGTGGATGATTTCGTGATCGTTGCGCTTTACGGTAAGAACGGTCGAATGGCCGCGTACAATAAGGCCGACGGCAAACTCGCTTGGCGCGCCGACGGTGGTGCCGATGGTTACAGTTCGCCGCATCTCGTCACACTCGGTGGCGTGCGGCAGGTCGTCATTCTCGATGGCACGGGCTTTAGCAGTCACGCCATCGACGACGGTAAACAACTTTGGCTTTATCCGTGGCAAACGGATCAGCCCAAGGTCGTGCAACCGTGGCAACTGTCGGACACCGACATCCTCATCAGCATGGGTTACGGCAAAGGCATGCGACGCTTAAAGGTTCAACAAACCGACGACGGTTGGTCGGTCGATGAGGTCTGGATTTCCAACCGCCTGAAGACGAAATTTAACGACTTCGTTTGCAAAGACGGCTACGCCTACGGCCTCGACGAAGGCATTCTCACGTGCATCGATCTGACCGACGGCAGCCGACAGTGGAAGAACGGCAAGTACGGTTACGGGCAGGTGCTGCTCGTGAATAACAAATTGCTCATCCTCAGCGAAGACGGCAAGCTGGTATTAGTCGATGCCACGCCCGATGAATTCAATGAGCTGGCTATGCGCCAAGTTTTCGATCACAAGACGTGGAATCATCCCGTTTTTGCACAGGGAAAGTTAATCGTGCGGAACGATCGTGAGGCGGTGTGTCTTGACGTGGCGACGGATTAAGAACGCCGCTCACGCAAACTCAATTGCGCAGCTCGACCACGCGTACGATCCGAATCTTGGCCCCTGCTTCATTGTGAAGCGCGATCATCAAACTCGGGCGACCGCGAAACTCTGACACGGCCATGTCGCCGATGATTAGCCCATTTTCGCCCGAATCGTCTAAGACCGCCGATTGATGCGACTTACCCGTTTTCAAGTCGATCAAATGCACGAAAGGAACCCGACCATTGAAGGCCACGGCGAGCGTTCCCTTCGGCCGTTCGGCATTCGCGGGTAGATATTGAATAGCGCAAACCTGCGAAGCTTCGGCAGCTTTGGGTTTGCTTTGATTGCCGGATGCTTTGCGCGAACCATAGTCAATCCCCATGGCTAGCAATTCGCTTTCCGTCCAACGCCAGCGCGGCTGGTCGTCATCGGGATTGGCCACGATCACGGACGTAGGTTCTTTGTCATCACCGGGTAGCAAGACGGCCATCGTAGGAAAGCGCGACTGCGGCGCGATCGAATCGAATAGCGTCACCTTCGCGCCGGGTCGAAGAATGTCAAATTCGATCGGCGCATATCGCACGCGCGTAAACCAACGACCGTAGATCGCTGCGATGATGGTTTTCGCACCGTTACGACGCGACGGTTTTGACTTACCGCAGGCGAGCAGAATCGGTGTACGTTCGCCGTTTTCATTGGTCACAAACCCGCCGCCAATAAACCGTGAGTCTGATGCGATGCGTTTAAACGGATGTTGGTAACTAACGATCTGTTTATACGTCGAAGATGCTAACAAGCTGAACCCGATTTGATCGGAATCGCTATTGCGGTGATGGTTCGGTAGTGATGCAAAAACCAGATGAACTTCGTCAGTACCTGTCCCTGGAAAAACATTCCCGAACGAGTGATACAGCGGATCGCGCTGTACGAAGACCGCATGTACCTGCCCCGACGCACCATTGAGCACAGCAAACGCACCTTCGTTCTCACCAGCAACGCAAACATCTCGACAACCATCGCCCGTCAGATCGGGAATCGAATACAAACCGGTCGGCGTTATCGAGGTGGTCTTGTCATCTTCGAGGAACATCACCGGCGCAACTTTGCTCCACATCGCAGTTCCGTTTGACGTAATAGCCCGTACGACGCGTTGTTTTTGATCGCCGTCGATTTCATCGAACACGACCACCAAATCGCCCGCGCCATCGCCATCCAGATCACCGGCATCGATCAATCCTGCGGGCGCACCGTCGAGGCTGCGTTTGGGAGTCGGGGGAAACGTGCCCTCTAGCTCAATAACCTTGCGCGTGACCAACGCGTTAGGCGAATCGCCTACCAGCTGCATTTGTTCAATCGTAGGCGTGCCGTTTGCTTTCGGTGCGGCAGGCGCATCAGCGCCGAGGCGGTTTTCAGTCGTTACGAACGATAACGCCACGACGACCGCGCAAATCAAACTTCGCCAGAACATGGGCAAGGTATTCATCTTACTCCCAAGGAAAAATCGTCAAGGCAGCGCAACCATGTCACGCGGGGCGCGCCAACTGTCGCCACGATACATCGCCCTACAACCATACGTTTGCGCATCAACGATCAACGACGTTAGCCGTCTTTCAGCATCTTGCGCAAGACCGTGTGCAAAATGCCACCGTTTCGGTAGTAGTCGATTTCGACCGGCGTATCGATGCGCACCACCGCATTGAAGCGCTTTGCATCACCGCCGTTGGCAGGTTTGGCAACGACCGTCACCTCTTGCAACGGCTTCAAGTTGTCGTCGAGCCCTTCGATATCGAAAACCTCTTCGCCCGTCAGCCCGTGGCTTTCGTACGATTCGCCTTCCATAAACTGCAATGGCAAAACGCCCATAAACACCAGATTGCTACGGTGGATGCGCTCGTAACTCGTCGCAATGACAGCACGAACGCCGAGCAGCAGCGTGCCCTTGGCCGCCCAGTCGCGCGACGAGCCGGTACCGTACTCTGCGCCGGCCAATACGATCAGCGGCGTATTGTCCTTTGCATACTTCAACGACGCGTCGTAGATCGTCGTCTGTTCGTTCGCAGGTAGGTAACGCGTGTAGCCGCCTTCGGTGCCAGGAGCCAATCTGTTACGGAGTCGCACATTACCAAACGTGCCGCGCGTCATGATGCGATCATTACCGCGGCGCGAGCCATAACTGTTGAAGTCTTTCGGCTCTACGCCGTTGTCTTGCAGGTACTTACTCGCCGGGCTATCGAGCGGAATCGCACCTGCCGGCGAAATGTGGTCGGTCGTTACCGAGTCGCCGACCAATACGAGACATCGCGCACCGTTGATGCCTTGTATCGGCTCGGGATCGGGCGAGATGTCCATAAAGAACGGCGGCTCTTGCACGTACGTGCTCTTTTCATCCCACTCAAACACTTTGCCGCCGCTGACCTTGATCTTGTTCCACTTCTCGTTGCCGTCGAACACGTTACCGTATTGCTCTTTGAACATCTCCGCCGTGATGTATTTGCTAACGGCTTCGTCAATCTCAGCGCGGCTGGGCCAAATATCGCGTAAGTAAACCGGCTTACCGTTGCTGTCTTCACCGAGTGCTTCCGTCGTAAGATCCAGATCGGTCCGACCGGCAATCGCGTAGGCAACCACCAACGGCGGCGACGCGAGATAGTTTGCCTTCACCAACGCATGTACGCGGCCTTCAAAGTTTCGGTTGCCGCTTAACACACTCGACACGACCAAGTCACCTTCTTTGATGCCCTTCGCAACCGGTTCGGGCAACGGCCCGCTGTTACCGATGCACGTCGTGCAGCCGTAACCGACGTTATAGAAGCCAAGCTTTTCGAGATACGTATCCAAGCCCGCCGAACGCAAGTACTCGGTCACCACCTTTGAGCCCGGCGCGAGACTGGTCTTCACATACGGCTTAACGTTTATGCCGCGCTCAACCGCTTTCTTCGCAACTAACCCTGCCGCCAGCATGACGGATGGATTGCTCGTATTGGTGCAACTCGTTATCGCCGCGATCACGACCGAACCGTGTTCGAGCGTGGTCTTCTGACCATTGATTTCGATATCAACCGTATCGGGCTCGGCCAACGCCGTCGCCGCCCCACCCGATGGTAAGCCACCTTCAGCGGCCATCTCTGTTGCAGGCGAACCCGTCGCCGCATTGGGTTTGTTGTACGTTGTGCCCAATGCGTTCAAGAAGCTCGACTTCATATCGCTGAGTCGAATGCGATCCTGCGGGCGCTTCGGGCCGGCCATGCTCGGTTCGACGGTCGACAGTTCCAAATGCAGCGTGTCGGTAAAGATCGGGTCGGGCATGCCGTTCACGCGGAATAGCCCTTGCTCCTTGCAATACTTTTCGACGAGGTCGATCAGCTTTGCATCGCGGCCGGTGCGTTCCATGAAACGAAGCGTTTCATTATCAACGGGGAAGAAGCCCATCGTCGCGCCGTATTCGGGCGCCATATTCGCGATCGTCGCGCGATCCGGCAGGCTCAACTCGCTCAGCCCGTCGCCATAGAACTCCACAAACTTGCCGACGACGCCCTTCTTGCGAAGCATCTGCGTGACCGTCAACACCAAGTCGGTCGCCGTGGTGCCTTCCGGCAAGCGGCCGTTCAACTTAAAGCCGATCACTTCCGGCGTGAGCATGTAAATCGGCTGGCCCAGCATGCACGCTTCGGCTTCGATGCCGCCCACGCCCCAACCGAGCACGCCCAGCCCGTTAATCATCGTCGTGTGGCTATCGGTGCCGACCAATGTATCGGGCACGGCTACCGACTTATCGCCGACCTGCACCGTCATGACGCCCTTGGCCAAATATTCTAGGTTGACCTGGTGCACGATGCCCGTCGCCGGGGGCACGACGCTGAAACCATCGAACGCGCTTTGGCCCCAGCGCAGAAACTCATACCGCTCACGGTTTCTCGCGAACTCAATATCTTCATTCAATGAAAGCGAATCGGCCGCGCCGAATTTATCCACCTGCACCGAGTGGTCGATCACCAAATCGACCGGCACCAGCGGATTGATCTTCGCCGGGTCGCCGCCCAAGCGCACCATCGCCGAACGCATGGCCGCCAAATCGACCACGGCCGGTACGCCGGTGAAGTCTTGCAACACCACGCGCGCCGGTGTGAACGGCAGCTCATCGGCGGCCGGTTGCGGCGCGTTCCACTTGGCCAGATTTTTCACATCGTCTTCGGTCACGATGCCGTCGCCCGCGTGTCGCAGCACGTTCTCCAACAAAATCTTGATGCTGAACGGCAGCGACGTGATGCCCTTCATGCCGTCGTCGATCAGTTTTTGCAGGCGGTAAACCGTCACCTTTCCGGCGGCAGTGTCGAGGGTGGCTTCGGCATTAAACGGATTGCGGGCAGTCGTCATCGAAGGAGAACTCCATGCAAGTTGGGCGTTGTCGGACTTCAGCGGCGGATCGCGCCGGGCGGCGGGCCGTTGCCGGGCAAAAGTTGCCCGCAGCAGATCGAATCGACCCGTATGGCCGCAGAATGCCGTATTATATGGATAAAATGCGTCGCCGATAGCCGACGCCTGCGTAAGCAAGATCGGCCTTTTGCGTTTAACTTATGAACTAGGTGGCGTATTTCTGGCGGCCCGTCGTCGATGGCGAGGCTGCACCAACTCTTCGAAAGTGCTCGTCATGGCCGACCCCTATTGTCGAAACTGCAGCTACAAACTCAAAGGCCTCACCGAGTCGAGCAAGTGCCCCGAGTGCGGCAAACCGTTGGTCGAAGTGCTGGAGCGCGACCCGCAAACCCAGTATTGCAGACGATACACCTCACCGACGACCGTGTTCGGCTTACCGTTAGTGAGCGTGGCCATGGGCCCCGGCGAAGGCCAGCGCCGCGGGCACGCCAAGGGCATCATCGCGATCGGTGATGTGGCAACGGGCTGGCTGGCGCTGGGTGGCATCGCACGCGGCATCATCGCGATCGGTGGCATGGCCATGGGCATCGTGTCGTTCGGCGGCATGTCGATCGGGCTGATTTGCTTCGGCGGATGGGCCCTCGGCGGCATTGCAACCGGCGGTGGCGCCGTCGGCGGTATCGCGCACGGCGGCGGCGCCGTGGGTTACATCGCGCGCGGCGGCGGCGCGATCGGAAAGTACGCTGCGGGCGGCGGCGTGAGCGGCACGTATGTCATCTCACCCGCGCGGCGCGATCCGCAAGCGGTGGAAGTTTTCGACACCATCAACGGCCTACTCGGCAGCCCTAACTTTAGCGGCGGCGCATTGGCATCATTCAAGTTAATGGCATTCGCGATCGGCTGGGGCATCGCCGCCACACTAGCCGTCGCGGCCATCCCAGCGCTGCTCGTGCTTGTTGAGTTAAGCAAGCAACGCAAGGTTAGTTCGGATGGGTTTAGTTAACGAGTTCGCTGGCACCGAACTGATTGTTATTTCAATGAAGACTGGTAATCGCCCACGCGTCGAGGCAACCATCATCCGATCAGAGCCACGCCCGTCAGGAAGCGGTGCCCGACCGAACTAACACGGCCACCGACTACGCGCTACGTAACGTACAAAACCGTCACGATGCAAACATAACGTGCCTAAACACTGGTGCGCGATAAAGAATCACCCCACGCGTGTTTGCAATCACGGCGTACCTACCAACACCGCCAAGAACAGCGGCAGGTCATCCGCATTGGTGCGATAATCCCGATTCAAATCCGTTAGCGTACCGTTGCCGTTGGTTAACAACACATTCACAAACAGCGGAATATCCGCCACTGTCACGGCCCCATCACCATCGAGATCGCCACCCACATCGCAGCTATCGATCAGGCCGTTGCCGTTATCATCCGTCTCGGTGCCCAACACGAATCGTCGATAAGGCCGCAAGCGCGGATAGTCGTTGCCCTCGTCGATGGTCCAGATATTTTCAAAATCCCATTCGGGCTCGTAGGTGGATTGCATCTGCATTTCGGCAGTGGTGAGACCTTGTACATCGGCCGGAGCTCCATTAGGACACGTCTCTGATTGTCCGCTGGCTTCGACATCCCAAAAAGAATCCAATACTTGAAAACCACAAGGGCCATATTTGAACAATCCCCCAGCATTGCTCGCTTGGCCTTGAATAAAGCCAGCGGTGTATGATCTTTCTATTGCCCCGTTATTTAATTGACCAGTCAGCCCTCCGGCAGCGCCCACTGGGCCGCCATCACCGACTGTCCCAAATACCGATGTGGTTGAATAGCAATCGTAAAATGAGGATCCAATTCCCCTACCAACCAACCCACCGGCAAAGTCCCTTCCGAATACCGTACCGCTAGAGGAACACTGCCGAAACGCGCTAGCACCTTCGCCGCAAATCAGACCCGCGAACGTAAAATCTCCAGTAACCAGTCCGGCTACCGCGCATCCCTCGACAGTACCTCCAGAAATCTCTCCGGCCAGAAGACCAGCAGCCGAACCGGCAAGCGTTCCCGGTGTTCTTCTCGCGTAATTGCCATTTGGAATATTCACATCGAGAATCAATGACGATTCAATTACTGGAAATAAACCGGCATGGCCAAAAAATCTCGGAGATGAAATCGTTAGGTTTCGAATCTCATACCCACCACCGTCAAAGGAACCACGCAGGTACGGTAACGCGTCCAGTTGATGGTTTTCCAAATCCAAATGTGCGGTCTGCGCAAAATGTTGATTCGGCTCCTGAACGTTTTGCGTTTCATCTAGCTGAGCGACCGAACAAATCTGAAATGGATCAAGGATGGTGCCAGACCCGCCCGCAAAACCGCTCGCTTCCGTCACGCAAGGAGCAGCCAAATCGCACGCATCGATAATTCCGTTTCCGTTGCAATCAAGAGAGTTGCCCATTGCAAGTTCACAGCTATCGGGGATGTCGTTTGCGTTGCAATCGAACTCGGTTCCTTTGACAGCCAAGCGCCTTATTTGTGGGTAGCTTGCGCCCTCGTCGATGAACCAAGTCGTCGAAAAGTCCCATGTTGGGTCAAACGACGCCTGCATCTGCATCTGGGCAGTCGTTAGCCCGGTTCCCGCTGCCGAAGTTGACGCGGCACCCACCTCTGTATCCCAATATGAATCGAACACCGGGCCGGTAGACTCACCAAGTTCAAAAATCAATCCACCCCTTGTTCCGGGATTAGTCGCTGCATAACAACTTGAAACGGACCCGTTTTCCAGACTACAAATAAGGCCACCACTGTCGTGGGGATTTTGATCGTACGCAACCACAACCCCGGTGGCAAAGCAGTCCTGAATATGTCCTCCACCCGACACAACCGCGCTTAAACCACCGGCAAAGAAACGAGCTCTCGATACACCAGAGAACGAGCAGCGTTTAATTGTGCCGGAACCAGAAAAACAACCCACCAATCCGCCGGCGTACACAACACCAAGGATGACGCCCTCTGCATGACAATTCTCGATATCGCCAGATCCACCAAATTCCCCTACCAGAATCCCCGCTTTGCTTGAAGAACCCAGTGGACCACGACCAACAAATCCGTCACGAATCACAATATTCTTTAGATTGGCATTACCTGTGCAGAATCCAAAAAGACCAAGTGGCTCATTTGGGCCATCCGCTAAAAACAAGTCGCTAATCGTGTATCCATCCCCATCATACGTTCCCAAAAACGGCGACGTCGGCGAACCAATCGGGCGGAAAAGCAATTGGTTGTATACTTTAACTTTGCGAAGACTAATATCCGCAATCTGCCGAAAATGCGCATCGAGATGATTACGCACACGATCGAGCTGCGCCGGCGTACAAACCAAATATGGATTACCCAACGTGCCATCTCCACCGGCAAAACCGCTGGGTTCCATCGCACACGGTGCGAAAACATCGCACTCATCGGGCAGGCCGTTACCGTTGCAATCGGGGCTCGTTTGCGCCGACAAGTCGCACGCGTCGATCACACCGTTACGGTTGCAATCGCGCAGCACGAGTTCGTCGGCATCGGCAATGCCGTTGCTGTCGCAATCCTGCGCGACGGCGCGCGGCGCGGCAACGACAAACGAAGTGATAAGCACGAACAGACTAGCAAGGCGAAAACGAACGGCCATAACAGATTTACCCGAGAGTGTTGCGTAGATTCGTTTAGTGTATCGATGCACGCATCGCATCGATCGCGTGGGCCGCTAGGCGACTCACGTACTTCCGTATGGGTAATCAGTATAACCGCTCGCCCTCAGCGATTCGACGATACGTCTGCTTGAAGTTCGCTAAAAATACGTACTACTGCGAGTAACGGGCGTTAGTAGAAGCCAAGAAGGGGTTTTGGGCGTTTGTCACATGGAAATAGCCGGATTTGGACGGACGACGCGACCTGTCAAAGCGCAATTCGGCATATTTACCTTTTTAAACGACAAGCCTCGAAGAAGCGTCGTTTGAGACAGCTCTAACGCAATTGAACTCGGGATATCAACGCAACGACAAAATGAATTGCGCCGACCGATCAATCCAAACCATCGGTCGGCGTAACCCATATCGCAGCCATCAATTCCAATTAAAGAAAATCAATGTCCTCCGAGCCCTTTATTTCCGTAAAACCGTCGCCACCTTCTTGGCGGCTGCGCGGATCGGCGGCGACCAGCGGGCCGAAATCCAGATCCGTGAGTTCGGCGATCAAACGTACCGGCACGCGGTAAGTCTTGTAATCGCCGAATGCCGTTTCCAAATTGGCGATGAGGCGCTTCTGCGTCTGTATGTACCCCGCCGATGTGAGACGACCGCGCTCGTCAAGCGCAACGGCCACCTTCCAATACTCGGCCGGGATCTGATAGTCATCGCGATAGATCATATCGTCGGGCCGAAATACGGGCCCCGTGAAGATCGAGGCTCGAATGTTTCCCCAATCGACGCGTTCCAAAATGTAATCTTCCAAGTCGAGCCAACTGCGCTGATTCAAATCCTTATGTTGCGGCACGCAGTTCGTGTAATGAAACGTATCTTCCTCAGCAAGGCGCGCTTCGGCGTCCGTCCCCCAAACCGGCGTGAGTCGCCGCACCAGATGGCCGCGATCCAAATCGTTGCGTTTATAGCAGCGGTTGTCGGTTTGCAGATTGCCGGGCAAGCGCGGATCGAGCCGCCAACGCGTGTTACGCCGACGTACGTCCACCAACGACGAACCATCCACATTCACTGCCGTTACGTACGCAAGTCGTCGCATGCGGCTCATCACCACCGAGAAGTGATGGTACTTCAACTCGTGCCCGCCGCCCGAGGCGACGGACAAATCAGAAAGTTCTGTCGGTAACGGCATAGGCACTATTGCTTCATTGCCAAGAAAATCCGCGTTATAACCAGTCACGTCTCGCCAACGATCGAGGCGGAAAGACTCTTCCTCCGCCTCCCCGCCATTCGTACGCACCGTGCTCGCTCGCTTCGCCACACCACGCGAGCGATCTTCATGCTCACGATCGAGCGGCAGCGCGATATCGACCTCCACATCCTTTAATCGCCGAATCACCTCGCGCGTCTCGATCGAGTAGGTTTCGCGCAGGTGCTCGAAAATCTTACTCACGCGCGTTCCTTCGTTCGCGATCCATTCGCCACCCGCACCCGGCACGCCGGCATGGTGCAGCGCCACCATTTGCCATTGATCGTTCACCACTGGCGAGCCCGACGAACCCGGCTCCGTGTCCGTTGTGTAGTGAAGGAACCCACCGTCATCAGTAGGCGCAAGACCAATGATCTTGCTGTCGCGCAAGGCGACCTGCTTGAGTCCCCCCTTCGGATGCTGAATGATCGTGACCGGCTCGCCGACGAGTGCCTTGCCCGTGTCTTCAATCATCCGAATGTAGCCAAATTGCGAAAGCGGCTGACCGTTCGCTTCTGTGGAGCGGACGCCGACGAACGTGAAGTCGAGGCTGCGATCGGTAACAAAGATCGCATCCGGATCGAGCGCGAAGTGATACGTACGCTTTGGCCGATACAACTCGTCGTACTCAAAATCGAATTCGACGAAACTTCGACGCGCTTCGGCGATTGACTTCAACACGTGGTTGTTCGTGAGCAGCAAACCATCCCCAACCAACGACCCGGTGCCAAAGCCGATCGGCTGCCCCTGTTCGTTGATCACGTGCACCCGCGCTACCGCTCGGAGCGTTCGCACGCCCAACGCAAAATAATTCACGTGGAAGAGATTGTTGCGGTCAATGATGCGTTCCAACGCGAGGCCGTCTTCGGTCGGCAACATCCGCCGACGATTGATCTTGCGCGTTTCGGTATCCGCTTGTCCGCCGATCTTCAACGCCGTCTCTCGAAGCGATTCGACCGAATGGTCTGTGTTACGCATCTCGCGAAACCGTTCGCGAGCCTGCTCCTGCATATGTTCCAGCCGTTCCTGAAATTCAAAGTTTCCCATCGTGCCCGCCTCCCGGTGTGTTGTTCGAGCAGAAGAACCCTTACCGGTGCCGCTCGATAGCAGCCCGGTAAAATGGACTTGCTCAAACATACAGCCGCAGATGGCGCTCAAATGTGCGCACAGTGACAACAGATTGGCACTCGGACGGCAAATTCGGCACGAGCGACAACCTCTGTCATTCACCAACCAAAAGTGCGATTGACGGGGGTAGCATCTCCGGCTAACTCGATGGTCGCCGCGTTATCGGTCGAAATCCCCGCCACACCCTCACGCTCCGAGAATTCCCCGCTCAAACAACCCAAGTCGGCCCTGTTCTAGGACGATTCACAATCGGACGTGAATAAACACATCCGTTTGTGAGGACGACGTATGCGCCGCCAAGACATGCCAGCCAAACGACATCTCCCGCTGTTGCTGACCGTGCTCGGATTCATCGCAGTGCTAACGGGTTGCCACGACGCACGCATCAGCATCGATGATTTCGTCAAAATGCAGCGAGCTGCGGGTGCACAGCAACTCGCGCACGAGCTAAAGGCACTCGACGACGCGCCATCCGGCAAGCAACCGCAGCGACGGCGGTTCGTCGAGAAGGCTGCGCACACTGGCTCGGTCGCGACTTCGCAATCAACTCCGCTACGACCAAGTCGCCCTGCTGCTTCCAAACGGCGAACCCTTTCCGCCCAGCGCGATTCATCCATCGTGCAAGTGCGCAGCGCCGCTCAATCCTTGCGCCGCCCCGCCACCAAACCAAACGGTGACGGTCAATGGTTCTTCGATGCCGTGCGCGGCGAATGGGTTCGACGTACGCTACCGCAACGACATCTCGGAATTCGCAAAGTCAAGCTCACCGAACCTGAAACCGGTGATGAAACCGATGGCATGGACGCCGTCGACGAATCGATTGAGGTCAACGCCAATTCGTCAGGTCAGCCCGATATCACTGCGATGGATACGACGAACGACATCGTTGCAACCTCGCAGCCGGTCTTTGCATCAACCGAGAGCCCAGCCAAACGGCCCTACTTGCTCGGCCCCGAAGATGTGATCGCCGTATCACTTACTGGCCTCAGCGGCATCGACACGCTTTCCGAAGCCACCGAAGTGAACGTGCGCATCGGACACAACGGCACCGTTAACCTTCCGCTTGTCGGCCCCGTTGATGTTGCGGGTTACGACATCGTCGACGCCGAGAAGGCGATTCGCGCGGCCTATGTTCCGCGCTTCGTACCGACGCTGGCTGTCGGCGTGCAAGTTGCCCAATTCAAGACGACCGACGTCGTCGTCGTGGGTGCCGCGCAATTGCCGGGCCTTGTGTACCTGCGCCGCAACGAGCGCGACGTGTTACATGCCGTTGCCGCTGCCGGCGGTATGGCGCAGAACGCGTCCGGCGAAGTCATTCTGCGACGCATCAACGCCCCCGATAAAGAAGTGCGTCTTTTCTTGCGCGACCCGGCAAAGTTGCGTTCGGTTTTGGCCCTCGACCCGCTCGAGTCAGGAGATGTTGTTGAAGTCGTTGCCGCACAGCCCAACACGATCTTCGTCGGCGGACTCGTCAATCTCCCCGGCCCGCGCGAATTCCCTCCCGGCACCAAGGTCTCGATCCTGCAAGCGCTTGCTGCTGCCGGTGGTGTCATCGAAGACGTGTTCCCGAAAGAAGGCACGCTCATTCGCGAGATGCCCAACGGTGAAGACGTGCACGTGAAGCTCGACCTCGACCGATTGCGCGCCGGAAAAGACCCGAACTTGCAATTGGCCGCCGGCGATATTCTTTGGGTGCCCGAAACATTCGGGACGCGCACGATGGCATTTCTCAACCAATCGCTGTTCTTCCGTGCCGGTGCGACCGTGTCGTATAACGTAACGGGCGTCGAATACCTCAACCGCCCAGCGGTTCAGAATGGTACGGCGATCGGTAACGGTAACTTACAGAATGCCGTTGACCCGCTTGGGTTCCTCGCACCATAAGTTAAGCGGAGTTGGAAATTACGGCGGGCCATGCGTCCACTTCAAGGGAAGCGTACGGGGGTTGCCCATGCTGGTTCGCCAACATGGGATCGCGACTTTGCGATCGCGCTGGCCTGAATATATCTGATTTCAATTCAATCTGCGTCGACTACCCCACATCGAATTGCCGCGGACCGGCTCTCGGCGAGCATCGACTCGCTACTGCGTTGTCAAAAGAAACAGCCCCGCTACTTGAACGATGCGTCCAAGCAGCGGGGCCGTAGTTCGGTCGAAATGACTATACGTCGCTTAGGGCAAACACACGGTCGGGGCAAACTCGATGTTATCGATCGCGCCCGACCCATTGAGCATGATTAACATGCGCGTGACGCCGGAAACGTCGCCCAGCAGCATGACACCGACACCGTTATCCCCCACTTGCGGTAACGTGAAGACGCCTAATGACAAGCCGTTATTGAAAAGCTCGACCGTGGCGGCCGTTTCGACTTGTTCGACATCAACGATGGCAATGCTGGAAACCGTTACAGCGCCCAATGCGGTGAAGTCAAAGTCGAGCGCGCTACCAACCACATTGGCGTCGTTGGGGTCGTCCACGACGCCATCACCACCACCCGCCAGACTGTTCGCCACGATCAACAGATTGCCAAGGGCGGTGTCGTTGACAAATGGAGAGCCGGGCTCGCCGCTATTGCCGATGCCGGGACCACCAAACGCTTCATTGGGCGTTCCCAGATCATCGTCACCGCCGGTCGGATTCGATGAATCGAATACGACCGCAGCGTTCGGTAAACCCGACAAAGTTGGATTGGTGCCCCGAACCAGCACCGGACCGCCACCGCCATCGCCGAATACTTGCGACACGATAGTACCGGCGGGAATTCCGGAGAAGGTGATCGTCTCGGTCGCGCCAACGCCGACGATGAACTCGCATTCCGTGCCATCGCCTTGGGGCGTACCACCTTGTCCCACGCATAGGGCGGGAGTCACATCGATACAACTGCCATCCGGGAAGCAGCAGGCTTGCGGAGGTTGCGTGCATTCAACGTTAGCGCAGTCGCTGCCAACGCCCTGCGGTGTACCGCCCTGCGCCGTGCAGTCATCGGCGTCGATGTCCTGACAACCGCCGTCGGGCAAGCAACACGCTTGCGGCGGTTGCGGACAATCGACGTTGGCGCAGTCGCTGCCGGCACCTTGCGGTGTACCGCCTTGCGCTGCACACAAATCAGCACTTACGTCCTGACAACTACCATCCGGGAAGCAGCAGGCTTGCGGAGGTTGCGTGCATTCAACGTTAGCGCAGTCGCTGCCAACGCCCTGCGGTGTACCGCCCTGCGCCGTGCAGTCATCGGCGTCGATGTCCTGACAACCGCCGTCGGGCAAGCAACACGCTTGCGGCGGTTGCGGACAATCGACGTTGGCGCAGTCGCTGCCGGCACCTTGCGGTGTACCGCCTTGCGCTGCACACAAATCAGCACTTACGTCCTGACAACTACCATCCGGGAAGCAGCAGGCTT
>Ga0207422_1001023_pt1 | contig 67074 bp, 45 predicted proteins | sample MarCyaLeptolynsp_FD_187757 | JGI IMG/M metagenome (GOLD analysis project Ga0207422, IMG submission 187757) | Marine cyanobacterial communities from Panama - species 1 Leptolyngbya sp. (SPAdes) | ecosystem: Environmental > Aquatic > Marine > Unclassified | place: Panama: Panama City | collected...
GGGAGCCGGTGAGGCGGCCGTTTTCGGCGACGACCTGACCGGCGTTGAGGGTCGCGAGATAGCCGGTCGCGCCCTGCATGAGGCGCTGGCCGCCGCCGGGCAGGTCGCGGACCATGCGCGGGTGCTCGACGGCCAGCCGGTCGAAGTCGATGATGTTGAGATCGGCTTTTTGACCCGGCGCGATCGCGCCCCGGTCGTCGAGACCGATGAAGCGGGCCGTGTCGAAGGCCTGCATCTTGACCAGCCTTTCGACCTCGAAGCGGTCGCGCGCGCGGTCGCGTCCCCAGTGGCTGAGCAAGTAGGTCGGAAAGCTGGCGTCGATGATGGTGCCGACGTGGGCGCCGCCGTCCGATAGCCCGGGCAAGGCCAGCGGGTGGGCGAGCATCTGTCGGACGACGTCGAGGTTGAGCCCCGCGTAGTTGTAGAGCGGAAAGTAGAGCAGCGCCTGGCCGTCGCGCTCGAGCAACGCGTCGTAGATGACGCTCAGCACGGGCTCTTTGCGCTGCACCGCCGCAGCCGCGAGGCAGCTGGCGAAGTGGGGCTCGTACTCCGGGCGCTCGCCGAGGCGGAACAGCCGCATGGCCACCATGTCGAGGTTGGCCAAAAAGAAATCGGCCAGCGGCGGAATGGCGCTGCCGTCGCCGGCCACGTTGTCGCTGGTTTCGGCCAGCAGGCGCGCGCGAAATCCCGGATCGCGCATGCGCGCCACCCGCTCGGCGAGAGGCAGGTCGTGAATCTGCTTGTAGCTGGGAAACCCCATGAACGGGTGGAACGTCGCCTCCAGGCCGAGCATGACGCCGATGGGCCGGGGCGCCACCTGGCAGCGAAAGTCTCCGCCCCGACGATGGATGCGCTCGGCGCGCTCGAAAATCCACTGCCACTGGTCGCGCGAGTAGTCGCGCTGCATACACGACACGCTCATGGGGCGGCCGCCGGACGCGTCGAACATGCCTTCGAGCAAGTCGAACTCGCCGTGAAAGTGCTCGTCGCCCCGATGCATGTCGTAGTCGCTCGTCGCCTGCAGCACACCGAAGTCGAGGCCGACGAAGGCCTCGGCAATGCCGGCGAGTTCGCGGCCAGCCGCCTCGGAGGCCGGCGTGGGCAAGCCGCGACTGGTTCGGTGGTTTTCGCTGCGACCGGTCGAAAACCCGACCGCCCCAGCCTCGAGCGCCTCGCGCACGAGATCGCGCATGAGGCGGATGTCGTCGTCGGTTGCCTCTTTTTCGGCCACCGCCCGGTCGCGCATGGCGAACACCCGGAGCGCGTCGTGCGGCACCTGCGCCAAAAAGTCGACCGCGTGCGGCAAGCGGTCGAGGGCGTCCATGTACTCGGGAAACGTCTGCCAGTCCCAGGTGATGCCCTCGGACAGCGCCGTACCCGGAATGTCCTCGACGCCCTCCATCAGCTCGATGAGGGCCCCGCGGTCGGCCTCGTGCACCGGCGCAAAGCCGACGCCGCAGTTGCCCATGACGCAGGTGGTAACGCCGTGCAGCGACGACGGGGCGATATCGGCATCCCACGACATCTGGCCGTCGTAGTGGGTGTGGATGTCGACGAATCCCGGCGTCACCAGGGCGCCATCGGCGTCGAGTTCGCGGCGCGCAACGTCCGGCGCGGCACCAACGGCCACGATTGTGCCGTCGACGATACCGACGTCGCCGCTGTACCTGGGCGCCCCGGTCCCGTCGACGATGGTCCCGCCCTTGATTTTCAGATCGTACATCGCGTCCCCGGCTCAAGAATCAGGGACGCCAACCACAAGCGCAAACGAAAAGTCCGCGTCGCCGCGGGGCGTCATAGCGAACAGCCCCGTTTCGTGCAGCAACGTGAACCCGACGGTCACGGCAACCGATCGGTTCAGCGGGCACCGCTAGATCGAGGTGCCACCTTGCGACCTACTGGCCGTGTGCGGCGGCCTCGACCAGATACTCGCTGTTGATCTCGGAGCTCGAGAGGACGCGGTTCCAAATTTTGAGCTCGTCCATCAGACCCGAGAAGCGCGCTTCCTGATTGGTGGTGTCGTCGTACGGGTGGCCTACGATGATGTTCGCTCCGTCGGCGAGACGCGGCGTCGAAACGTCCTCGGTTTCCTCGGCGATGCCCGACTCGAAGCCATCGATGTACACGGTCCAGCGCCCGGCCAACCCTCCACCGGAGACGTCTTCGCGGGTCACCACGAGGTGTCGCCAGGTGCCATCGTCCACACTAAGTTCATCGCCGGCGGCAAGCGGTACGGTAGACGTTAGCGAGAAAACGGTTACCGTTACCGAGTCGTAGACGCCGTCGGTGCTCGACTCGTCAAGCTGGACCCGGAATGCCGGGGTGAACGAGATGGAGTCGCCGTCGATGAGAAACATGGCGGCGGGCGCGGAACCAGCGGCCACGTTGCCGAGGTTGACCCACACCGAAATCGTACTGTTCCGGGCGCCAGTTCCGTCCAGCGCGTCGCCGGGAATGTTGAGACTCGGAAAACTCGTAGGGCAGCCGAACGAACAGTCGAGATTGAAGTCTGCGTAAGTTAGCCCGCCCGAGGCAACGTTGGTCACCTGGCCGGCGTAGAATCCGTCGAGCTGGTTGATGTACGAGTCAAGCGCCGGCGACGTCGTGAAGGTCGTCGATCGAGTGTCGTCGAACTTGAAGTGCACCTGCAAGTCCTCGTTGAACGCGCCGTCGCCGATCGCAACGGAGATGTCGACGCCCCCACCGGGGTCCGCACAGAACGTACGGTTTCTTTGCAGCGTGAGGTTCACCGGGGTGGTGGCGCCCCCGACGATGGTAACCAGCTGCGTGCCGGAAAAGAGCACCTGGTTAGCAGCCGTACGAAGTTCCACGGTGACCGCGATGCGGTCACCGATCGGTGCGTCGTACGGGCCGCCCAGGTCGATCTGATCGGCCACGGCCGACACGGTGTACTCGTCGACGCCGCCGTCGACGCCAGGGGATATCTCGATGCGCGCATTGTCGACGCTGAACCCGTCGCAATTGATGTCGTCGGCTCCGACGTCGATAACCCCGAGCGCGAGCGAACCGGTGCTTTCGATCGACCCGGATTCTTCATCCTCGGTGGAACAGGCACCGACGCTTACGAGCAACAATACGGAAATAACCTCGACCCGAAACATGGCTTCAAACTCCCCCAAGAGAACCCAACGCAGGACGCGTCTTTCAAACCGTACAGTTGGCGGCTGACGGTCTGCAAGGAGGGAAGTGTGGTCCTACGACCGAAGTCCCCCGGCGTACCCGCGTTGCCTGTGATGCGGAGTGCGACACTGGCCCACCGGAAGTCAGTGTCGGGAGATGGCCGGTCTCCGCCACGCCTGTAGAGGGCCGCTTCGTCTGACTGCCGTCGGATCGGAGGGGAGTCCCTGGACAGCTACCCTCTGCGTTGCAGATGACGGCGCGAGTGAGTAGCTCGGCGGCGGTCGGGGCTATGCCAGGGGAGGCATAGGTTTCACTACCCGAGCATTCGCGCCATGAAGCGGTCGAACAGGCGGTCGCTGAGAATGCGGCGAAAGAAGAGCGCCTGCTTGACGCCAACGCCGGCCGCGTAGCGGGTTCTCGGCTTCGCTGCGTTGATCGCGGTGAGGATCGTCTCGGCGATGACGGACGGGTGCGAAGCGGTCCCTTTCTCCTCGCTCATGTTGCGAAACCAGTTCGCCATCTTCCGCGCGGTATCCCGGTAGGGACCGGCGCCGGACGTCTCGAGGAGTGGGTTGATGAACCCGGCCGTGATCTCGGTGTCGATCGCCCCCGGTCGCACTACGACGACATCAATGCCGAACTGCGCGGTTTCGGCTCTCAAACAGTCGCTGAACCCCTCTACCGCAAACTTGCTGGCGACGTACCAGGCGGCCAGTGGTGCGTGCACTTTTCCTTCGCCGGATGAGACATTCACGATCCTGCCCGAGCGTCGCTCTCGCATTCGTGGCAACACCCGCTGGGTGAGACGACCGACACCAAAGAAGTTGACGTCGAACTGGTAGCGAGCTCTCTCGATATCAGTCTCCTCGACTGAGCCGTACACGGAAAGACCGGCGTTGTTGACGAGGATATCGACGCCCCCGTGGTCGCGCTCGATCTGGTCGACGACCGCCACGATGTCCTCGTCCTTGGTGATGTCCATCTTGAGCGGGATACAACCAAGGCGCTTCAAGTCGTCCATGACCTGGACTCGCCTGGCCACCGGGTAGACGACGTAACCGTTACTCGCGAGGGCATGGGCGGTCGCTTTGCCGATCCCGCTCGATGCACCGGTCACCAGGGCCACTTTCCTAGACTCGTTTACGGGAGCCATTGTCCGTACCTTGGAACGCGAACGTCACACCGGTCATCTGTTCGGAAACTCGCCAAAGCCGACTTGCGACCGCGAGGTCGTTGCAGATCGGGTTGCGGCTCGCAGGCCCGAGGGATCCGCTCATCTCCTGGGGGCCAGTCGGGCCGTAGAAGTCGCCGCCTGCGACATCCGCGGACAAGGCCGCATGCAGCGAGGGTTTGGCGGCGTCCGCGTTCGAGTGCAGGAACTGCTCAACCTGCTTCTTCATCGCGTTCCGCTCTGCGTCTCCCATGCTGTCGAACAGACCTGAGTCTGAGCCTCCCGGGTGAACCGAAAGGGATTTCATCTGCCTCCCAGCGGCCCTCAAGCGGCGGTCGAGTTCATCGCCGAACAGGAGGCAGGCGAGTTTCGACTGGCCGTAGGCGGTGCCGCCATCGCCACCGCAGCTCAGATCATCGAAATGGATGGAGGCGGCTTTGTGAGCGATGCTGGACAGCGACACGATCCTGGACGCTGGCTCATCGGGAATCAGGTCGATGAGAAGCGCCGTAAGGAGGAAGTGGCCAAGGTGGTTGGTCGCAAACTGCAGCTCTACTCCGGCCGCGTTGCTCTGGGCCGAGTAGAGCAGGATCCCTGCGTTGTTAATCAAAACATCGAGCTTCGAGTACTGGGCTCGAAACGCTCCGGCGCAGGCGCGAACCGAAGCAAGATCGCTCAGGTCCACCAAGACGATGTCGAGCGATGCGGACGCGACCCGTTCCGACACCTTTGCCTTTGCGGCCTCGGCCTTCTCCGGACTGCGGCACGCCATGACGACGTGGAAGCCCGCTTCGGCCAACCCGATCGTCGTTTCGAACCCAATGCCGTTGTTCGCCCCAGTGACCATGGCGATCTTGGATGCGGCGTTCATAGGATCTCCTTTACATCTGGACGATAAGTGTCCAGACGTCAAAAAAACTAGACATTCGCATCTCGTTTGTCAAGATGTAAATGGTGAGCAATCGAAAGGAGCTCGTCTTGGAGGCCGCGCAGGGGCTGTTTCTCCGCTACGGGGTGAAGCGAACCTCCATGGGCGACATCGCCCGTGAGGCCGGGATCTCTCGCCAGACCCTCTACAACACCTTTCCGAACAAGGAAGCGGTTCTAGGGGCGATGATCGCCCAGCTGGCCGACAAGGTCGTCGTCGACATCGAGGCCGGACTCGAGAAGGCGGCTGACCTGGGGCAAAAACTGGACGTCTTCGCCAAACACATTGCGATCGTCCATTACGACTTCTTGCAGTCTTCGCCCAACGCGGAGGACATTATTGCGGGCGTGACCGAATCCGCTCAGAAGGAACTGGCGGCGGGTGCGAAGCGAAACACCAAGATCATCTGTCGGGTCCTCGAGCCCTACAGCGATGCGATTGAGCGGAACGAACTAACTGTGCCGCAGGTTGCAGACTTCATCCAACGCTCCGCGACGACCGCCAAGTACGACGCCAAAAGCAGGAAGCACTTGCTCGAGCTCTTGGACGTGCTTCGGATGTCGGTGCTGAAGTTGAGCGGCGTAGCGTAGCGTTCCCGCGTCCATTGGGGGCCACGCCCGGCGACGGCGATGCGCGAACCCGCGCTCGTATTCGACCGCGGGGTCACGGAGCTCGACCAGGCAAGGCCCGGTTGCCCGGCCTGTCGCGACGTGCCTGTCGCTTGCCTTGAAGTAAAGCGCTTTCCTTGGCGTAAACCCGTGTTGTGTCAGGTCGCTCTGCCGGACAGAACGATCGATTGCCCTGACCGGCGAAGACACCCCGGTGGTGTGGGCTTGGCCTCACGAAGGGCCGGCGAAAGCGATGGCACCGAAGCTGCTTACCAAGCGCCCCGAGGAACGTCGTCCCTCGGCGCTAGCCAAAGCGGCAACGTTCGTCGCCCCTGCCCGACCGTTCTTGGCCGGGTCACCCCGTGCGCGAATAGGGAGAACGAGTTTTGCAGCCCAACAAAGATCTCTTCATGGATAGCCGAGGCACCTCGTCCGTCGGGGTGTTCGCACTCGCCGCGACCAGCGTTGCCATCGGCGTTGGCTACCTCGGCTATCACAAGCACACGACGGGCGAGGCAATCCAACGTCTCGTCCCCGAATGGGAGGTCGCGTCCGTGGCTATCGACGACGTTTCGCTCCCCCCGCCGTCGGAGGGCCCCTACTGTGCCTCTGCCATCGACACCGCCAACGAGTGCGTCTTTATCCCCGCCGGCGCTGGCGCTGCCGGTGGTTACGCAATCGGCCGGGGCTCGTGCACGCTGGTCAACATGGGAGACACGCAAGCCGCGTACTGCGAAATCCCCGGCTGGGTCGGCGGCGCCGTCGGCGGGGCCGGTGGCGCTGCCGTGGGCACCTTGCGATGCGCGGGCGGCGCGGTCATTCGGGCCGCGGGCAGCGCCGCCCAGTGGACAGCAGACCGCATTCAAGGGGCCTGGGAGCGCATGTTTCCGCCGAAGATCCCGCCGGCGGCAGACGATCAGCAAGAGGGTGTACCAACGACCGGGCCGACGCAAAAGCCTCCGGTATTGAGGGGCTCACAGCGCATGGAGTCAAAGGTCAAGGTGCGCAACTGCCAGGGCAAAACCCAGGACTTCAACGGTTGGTCCGGGATGGACAGAGTCCTCAACTGCAGCAGAAACCTGGAAGAGGCCGTCCTGGGCAAGGGCATCTTTCACGACCTGTTCGAAAAGGTCATTCAAGACGCCCTCGCGCGGCGCGAGGGCCTGAGCCAGGCGGCGCGGCAGTGCCTCGAAAACAAGAAACAATCGATGCTCAACTGCGCCGAGAAAGACGTGTTCGATCGCATGCTCGAGACCTGCGGGGTGACCACCGAGGAAGAGCTCGACGAGCTTTTGTGCAGCATCGACTCCTGGAAGGCGTTCTGGGATGGAAACCGGGGCGCGGTGATCGACCCGTGCCCGCAGTGCTGCGTGTTTTTCGAAACGCTGTGGAGCCGGGTCGCCAACAAGTCGCGCAAGCAATGCCCGGGAAAAGACGCCCTGGCGCAGAACCGGAACTCGCAACAGTGCAAGAAGATCCGCGACAAGAACTACCACGGGATGTGCGGCCCGGTGGCCCAACGCGACGGACGCGGCGGCGCCTGCAGAGAAGGACCGAGCGACGTCGCCTCGAATCCGCAGCAGCCGCACGGCGCCCCTGCGCCGGAGGTCATCGTATCGAGCAGCCCGCCCGACGCCCCCTAGCGCGACGTCCGGGCCGCTAGCCGAGGTCGAGCACGAGCCCAAGCACGGCGTCGCGGCCAAACACCTCGACGCTGCGCTGCACGTGCTTTGCTCGAGACTCGCCCCGACGACACGCCAAAACGACGCCATCCGTCGCGTCCTGCATCAGCGTGGGTTGAGCCGACTCGAGCACCGGCGGCGCAGCGACGACGATGTGCTCGTAGCCCGCCTCGCGCAAGGACTGCATGGCGAGGCAAAACGCCGAAGCGTACGCCGCCTCGCCCAGGGGGCGGGTCGTCTCCGGGCGGGTCCGTAGCGGCAGTACGTGAAGTTGGCTGGGCGCCAGCTCGGCCACCGTCCAGGGCGACATCGCCTGCTCGGGCCCTCGGGTGAGCTGGGTGGCAAAGCAAGGCGCGTCGCGCAGCTCGAGCGCCGCTACGACGGAAGGCCTGGCAAAGTTGGCGTCGATCAGCAGCACCCGTCGCCGGTGGTAGTCGTTGAGCGCCATCGCCAGGTTGATTGCGCTGCGCGTCGTCGATTCGCCAGCCCGGGCGCTCGAGACCATGGTGACCCGCGCGAGGTTGTCGTCCCGCAGCGGAAGGTGGTGCCGCAAAACCCGATAGCTCGCGGCACGCGCGCCGTCGGGCTCTTCGATCATGGCGATGCCTTTGCCCACCACCGGGCTTTGGGTCCCGACCTGAACCATCCGGGGGTTCAAGTCGCCGTCGGCGACCTCGCTGGGCGAGACCGCGCGCAGACGGTGCAGCCGCGCGGAGATCGAGGAAGCAGAGGAAGCAGAGGAAGAAGAGGAAGCAGCCGGTGAGGGCGCCGAGTGCGCCGACCACGCGACGGGCGCGCGAGGTTGCCCCGGGGGAGGAGGCGGGCGCGACGGCCGCGACGGAGCAACGCGCTCGCTGGTACTCGGGGCCGCGGGGCCACGACGATTCGAAGAAAGCGGTCGGTTCATGACTGGGGAATCACCACGAGAATGGGGGCGTCGACCGTCTCCAGGTCGCCACGCGAATAAACCCGGTCGTCCAGCAAGACGCGGGCGAGCACGAGGGCAAAGCCGCCGCCAATGGATGCGGCAATACCGGCTGCGAGCAGCAGCCAGCTGGGAAAGCCCGAGGGACTGGTCGGCAAGGTCGCGGCACTGACCACCGTTAGCTGGGTCCCCTGGCGGGCCAGCTCCGACGAGGCGCTCATGTCGGCGACGAAAGCCTTGGACTCGATCGCCTTGTGGCGTTCCTGCAGGGCCCGAAACTCGCGAAGCAGCTCCGCCCATTCGGTCTCGAGCCCAACCAGGCTGGCGACGCGCCGTTTGCCGCGGCGAGCCGTTTTGCTGTCGGTGCGCCGGGTGCGCCGCGCCACGTCCTTTCGCTTTTCGATGATCTGCGGCGTCAGCGACTCGAGCTCCGACTGAAGCGCCGCCTGTTTCGCCTGAATGACCCGGTTCGCCTCGGTGAGGTTGGCGACCGCCGCGACCACGTCCGGGTGCCGCTCGGTGTACTGCGAGCGCAGCCCATCGAGCTCGCGGCGAATTCGCTCCCGGTCGCGAAGAGCCCGGGACAGGGGACCGTCCGCGCGACGACGCCCCCGGAGCTGAGCCTTGAGCTCCCCGCGCCGCCGCTCGAGATCGACCAGATCGCTCAGGTCGCGGCGACTGCCGCGCGCGCCGGGCGCCCGGGTCGCGCGACCGCCAAGGGCGCGAATCGATGCGCCGGGCCCGCTCGACTCCTGCTGGTTGTCGACGGCGAACTCGGGGTGGGCGGCGAGAAACTGGGCCATCTCGCGCTCGCGGGCGGCGAGCTCGGCGGTGAGCCGCGCGCGCTCCTCGGCCATGAAGTCGCTCGTGACGCTCGCGCTCTCCAGTTTGAGCCGAAGCTCCCAGTCGATGAGCCCTTGCGCGAGCTGCCGGGTTATGTCGCGGGCGAGCTCGGGGTCGCGCGCGCGAAACGAAATGTTGAACATGCCGCCACCGCGACTGCGAAACCGGGTGAGCGCGCGCATCTCTTCGACGGCGGCCTCCATGCCTTCGGCTTCGACCAGGTCGGCAAAAATGCCGCTGTCCTCGATGATCGGCACCAGCAGCGGCTTGGCGCGGAGCATCTCGGAGAACCGAGAGTGCATGCTGCGAAGCCCCGCGCTGCCGCCGCCGGAGCGAAGCAGCAGGTCACTCGGGATTACGTCCCGGTGCATGATGATGGTCTCGGACTGATAGAACTCGGCGCGAAGGGAGACGACGCCGTAGGCGGCGGCAGAGCCGAGGATGCCGATCAAGGCGACGACCCACCAGTACCGCAGCGCCCTGCGCAGAACATCCAGCGCCTGATCGATCTGCTGGCGAACCGAGCCGCGCCCCGACTCCAACCGCTGCCGCCATTCGTCGAGCGGCACAGCGACGCCGTGGGCGACGTAGCGGGGCGCGGACGGCGCGGAGGGGTTCGGTGGGGCGGTGAGTTCTCGGTGCGGCGGCATCAGCCAGTCTCCTCGTCGGCGGGTGGGGCAACCCGTAGACCGAGGCGAGACTGCAAATACAAAGCCACCCAAAAGCGTGCTGCAAAACACGATAGAGCGCCGCGGCCCTCGCCCGGTTCGGCCTCGCTTCGCGCCGTCGTCACCGCCTGCGGCGTGCCGGGAGTCGTCTTTGACTTCAGCTGCTTCGGGGCGGGGACTCCCCCCGGGAGGCACGCCGCGGAGCCCCTCTGGGGAAGGAAGTCTCCACCCCAGTGGGTTCCCGGGTCCTCATAGGAGCTGCAGTCACCAACATGGCGGGGTCAACCGTCACCGTCGCGGCCTGACCGGGAGGCCTCTCTGCACACGCTCTCCACTGCGTCGGCGGCCCGCACCGCGTCGGCGAGGGCAGTCTCCGGCCCGGCGCTGAGCCGCACGACACCGCCGTCGAGGGTGCCGAGGGTTTCGTGAGCCAGCGGGGCGCACTGGCGGCCCCCCGACGCAATCACGTCCTGGGCCGCGAGCGCCTCGGCGACGGCGCCCGCCGAACAGCCGGCCACCGTGAACGCGATCGTCGGCACGCGCGCGGCCGGCGCGCGCGGCCCGTGAAGCGAAACGCCGGGCGTCGCCTCGAGTCGAGTGCAGAGCGCTTCGATGATCGAGCGCGCCCGCGCCAGGCGCTCGGCTCTGGCGGGAGCCTGGAGCCAGGCGAGGCCGGCGGCGAGGCCGGCCAGCGCGAGGCGGTCGACCGATCCCGTGTCGCAGTAGCCGGGCGCGGCCCCTTCGAACGGTACGCCGGGCGCGGCATACAGCCCGCCGATGCCCCACGGTGCCTGCGGTCCCTTGTGCCCGGCAAACGCGAACAGGTCGGCGCCGAGCCCGGTCACGTCGTCGTCGCTCCACCCCGCCGTCTGCGCGGCGTCGACGAGTACGAGCGCGCCGTACCGGTGAGCCAGCTCGACGACGTCGCCCACCGGCAAAAGCTCGCCGGTGACGTTGCACGCGGCGCACATCGCAACCAGGCGCACCCGACCGCCGCGCAGCTCGCCCTCGAGCCGATCGAGATCGAGCGGACCGCCGCCGCCAGGTCCCACCACCACATGCTCGACGCCTCGCGCCGCCAGGCGCTGCGCCGGACCAGCCAGAGCTTGATGTTCCCAGGCGCTTGTGGCAATCCGCTCGCCGCCGCGCCACGGCAGCGCGCCGACCGCGGTCGCAAGCGCCGACGTGCAGCCGGGTGTGAGAAGCAGCCGGTCAGGCTCGCCAATGCCGAAGGCCGCGGCAACCGCCGCGTGGTGGGCGGCAAAGCTCGTGGCCCAGTCGGCCGGGTCGGCGGCGAGCGCCCGCTGCACCGCCTCCCGAACGGGCGCCGGCTTGGGCCAGCTGGTGCCCGCGTGGTTGAGATACGGCACGACGGCCAGCCCTACACGAACTTCACGCCCTGGGCGAGGGGCAGCTCGTCGCCCCAGTTGACGGTGCAGGTTTGCCGGCGCATGTAGGCCTTCCAGGAGTCGCTGCCGGACTCGCGCCCGCCGCCGGTCTCCTTTTCTCCGCCGAAGGCTCCGCCGATTTCCGCGCCGCTCGTGCCGATGTTGACGTTGGCAATGCCGCAGTCCGAGCCCATGGGAGAAAGGAACCTCTCGGCCACCCGCATGCTCTCGGTAAAGATCGCGCTCGACAGGCCCTGGCTTACCGCGTTGTGTGCCTCGAGCGCGGTGTCCAGATCCGGCACCTCGAACAAGTAGAGAATCGGCGCGAAGGTTTCGGCCCAGGCAATCGGAAACTCGGCGTGGCTGGGAGCGGCGACGATGGTTGGCTGCACGAAGAAGCCCTCCCGGTCGACGCGGCTGCCGCCGGTGAGAATCTCGCCGCCCTGCTCTTTGGCCCTGGCGAGCGCACTGTCGAAAGCCTGCAGGCTCGCCTGGGACACCAGCGGTCCCATCAACACACTCGCCGCCAGCGGATCGCCGATCTCTACGCTGGCGTAGGCCGCCACGAGCCGCTCGCGCAGCGAGTCGATGATGCCGGGCTGCGCGAACACGCGCCGAGTGCTGGTGCACCGCTGGCCCGCGGTGCCGACCGCGCCGAACACGATGGCCCGCACGGCGAGGTCGAGGTCGGCGTCGTCCATGACGATGATGCCGTTGTTGCCGCCGAGCTCCAGCAGCGACCGGCCGAGGCGGCTGCCGACCCGACTGGCGACCTTCTTGCCCACGGCGCACGAGCCGGTAAACGACACCAGGGGAAGCCGCGCGTCGTCGGCCATGCGCTCGCCGAGCTCGGCGCCGCCGACAATCAGGTTGAACAAGCCTTCGCAGTCGTGCTCTTCCATGACCTTGTTGCACAGGGTCTGGACCGCGGCCGCGCACAAGGGCGTGTGCGGCGACGGCTTCCAAACGCAGGTATCGCCGCAGACCGCGGCGATGGCGGCGTTCCACGACCAGACCGCCATGGGAAAGTTGAACGCGGAGATGATGCCGACCGGCCCCAGGGGGTGCCACTGCTCCATCATTCGGTGGCGCGGCCGTTCGCTCGCAATGGTGAGGCCGTAGAGCTGGCGGGAAAGCCCAACGGCAAAGTCGCAGATGTCGATCATCTCCTGGACCTCGCCCAGCCCCTCGCTGCGAATTTTGCCCATCTCCAGGGAAATCAGCTCCCCCAGTTCGGTTTTGTGCTCTCGCAGCAAGTCGCCAAGCCGGCGAACGGCCGCGCCGCGCTCGGGCGCCGGGCGCATGCGCCAGCTTTCGAAGCACTCTTGCGCCGCCGTTACCACCTGGTCGTAGTCTTCGGCAGTCGCCGTGCCGCACTGGCCCAGGGCTGCTCCGGTCGTGGGGTTTATCGACGAAATCGCGGGACCGGCGGTCTCGAGCCAAAGGCCCGTACAGGCGCCGAGCACCGGGCTCGCAAGTCCGAAGTGCGTCAAAACATCGCTCATGGCCCCGGAGTATAGGGGCCACGAGAATCGGGTAGGCTCAGCGGGTGACGAGAACTTCTGCTTTGTTCGCGGCGGTCGCCCTCGGGCTGTTCGCGTGCGGCTCGAGCCCCCGGCCGGCTCGCCCGACGGCTCCCCTGGCCGAGACGTCCGACGAAGCGCCCGCGACGGAAGCGCCGCCAACGGCCGAAAAGCCGGGCAACGAAAATGCCCGCGCCGCTCTCGACTGGGTCGTCGCCGTCGTCAACGAACGCGACGGCGTCGTCGACAAAGCGGAGGTAGAGCGCCGCTTTGCCCCGGCCTTTCTCGCGCGCGTGCCGAGCGACCAGGTCATTCAGGTGTTTGCCACCCTCGCCCAGCAGTTCGGCGACGTCACGGTCAGTTCGGTCGCCGACGACGAAACCCCGACCAGCCTGGCCGCCGTCCTCGCCACCCAGGCCGGCCCGGTGGAGCTCGTACTCAGGCTGGAGGCAGCCGAGCCCCACCGACTCGAGACCCTCGTGTTTCAGCCGGCGGCCAAGCACGCGACCTTCGAGGAAGCCACTCAGGCCCTCGCGGGGGTGGGCGACAAGTCATCTCTGTACGCGGCCCGCATCGACAAAGACGGCGCCTGCGCCCCGGTGTTCGACCGCGGCGGCGACCAGGCGCTGGCCATCGGCTCGGCGTTCAAGCTCTACGTGCTCGCGGCGCTGGTCGAGCAAATCCAGGCCGGAGCGATCTCGTGGGATCAGGAGGTCGCCGTTTCCGACAAGCTCAAGAGCCTGTCGTCCGGGGAGCTGCAAGACGCTCCCGAGGGATTTCGCGTTTCGGTGACTCGAGCTGCAGAGGCCATGATCGCGGTGAGCGACAACACCGCGACCGACTTGCTCATGAACCTGGTGGGCCGAAAGCGCGTCGAGGCGGCGGCCAAAAAACTCGGCAACAACCGAAACGTGCCGTTTTTCACAACCCGGGAGCTGTTTTTGCTCAAGCTCGTCGCCAGCGACTTCGAGCGCAGCCGCTACTCCGACAAGCGCCAGGTCGCCAAGCGGTCGTTCCTGAACGGGCCGCTGTCGCGCAAGAAACTCCCGACCGTGACCGAGCTCGAGTCAACCGACTTGACCAAACCGCTCTACATCGACACGTTCGAGTGGTTCGCAACGGGTCCGCAGGTGTGCGCGGCAATGAGCCACCTGATGAAGACCGCCGCCGACACTCGCGACGAGGTGCTGCGCGGCATCTTGAGCAAGAACCCCGGCATGGCCGTCGACAAGAACAAGTGGGTCTACGTGGCCTTCAAGGGCGGCTCCGAGCCCGGTGTACTCAACCTCACGTTCCTGCTCATTCGCCGGGATGGGCAAACGTTTTGCCTGGTCGTGACGGTCAACGATACGAAAACCGCATTCGAGCAGGAAACCGTTCTCGAAGTCGCCAAGAGCGCCGTCGACCTGCTCGGCCGCCTGTGACAACCGAGTGCGCGCCGCGACTACATATCGCGCGCGCCTGAGGTTCCCGTACAATAGACGTGGTGTCGAGCGGGAACCGGCCATGGCCAGACGCTACCGAGGGGCAAACCCAGCCCACGGTGGAGGTCGGCGACTCGAACCGGGGCCCCGTGGCGGTACAGCTGGCGCCGAACGGGCTGCGCCCGGGCGACAAGGTCGCGCGCTACGAAATCCTCGGCGTGCTGGGCGTGGGCGGCATGGGCGTGGTCTACGAAGCCCGCGACCCGGAGCTGTCGCGCCGCCTGGCCCTCAAGCTGCTGCGCGTCGGCCGCGAGGGTTCGACCGGCCGCGCGCGTCTTTTGCGAGAGGCCCGCGCCCTCGCCCAGCTCAACCACCCCAACGTTATTTCCATTTACGACGTCGGTGCCTACGAAGGCGACGTCTGGGTGGCCATCGAGTTCGTCGAAGGCATGACGCTGCGCGAGTGGCTCGACGCCGAGGAACGCAGCGTGCCCGAGATCCTCGCGGTGTTCGCCGCTGCGGGGCGAGGGCTCGAAGCCGCGCACCAGGTCGGCCTGGTCCACCGCGACGTCAAGCCGTCGAACATCCTGCTGGGCGACGACGGCCGCGTGCGCATGATCGACTTTGGCCTGGCGCGGGCCCACGCCCTGCCCGACTCGGTCACGGTCGAAAGCGAATTGGTCGACGGCCACGACTGGACCGATTCGCGCTCGGCGCCGGGGCTGCCCCGGACCGACCCGACCACGGGGGCCGAAACCGCGGGCGGGCCGGCCACCGCCGGGTCGGACACGGCGGGCGCTCGACCGACGGCGGGCGACACCACCGGCGCGCCGGTCACGGCGGCCGACACGGCCTCAGAGGCGGCGATCGATGACCCATCGTCCCTGTCGGCCTCGGGTCGAAGTCTGGACTCGACCGCGTCCGGGATCACGCCGCCCCTCGACGTGCGCCTGACCCGCGAGGGGCATCTGGCCGGCACGCCGGCGTACATGTCGCCGGAGCAATCCCGCGGGGGCGACGTCGGCGCGCCGAGCGACCAGTTCAGCTTCGCGGTCGCCCTGTACGAGGCGCTGTACGACCGACGGCCCTTTCGCGGCGCCGAGCTCGGCGAGCTGCGCCAGCAGCAGGTCGACGGCGCGCTGCGCAAGCAGCCGGTCCACGCGAGCGTTTCGGCATCGCTGCGGGGCGCCATCAGCCGCGCGCTGGCGCCCCGCCCCGAGGATCGCTTTCCATCGTTGTCGCCGCTCATCGCCGAGCTCGAAAAAGACCCGCGGCGCCGGCGACGCCGCATCGCCGCGGTGGCCGGCGGCCTGGCGTTGACGGCCCTGGCGGTCACCGCGGGAGCCACGCTGCGCTCGTCGACGCCGCCCTGCGAGGGAACCGGCGATCAGCTCGCCGCGGTGTGGAACCCCGAGGTTCGCCAGTCGATTCAGCAGGCGTTTTCGCGCAGCCAGCTGTCCTACGCCGACGCAACGTTTAAGAAGCTCGCGACGACCATCGACGACTACGCCGCGGGTTGGGAAGCCATGCACGTCCAGACGTGCCGCGACACGTACGTCGAGGCGACCCAAAGCGAGGTCACCTTCGACCGACGCATGAGCTGCCTCGACCGGCGGCGAGCCGAGCTGGTCGCCCTGACCAAGCAGCTCGGTGGCGACCTGAGCGACTCGGCGGTGCGACTGGCCAGCGATGCGGCCGCGCGCCTGGGCGACGTCGCCACCTGCGCCAACGTCGATCTCGTAAACGTGCGCTTTCCCCCGCCCAAAGACCCGGCCCGGCGCTCGCGGGTCGATGCCGGGTGGAGCCAGCTCGCCGAAGTCGAGGCGCTGCTGGCCCTCGGAGACATTCCGGCGGCGCAGGCCCGCGGCGAGGAAATCCTGCCCGGCATTCGCGAGCTCGACCACCCGCCGCTAACGGCCGCCGTCCTCTCAACCGTCGGCCATGCCCTCGGCGACGCGGCACAATACAAGCGAGCCGAAGAGGTCCTCGACGAAGGCATCAAGGTCGCCGCCGTGGCGGCGGACGACACGCAGGTCGCCCAGGCCTGGGTCCGCAAGCTGTGGGCGGTGCACAACCAGGGACGCACCGACGAAGCCCTCGTTCTCGAGTCCGGAGCCGACGCCGCGGTCGCGCGCGCGGGCTCTCCACCGCAGCTGCGCGGGGAGCTCGAGAGCGCCATGGCGACGCTGCTATTCACCAAGGGCTCGTACATCGAAGCGGCGGTCAAGTTCGAATCGGCCGTAGCCTGGTACGAAAAGGCCGGCCCGAGCCGGCGACGGGAGCTCGGGCGAAGCCTCACCAACCTGGCGACCGCCTACACGGCCACCGGCAAGTCCGACGAAGCCCTCGACTACGCCACGCGAGCTCTCGAGATCGCCCGCGATCTTCGCGAAGCCGGCCACCCGGACATCGGCGACGCGCTGTACGTCGTGGGCTACGTGCACAGCCTGCGCGGCGAGTTCGACCGCGCCCTCGAGCTGTACCGGGAGACATACGAGTTGCGCCAGACGGCCCTGGGCAAGAACAATCCGCTCACGGCCCAGGCCGCTCAGTCGGTCGGCTCGATTCTCGGCCGGCTGGGGCGCACCGACGAAGCGAGAACCTACCTGCTGTCTGCCCTCGAGATTGCCGAGGAGATTCGCGGCAAAGATCACCCCGATCTCGCCTACGCCCTCGAAAACATCGCCGGCACCCTGTCGATGGAAAAGAACTACGACGAGGCCCTGGCCTACCAGGAGCGGGCCGTCGCCGTTCGCCGCAAGGGGCTGGGCGCCAACCATCCGCTGGTGGCCGCCAGTCTGCAAAAACTGGCCGGCACTCACCTCGAGCGCGGCGATGACGACGCGGCCCTCGCCGCCCTCGACGATGCGCTCGCCATCGACACGAAAGCCCCGCTGCCGGCCAGCGAGCGCGCCAACCTGCACCTTTTGTCGGCGCAGATTCTGTGGAAGCGCCCGGCCGAGCGAAAGCGGGCCCGCCGGTTGGCGATGAGCGCTATCGAGCTGTTCGAAGCGGTGCCCAACCCGGCCGGGGCCGCCCAGGCAAAAGCCTGGCTGGCGACCCGCTAGTCGCCTATTTCGTGCCCGCCGCGATGTAGTCGAGAACGGCGCGCTCGAGAACCGGCAGGCTCACGGCGCCGCTGCCCAGCACCACGTCGTGAAAGGCCTTGATGTCGAACGCGGCGCCGAGCTTGTCACGCGCGAGTTCGCGCAGGCGGAGAATTTCCAGCTGGCCGGTTTTGTACGCGACCGCCTGGCCGGGGGTCGATATGTAGCGGTCGACCTCGTTGGCAATGTTCGCAGCCGTGAGGGCCGTGTGCTCGAGCATGTAGCGCTCGGCCTGCTGGCGCGTCCACCCTTTGGCGTGAAGGCCCGTATCCACGACCAGGCGCGATGCCCGCCAGGCGTCGTAGCTGAGCATGCCCATGACGTCGAGATCGCCGCTGTACATGCCCATCTCTCGACTGAGCCGCTCGGTGTAGAGCGCCCAGCCTTCGACGAACGCCGTGTTGCCCGAGAACCGGCGAAACGCCGGCAGCTGGTCGCGCTCCTGGGCAATGGCGATTTGAAGATGGTGGCCGGGAATTGCCTCGTGGTACGCGAGCACCTCCATCTCGAACCGGGGCCGCACCCCGGGCTTGTACGTGTTGATGAAGTACTCGCCGGGCTTCGAGCCGTCGGCGTGGGGCCCCCGGTAGTACGCGATCGTGGTGAACGGCGCCTCGTAGTCGGGAATCTCGACGACGACAACCGGCGCCCTGGGCAACACCCCGAACCAATCGCCGATGGTGTTGCGCGCGCGCTCAACGGCGACCTTGGCAGCCGCCAGGATCTGCTCCTTGTTTTCGAAGTACAGCTTCTTGTCGGTGCGCAGTCGGCGCACGATGCGCGCCAGGCGCCGCGTCTTGAACAGCTTACGACCCAGCGTCACCATCTCTTTGTTGATGCGGTCGATCTCCGCCGTGCCGATGCCGTGAATCTCGTCGGCGGTGCGCGCAAGCCCCGTGTATGCGCGCAGGCGCGCTTCGTAGCAGGCCTTGCCGTTGGGCAGCGCGCCGAGACCAACGGCCTTGGGGCCACGCCCCCGGGCGACCAGGTCCTTTAGCTGATCGCGGTACCGCCCATAGGCGGGCCGAATGCCGTCGTCGACCGCGGCGCGCAGGTCTCGGGCAAACTCCGCGCGCGCATCCGCGGCCCAGCCAGGCCGCTCGGCGGCCGCGGGCGCGAGCAACGCCCACTCATCGGTCGGCTTGGCGAGGGCTCCCTCGACCATGGCGAGCGTGCGCCGCAGGGTCTCCGCGTTGGCGACCAGGCCTTTGGCAGCGCCCGCGCGCAGCGCCGCAATGGTGTTGTCGACCGACCCGGGCACCGCCCGGTAGCGGGCGAGCAGGTTGGCTCCGTCCTCGACCGACTCGACCTTGTGCGACTCGGGCAGGCGATTGAACTGGCCCACCGGGTTGCCGCGGGGCGATACCGACCACAGCTCGAACTCGCATACCTCGGTGCCAACGTCGGCCTCGAGGCCGGCAACGAACAAGGCCAGGGTCGTGCGGTCGCGTGGGCTCAGTCCGTTGGGGTCGACAGCACGGGCGCGCTCGAGAAATCGGCGGCGCTCGGTTCGGTGACGTTCGATGCCCGCGAGCGAGTTGTCGGCGAGCTTGTCGTCGTTGCGGTGGTCGCCCAGGGTTGTGGCCCAGGTCGGCGACGAGCGCAGCTCCCAGTCCCAGTGGTCGACCAGCAGCGCCGCCAGCCCCTCGTCGTCGACGCCCGCCCGCGCCTGACCGGCCAGGGCAAAGACCGGAGCCGGCTGCCGCACGGCCACGACCCGCTGGTCGTCCGGCACCGCGGCCGACGGCTCGGTGTCGGGCGCCGTTTCATACGTTGCGGGCTCAAAGGGGCCGCCCGACATGGGCGCGGAAGAACCGCCACACGACCAGGCGAAGGCAGCGAGGAGGGCAACCAGACGACGCGACATGCGTGCGTTTGTACACCGCCGCCCGCGCCGACGCGATCAGTTCACGACGGCGTAGATGCGGTTGAGCTTGCCGTTCGCGGCGCTGAAACGCCCGTCGCCGTAGTCTTTCGTGGCGTCGCGAAACAGTTCGTCGACCGCCCGGCGCTGCTTTTTGGCGAGTGCCTTGCCGCTGATTTCCTGGTTGAGTCGGGCGATCTTGCCGGAGATGAACGACTTGTTGACGCGAATCGAGTTGACCGTCGACACCAGCTGCGACGCGGCAAAGCGCGCCCGACCGAAGTCGCCCTCGGCCATGGCCTTCGTCGCTTCGCGCTCCAGCCCCTGCGCCGGCGCCGGCAGATCCGACAGCAAAATGCCCTTGCGAGACATGCGCTTGCGGGCCTTCTTGATGAGCGGCTCGACGTCCCGCTTGGTGTACGTGGAGCCCTTTGCGTCAACCGTCTGCGTAATGATGGTGGGCGGAGACAGGGCTGCGCAGCTCTCGGCCTTCTCCTTGACGAGCGCGCGCTCGCGCTTGGCCAGGTCGGCCTCGCGGCGAGCCAGCTCGCTTTCCCGGGCCGCCAGGTCCTTTTCACGGGCCGCGATGCCGCTTTCTCGCGCGGCGACTCGCTGGGTCTGGTCCACCCCGGCCGACGCCGTCGCCATCACCTCGACGAGCTCGCGCCTGACCGTCGCCAGCTGGCGCAGCTCGGCGTCGACCCGCTGGTCGTCTTTTTCGAGCTCGCGCTCCTGGGCGAGCAGTTCGGCCACTCGCTCGTCGAGTTGCGACGTGTCGCCCCCGGCCTGCACCGCCTCGCGCCGCTGGCGCTCGAGGTCCACGCGCTCGGTGCGAAGCTTTTGCCGCGTCTTTACCAGCGCTTCCCGGCGCGCGAGGAGCTGCTCCTCTTCGGATGCAATCCGGGTTACGTCCTCGACGGTCTCGGGCGCCGGCGCCTGTTTGGCCGCCTCGTCCTTGCAGGCCCCTGCGGCGACCGCCACGCCCAGCGCCAGGCACGCGACAGCAAAGCGCATCATGACGTTGAGCCTAGCACGTACCTCGCCGACGCCAGCCTCGAGGCGGCGGTCGCAGCCCCTCCGAAGCAACTGGCTTTGTTCGTTTTTTCGCACGCGGAGGGGCAAGCCCGACAGCTCCTACAATTCCTTACGAGCGCTCGCGAACCAACAGAGACCCGCGCGCCTCGCCAACGTCGACGCACCGTCGAGCGACGCGTTCGCCGCCGTCCGCGCTACCCGAGCGCCCGGCCCGGGCGAAATTGATCGGCCGCCGCTGGCCGTGCTAAGAGCCAGGGCTACTCTGGAGCCCGGTGTGCCCACCCCTCTTTCCGACATTCTTGCCGAAAAACGAATCGTTGTGTGCGTGGGCTCGGGCGGCGTCGGCAAGACCAGCACGGCCGCTGCCGTGGCCATCGAAGGCGCGCGCCGCGGTCGCAAGACCCTGGTGCTAACCATTGATCCCGCCAAGCGCCTGGCCAGCTCGCTGGGGCTGGAAAACCTCGGCCACGAGGTCCAGCAGGTCCCGGCGGCGCGGCTCGATGCCCTGGGCGAGCGAGCGCCGGGCGGCGAACTCTGGGCCATGATGCTGGACCAAAAGCGCGCGTTCGACGAAGTCGTCGAGCGCTATGCCAGCAACCCCGAGGCCATCGCGCGCATCCTGGCAAACCCGGTCTACGCCCAGATCTCGGGCGCCCTGGCCGGGTCGCAGGAATACGCCGCCATCGCCAAGCTGCAAGAGTTCGACGCGGCCGGCACCTACGACCTCATCGTTGTCGACACGCCGCCAACGAGCCACGCCCTCGACTTTCTCGACGCGCCGCAGAAGCTCACCGCGGCCATCGATTCGCCGGCCATCGAGTGGTTTCGCAAGTGGCGGGGCCGCGAGAGCAAACGCAGCGGCTGGAACCTGGTCGGCAAGACCGGGTCGTACATGTTCAAGCGCATCGCCAAGTTCGTGGGCACCCGCTTTCTCGACGACCTGGCGGTCTTCTTCACCGAGTTCGACGACATCCTGGGCGGCTTTCGCGAGCGCGCAGACGCTTCGTTCAAACTGCTGCGACAGGCCAACGTGGGCTTCATCCTGGTGTCGAGCCCGGAACCGCTCTCGGTCGACGAGGCGCTGTTCTTTCACGAGCGCCTCGTTGGCTCGGCGATGCCGTTCGCCGCGTTCATCGTCAACAAGGTGCACGCCGACTTGCCCATCGCGGCGGCTGGCCCCCACGTGCTCAGTGAACGCGCTGCCGCCCTGCCCACGATCGAGGCTCTGGGATTGCCCCACGACGAGCTCGAGCAGGCCATCGAGGCCCTGGCCGACGCGCACGCCGGCATGCAGCAGCTGGCGCGCGCCGATCAGCAATCCATCGACCGGCTGCGCGAAGCCGGCGGCCCGATGGCACAGGTCATTCAGGTGCCGCTGTTCTCGCGCGACATTCACGACGTGACCGTGCTCGGCGAGCTTGGCAGCTACCTGTTCGGCCGCGCCCAGTTCGCGCGCGCCGCGAGCTAAAGCCGCGCTCGCGCGCGCCGCCAACTGAGCCGCGCTCGCGCGCGGTCGCTCAAGTCGACGATCCCGGCCAGCGGGGTCCGGCGCCTCAACGCGCGGCGCGGAATTCGTGTTTCGCCTTTGGGTCATGAATGTTGCTATTGGCGTCGGTTAGTTCGCTTACTTCGGTGATACGCGGTGGAAAGCGCTGACATGCCACAACGCCGGACATGGATGCGGACAGCTCACCCCCGCGCACCTGCGTCGTGGCGGGCAACGGCATGGTCGGCGTCCGGTTTTGCGAGCTCCTCCGTGAACGGGATCCACGTCGGCGCTGGCGCGTCGTGGTGTGCGCCGAGGAGCCGCGCCCGGCCTACGACCGCATCAAGCTGTCCAAGCTGCTCGGCGCCGACGAACAGCCGGACCTCACCTTGCGTCCCGCCGACTGGTACGAGTCGGTTTCCGTCGAGCTGCGGCTGGCCGATTCCGTCACCCGCATCGACGCCGACCGGCGCCAGGTAGCGACCGCCAGCGGCCGACTCCTTTCGTACGACGCGCTGGTCCTGGCCACCGGCGCCGCCCCCGTCGTCCCGCCCATACCGGGAATCGACGATCCGTCGGTGGCTACCTTTCGCACGGCGGCCGACGCCGAAAGCCTGCGCGCCCGCGTAGGCGACGGAACCCGCGTGGTCGTGATCGGCGGCGGTCTGCTCGGACTCGAGGCCGCCGCGGGCTGTCGCGCGCTCGGCGCGACCGTGTCCGTGGTCGAGCGCGCGCGATACCCGCTGTCGCAGCAGCTCGACGAGCAAAGCGCGCAAGTGCTGCAGCGCTGCCTCGAGAAGCGCGACGTTCAACTGAAGACAGACTGCCGTGTTGAGGCCATCGAGCGGCGCGGCCACCAGCTGGTCGTGCGCTGTCGGGACGAGGCGCCCATGCCGGCCGATCTCGTGATCGTCGCGGCCGGCGTTCGGCCCCGGGACGAGCTGGCCGCGGCCGGGCAGCTGGCGGTCAGCGTTCGCGGCGGCTTCCTGGTCGACGAGCACCTGCAAACCTCGGTGCCCGATATCTACGCCATTGGAGACTGCGCCGCCGTCCGCGGAGAGCCCTGCGGACTCGTGGCGCCCGGCTACGAAATGGCGCGCGTGGTCGCCCATCACCTTACGGGCGGCTCCGAGCGTTTGACGGCGGTCGATCGATCGTGCCGCCTGTCGATCGACGGCGTAGCGGTGGCCGCCATTGGCGACGCGACGCGCGATGGTCGCCAGGTCGCGTGGGCCAACGGCGACCGCCACCGGTCGCTCACCGTCGAAGGGGGACGGATCGTCGCGGCCCGCGGCGTCGGTGACTGGCCGGGCCTCGCTCAGGTCCAGGACGCCATCGAGCGCGGGCGCCGGATCAGCGACCGGCAGCTGGCGGCCTTCGAGCGCACCGGCGAGCTCGGACGCCATCCCCTGCGCGCCGTCGAGCTCCCGCCGAAGGCGCTCGTGTGCCACTGCGCCGGCGTACGCCGCGACCAGATCGATGCAGTCGTCGCCACCCAAGGCGCAAACCCGGCCGCGGTCGCCGCCGCGACCCGGGCCAGCACGTTCTGCGGCACCTGCGCCCCGCTGGTAGCGCAGCTGTGCGGCCAGGTCGAGCAGCCGGCCGCGCCCCCAACCCGCGCCCTGATCGCGATCTCGCTTGCGGTGGCGGCTTCGTGCGCCGCCATCGTCTCGCTCGGCCCGCTGCCCTTTGCCGACTCGGTCACCGCCACCCACGCCTGGCTCAGCGATTTGTGGCGCGAGCCCGTGCCCAAACAAACGACCGGATTCGCGCTGGTCGGCGTCGCCACCGCCGGCATGGCGCTGTCGTTGCGCAAGCGCGTGTCCTGGTTTCGCCGGGGCCGCTTTTCGACCTACCGGCTGCTGCACGCCGCCGCCGGGCTGGCCTGCGCGGTCCTGGTCGTCGCTCACACCGGCATGCACTTCGGAGCCAACCTCAACCGCTGGCTGATGGTCGCGTTCGTCGCGACGCTTCTTACCGGCGCGTTCCTCGGCGTGGTTTGCGGCGCGGCCGCGGGGCCGAACGGCCCTCGCGCCACGTGGGCGCGCCGGGTGCGCCCGCCCGTCACGTGGGCGCACCTGCTGTTTCTGTGGCTGCTCCCGGTGCTCATCGGGTTTCACGTCTTCGCCGTCTATTACTTCTAGTGCGCCCCCTTGTCGTCACAGCCCTCTGGGTCTCGTCGATCACCGTTGCCACGGCGGTGCTGTACCGGTCGTTCGTACAGGCGGACCGCGCCAGCTTCACGCCGGGCCGAACGAGCAACGGCCACTATCAGATCGAGGATCGGTGCGAGCTTTGCCACACGCCGTTCGACGGCGTTCGGCAAGACGCGTGCGCCCAGTGCCACGCCGACGAGCTCGAAGCAGCCGACGACTCCCACCCGGCGGCCAAGTTCCGCGACCCGCGCAACGCCGACCGGCTCGCGCGCATCGACGCGCGACGGTGCGCCACCTGCCACGTCGAGCACCGCCCCGCCTTCACCAGCGACATGAGCGTGACCCAGCCCGGCGACTACTGTTCGCACTGCCACGGCGATATCGCAGAGGAGCGAGCCTCCCACCGCGGCATGGGGTTCGATACCTGCGCCGCGGCGGGCTGCCACAACTTTCACGACAACCGGTCGCTCACGGCCGACTACCTGCGCGCCCACGCCGACGAGCCCGACCTCAAGGCGCGGCCGGCGGTGCCAACGCGCGGTGCGCCCGCGGCACGCAAAGCAGGCGGCAACCGGCGCGGGCTGCCGGCACCGGACGGCGGCCCGCGGGTCACCGCCGATGTCGCTGCCGACTGGGCCGCGAGCGCCCACGCGCGCGCCGGCGTGAACTGCAGCGGCTGCCACGGCGAGCCCGGCGACGCCTGGCTCGAGCGCCCCGACCACGACGCTTGCCGCGCCTGCCACGACGACGCGGTCGCCGGCTTCCTCGCTGGACGCCACGGCATGCGCCTGGCCCAGGACCTGTCCCCCATGTCGCCGGCTCTCGCCCGACAACCGATGCGAACCGACGCCGCGAACCGCGCCGTGAATTGTCAGAGCTGCCACGGCGCGCATCGCTACGACACCGCGCATGCGGCGGTCGATGCATGCCTCGAGTGCCACAGCGACGAGCACAGCGCCAGCTATCGGCAAAGTCCCCACGCCCGGGCTCGGCAGCTCGAGCTCCAAGGCGCAGCCGATCCGGGGTCCGGCGTTAGTTGCGCCACCTGCCATTTGCCGCGGGTCGAGGCCAGGGATGGCTCGGTCGCGGTCCAGCACAACCAGAACGACAACCTGCGCCCCAACGAAAAGATGAACCGGTCGGCCTGCGCCTTCTGCCACGGGCTGAGGTTCACCCTCGACGCCCTCGCCGACCGCGACGTTGTGAACACCAACTTCGCGGGCCCACCCACGGTCCGCGTTCCCTCGATCGACATGGTCGTCGACGAGCACCGCTAGTTTCCGCACGTCACCTGCCAACCGCAAACGGAGAAGAACCATGCACGCACTCAGAGCCCTCCCATACGCCGCCACGGCCCTCGTCATCGCCATCGCGACCGGCGCTTGTGCCGCCAAGACCAGCAGCGCCGCCGAGCCGCCGCCAGCCCCGGGGCTCGATCCCCGCAAGGCGGCGGACATGCTCCACGCCGTGATGGAAGCCGACCGGACCGTCTACACGAAGATGGTCGTGAACCGACTCATCAAGGAGCAGAAGCTTCAGATCGTCGATCCGACCGCGAAAGAACCGGTGCCTTTCGGCGCGAGTGAACAGTGGAAGTCCGAGTACGGCAAGTTGCCGCTGCCGGCCCAGATGTTTCGCATGGGCTCCGAGCACGCCGCCGCCAAGGACCCCGGTTTCACGTACGTGCTGCTGAGCAAGTGGCCCATCAACAAGCAGAACCAGCCCAAGACCGAGATGGAGATCCAGGGGCTCGAGGCCATCGACAAAGCGAACGGCAAAGAGCCCTTCTACGGCACCGAGGAAATCGGTGGAGCCCGGTACTTCACCGCCGTCTACGCCGACGTGGCCGTCGCAGATGCGTGCGTCGACTGCCACAACAACCACCCCGAGACCCCGCGCGAGGACTTCAAGCTCGGCGACGTCATGGGCGGCGTCGTTATCCGCATTCCCCTCTAGAAGTGAAAGGAAGCCAGAACATGACTCCCAACCAGATCGAACTCGTTCAGGCCAGCTGGGCCAAGGTCTTGCCCATCGCCAGCATCGCCGCCGACCTCTTCTACGACAAGTTGTTTCAACTCGACCCGAGCGTGCGACGCTATTTCCCAGCCAACCTCGCCGACCAGAAAAAGAAGCTCATGCAAATGATCGGCAAGGTCGTGTCCTCACTCGACAGCCTCGAGACCATCGTTCCGGCGGTGCAGGACCTCGGGCGCCGGCACGTCGGCTACGGCGTTCGGCCCGAGCACTATTCGACCGTGGGCAGCGCTCTTCTCGACACCTTGCAGACCGGTCTCGGCGAAGACTTCACGCCCGACGTGTCCGCCGCCTGGGCAGCCGCCTACGGCCTGCTGTCGACCACCATGCTCGACGCTGCCAACGAGGCGGCCGCCTAAGGCCAGCCGGCCCAAAGCGCGTCCGTGACGGCCGCCGCTCCCCCGCGCGGCGCGCCGACGGTTACGAGCACCCGATTGCCGCGGCGCTCGGCGGTACACGACCAGCCCTGCACGTGCACCGCGCGCACGACCAGATCGTGGGGCACGGAGTCGATGGTCGCGCACAGGGAATGAGCAACGCTCTGCGCTGCCGCAAAGAACTCGATGGCGTCGATCTCGGTATCCCACTGGGTCATCAACACGCCGACGTCGCGACTCGGTCGCGCCTTCGAGGCCGCCGACTGGCCCACCGCGGCAGGCGCCAGTTCGTACAGGGCAAAGCGATCGCCGCCCCAACCATCGGCGACCTCATCCGCCCGACTCGCGGCGCCCAGGTGATGCTCGACGAGGGTGCGCACCCCGAGCTCGCCGATCACGGTGTCGTACACCCGCGCGGCTCCGGGCAGCTCCGGTGCGGCCACCGGCACCGGCGCTTCGTACGCGCGGTACTTGTCGGCGTGAAGCACGTGCTCGCTCGACAGCGGCGGCCGACGGTATCGCACGTCGACCGAACGCCACGACTCCGTGCGGCGAATCTCGGCGACCATGTCGAACCCCTGCACGTAGGGAAACGCCATGTGAGCGCGAAGCCACAGCGGAGCTGTCGACGCCGGTGGCTCAACGCCGCGCAGGGCCGCGGCGATTCGGCCCATGCTCACCCGGTCGCCCCAGGGCGGCCGCAGCCCGCTGGCTGCGAACATGATCTCGACCATGGTCGCCGACGCGTCGCCCTCGACGAGGGCCCGGCGCGCCATCTCGGCGTCGAGCCCGCCGGCCGCCGAGGCGCCGGCCAAGAAGCGCTGCAGGCCAAAGTGCTGGTCGACCAGGGCGTGGGCAACCTCGTGAGCCACGACCAGTCGACCGTCGCTCGCGGGCGCGCCCGCGGGCCCCGGCGCGAGATCGATCCCCTCGGCCACGAACAGGGTCTGCGTCGCGGGGTCGTAGAACCCGGCGATCTGCTCGACCGAGGCAGCGACGAACAGGGACAGGTAGTCTGCCCCCGCCGGAATGAGGCCGAATCGGGCCAGTGCCCGGCCCTCGGCCGCCAGATCGTCCCCGGTCTCGCTGTCGAGTTCGGCCACGAGCCGGGCGCGAATCTGCTCGCGAGTGACCACCTGGCTGGCGATCGGACGTTTCGGGCGCAAGCCGCGTAGCGCGGCCACGTCCTGCACGAGCGCGGCAGTGACAGCGCGAGTTTGCTGCGCCGGGCTGCCTTCGGTGTCGTCGGCCCGGCCGGGGATCGCCACCATGGCGGTTAGCAAAATCGCCGCCTGGGCCGCCCGGTGCACGTCGATAGCGTAGCTCGAACGCCTGCGCAGGTGCTAAATCTGCCGCCCGTGTCCGCAACCCTGGGAGATCTGAGCTCGGCCCTCGACCGAGGTTGCGTCGACGTGTACGGCGTCACGCCTTCCTTCGCCGCGTACCTGGCGGCATCCCTGGCCGAGCAAACCGCGCCGATCGTGGTCGTGACCGCCGACGATGCGGGGGCCCAGCGGCTGGCCGCGGACATCGGTTTCTTCTTTGCCAGCGGACAGGGCTCGGGCGCCGACAGCGGCGGCCGCAACGGCCCGGTGCTGCACGTTCCGGCCATCGACACGTCGCCCTATGCGGAACTTTCGCCCGACCGACGGGCCCTGATGGGACGCATGGCGGCTCTCTACGAGCTGGCTCGGGCCGGGGACCAGGCGCCGCCGCCCATCACCGCCCTGTCGGCGACGTCGCTTCTGCGGCGCGTGTTTCCGCGCGACCAGCTGTTGGCCCGCATCGCGACGGTTCGAGCCAGCGAAGAACTCGACCGCGACGAGCTGCTCGACACCCTGGCGCGAGCCGGCTACGTGCGCTCGCCGGTCGTCGAAGATCCCGGCAGCTTTGCCGTGCGCGGCGGCGTGGTGGATCTGTTTCCGCCTATGTATCGGTACCCGATCCGCATCGAGCTCTTCGGTGACGACATCGAAACCATGCGGTCGTTCGACCCAACGACCCAGCGCACGCTGCGCGACATCGACGTGGTCCACATTCACCCGGCCCGCGAAACCGTCGCCACCGACGGCGCCGAGCCGCGCAGCCGCATCCTCGAGGCGGCCGACCGGGCCGCCCACCCCAGCAAACAAACGCGACGCATCCTCGAAGCGATCGAAGCCGGGGAGGAATTCGTCGGCCTCGAGACCCTGGTGCCCGCGTTTCACGACGGACTCGGCGCGGTGACCGACTACCTGCCGTCAAACGCCCGCTGGCTGCTTCTCGACCCCGACGCCATCTGGCGCGCCGTGTCCGACGAGCACGAAGTGGCGCAAACGCGCTTCGAAGAGCGGGTTGCCGACCACCGGCTCGCGTTTCCCCCCGGCGATCACTACGTCGGCGAACAGGCGCTGCGCGCTTTCGTCGACGCTCTCGAGCATCGAGCCGACGTGCGGGCCCTGGAGCTTCACGCCCCCGACGGTGCCGAGCGCCCGGCTCTGCGCTTCGAAGTCGACAACAACCTCAACCTGCGCTCGGAGCTCGAGCGCATGCGCCGCCAGCAAGCCACCGAGCTCATCGAGCCGCTGGCGCGCGCGCTCGGCGCGTGGCGCCAAGAAGGCTGGCGCGTGGGAATCGCTTGCGACAGCGTCCGGCGCGCCGATCAGCTCGCCGGCCTGGTCCGCGAGTACGGCATCGAGCTGGCTCGGCCGGATTTGCTTGCCAGGCCGGCACCCGACAACGCGGGGCCCGAAGCGGCGGCCGGCGACAGCGCGCCCGCCGCCCGTCGCGAGTCGGGCTTAGCCGACGGCGATGGCCAGCCGGCCGGTCTCGACGTCCTCGAAGCCGGCGGTCCGGCCGCCATCGTGCGCGGGCGACTCAGCGAAGGCTTTACGGTCCCGGGCGAACGCCTCGTCCTGGTCACCGACGACGACATCTTCGGCGCCCGCCGCCGCACCAGCGCTCGGCAAAAGCGCGCCGCGCGCCGGGCCGAACAGGCCCTGCTCGGCAACGTCGGCGACTTTTCCGAGCTCGAGGTCGGCAATTTCCTGGTTCACCAGGTGCACGGCGTCGGCTCGTACCAGGGGCTCACCAAGCTTCCCGGCACGCCCGTGGACTTCCTCTACCTCGAGTACGTCGGCGGCAAGCTGTTTTTGCCGGTCTACCGACTCAACGAGGTCCAGCGCTACGTCGGCGTCGAGGGCAAAAAGCCCCGGCTCGACAAGCTCGGCGGCACCACCTGGCAAAAGACGCGCAAGAAGGTCAGCAAGGACGTCAAGGCGCTGGCCGAGGACTTGCTGCAGCTGTACGCCCAGCGCCAGGCCCTGTCCGGCCACGCGTTTCCGCCGGCGGACGCCATGTACCAGGAGTTCGAGGCCACGTTCGAGTTCGAAGAAACCCCCGACCAGCAAAAGGCCATCGACGCGGTCGGGGCCGACATGGAAAAGCCCCGGCCCATGGATCGCCTGGTGTGCGGCGACGTCGGCTACGGCAAGACCGAGGTCGCCCTGCGAGCGGCGCTCAAGGCCGTGCTCGGCGGAAAACAGGTCGCCGTGCTGGCGCCAACCACCGTGCTGGTCGAGCAGCACTACAAGACCTTTGCCCGGCGCATGGAGGGCTGGCCGGTAACCGTCGAGCGCTTGTCTCGCTTTCGCGCCCGAAAAGAGCAGCTGCAAACCGTTCGCCGCCTGGCCGAGGGCGAGGTCGACATCGTCGTGGGCACCCACCGGCTGCTGTCAAAGGACATTCGCTTCAAGGATCTCGGGCTGGTCGTCATCGACGAAGAGCAGCGCTTTGGCGTGACGCACAAAGAGCGCCTCAAGAAGATGCGCACGCGGGTCGACTCGCTCACGCTTACCGCGACGCCCATCCCGCGCACCCTGCACATGGCCATGGTCGGCTTGCGCGACCTTTCGATCATCGCCACGCCGCCCGCCGACCGCCGCGCCATTCGCACATTCGTGTCCCGGCCCGAAGACGGAGTCCTGCGCGAGGGCATTCGCCGCGAGCTTTCGCGCGGTGGCCAGGTGTTCTTCGTGTGCCCGCGAATCGGCCCCGATGCCGACCGCGGCGCCGGCCGGCGCAAGAAGAAGCGCCCGGTCGCCACCACCGGCGGGTTTCACGACGGCCGCCGCACGATGACCGAGTGGGCCGAGCACCTCGCTCAGCTCGTGCCCGACGCCCGCGTCGCCGTGGCCCACGGCCAGCTCGACGGCGAAGAGCTCGAGCGCATCATGGTCGCGTTCATCGACCACGAGTTCGACATACTCGTTTCCACCACCATCATCGAAAACGGCATCGACATTCCGCGGGCCAACACCATGTTCGTGGACCGCGCCGACGCGTTCGGCATCTCGCAGCTGTACCAGCTGCGCGGGCGAATCGGCCGCAGCAAAGAACGCGCCTTCTGTTACCTGCTGGTGCCGCCCACCGAGACGCTCACCGACGACGCCAAGCGACGCCTCGAAGCGCTGCAGCGGTTCTCGGAGCTGGGCGCCGGCTTTCAGATCGCCTCCCACGACCTGGAGATTCGCGGCGCCGGCGACCTGCTCGGCTCGCGCCAGTCCGGCGCCATTTCCGCGGTCGGCTTCGAGCAGTACACCACCATCCTGGAAGAAGCCGTCGCCGAGCTGCGCGGCGAGGAGGTGTCCCGGGCGGCCGACCCCGAGCTCAATGTCGAGTCCCCGGGCTACATTCCCGACGACTACGTGCCGGACACCGGGCAGCGGCTGGACCTCTACAAGCGCCTGGCCAGCGCCGAGGACGAAGACGAACTATCGCTCATTTCCGACGAAATCGTCGACCGGTACGGCGACGCCCCGCTGGAGGTCATGCAGCTGGTGGACCTAATGGTCTTGAAGGTCTACGCGCGCCGCCTGGGTGCCGTGAGCGTCGACCTGACCGCCGCCCGCGTGGCGCTGGCCTTCGGCGAGCGGACGCCGCTCACGGCCGAGCACGTCGTGGAGCTCACGAGCGACCGGAAAGGCCCCTACCGGCTCACTCCGGACCAGCGCCTGCAGCGCCAGTTCTCGGCCGAAGAACGCGACCAGCCCGTCGCGAGCGCCAAGCGTAGCTTGCTGGATTTGCTGGCCTATGTTACCTGATCCGCAGCTCGCGCCACGGCGCGACAGGCCCCACTCGTCCCCAGTGAGCACCACCATGATTCAAGCACGCAACGCCCTCGGAATCGCTCTGGCCTTCGCCCTCGTGGCCGGCGCCGGCTGCAACAAGAAAGACGACAAACCGGCCGACCAGGCGCCAGGCGCCGAAGGCAAGGCGGCCGCCCAGAACCCCGAAGACCTGGCCGCCCCGCTCGCCACCGTTGACGGCTACGTCATTACGGTCGGCGAGTTCCAGGAGCGGATCAACCGCCAGTCGCCGTACATCCGGGCCCGCTACACCTCGGTCGAGCAGCGTCGCGAATACCTCGACAACCTCATTCAGTTCGAGGTGCTGGCGCAAGAGGCCCAGGAGCGTGGGCTCGACAAAGACGCCGACGTGGTTCGCACCATGAAGCAGGTGATGATCCAGAAGCTGATGAAGCAGCAGTTCGAGAACGCCATCAAGCCGGAGGACATCACCGACGACGAGATGAAGAAGTTCTACGACGACCACGCCGACGAGTACAACAAGCCCGAGCAGGTGCGAGCCTCGGCGATCGTCGTCAAGGACGCCAAGAAGGCGGCCAAGGTGGCCAGCGAAGCCACCAGCGACGCCGGCAAGACCAACAAGGGATTTCGCGAGCTGGTCGCCAAGTACTCGACCGACGAGGCCACCAAACAGCGTGGCGGTGACCTGCGCTACTTCGCCGCCGACAGCCAGGAGCTGCCCAAGCCCGTGGTCGATGCCGCCTTCGGCATCGTCAAGACCGGCGACGTGGTCGGCCCCATCGACGGCGGCAACGGCACGTTCTACGTCCTCAAGCAGACCGGCCGGCGCAAGGCTCTTTCCAAACCGTTCGAGTCGGTGAAGCGACAGATTCAGAACCGCATCTATCGCGACAAACGGACCACGGCCCAGAAGGATTTCATCGAGGGGCTCCGCAAGGGCGCGACGATCGAGATCAAAGAAGACGCCCTGAACAAGGTGCAGATCGACACGTCTAACTCGTCGGCTACCCAGCTTCCGGTCCCGAGCCACGGCGGCCACGGCGGCCACGGCGCTGAAGCCCCGCCAGCCGGGGGCCAGTAACCCTACAGAACAACGAGGCTTCTGGCTCCCGGGCCCCCGGGTGCAACCAGAGCCCCCGCCCGCGAGTCAGACCTTCAATGCTCTTTTTTCGCCGACTACGAACCTGGGTAGCGGTCGCCGTCGCCATCGCCACCGGGGCCGCCGCGGCGCCCGCCGCGCTCGCGCAGTCCGACGGCTCGCTTCGGGCCGGTCGCAAGGCGCGCTCGGCCTCGGCCGAACGCCTGGTCATCGATCGGGTCGTCGCGGTCGTCAACGACGAGATCTTGCTCGAGAGCGAGCTGCGCCGGCGCATGGCCCCCCTGGCCGCGGACCTGGAAGCCATCTCCGACGCCCGGGAGCGCCAGCGGCGCCGCAAACTGCTGGGATCGTCGGCCCTCGACGAGATGGTCAACGAAGTCCTGATCCTCCAGGCCGCCCGAGAAGCCAAGCTCGAGGTCTCGTCCGACGAAGTCGACGGCGCGCTGGAGGAGATCAAGCGGCAAAACAATGTCGACGACGCCGGTCTCGCCCAGGCCCTGGAGCTCCAGGGCTACACCATGAGCTCGTACCGCAACGACGTCCGCAAGCAGATCATGCGCATGCGCGCGGTCAACGTGCTGGTGCGCTCGCGGGTCAACGTTTCCGACGAAGACGTCCGGGCGGCGTACGACGCGCGCCGCCGCCGGTCGGGCGCCATCAGCAAGGTCCTGTTGCGCCACGTCCTCATCGCGCTTCCGGAACGCCCCACCGAGCAGCAGCTGCGGGCCGCCAAGGCGCGCGCCGCAGACGTGGTGACCCAGGCGCGGTCGGGCGCCGACTTCGGCGAGCTGGCCAAAACGCTGTCGGACGACGACGCGACCAAGAACGAAGGCGGCGAGCTCGGCTGGATCGAGCGCGGCAGCATTGCCACCGAGTGGGAGGCCATCGTGTTCGCCATGAAGAAAGGCGAGGTCCGGGGCCCGGTAAGCGGACCGCGCGGCCTGCACGTTTTCTACGTAGCCGACCTCGAGCGCGCGGAGATGGACTCGTTCGAAGACATGAAGGCGCAGCTTCGCGGCGAGCTGTACCGCAAAGAGCTCGACAAGCAGACCAAACAGTGGCTCGAAGAGCAGCGCAAGAACGCCTTCATCGAGCTCAAGCTGTAAGGCGGCATCGCCGCTGGTAGCACCTCCGCCCGCCAGTCGGGAGCCGACGCCTGGAAAAAAAGTGCGTCGCGCGACGCGACGGTTCGGGCAGCACGGTACACTGACCTTCGGGAGACACGGTTGTCCGGGCAACGACGCACACAGAGCCGCTACGACGTCGAGATCGACGCCTCCGTCCGCATCGAGGGCGATGAGGAAGGTCAGCAGGCGTCGGTCACTGTCGCCAACCTGTCGCTGGGTGGCTGCTTTTTGAACTACGACGAGCGCCTGCCCATCAATCGGCGCGTCGAGGTCACGTTTCGCGTGCCCACCCACGAAAAGCCCATCTCCGTGGGCGGAACCGTGCGGTGGAGCGCCGACGGCGGCGCCGGCGTGCAGTTCGACGGGCTGCGGGCCGGCGAAGTATGGTCTCTCAACAAATACTTCGAGCGACTTCGGGACGAGTAGCGGCCTGCGCCGCCGTCATCGCCACGGTCCTGGCCGGGGCCGCTCCCGTCGCCTACGCGGCCCCACCGCCGCCGGTGGTCGATCTTCGAGACGACGCTCCGGCGGACACGGAGATGCAGGCGGCCCTGTCCGGCCGGCGCTTCGACCCAACCCGAAAACGCGGGGACGCAGCCCTCGAGCGAGCGGGTGCCGCCTACGGCACCCTCGACTGCAAGGGAGCCCGCGCAGCCGCCGCCGAGGCGGTGCTGGCATTCGCCGCGCTGCAGGCAAACGGCGACAGCGTCGACGATGAGCTGCGCCGCGCGTACGCCTACGAGCTTTTGTGCGCCGACACCGCGGGTGACGCCGACGCCGCCTTCGCCGCCGCGAGCCGTTTGCGGCGGCTCGGCGACGCGCCGGACCAAGCTCCGACGGGTGTGAGCGAGGCCGTCTGGCAGCGCTACCCGGCCCTCGACGCCACGGCGGCCACCCTGCTCGCCACGGTGCGCGTGGAAACCTCGCCCACCGGAGGCACGGTCTGGATCGATCATCGCGCCGTCGGCACGGCACCGCTGGTCGCGCACCTGCCCGAGGGCACCCACGTGTTCGCGACGGCCGTGGGCGGCGGCGCCGCGGCCCTCAACGCCACCTTCGTCAACTGGGGCCCCCACGACGTGGTCGTCGATGCCCCGGCGCCGCCCAGCGGACGCCTGGACGAGATTCGTCGCGTGGTCCAGCGCGTGCGCGCGCAGGGCCAGCCGCCCACGGGGGCAGAGGTCGCCGAGCTCATGGGACTGCTGGGCGTCGACCGTCTGGTCGTCGCGGTCAGTGGCACCAACACGACGGGCTGGGTGTTGCCCGGCGGATCTTCGGATGCCGAGCTCGTGGTCGAAGCGGGCGACATCGACACGGCCACGGCCCGACTCGTTGCCTGGACGCCCGGGGCCCAGGTCGCCCCGACGGCCCCGGTGCCCGCTGAAGGCACCGGCGACCCGGGGACGGACCCCGACGCCGCCCAGCCCTGGTGGGTGTACGCCGCCATCGGTGGGGCCGTCGCCGCGGGCGTCCTCGCGATCGTCCTGAGCGACGTCTCGAGCAGCCGCCAGCGCATCGAGCTCACCATCGACCCGCCGTAGCGCCCGGGCGCCAGCTCCCTAGTTCAGGTACCGCGGCCGGTCGTCGCTGTCGCGCTCGTACAGCGCGATCACGCGCGCCAGACGGTCGCGCTCGGCGTCTTGCTCGGCCCACTCCTGCATTTTGCGCCGCCCCTGCCGTTTGCGCCGCAGCCAGCCCAACACCAGCAGCACGGCCCCGATGAACCACACAAACAGGCCCACGAGCCCGGCGGGCGCGTAGATGTAGCGGCTGCGCAGCTGTTCCCACCACTCGGTTTCGAGCTCGCCAAACCCGGCGCCAAAAGCGCGCTTGGCGGCCACGTGCACGTCGTCGCCGGCCGCAACGTAGGCGAGCATCTCGCGAAACGGAAACCGGTCGCCGTCGTCGTAGTCGGCCGAGTGCTTGCCGCGCGTCGCCAGAAACGCGGTGAAATCGTAGCTCTGCGCATACGCGCGGTGCGCCTGGTCTTCCCGCGCGGGAAACGAGCTTTCGATCTCGAAAAAGCGGTACCGCTCGCCGGACCAGGCCATGCCGGTCAGGGTTTGCGCCCGCGCCACCGAAATGTCGGCCGAGTGCAGGTAGGCAAAGCCCTCGTCCAGCCAGCGCGGGGCGCGCCCGTCGAGGGCCGCTCCCAGGGCCATGTGCGCGAGCTCGTGGACCGTGGTCGACTCCACGTCGATGCTGGCGCCGCGCCGGTGCGTGGCCACAACCACCACGCCCGCCCGGGGAAAGGCGACCCCGGCCGCCCAGTCCGGCACGCGCACGCCCGGGATCGAGGCGGCCTGCATGTCGTCGGTGCGCCGCACCAGGCGTATCTCGATGGACGCCGGGCGCGGCAATCCCTCGAGGTCCGCGTAGATCCGCTCGAGGGCGTCGGGCGCCAACGCAGCGACCGACGCGGCGAGCTCGTCCATGTCCTCCTGGGCCCGCACCACCAGGCGATCATCGACCGCCACCTGCACCGGCAGGTCCAGCCCCTGGGTGCCGGGCGACCGGCTCTGGGCGACGCTCACTCCCGACCAGCCGGTCGCGAGGGCAACCGCTAGCACGGCGGCCGCTATGGTCGTCGGGAATCTGGGCACCCGCCCAGGGTATAGCGCGCCCGGTCTCGATCTGCCGCCGGCCGAAAAACCATCCGGCAGCGCCAAAAACCGGCCCCCACGGCGCACTGCCGCTCCGGGGCCAGGGTTGTCGGGCGTTTCCGGCGCGCTCAGCCGGCCAGCGACTTACCGGCGCTGCCGAGCGTTTCGAAGGTTTCCTGCAGCCGGGCGACCATGCCCTCTTCGGCGGCGCGAACCCACTTGCGCGGGTCGTAGAACTTCTTGTACGGCGTGCCGTCGTCGGGATCGAGCTGGTGCGAGAAAGCTTTCGGGTTGGCCTTGACGAACTCGCCGACGGGTTTGGCGTACGCAAACTGCGTGTCGGTGTCGATGTTCATCTTGAACACCCCGTACGAGATCGCTTCGCGAATCTCGTCGACGCTCGAACCGGAGCCGCCGTGGAACACGAGGTCCAGCGGGTTGGCTTCGGTGTTGCGCTCCTTTTGCACCGCCGCCTGCGAGTCGCGCAGGATCGCCGGTCGCAGTTCGACGTTGCCCGGCTTGTAAACGCCGTGCACGTTGCCAAACGACGCCGCCACCGAGAAGTTGCCAACCGAAGCGAGGGTATCGTAGGCGGCCAGGACTTCCGACGGCTGGGTGTAGAGATGGGAGTTGTCCGCCCCGTCCTCGACGTCGGAGCCGACGCCGTCTTCTTCGCCGCCGGTCACGCCCAGCTCGATCTCCAGGCTCATGTCGAGCTTGGCCATGCGCTCCAGCACCCGCTTGCACTCGGCGAGGTTCTCCTCGAGCGGCTCTTCGGACAGGTCGAGCATGTGCGACGAAAACAGCGGAGCCCCGGTCGCCTCGAACTCGCGCTCGCTGTGCTCGATGAGCCCCTCGACCCACGGCACGAGCTTTTTGTTGGCGTGGTCGGTGTGCAGCACCACGCAGATGCCGTAGTGACGCGCGACCAGCTGGGCGTGTCGGGCGGCCGACACCGCGCCCAGAACCTTCGCGGTGAGGGCATCCTCGATGCCGCGGCCGGCAAAGAACTGAGCGCCCCCGTTCGACAGCTGAACGATGACGTCGCTACCCGCGCGGCCGGCGGCCTCGAGCACTGCATTCAATGTGCTGGTGCTGGTGACGTTGACACCCGGGAGGGCGTAGCCGCCGGCCTTGCAGGCGCGGACGAGATGGCGGTAGTTCTCGCCGGTCACAACACCGGCGGGGAGGCGAGAGGCGCTCATGGTTCGGACGGTACTGCAACCGGGGGACCAGAGGGAAGTTCAAGTAAGCCCCCAATTTCACACCGCCCCGGCCCTGCGAGTCCGCCGCGGCGTTGGATTTGGAAACCCGCGCAACACCGCGAAGTTGCGAAGCGCGGCCCGAACCTACACTCGCGATGGGGGTAAAGGCCTGGCGACATCCGACGATGAGTATTTCGATGAACCAGCTCGCCAACCTTCGCCTGCGCTACAAGCTGCTTCTGCTCGCCGGTGTGCCCATGGCCCTTGCGGTCCTGCTGGGCGGCCGGGAAATCGTCGGCCGTTGGGACGCCAAGCTCGCCGCCGGCGACCTCGGCGACACGGCGCGGTCCGCCAACGCCATGACCTCGCTGGTCCACGAGCTCCAGCGCGAGCGCGGCATGAGTACGATGTACAGCGAGGCCACGGGCGACGACCTTCAGGCCGACCTGCAGCAGCAGCGCAGCGCCGCCGACGAGCGTCTGGCTGCCCTTCGCAGCGACATGGAGGCGATGCCCGCCGAGCTGCGCAGCGCCCTGAAGGCACCGCTGGCCGACCTCGGCCGACTCGACGAGGTGCGCCAGCAAATCTGGAACCGCGAGCTGTCGGTGAAGGACATCCTGGACTACTACTCGTCGATCAACGCCGGCATGCTGGACGCGGCCGGTCTGCTGGCGCGCAGCGCGCAAAACGTCGAGGCCCAGCGCCGAGTCTCCCTCGTGCTGTCTCTAAGCCTCGCCAAAGAGCGCGCGGGGCTGGAGCGGTCGGCCCTGTCGAGTTTGTTCGCCCACGGCGACTACGGCCCCGGGATGAAGGAGAACTTCGTGCGGCTGGTCACCGAGCAAAACGTCTACGAGCGACAGCTCCGCGGCCTGGCATCCCCCGACGAGCTCGCCCGCTACGACGCCATGCACGACAGCGCCGAGTTCGCCGCCACCCAGCGCTACCGCGTCGTCGCCGCCAACGGTCCCAAGTCCGACGACGGCTTCGGCGTTGCGCCGAAGGATTGGTTCGCGGCGCAGACCGCCAAGATCGGCCTGCTCAAGGACCTCGAAGACCAGCTGCTCGGCGACCTCGCCGCCTGGGCGGAGGACGAAGCGGGCGCCGCCGTCGGCGGACTGGCCACGTCGGCCGGCGTGCTGGCGCTGATGATTCTGGCGACCACCCTGCTTGGCCTGGCGCTCTACGCGCGCATCGCCATCCCGGTCGCGCGCATGCGAAGTGCCAGCCAGCGACTCGCGCGCGGCGAACCCGTCTCCGACATTCAGGCGGACAGCACCGACGAGCTCGGCGAGCTCCTGCGCGCGTTCGCCGACATGTCTCGCTACATGACCGACGTCGCCCGGGCCGCGGATGGGCTGGCCAACGGCGACCTGAGCCAGGACATTCGCCCCAAGGGCCCCAACGATGCCCTGTCGAACGCCTTCGTGGCGGTTACCCGCACCATCAAGTCGATGAACGACGAGATCATGACCCTCGCCGACCGAGCCGCGTCCGGCGCCATCGACCACCGCATCGACGACAGCGGATTTCGGGGCCAGTACCGAAAACTTATGCGCGGCCTCAACACCGCCCTTGTCGCGATGAGCGACCCCATGGAGAGCGCCCGCGCAACCCTGAGCCGAGTCGCCAACAACGACCTGACCGCCCGCATGAAAGGCGACTTCAAGGGCGCCTACGGCGACATTCAGCGGGCCCTCAACGAAGCCACCGAAAATCTTCAGTCCAGCATCGCGGCCGTGGCTCGCAGCTCGAGCGAGGTAAGCGAGGGCTCGAGCCAGGTACGCGACTCGGCCGGCGGGCTCGCCACCAAGTCCCAGCAGCAAGCCGCCACCCTGCAACAGGTATCGGCTTCGATGCACGAGATCGAAATCATGAGCGTCACCGGCGTCGAAAAGGCCGGGGAAGCCCGGGCCCTGGCATCGGCGGCTCGCGAAAGCACCGACCGCGGCACCCAGGCCATGAACGAGATGGCCGAAGCCATGGCCGAGATCCAGCAGGCCGCCGGCCAAACCCAGCGCATCATCGGCACGATCAACGAGATTGCGTTTCAGACCAACTTGCTGGCCCTCAACGCCGCCGTCGAAGCCGCCCGCGCCGGAGACGCCGGCAAGGGGTTTGCGGTCGTCGCCGACGAGGTCCGCGCCCTGGCCATGCGAAGCGCCGAGGCGGCCAACGACACGACCCAGATGATCGAGCGCGCGGTGTCGAGCGTGGAACAGGGCGTCGCCATCAAGGAACACGCGCTCCAGCAGCTCGTCGACATCGGCGACCGGGTCAAGTCCTGCGACGACAAGGTCCAGGCTATTGCCGGTGCGGTCGACAGCCAGCGAGCGGCGGTCGGCGAAATCAACCACGCGCTCAGCGACCTGTCGAAGGCGACCCAGGAGACCGCCGCCATCTCCCAGGAGTCCGCGGCGACGGCTCTCGAGCTGTCCAACCAGGCCGACACCATGCTCGCCATGGCCAACGCCTTTGCGACCGACGAGTCGCGCCCGGCGAACACGAACGCCATCGACAGCATGACGGCCGGCTGGGACCAGGTCGCGTAGCCGCCGTCGCTGCCATCGCGTCGCGGAGATGAGCGCCGGCCGCCCGGGGAGGTCGCGGCGCTTTCGGCGCCTGGTTCAGTCGCCCTTCTTAAAGGGCAGATAGTCGGCCAGGGCCCGCATGCGCTGCCGGGTTTCGAACGCTTCCTGCCGGCAGAAGGACTCGATGGCTCGCGACAGTCCGGGGTCGCGAATCCAGTGGTTGGAATACGTCGGGCTTGGCTCGAACCCCCGCAGCAGTTTGTGCTCGCCCTGGGCGCCGGCCTCGAAGAGCGGCAGCTTGCGCTCGATGCATCGGTCGATGCCGGCGTAGTACGCGGTCTCGAAGTGGAGAAACTCGATGTCGTCATCGCATCCCCAGTAGCGACCGTAGAGGCCCTGGTCCGTCTCTAGCGAGATGGCGCCGGCGATGATGCGATCGTCGCGCGTCACCCGGGCGAACTGCATGCGCTCGGGAAGCTGGCGCTGCAGCTCTTCGAAGAACCCCGGACGCAGGTAATCGGAGCCGCCGTGCTCCCAGACCGTTCGCCGATAGAAGCGATCGATGGCGGCGAGATCACGCTCGTCCAGGTCGGCACCGGCGACGAACTCGACCGGGTCAGCGGACTCGTGGCAGCGCCGGCGCTCTTTGCGGATCTGCTTGCGTTTGCGCGACGACATGCGCGCCAAAAAGTCGTCGAACGAGTCGTAGCCGGGGTTGTGCCAGTGAAACTGGTAGGTGTGCCGCGGTGCGAAGCCAAGTTCGGATAGCTCGCGCTGCTCGTCCTCGGTGACGAACAGAAAGTGAATCGACGAGGCCTCGTACACGTCGGCGAGCTCGCGCACGCCGGCGACCAGCCCCTCGACCACGGGCGCGCGGTCGATGTCCGGGTGCACCAGCAGCCGGCGCCCGGTCGCCGGGGTCACCGGCGCCGCCACGACGATTTTGGGGTAGTACTCGATTCCCGCGCGCATCGCGGCGCTGGACCACCCCCAGTCGAAGATGTACTCGCCGTAGCTGTGCGCCTTTACGAACGCCGGAACGGCGCCCACGAGCATGGACCGAGGCTCCTGCCGGTCGCCTTTCGGCGCATCCCCGCCGTCGCCCGTGTCGTCGGCTCCCGAGTCGTCGTCTTCGTCTTCGTCTTCGTCGGCGATGACCTCGGCCAGCAGGTAGTGCGGGTACCAGCCGGATTTTCCACCGGTCGAGCCGGTGAGCTCCAGGGCGCGCAAAAACCCGTACTCGAGGAACGGCGACGGCCCGTGGTCGAGGGCGTCCCACTGCTCGCGGTCGACCTCGGCAAGATCGGACACACTTCGAATGACCAGCTTCAACGTGCTTCGATATAGCACCGCTGCCGGCCAAGGCCCGCCCCGGGGCGGGAATGCGGTTGGGCGGCGATTTGTTGTTCCATCGTCGGACTTGGCCGACAATTGGCCGATATGGGGATGCTTGGGCGACTCGTGGCGATTTCTTGGCTCCTCGCCGCCTGCGGCGGTGGCGGCTCCAACGAGCCGGACGCGAGCGTGCCGATCGACGCCGACGTGCGGGGCACGCTCAGCCTTTCCTGGACCATCAACGACGCCGATTCAGCCGAGGCCCTGGCGTGCGACGACGTCGGCGGCGCCGCGGTCTCCGTCGCAGTCCTGCCCACGGGCGGACTGGTCGGGACGGTGGAGTCCTTTCCCTGCGCCGACGGTGCGGGCACCAGCGCCCTGCTCGCCCCCGGCAACTACGATCTTACGTTTCGGCTCGTGAGCTCGGCGGGAGAGCTCGCCACGGTCGAACTCGAAGCGGTCGCGCTCGCGGCGTCTGGCATGGAGCCGGTGGCCATCGAGTTTCCGGTGGTCGCCCGGGGCGACTTCACGTTTACCCTGGACGCCGAGGCCACCGCCGGCAACTGCGCGGCCGTGGACCAGGACGGCGCCGGCATCGTCGAGGTGCAGATGGCCCTGTTCGACCGAGAGCAGCCCCCCGCGTGCATTCCGACCACCTTCGATGTCGGCGGGCAGACCTACGAGACGACCTGCAGCGATGAGGTCTTCGACGGCTGTATCGAAAGCGACACCGCCATCAACGTCACCGGCGCGCCCTCCGGCAGCCACAGTCTGCGCATCACGGCGTCGCGCGCGGGCGATCTGCCGTGCTATCGCGGAGCCCCCCTCTTCGGCGTCATCGCCAACGACAACACCACCAACCTCGGGGCCGTTCGCCTGGGCCTCGACGACACCATTGCCGGCTGTGCGCCGGAGGAGATGATCGATGCAGGTCCCTGAGTTCCTCACCACTTTATGGCGCGCCCGCGCTACCGCCATCATGCGCTCTGCCGACCAGCAGCGCGCCGCCTCCGCCATGGAAGCTGCCGTCAAGGGCGGCTTTTCGGTCGTGGAGTTCACGCTGACAACTCCGGGGGCGTACGAGCTCATCACCGAGTTCGCCAAAAAAGACGGTTTGTCCGTCGGCGCCGGCACGGTGATGACCGTCGAGCAGGCCAACCGGGCAGTGGATGCCGGCGCCCGCTTTCTCGTGTCGCCCGTGGTCGACGAGGCCGTCATCAAGACCGCCGTCGAGCGCGGCGTGGCGATGATGCCCGGCACCAGCACGCCCAGCGAGATGTGGCGGGCGCACCAGGCCGGCGCTTCGCTCATGAAGCTGTTTCCGGTCGCCGCCAGCGGCCCCGACTGGATTCGCAGCGTTCGCGGCCCCATGCCGTTTTTGCGCATCGTGCCCACCAACGGAGTCGACGAGGAAAACTGCGACGACTACATCGAGGCCGGTGCCTTTGCCGTCGGCTTCGTCCGCTCGCTGTTCTCTCCTCAGGAAATGGCCGAAAACCGATTCGACTGGGTCGAGGCGCGAGCGCGGGCGATTCTCGCCGCGATCAACGGTCCCGAGCGGCCGGACACGCCCCCGAACGCACCAACGCCGTCCTAGCAGGCCATCGGAGAACGCGCGAGGAGCCGCAGATGCAAGGAGGAGCGAGAACCGCACCGCAATGTATTCGGATACATGAGGAGCGGAAGCGCAGCGACGACGCAGCAGATGCGAGCCCGCAGCCGTTTCTCCGATGGCCTGCTAGTGTCCTGGCTAGCCCCCAGCAAGGAGACCGCAGTGGAGTTTTCTCGCCATTCCAACATGCTGCTGTGCTCGGACATCCGGGCAGCGACGGCGTTCTACACGCAACACCTGGGCTTGACCGTATCGGCCGACCTGGGCTGGTTCGTCGGGCTCGAGCATCCGGCCGGCCGCGACCGCTACGAAATGAGCCTGTGCGACGCCCAGCACGAATTCGTCCCGGAGTCGCTGCGGGCGCCCGCCGCGGGCTTGATGCTCGCGTTCGAGGTCGAAGACGCCGACGCGGCGCTGGCCCGCCTGCGCGAAGCGGGCGTCCCGATCCGCACGGACATACGGGACGAACCCTGGGGCCAGCGGCACTTCATCGCCCAGGCACCCGACGGCGTCGCCCTCGACGTGTTTCACCTTGTGCCGCCCGACATGGAGTGGATGAAGCAGCACGGATTCGCCTAGGGACAATTCCCATATATATTTAGGTGGTTACATGGCCCCACTACCTTCCGACAGTATTATTTGTCGGTTTCTCTTGATCGGCGCCGCCGCCGACAGTATTTCTTGTCCGTAGACGAACGGCGGTGGTCCACCGCGAAAGGACGAGAAAACGATGAAGACCAACAAAGACGGACGCGCTTTCGACATGACGGTCGAGCTGAACGCGCCGCGCGATCTCGTGTGGCAAGCCATCTCCAGCGACCGAGAGCTCGAGCGCTGGTTTCCGGTCTCGGCCAAGGTCGAGCCCGGCGTGGGTGGCAGCGTCGAGTGGATCTGGAACGGCCACTACCACTGGCGTCACCGCATCGAAGTCTGGGAGCCCGGCGTGCGGCTGCAGACCAGCTACCCGCTCAAGGGCGAAGAAAACGGGCCGCCGCTGTACGTCGACTTCTTTCTCGAAGGCGATGCGGGAACCACTACGTTGCGGCTGGTCCACTCGGGATTCGGCGACGGCGCCGACTTCGACGACGAGTACGACGGCATCTCCGGCGGGTGGCCGGTCGAACTCGGCAGCCTCAAGCTCTACCTCGAGCGCCACGCCGGCAAAGACCGCAAGCTCGCGCGGTGCATTCGCAAGGTCGAAAACCTGGATCGCGATCAGATCTGGCAGCGCCTGAGCAAGTCCTTCGGCATCGACCCGTCGATGCTCGAGGCCCCGGCCGGATCCAGGCTCGTTCTCGAAACCAGCACGGGCGATCACTTCGAAGGACAGCTGATAAACGCCCGCCACGACCAGCTTTGCTGCCGGGTGCGCAACTGGAACGACGCGATGTTTCGAGTGACCGTGTTCGACCGCAGCGTCTGGATCTGGTTTGCCGCCTACGAGCAAGCCGACGGCGACATTGCGGCCCTGCAGGATCGCTTCGACCGGCTGCTCGACGACGCGTTTCCGGCGTCGCGCGCCGCGGCCGAGGCGAGCTGACATGCCCGGGTCGCCCCCGGAATCGGACGCCCCGGCCGTCGAAGTGATCGGGCGCGGCGACCGAGCGGCAAGCCTGCTCAACGAGCACCGGTTGAGACTGATCGAAAGCCTCGACGAACCGCGATCGCCCGCCGAGCTCGCCAAGACCCTCGGCCTGCCGAGGCAGCGGGTCAACTACCACCTCAAAGAGCTCGAGCGACGCGAGCTCGTCCGCGTGGTCGAAGAGCGCAGCAAGGGCGCCGTGGTCGAGCGCAAGTACCAGCGCAGCGCGGCAACCTACGTCATCTCCGGGGCGGCCCTCGGCCGGGTGAGCAGCGACCCGGCTCAGATCCAGGACCGGTTCAGCGCGTCGTACCAAATCGCTCTCGCGTCGCGAGCAGTGCAGGAGCTCGGCAGCATGCAGAAGCAAGCGCGCGACGCCGGCAAAAAGCTCCCGACCCTGTCGCTCGACGTCGATGTTCGCTTTGCCAGCGCCGAGTCGCGCAACGCGTTCGCCGAGGAGCTCGTGCAGGCCGTCGCGGACCTGTGCCGCAAGTACCAGGACGACAGCGCGCCGCAAGGCCGTAGCTTTCGCTTCTACCTGGGCGGCTATCCGACGCCCAAGACGTAGCTGCTCAGCGACAGCGATCCGCTTTCCCGGTGCGGGTTGGACGGATGGTCGGGCTGCCGCTGCGCGGGCAGTTCCCGGCTTTCGCCGTGATTCCGGCCTAATCCGGAACGTCCAACGAAAGCGTCATACTCAGGATCGACGCTGCTGTCTCGTCACCAGCAGAGTTCCGATGACAGAGCCGAACCCGGATACGTGGCAGGACGCGCTAACGCGCCGGCTGCGGACGCTTTTGCGCACCGTTCCCCTGCAGCGAATGGAGGCGAGCAAGGCGCGTCGCGAACTCGAGCTCGCCGATCAAGACCTCCGAGCTCTCGCCCTGCGGGCGCTCGATTTGACGATCGAACGCATGGGTCTTGGCACTGGACCAACGTACGACGAACTGCGCGAAGCGCTGCGGCCCCTCGTGCGCTCGTGTGACGAGCGGCTGGCCGATGACGAGGTCGACTCGGTCATCCGGCTCGTCGTAGACGAACTGCTCAACGAACGCGACCGTCGGCGCGCATTTCGGGAATCCTATCTCGCCATCGACCACGATCGCATCGTTCGTCGGCAGCTGGACTTCCATCTACTTCAAGAGCATTCCGCGCCGGACGGCACGATCGTGCTCAAGGCAACGACGGAGGCGATCAACCTCTATGCGGGAATGCTCGAATATCCCGTAGAAGACGCGCAGATCGCCGAGGAGGCGGTGCTCCGTTCCCAGGTGAGCCGCGGGCGAATTGCCGATGCGGTCCAGACGGCCAAACGTGCGCGCCTGCGCAGCATCGAGTACGAGCAGAAGATCCTGGGCTACCTGGAAACGACGCGCCGGGATGTCACCCAGATCGACTGGGTGCACGACGTCCTCGAACTGGTGCGCAACGCCCGCGATCACATCGGCGACCGGGTCGATACCGAAGGTGAGCTCATCCGAGCGGTCGACCAGCGGCTCGAGTCCGCGACCAGCGAGGCGGGCTCGCAGCTCGCGGCGCTGCGCGACGTGCTGAGCGAGTGTCTCGATCGGCACCTTCGCCTCCAGCAGCGGGTGATTGCCGCGAACCAGGAGTACCTCGACGAGCACGACCGGCAGGCGTTCCGTCCCCGGGCGATGACGCCGCTGCCCGATCTGGAGGCCGATGTTTTGCGAGCGGCTCTCGGGTTGCCCTCGGGTTTTGTGTCGAGTCACACCGAGTGGCTGCTGTCCCGGTTCCTGGCACCCAGGCCTCGACCGGTTGCCTACCTTCCGTCGCTGGTCGACCGACTCCTGGCGCCGCGACGGGCCGACGAAGATGAACCGCTCGACGTTAGCGACACCGACCTGGAGCGCTTCGAGGCGATGCCTCCGCGCTTTTCCGCCGATGACCACCGGGCCGTGAACGAAATTCTCGGCGGGCTGAAGGGTGAACAGCCGCTCTCCGAGCTCCTTGCGAGGGCACGTCGCCGGGGCCTGTCGAGCAGCGGACAAGGGCTGCTCGTCTTGCGCGCCCTGCTCGCCTTCGATCCCAGAGCCGACGGTCCCGGCGTCTACGTCAGCCCACGTGGACGTCCTCTCGACGATCCGGTGTTCACCGGAGACGACCTGCTGATTGCGACCGCCCCATGCCCGCCGAGCTAGATCTCACGGAAGACGCCGCCCGCCTGCTGTCGTACGGGCTACGGCCGAAGATCCGCCCCGGGGCGAACCCCGACTACCGCGAGCTTCTGCGTCGCTTCCGGCAAGATGCCGGGCTCCGAGCCCGCTGCGAGGCGGTCGGCCGCGGACTCGGCCTACTGATCCTCGGCGCAACCGACCACGGAATCGCGCTCGGCGCCGAGGATGACGGTCCCTTCGCGATGCGCCTCGCGGACTACCGGCGCCAGTCAACGTCCGTCGCGGACCGGATGTGTCACGGCCTGATCCATCTTGCGATTGCCGCCTGGTGCTTTCCCACAGCGCAACACCTCGAAGAGCGCGACTCCGTAGCTGGCGTCCGCGTGAGCGTCAACCGCACGGTGAGCTACCTCGTCGAGCTTTGCAGCCAGCTCAAAGATCGAACGAACGACGAGGACGCCGAAGAGAGCTCCCCCGAACTCGCCGAAGCCTGGCGCACGGTGCTCAGCCGCGCCGAGACTCGGGCCACGGCAGATGGTCGCCGCGCGGCAACCACCCTGGCGGGCATGGTCGCTCACGCTCTGGAAACGCTCGAGACCGGTGGACTCATGCGCCGCGTCGGCGACGAGGACGGCGGGACCTGGCAAGCGCTCGGCTCCTATCGCATGCAGGTACGCGAGCTGGCCGCGCACGACTCGTTCTTGCTGGTGCGCCAGGCGAGCAAAGCCGCCGCGGCCGAAGGCGTGGAGGCGCCCTGACGATGCCGCGCCTATTGCGCATCCATTTTTCGTCGATCGGGCACCGAGACGCGCGCCTGGCGCCGCTGACTATCGACCTTCGCGACCAATCCGGCTCAGCCACGGACTCGGTGCTGTGGCTGCGCAACGGCGGCGGCAAGTCCTCGATCATCAACCTCTTTTTCTCGGTGTTTCGCCCCCACCGAAACGAGTTTCTCGGCGCCGCAGCCGAGGGCAAGGCGCGGAGGATTGAAGACTACGTCAAAGGTAAGGACGTGGCGTTCGCGGTCACGGAATGGGACCTCGGCGAGGGTCCGGCCGATCGCGCGCGGCGCTGTATCGTCGGCCGGGTCATGTCCTGGAAGGGCCAAACGCGTTCGGCCGACCCCTCCAACCTTCGCAAGCTGTTTTTCACGCTGACCTCGAATGCCGACGACCACGCAGGTGCCGGTGACGTCCTGGCGTTCGACAATCTGCCGGTTCCGGGGCTCAGTGGCCTCGGCGACCCGGCCGCTACGTTCGACGGGTTTCGCGATTGGCTCCGCGAGCTAGCCAACGAGCAACCAGCGGCCGAGGTCGTCTATACCGACAACCAGCGCAAGTGGCTCGCGCACCTGGAGCGCTACGGCCTCGACCCGGAGCTGTTTCGGTACCAGTTGCGAATGAATCTCCGCGAAGGTGCCGCCGACGAGGCGTTCAGGTTTGGGACGGCGCTCGAGTTCATCCACTTTTTGCTCGAGCTCGCGTTCGAGACCCGCCACGCCGACCAGGTGGCCAAGAACCTCGAGGAGCTTCGTGACCAGTTCGCCCGACGCCCGGACCTCGAACTCGAACGCGCGTTCGTCGTCGACGCGCTCGCCGCGCTGCACCCTCTCGTGGCCGCGGTTCGCGAGCGCGGCTCGGCGAGGGAGCTGCGGGATGGCTGCCTCTGGGAGCTCGCGGCTCTGGCAAACGCACTCCGACTTCGCGCCGACTCGTCCCAGGCTTCGGCCACCGCAGCGGAAACCAACGCAGACGCCGCCGCGGCGGCCTCTCGCGCCGCCAGCAACGAGCGCGACAAGCGAAGCCGATGGGCCCGCGGTCTCGAGCATTTGGCCGCGCGCCTGGACGTCGAAGAGCGAGCGGCGCGACTCGCCGAGGTCGACGACCGTTGCGGTGCCTCCTCGATCGAGCTGCGCACGCTGCGCATGGCCACCGTGCGCCGCGACCTCAACCGGGTCGAGGCCGAGCTGGCCGGGCTGCGCGAGCTCCTCCGACGGGCGCAGGTTCAGCTAAAGCCCGAACGCCAACGCCTCGAGTTCGCGGGCGGCGCGCTGCAAAACGCCCTGGCCGCGGAGCTCGGGCGGCTCGACACCCTGCTCGAAGATCTTGCCGGGCGCATCGACGTCGCGCGCGCAACCTGCGAAAAGAAACAGCAGCACATCATCGAGCTGCGCTCTGAAGCCGCCCGACTCTCTGAACGGATCAAGGGACATCAGCAATCGCTCCGCCGCAGGGACGCAGCGCGCGACAAGCTGCTGGCGGCGGGCTTGCTCCAACCGCGCGAGGACGTCCGTTCCGCTCGCACCCGATGGACCGAGAAGCTCCGGGGGGCATGCCAACGTCGCGACGACCTAAAAGAGCAACGCGTCCGGCTGGTCGAACGACTGGCCGAGAACCGCGAGCGGCAGCGAGTCGTAACCGGCGATCACGAGCGACACAGAACTCACCTGGCGAGTGCCGAGCAGGCGCTCGCTCGCGCCCTTCGCTGGCGCCAAAGCCTGTCCCAGAATCCCTGTCTGGTGGAGCTCGAAGCCGTAGACGAACCCGACCCCGAGAGCGCAGGCCTCGAGGAGCGCCTGCGCGCCGAAGCCAATGCGGCGGCTACCGCCGTGCTCGAAGCCAGGGTCGACGGCGCCGACGACGAACGGGCGCTGTCGAGTATCGAAGCCACCGGACTTTTGCCGCCACCTCGCGACGTCGACCGCGTCGTAAGCGGGCTGCGCTCGCGATCGATCAATGCCCACGGTGGAACAGCGTTTCTCGCTGAAACCGTTCCGGCCGCCGATCGCCTCGAACAGCTCGTCTCGGATCCCGCCCGCTACGGTGGCGTCGTGGTTTCGACCGAGCAGTTGCCTACCGACGTCGTCGCTATCACCGAGGAACTCGACCTCAGAAGTCCGGTACAGATTTCGACGGCCAGGGCCCCCGAAGCGCCGCTATCCGTCGACCAGCGCTACGTCGTGCCTCCGCATCCGGCGTCCTACGACCACAGCCAGGCCGAAGTCGTCCGCGTCGGTCTCCACGACCAACGCGAGGTGCGCAATCGCCGCATCTCCGAGCTCAACACGCGTCGTCGCGACTACGAACAGGCCGCCGACGATGTACACCGCTACGTCGGGGAGCTGGGCCGGGGCCGCCTCGATGCACTGCAGCAGGCTCGCGACGCCGCTTCAGAGCAGGCCGAGCTGGCGGCAAGCGAGCTGGCGACGCTGTCTGAAGACGAGCAAAATCGGGAGCAGCAGCTCGACCAGCTCGACCAGCGCGCCGACGAGTGTGCCACCGACATCCAGCGCGCAGAGCTGGCCCGGAGCAACCTCGAGCAGTTCTGGGAGCAACACGAGTCGGATATCGAGGCCGTTCGTGGCGACCTCGATGCCAGTGAACGGGCCCGGCGAACAGCTCAGCGCGAACTGGCCGGCCCTGCGGTGTCTGAGCTAACGAGGGCGCAAGGGCACCTCGATGCGCTGGTGGACGAGCGAAAGGACCGCGAGCGCGACCGCGTCGACATCGAGGCCGAGACACAGTCGATCGAATACGTCGCCCATGAGCCAAACGCAAGGGACATGCTCCTGAACCATGCCCGCGACCGGTACCGCGACCTGCTCGCCGATTGGGAACATCGGACCAGCGACAACCGGCTGCAATGGCAGATCGAAGAGAAATCCAGGCGAGCTGGCCCGTTGCGCAAAGAGCTGGCGCAGCCGGCGGAAGACCTCGATCTCGGGGCCGTGGCCGAGCTGGCCGCAGAACCCGACCTGGAAGAACGCATCGCGACAGCCGAGCACGCCGATGCGGACCTGCGAGAGCGCCGGGCTCAGTCCAGGGCTGAGTTGCAACAGGCACAGCGGACGCTGGAAGAGGCCAATCGCCGTCGCGACGCGCAGGACCTGCCTCCGGATAGCGAGCAGCGAACACCGACCACCGCTGGTGCCGCCCGGGCCGCGGCCGAGGAAACCCGCCTTGCGATGCACTCGTATACCGACGAGGCCCGCGCGGCGGACGAGCGAGAGCAGAGGCACCGCTCGGAAGCCGCAACGCTCCTGCAAGCTGCCGAGCGCCATCGCTCCTCGGCCGGCCAACTCGCGGCACTGGCCGAGGGGGCGGGGCTCGCCATGCCGGAGAACAAGCCAGCCCTTTTGCCAGACGGTTTCCAGCGCGTGGATACGCTGGTCGAGGCCGCCCGCGAACGCTTCAAGACGGCGCGTTCACGACTCGTTCGCGCCGAACAGGACGTGCAACGCCAGTGCGAACTGGTGCGCGGGGTGGCTACGGCTCCGAAGTTCTCGGAGCTCCGATCACAGGCGCGCGCGCGCATGAACGCCGACACGGACGAGCTCACGGCTGATTGCGACGGCCTCGCCACGAAGCTTACTCCGCGCCTCGAGATCATCAATGAACGACTGGCGGAGCTCGACAAGGACCGCAAGATCCTCGTCGACGCACTCCAGACGATCGGCGCCGAGGCAGGCCGACTGCTCGGACGAGCGCAGCGCGCGAGCACACTCCCGACGTCCCTCGGCGCCTGGGCCGGCAAGCCGTATCTTCGCGTCCGATTTCAGTTTCCCGAAACCGACGAGGAGCAGCGAGCACGCCTCGAACCCCTCGTCGATCGACTCGTGCAGAAGGCCCAGATTCCCAACGGCCTGGAGCTGGTCAAGCTCGCTGTCGCCGAGCTCGCGGGCAACCGTGGTTTCGAGGCCAAGGTGCTCAAGCCCGACGCCGTGCTACGACCCGAGCCGATCTCGATTACCGCCATGAGCACGTTCAGCCGGGGCCAGCAGCTGACCGCGGCGATCTTGTTGTACTGCACCCTCGTGCAGCTGCGCGCCCGAAGCCGTGGACGCGGCACCGGGCCGGCGGACGCTGGCATCCTTTTGCTGGACAACCCGATCGGCACCTGTTCGAGCGTTCCGCTGCTCGAGCTGCAGCGCACGATTGCGCGCGAGATGCGCGTGCAGCTCATCTATGCGACGGGGGTCGACGATCTCGAAGCGCTGGAGACACTGCCTAACAAGGTTCGGCTCCGCAATACCATGCGCGACCGCAGTACGGGCGACTTTCACGTGACCCACGAAGCCCGCGTCGAGGCGGTCAGGGTCGCAACGATCGGCGGGTAAGTGCGCCCTCGAGAGGGTTTCATTGCCGCGCTGCGCGAGCGCGCAAACCGACGCAAGCGAGTTTCCATCGAGATCGTCTGGGACGCGTTTCGCGCCTCCGTCCGTGGGTTCACAGGCGACGCGGAGGCCCGCCCCCACCTCGCCGCCCTGCTAGCCGAGCTCGAAAAAGACGGAGCCCTGTCTCTGCCAAATACGAAGCGGCGCTGGGACCGCTCGGTCGCCCCGGCGTTGCCGCACTGGGTCGAGCTCGCCATCCCTACCGATGCCGGCGATCCATCGCGAACGAACGATCATCGCAGCATTGCGTGGCCGGCAGAGATGGTCTTCGTCTCGGACCTGCGCACCGTCTCCAATCTCGACGAGTTGCTCTCGATCCGCTCTTTCCTCGCCGAGGGCGGCGCCGAACGTCCTGCGGTACCGATTCGAGAGCGCTCGGTCGAGTTGTTCGGCGACGAAAAGCGCCTCGACGCTCTGGTGAAGGGCTCGCTGTTTCGGCCGGGCCGACTGACCCTCGATCTTCTGCGATGTCGCGAGGTCGCCCCGCCGTTGACCTTTCAGGCGGCCGACGGCTCGCCAGGCGCGACCGCGCTCATTCTCGAGAACCTCCACACCTACGATAGCTTTCGCCGCTACAATCAACTGGCGCGTGCCTACCGCGTGGTCGCGTATGGCCACGGTTCCGAGTTTCATGCGACCGTCGCCGACGTTCCTCGGCTTTGCGACGAACTCGATGTAACCGACGTCGAGTATTTCGGCGATCTGGACGAGCGCGGCCTGGCCATCGCGGTCTCAGCCAACGCCTGGCTCACGGCTCGCGGCAGGCGGCTGCAGCCTGCAAGACGCTGGTACAAAGAGCTGTTGGATCGCGCCGAGGAGGTCGGCCTGCCTGGCCCAAGGATCCAGCTCGAGAGACACTTGATCGCGTGGCTCCCCGACGAGTTGCGCGACCGAACGCTGAAGCTGGTGACCGGCGGTTGCCGCGCGCCCCAAGAGCTCATCGGCTGGGAACGGCTCCTCGAGCTGATGCCGCGGCGTCGCCCGGACGCATCTGATCCGGCGTGATGCCCTGCTAAGCGCGCGGCGCTGGTGACCGCGACCGCTCGCTGCGCCAGACAAACCACACCAGGGCCACCGCGAGACCGAGCGCGCCCAGCGCCCCGGGCACCCCGTCGATGATGGGCGCATCTGGGCGGGAAACGACGTGGGCGCCGAGCAGGCCGGCCACGGCCACGCCGGCGAGCCCCTCCCCCGCGACCAGCCCCGACGCCGCCAGGACACCGGGGCGCAGGCCGCTATCGTCCGCCCCGCGGCGACGGTCGGCGTACCAGCGAACGACACCGCCGATGAAGATCGGCAGCATGGCCGGCAGCGGCAGGTACAGTCCAATGGCGAACGCCAGCGCATCGACGCGACCGAGGGCGAGGGCGGCCGCGAGGACGGCGCCGACCCCGAACAAGCCCCACGGCAGCGTTCCGGTGAGCAAGCCGTCGATGATGGCGGCAATGAGCGTGGCCTGAGGAGCGGGAATCTCCGGCGAGCCGAACTCGGACGTCGCGCCCAGGAACAAAAGCGTGGCCGCCACGGCCCAGCATGCCGTCGCCATGCCGATGAGCTGGCCGACTTGTTGATACACCGGCGTTGCGCCGACGAGCTGGCCGGTTTTGAGGTCCTGCGCCGTGTCGCCAGAGCTCGACGCCGCGATGGCCACGATGGCGCCGACGGACAGCAGCGCCATCTTTGCCGGCAGATCGTTCCAGCCCAGGGCCGCGAACACGCCGCCCACTGCCAGCAGGGTTGCGATGGTGATGCCGCTGGTCGGCTGGCTCGACGTGCCGACGATGCCGGCGATGCGAGCCATGACGGCGACGAACAGCACGCCGAAGATGGCGACCAGGATTCCCGCCACGGCGCGCTGAGCCACCGAGATATCGGCGCCCAACAGGTCGGGCACCGCGACCGTGGCGACGACCACGCCGGCGACGAGCAGCCCTACCACGCGGCCCGGCAGCTCGCGCGCTCGCGGGTCGCCCAGGTGTCCGCGCCGCGCCCGGGCCGCCACCTCGATCACCGCCCGCACCATGGTGGGAAGCCCGCGCGCCACGCTGGCGAGTCCGGCGGCGGCGACCGCCCCCGCTCCGATGTAGCGCACGAACTGGTGCCACAGCTCGCCGGCGCTCAGATCCACGATCGATTCGCCGCCGGCGGCGGACAGGCCCAGCGCCGCCCCCGCCACCGCGATGATCGGCGCGATGACGAGCGCCGCCAGGGCGCTGCCCGACACGAGGACGGTTGCCGGGCGAACGCCGAGAATGAAGCCGACGCCGAGCAGAGCCGGAGTGACCTCGAGGCCGACCTCCGCCCGGGGGATGAACGGCACCGAGAAGCCGATCTCGCCGGGCAGCAGGCGAAAGCCGAGCGCCGCGCGAGCCGCCAGGCCCAGCACCAGGCCAAACCCAATCCAGCGCGCGACCGACGAGTCGGCCCGGGCCGACCGAAGCACCATGGCGCAGGCGGTGCCCTCGGGATAGGGGAGCGTGTCGGACTGCTCGACGATGAGCATGCGGCGCAGCGGCACCATGGCGGCCACCCCGAGCACGCCGCCGCACAGAGCGAGCGCCGCCACCTGCCAGTAGCTCGGCGGATGCCCCCACAGATAGAGCGCGGGCAGCGTGAAGATGGCGCCGGTGGCCAGGGACGTAGACGCCGAGCCGATGGTCTGGGCCAGGTTGGCTTCCGCCAGGTTCAGCTCGGTGCGAAACGCCCGGGCGAGAGCCACGGTGGCGATCGCCACGGGGATCGACGTCGCGACGGTCATGCCGACGCGAAGCCCGATGTAGGCGTTGGCCGCGCCGAAGAGAGCGCCGAAAAGGATGCCGGCGCCAATCGCGCGCCACGTGAGCTCGCGCGGCGACGGGCTCATGGCGAATCCGCCGCAGTCTTCACGGGGGCCCCGGTCTTCACGACCGCGAGCGAGCGGAGATCGAACTGGCCGCCAACCGAGAGCGTGTAGGTCTCGTAGCTGTCGCCGCGCGGCACGTAAAAGACCACCTTGCTCTCGCCGAGCACTTCGACCGTGCCGTTGGGCTTGATCCAGGCGGCGGTGTCCTCGTCGACGCCGATGCCCGGCACGCCGGGGTAGTCGAGCAGCACCGACAAGAGGCGAGCCTGGCGCTTTCGCTGGAGAAAGTGCTGGTCGATGACCACACCGCGCAAAAGCCCCAGGCCTCGGTCGACGCCGACCGCGCCTCGTCGAGGGCTCTTTGGGTTTCCGTCGCCGGTGAGCATGATCTCGCTCTGGCAGGCCGTGCCCGCCGACGTGCCGCCAACGACGCCGCCGCCTTCGAACATTCGCCGCAGAGCGTCGTGCAGCGGGGTCCCGACGATGCGCCGCGCAATGCGCCGCTGGTCGCCGCCAGACAGCCACACGCCGGTGGCTTGCTCGATGCGCCGGACATAGCGGGCGCGATGGCTGTCTCGCCGGTCCTCGATGTGAACGACCTCGACCGTTCCGGCGCCGTGCTTCTTGAGAAGCTCGATGTAGTAGGCCCCGGTGTCCCGGTAGTCGCCGCTCGCCGTCGGCAAGACGACAATGCGCCCGCTCTTGCCGCCGGCGAGCTCGACGAACTTTTTCAGAACGTCGTCGGGTTTCTTGCCGCCGCCGACGAGTACGAGGTGCCCGTCCCCCGCCGGTACGCCCGGACCGAGTGCGCCCCGCGACGCGGCGCCCCCGCACGCCGCGAGCGCGCTCGCGACAACGAACGCGAGGCTACGAACCAGGAACTCAGTACGCATGGCTTACCCCCACGAAGATCTCCAGCGGAACGTCCAGTCGGCGCACCGACTCGAAAAAGCGCGCCTGTTCGCGAAAGCCGGTCACCGGCCGCTGGCCGAGCAAGTTTTGCCCGCGCACCCACATGCGCAGCCGCCCGGGACCAAACCAGGGCACCGGCCTCGACAGGCGGGCGCTCAGCCGGTGGCGCGCGGGATAGCGATAGCCCCCGCGTCCGCGACCGTCGAAGACGTTGATGCGCGGCGCCACGGTCGGCGCAACGCGTGCAACGCGCGAGTAGTAGGCACCCGAGAAGTACCGGTAATCGACGTCGACATTGAACAGAAGCGGCGCCCGCCAGGTCGCTCCCAGCTGGGCGCGAAACCGGTCGATGCCCGGCATGTTGCCAAACGATGCCAGCGTGCCGCTCGGGTCGCGCCACTCGAGCGACAGCCCGCGGGACGAGTCGAAGTTGCCGCGGTCGACGGCGTAGCGAAGCGACGATGAAACCGTGAACGCCCGGCCCAGGTTGCTGCGCAGTCGCAGGTCAACCTGATGCGACCGGCGCCGCGCCCCGGGGGGATTGCCGATGGTGTAGTCCGGGCGAACGCCGGGGCGCAGATCGTAGAACGTCGCGGTTTCGACGCCGCCGTCCACGCGCGTGAACGTTTCCTCGGTCAACTCGTAGGTGCCCTCGGGCTTGCTGTTCGGATCGAACAGCGAAAACCCGGCGTCGTACAGGCCCAGCATCGCGCGATGCACCCGCAGCTCGTAGCGAGCTTCGATTTCGAGCCCGCGGTCCGGATCGCCCGTCGTCGCGCCGGCCACCAGCCGGTCGATATGCGGGTGCTCCGCGTCGGGATCAATCGCGCCGACGAACGCGGGAAACTGCGCCCGCCGCACCCAGTCCGGATCCGCGATGCCGGGCAGCGGATCCTGGCTCGGGTCGCCGGTCCAGTCCCAGTATTCCAGAGGGCTGTAGGCCGCGCCGACGCGGTCGCGCACGACGAAGGTCTCGTCCATGCGTTGATAGTGGCGACCGGCGCTCGCGTACAGCGACGTGGCGCCGTTCTCGGTCAGCCACCACCGCCCCGACAGCCGGGGCGCCACGGTGAACGCCGACCAGCTCCCCGGACGATCGGCAAACCCGCCGCCGAAGTGCTCGAGGCGCGCGCCGGCTTCGATTTCGAGGCGATCACCGAGATGGAAGCGCTCCTCGATCCACAGCGCCAGGCTGGCGTGGTCGATGTCCGCGTGCAGCTCGTCGCCGCGGTCGCTCGAAAACAAAAGCCAGGTCGACCGGTCGTTCTCGTCGATGCGCGGCGCGAACTCGCCGTCCGGCCCAACGGGCACGATGTCGACGTACGTAAAGCCGCCGGTTCGAGTCTCGTCATCGGCGCGGTCGACGTTTTCGACGTCGAGCCCGACGTGCAGCGTGTGGCTGTCGCTCGACGACAGCACACCGTCGGTAAACGCCGACCACTCGAGGCGAGCGAACGCCCGCGCCTCGCGCCGTCGAACTCGAAACGGGTGGTTGCCCCAGCGCTCGAACGTGTCGAGGTTGCTGTGGCCGGGCTCCGACAGGCCACCGCGCGGGCGCCAGTCGTCGCGGTAGGCGCCGAGATCGACCGTCGCCTCGAACTGGTGCCAGTAGGCCGGCTGCCAGATCACGCGGGCCGCCGCCACGAGCTCATCGCGATCACGATCGCGCGACGCGCTTTCGAGAAACCACTGCGACAGCCCCGCGTTGTCGTTGCCCTCGCGGTAGTAGCGGGTGCCGGCGTCGATGCGCAGCTCCGGCGTGGCGTCCCAGCGCGCGCTCAAACCGTAGTCTCCCCGGGCAATCGACTGGGTCGCCAGGGTGCCCAACGGCCGGTCGTCGATGCGCCGGTCGGTCGCCGAGGCCCGCAGCGACAGGGTCTTGCTCCGGTTCGCGGCGCCGGTCACCCACAGCGACGTGTCGCTCGAAAACACCGTGCGCCCACCGAAGAGATCCTCGGGCAACGTCGCCGGGTGCCGGGCAATGATCTCGTCGTCGTCGATCAGGCGCTGAGACAGAGCGCCGCCGGTGATCTCGGTCGAAATCTCCCAGGCGAGCTCGGGCCGAGCCTCGGCCAGCAAGCGCCGCTCGTCGGTAAACCCGGAGCCGGTGTTGGCGCGAAACCGACGATCGCTCGTGGGCGCGGCAACGCCGCGCTGTCGAGCGCCGTCGTCGCCAATCGGGTCCAGCAGGCCATCGGGCAGCCACAGGTGAGACAGAGGCACGCGCAGCGGCTCGGGCGAACCGGCGCGGGCCTCGGCGGGGATTTCCACCACCCGCGGGGCGGCGCTGGTGCCGTCGCCAGCCCGGGCCTCGACCGCGGCGCCGCACAGGGCGAAAGCGACAGCCAGCGCCCGCGCCCGCCGTCCTGTGGGAGTCCCGGGCATCACGGCGAGCCCAGGTAGTCCGCAAGGGCGAGGGCGTTCATCGCGGCTCGCTCCGGTATCGAGACGATCTCGAGCTGTTCGTCGGTGGTGTGAAAGCCACTGCCGCGCGGACCGACGCCGTCGAGGCAGGCGACCCCGCGCGCCGCCACCAGGTTGATGTCGCCAACGCCAGCCGTCGACACCCCGTCGACCTCGAAGCCCAGCTGCGCAGCCGCGCGGCGGTACGACGCGAGAGTCGAGGCGACCAGCGCGGTCTCGGGCATGGCCGGATGAGCCAGGCCGCCGCGCAGTTCAATCGCCGCGCCCGTCCGGCGCTCGATGTCCCGGGCGCGCAAGCGAAGCTCGCGCTCGGCCGCCCGGCCCGTCTCGTCTTCGGCAAAACGCCACTCGAGCTCGCAGGCGGCGCGGTCCGACACCGAGCCAAGTCCGGGGGGCGAGCAGGCGACGCGGCCGCCGGGCGAGACCGTTACCCCGGGGACGGCACTCTCGACCGCCTCGGCGGCGACAACGAACTCGCACAGGGCAGAAAAAGCGTTCACTGCTGTGCCGTGGTCAATGCCCGCGTGGCCGCGCGTACCGCGAACCTCGACGTGAAACTCGCCGAGCCCCTTGCGCGCAACGACCAGACCGCCGCACGGGCGCGCGGCCTCGAAACACAGAGCCAGGTCGACGCCCGTGGCTTCGCGGTCGAGGGCCGATGCACCGGTGGGCGATCCCTGCTCTTCGTCGGTCACGAACAGGACCCGCCAGTGGGCGCGATCGAGGATTCCCAGGCGCCGGCACAGCTCGACGGACAGCAGCGCCGTCACCAGACCGCCCTTCATGTCGATGACACCCGGCCCGCGCCAGACGTCGTCGCCCCGGCTCAGCGCAAACGGATCTCCGGGCTCGAACACGGTGTCCACGTGCCCCAGCAGCAAGATGGTCGGCGCGCCGTCGGCAGTGCCTGGAGCCGCGCCGGCGCCGCGCCGGGCGCGAAGGTGGTCGCGCTCGACCGTCTGTCCGTCGATCGACGCGGTGCCGGTCGCCCGATCGACCGAGAAGCCAAGCTCGCGCAGCGCGGGTTCGAGCAGCGCCAGACACCGGTCGATGCCCGCGCGGTTGTTCGCGTGGCTGTTAACCGCCACCAGGTCGGCCAAAAGCCCCAGGTACCCGACCGCGAGCTTCTGGGCGTCGGCGAGAACGTCGCGAACGGCGCTAGAGGGCATTGACGTCATCGCTCGTCCGCGGGGCAACAGCGCACCCGCTCTCGGTGCACAGAACGAGGCCGACAATGGCCGAGAATCGGTCGTCGGTGGCCGGGGCGACGTCGTGGAACAGGGTCTCGATTTCCACGGTGGCCGTCCCGCCGGGCCGGTCGTCGATAGCCAGCCACGTGAAGTCGCTAAACTCCGGATCCGAAGCGCGCACCGACTCGAGCAGCACCAGGCCACTTTCGAACGCGCGCAGGTCGTCGGTCGCGATATCGAACGGATCGACGTTCGGTACCCCGGTGCCGGTCACGGTCAGGTCGGTGTAGTCGATGACCTTGCGGCCGCCCGACACGAGGAAGGTGCCGGTCACGTCGATCACGTCGCCAAAGGCCACCGCCGACGGAGCTGCGCGAAAGTCGCGCAGCAAAATCGACGAACCGGCCGTGGCTCCGGCCTCCTGCACGTACAGATCGTAGAGAGTCGTCCCGGGCTCGTCGGGATCTTCGAACGAATCGACGAAGGTCACGACGAGATCGCTCAGGGACACGACCGAGTCTTCGGCGACCTCGCCGGCCTGAATGTCGAACACCGTGAGCGGCGGCGCCAGGCTGATGACGTCGGCGGCGCTGCGCGGCGCGATCGCGGCGAACGAACCGCCGCTTTCGTCGGTCCACAGCCACAGAGGCCCGGCGATCCGCTCGAGCGGGTCGCCGGCCGCCCGAGGCGCGTCGTACAAGAACGTCTCGACCAGCGCGGTGTCAGCGCCGTCGGTCACCGACCAGGTGAAGTTGTCCACGGCCGGGTTGGCCACCCGCACCGACGACAGTCCGACCAGGCACCCGTCGTACACGGCCGGGTCGAGGTCCGCGATGGCAACCACGTCCACCGCGGGAACCGCGCTCCCGGTCACGGAGACCTCGGTGTATTCGACCACCGTTCGCCCTTCGCGCTCGGCGTAGATGCCGCGCACCACCGCGCGATCGCCCACGGCAACCGGCGACGGCGCAGGCTGGCCCTCGGGAAGCTCGCGCGCGTCGCGAAACCGCAGGCCGCTGTAGGGACCGCCGCCTTCGTCCTGTGCCCAAAAATCGGTGAACTCGCCGGCCGGGTCGAGCCCAAACACGACGGCTTCGATCTCGACCTGCGTGCCTTCGGTAATCTCTCCCCGCTGCAGCGCAGCGATCGGCGTGCGGCGAAAGCCTCGTACCGTAACGCCGAGCGTGCCCTGAACGGACTGATAGTCGCAGCGAATGTCGACGGTCCCCGGCTGCTCGGCCACGAAGGTCGTTCCGTCCAGGCGCCCCGGCGGATCGTCGGCGCCCAGGGCGCACTCGACGGCTGCCGTGACGTCGCGAGACGAGCCGTCGTCGAGGACGGCGCGCGCGACCAGGCGGACCTCCTCGCCCACGTCGGGGTCGAGGGGATCCGGGCTCGACAAGCTGAGGCTGACGACGTCGCCGTCGCCCTCGCCCGGTGCACACGCCGCCGCCGTCGTGACGGCTAGCGCGAGTGCGAAAACCAAAAACCAGTTCGCGTCGTAGGCCCGAGTCACGGATCGGTCCTATCGCTGTGAAAGATTTCTTTCAACTGCATCTGCCTTACAACATCTGTTTCAGCGGTCAGCCATGCTCGTCGTAGGCGTCCTGACTGGCCCGCAACCGCTTGAGAGCGCGGGGTTTGTCGGCCAATGCCAGTTCGGTCACCACGGCGTTGATCAAGACGATGGCGCCCGACAGCGAGTTCGTAAACAGCACGTTCGCCGAGCGCGCGTACAGAGCATGAGTCGCGTTCTTGGCCAGCGGTGAATCCGGCCCGTCGGTGATCGCGAGCACGGGAACCCGGCGCGCGCGCGCCCGCTGCACCGCGGCGACGGTCTGGCGACTATATGGAGGAAAGCCGAACGCGAGGATTCGCGAGCGACCCGGCAAAAGGTCGACCTGCTCCACCAGCGTGAGAAGCTGGGAGTCGAGAAACCGGGCCGAAACGCCAATCTGGCCGAGCTGATACGCGGCCAGCTGCGCGAGAATGGTGCTCACGCCGAGCCCCACCGTGGCGACGGTGGCGCCTTCTTCGAGGCGCTTGATGAAGCGCGCAAACTGGCGCGGGTCGAGGTCGTCGATGGTGCGGTTGACGTTGTCGACTTCCTGCCGGGCAACCTTGCCCACGGTCTCGACGGGTTTGCCGCTGGGCGGCTCGTAGGCAAAGCGGTCCTCGGGCGCGAGTCCCTGCTTGGCCTCGTCCATCAGCGCGGCCCGCAGCTCCTGATAGCCGGCGTAGCCGATCTCGCGGGCAAAGCGGACCAGCGTCGCCTCGGACACCGACGCCTGCTCGGCGAGATCGTGAACCGAGAGCGCAAACGCGACCCGGTGGTTGGCCAGCAGGTAATCGGCGGCGCGCTTTTGCTGGGCGCTCAGAGCGCCGTAGTGCTCAGAGATGGCGTCGCGGACGGTGCTGGGCGCGGTGGGGCGAGGGCTCGACACCGTGAAAGATTAGTTTCACGGGCCTGCCCAGATCAATCGCAAAGATCGTTCGCCCACCGTGGGGTGGGCGAACGCCCCGTCGTGGCCGTTAGTCGGCGACGTTCTCGACGAACAGAAAGTCGCTCGGCGGAACGAAGCGGTAGCCGTCTTCCGAGACCCGGATAAGGTCCGCGCCGTCTTTGCCGAGCAGTCGGCGGATGCGCATGATGTTGGTAAACAGCGCCGCGTCGTGGCGAAGCGGGTGGTAGTCGACCTCCCAGACGCTCTGCACGATGTCTTCCTTCGAGTAGGTCCGCGTCGGCGATGCGGCGAACAGGAACAGCAGCCGCTTGAGCAGGCTGCGCCGCCTCAGGTCGGCAATCTGATTGCCGTCGCGCACGATGACCTCGCGCACGCCGTCGATGGTGAGCGAGCGGTCTTCCATGCGAAGCAGCCCCGGGTTGGCGTCGGCCACGTAGCTGTCGGCGCCGTTGGCATCGACCACGCGGAACGGCCGCGCCGCGGTCAGTCCCAGGTCCGACAGCGTCTGTTGCGACCAGCGAATCGCGTACTCGCTCATGGTCGCGGCCGCGGCGTCGCGCGCGTCGCGCCCGGTGTCGCCGACCTGTTCGTCGATAACGTCGATGGCCTCGGTTGCGATGAGCCGTTCGAACGAGAGCCCGGCCTTGCCGGCCATGAGCGCCGCGTCGCGAGCGTACTCGAGAGCGGCCTTGCGGTCGCCCTGGTCGCGCCGCAGCGCCGCCAAAACAATCAGGCCGCGCGCCTGGGCGCGGGTAAAGCCGCACGCTCGCGCCTCGCGCACCGCCCGGGTGGCCGCGGCGTTCGACGCGTTCTTGTCGCCGCGTGCCAGGTACATGCGCGAGGCCAGCGACAGGGCGTCGGCCACGTCGGCGGCGCGGCCAGCTCGCTCGGCCCACACGGCGGCGCTGCGCGCCGACTCGAGGGCGCCGACCACGTCGCCCGCGGCGAGCAACACCGACGAGCGAATGCGGGCCGACTCGATCTCGTCGTCGGCGAACGAGCCCTGCTCGGGCGGCACGGTGCCCTCGGCCCAGGCGTGGGCGATGGCGCGCAGGGCGCGGGCCGTGCGGCGCACACCCGACGACGCGCGTACGTCTTCGATGATGCCGTCGAGGTTCTTGCGAGCCTCGTCGAGGCGAAGCTCCAGCGTGTCCACCGCGGCGCCAATCACGCGAGCGTGAGCGGCCAGGCCGTGCAGACCCCGGCGCGCCGCCGACGCGGCGCAGGCCGCCGCCAGCTCGGCCGCCTGAGCGACCTCGCCGCGGCGTTCGAGCGCCCAGGCGTAGTCGATCTCGGCGCGCAGGGCGCGAATCTCGTCGCCGCGCTGCCGGCGGCTCTCGACCAGGTGGCGCAGCTGCTCGCAGGCGGTCTTGAGCTCGCCGCGGCGAACGTTGACCACCGCCCGGCGGCGGCGAATCTCCTCGGCCACCGCGACCTCGTCCACTTCGCGGGCCGCGGCCTCGGCCTCTTGCAGCGACGCTTCAGCGTCGGCAAGCCGGCCCTCGCTCACCAGGCAACCGGCCAGCGCGGCGTTGAGCTCGGCGGCCAGGTCCGGGTAGGCCGACGCCGAGCTGGCCGCGCGGGACAGCGCGCTGCGAGCCGCCGTGGTGTCGCCCAGGGCTTCCTCGGTGCTGGCCAGCACCAGGCCCAGACGAACCCGCGCGTGGTCCGACATCTTGGCCCGGTCGCGGTCGAACGAACCCATGATGAGCTCGCGCGCGGCGTCGTACTCGCCGCGGTCGACCAGAATCTCGGCCATAGCGGCCGCCGCCCGGCCGCGAACGTCGGCCTCGGAGTGATCCATGAGCTGGCGCAAAGACTGCTCGGACCGGTCGATGTCGCCGGCCCAGTGCGCGAGGCGCGACGCGCTAACCCGGTCGCGCGGGTCGCCCGAATCTTCCGACGCCGGCAGGCGGTCGAACAGGTCGAGAGCTTCGGCGACGCGACCGTGGCGGGCCGAGGCGTCGGCGCGCACGCGGGTGAGCGCGACCTTCTGCTCTTCGTCGAGGGGGCCGACGCCGTCGAGCAGGGCAAACAACTCGCCGCCGCTGCCGCGCCGGGTAACGACCTGCTCATCGCTCACCAGGCGGGCGACCGCACCGGCGATGTCGCCGGCGGCGACCAGGTGGCGAACGCCCTCGCGCATGCGGTCGACCGGGTCGAGCAGCGCGAGCCCGGCGCCGTCGCGCAGGTCCCACGAGATGCGGCTGTTGCCGCCGCGGCCGCGCTCGAAGATGAGCGCCGCGGCGCGGGCCTCGAGCTCACGGCGCCGCTCGGCGTCGAGCATGTCGAGCACTTCTTCGCGAACGATGTCGTGAATGCCAAAGCGCCCGTCGTCGATGGGGTTGAGAAGCTGAAGAGCGACCAGACGGCCGATGGCTTCCTCGGGGTCGTCCGACTGGGTGAGCGCGGCGATCGCCGCTGGCGAGGCGGGCACGCGCAGCACGGCGGCCGCTTCGAGGGCCGCGCACTCGGCCTCGTCGAGTTCGGCGAGGTCCCACGCGTCGCGGCCGGCGGCGGCGCGGGCGTACTCGCGGCGCAGGGCGAGCGGATAGCCGCGGGTGCGGGCGATGGCGTCGTCGACCGAGCCGGCCTGGGTCGGACCGTAGACCTCTTCGAGGTGAGCCCACAGCTCGCGGCACGCGGTTTCGTCGAGGCCCTCGAGCTTGAGGTCCCGGCGGTTCTGGTCGCCCCGGCGCAACGGCAGCACGTCGCGCGTAAACGCCACGACGCGACCGACGCCGGGCGAGCTGGCAATCATCGCGGCGAGGCGCGTGGCGTCGTGGGGCGGCAGGTTGTGCAGGTCGTCCAACAACAGCAGGCGCGGCTCGTGCTGGATGACCGAGCCGAGACTGCCCGGCATGATCTCGAGGGCGCGCTCGGCGCGGGTGCAGACCGAACTCGACAAATCGCCGGGCTCGCACTGGATGTACGTCGCCTTCAGGTCACTGAACGCCGATCGGGCGGCGAGCTCTTCGGCGAGTCGGGTCTTGCCCGAGCCAACAGGCCCCGTCACCAGGACGAGACTTGCCTCGTGCATGAACTGTTCAAGCGCAGCAAGCTCCCGCGTGCGCCCGATGAACGGCGGCGGTGCCGCAAGCCCCAGGCGCTTCAGGGCGTTTTGCTGTTGGCTCGATTTGGTAGCACGTCGTCTCACTGGCAACCCCTTTCCTACGTCGCTCGATCGAGACCACGGGTTTCCGGCGCGTAAAATCGAGGAGATGGGAAAAAGCCAAGGCGCCGGCTGAGCCTGGATTCGAGCGAAGTGTCAGATTCAGTGAGAGCAGGATTCAGGCCAGATTTCTGCCTGCGTGGCGCATTCTGGCGTTGTCTTTGGCAACCGAAAAAAAGCTTGAGATCGTTAGGCTCGGTTAGGCGCGCGGGTCCCACCCGACGTCAGCGCTTGTGAGTGGTGAGGACTAGCGGCATCGCTACTTCGAGTTAGCAGTCGGGGGGACATCAGTCCCCATTGTCGCGTTTTGCCCCGGTTTCAGGACACCAGACTACCCAGACGAATCATCGTTTCGTCGAAGTCCACGGACTCGTCGACGGGCTGTCGCAGAAACGTTTCGAGGCCCTCGATCCGAGCCACCGCGTCGTCAACCGCTCGGTCACTCCCGCCCTTGTAGGCGCCCAGCGCGATGAGGTCGCGGTGCTGTTCGTAGGTGGCCAGCACCGCGCGAGCGCGGGTCGCGGCGTCGACGTGCTCCGGAGTCGCGACCTGCGGCATGACGCGCGAAACGCTGTGCAGAACGTCAATGGCCGGCCACCGGCCCCGCGCTCCCAGGGCCCGGTCGAGCACCACGTGGCCGTCGACGATGCCGCGCACCTCGTCGGCGATGGGCTCTTCCATGTCGCCACCGGCCACCAGGACCGTGTAGATGGCCGTCATGGTGCCGCGGTCGGAGTTGCCCGCGCGCTCGAGCAGCCGCGGGAGCGCGGCAAACACGCTGGGCGGGTAGCCCTGCCGAGCCGGTGGCTCGCCCGCCGACAAACCGACCTCGCGCTGCGCCCGAGCGAACCGGGTGAGTGAATCCACCATGAGCAGCACGTCGGCGCCGCGCACGTCCCGAAACCACTCGGCGATGGCCGTCGCCACGAACGTGGACTTGAGGCGCACGAGGCTGGGGGCGTCGCTCGTGGCGCAAACCACGACCGAGCGAGCGAGGCCCTCGGGCCCCAGGGAGTCTTCGACGAAGTCGCGAACCTCGCGGCCGCGCTCGCCAACCAGGCATATAACGTTGACCTGGGCGCTCGACGACCGCGCGAGCTGACCGAGCAGCGTCGACTTGCCGACGCCGGACCCGGCAAACAGGCCGATGCGCTGGCCGGTGCCCAGGGTCAAAAAGCCGTCGATGGCCCGCACGCCCGTCGGCAGGGGCGTGTCGATGCGGCGCCGGGCCAGCGGATCGGGCGCGCGACGCTCCACGGCCCAGTCCTGGAGGTCCAGGTTCTCGAGGGCGACACCGCCATCCATCGGCCGGCCCAGGCCGTCGAGCACCCGGCCCAGCAGCCCGTCGCCAACGCGTAACCCCAGGGCCTGGCCGCGGGCCTTCACGGCGCTGTCGGGGCCGACGCCGACGGGCTCGCCGAGGGGCAAGAGCATGGCCTCTTCGCCGCGAAAGCCAACGACCTCCGCGGGCAGCGGCTCCATGCCGCGGCGCCAGATATCGACCATGTCCCCGTGGCGAAGCCCCGGTACCGAGGCGCGCACGACCAGACCGACGACCTCCCGTACCCGCCCGGTGACCTGGGCCGTAGGCGCCCGGTCGACGACGTGAAGAGCGCGGTCGAGGTCGAAGCTCACCGGCCCGATTGCTCCCGCAGGGCTCGCTCGATGGCGGCGAGCTGGACCTCGAGCCGGGCGTCGACGGTCCCCAGGTCGCTGTCGATGACGCACCCGCCCCTGGCGATGCTCTCGTCGGCCCGAATCAACAGCTGGGCCGAAACTGACAAGCGGGCCAGCAAGCCCGGCCGCTCGCGCTCGAGAATGGATACGTCGTCCGGGTGGACGCGCATCACCAGGTCGCGCTGCGCCCGCGCCTGTTCGAGAGCGCCGCGGGCGATGTCGGTCACGCGCTCGGGCTCGAGGTCGAGCTGGCGCCGCAGGATGCGCTCGGCGATGCGCACGCCCAGGGTCATCAATTCGTCTTCCGCGCCGGCAACGCGCTGTGCCGCGAGCTTTTGCGCGGCCACCAGGGTGGCCGCGACCTCGGCCCGCCCCTGCTCACGGCCCTCGGCCCGAGCCTGCTCGCGCACCCGCTCCGCGTCGGCGTGAGCGTCGGCGACAATGCGCGCGGCGTCGGATTTCGCGTCGTACACCGATCCGCGAATGACCCGCGCGCGCTGCCCCGCCAGCGCGCTGCCGCCGTCGCCCGGCTCCCCCCCCCCC
>Ga0207422_1001024_pt1 | contig 67068 bp, 46 predicted proteins | sample MarCyaLeptolynsp_FD_187757 | JGI IMG/M metagenome (GOLD analysis project Ga0207422, IMG submission 187757) | Marine cyanobacterial communities from Panama - species 1 Leptolyngbya sp. (SPAdes) | ecosystem: Environmental > Aquatic > Marine > Unclassified | place: Panama: Panama City | collected...
TACGTACCGTAGGGCATACGGGAACACTCCAATCTGAGTATTGGATAAACGCTTCTGGACAGATGAGCCTCTGGTGTCTTGATGAAAATCTATACACTAAGTTCGCTGGTTGAAAGAAGAATCCCCTCGCCTTTTAGGCAGGGGAGTGTCAATACTCACAGATAGCTGTAATTCCTAATTCTCCGCAGTTCTTGCTGTTCAACTTCGGTTAAAGGTTCTAGGCATAATAGAGGTACAAATGAGCCATTGTACTGCTTCTCTAAGCCCAAAAGATGATGAACTTGTTTTAAAGAGATGTTACTTGCTTGAAGTGTAGTCATGTTTTTATGATTGAGCTGACTTACGCTCTAGAAGTTGCAAGCGAATTTCGGCATGAAATTCACGGGTGATGGGATAGAAATAAGCTAAAACCAAGCCAACAATTAAAGCTATAGTTGGCAGAGGACCAACAGCAATCCGGATTGCAAGCAGTGCTGAATCCGGTTGGGTAGGCACTGGTTGTCCTTCAACAGACTTGATAAATCCTGCCAAGTCCAAAGCTTGACCGACTAAAAACAGTGCTAGCGCCAGACCAATTTTTTGCAACAGTACCATGAAACCGTAAAAAATGCCCTCACGACGCTGACCTGTTCTTAGTTCATCAAGTTCAATCACATCTGGTACCATTGACCAAGGGATGAGATAGGCAACAGATACACCAAAGCCAGCAAGAATAGCTAAACAATACATCAAGGTTACTTGACCGGGCTGAAGGAAAAACAAACCTGCTTGAGCAATAATCCAGAGGCTCATCCCCATAAAGTAAACAGCTTTTTTCCCCAATCGCTCACTAACAGCCCTCCAAAAAAACAGCATAACTAGGGCAGTGCCTTGAACAGCAATAGCCACTGTGGGAAATATGTCCTCTGACAAACCCATCCAACTCACGACAAAGTAAATGAGAATACTCGCCGTTAACTGAACAGCTAGCCAAGAACAGAGATAAATGCTAATCACAAAGAGGAAAGGTTTGTTAGCAAAAACAACCTTGAATTGCTCAACAAAAGAAAGAGGTGGTGTTGTGTTTACCTGGGATTGTTCTGAAGCAGTGCTGCGAGTCATCAGGTGAGGTTCAGGGTTGGAAAATAACAGTGTTAAACCGAAGATGGTAATCAACACACCAAAAAGAATCGTCACAATGCTAGTAAGGTCAACTTTCCCTGTTGCGTTCACCCATTGAGCTGTAACAGGGATAATTCGGATCATGCCATAGCCAACAGATAAAATACCAATGATGGTCAAGAGAGTACCGAAGCCCTTTTTGAGCTGATTACCTAATATAGGTTGAGCTCCCCGTTCTCGGATGACCAAAACACACCAAAAAATTGGCAAGACTGACAGTAAAGCACAAAGCAAGCCCAAAACCAGATATTGCTTAATCAGGTCATCAGAATAGGTAGCAAAGATTACCTGAGCTAGTATCAAAGACAGGATGCTACCACCAATAGAAAAACTAAAGCGAAAGCTATTGAGGCTAGTGCGCTCGTTGTAATCTTGAGTCAGCTCTGGTGTCAGGGCAGTGTAGGGTAAGTTGACAGCAGTGTAAGCAAGGTTAAAGAGAATGGCAATCAGCAGGTAGTAGATAAATAACCACCAAGTATTAGCAGCTTCGTTGCTACTGAAGCGAGGGACAATCCACTGCAAAAAAAACAGAACACCAAAAGGGATTGCACCAGCAAATATCCAGGGAAGGCGACGCCCCCAACGAGAACGAGTGCGATCGCTTAAGATACCAGTAATCGGATCGTTGATGGCATCAGAGATTTTACCAATTGCCAGAATCGAGCCTGCTAAACCAGCGGGTAAACCGGCAACATTAGTGAAAAAATACAACAGGAAAAATACCAAAACGTTGGCGGTAATAGCTGGTCCCATATCCCCAGCTCCATAAGCTAATTTAGTGGTAAAGTTTAGCTTTTCTGGTTCCGGGTTTGTTGGAGAAGTAGCAGCATCTGGAGGAGAAACGTCACTCATTGGCAATCAGTAAAATTGGGGATCGGTCAGCTGACACTACGATACAGCACAACCTTCTTTTGAAATCAAGGTAACATTCTCTTGACCCATCTCATAAAGCTTGCTATGCCAGACGTTTACGTGTCCTGGTCAGAGTACCATCAAAAAATTGAAACCTTAGCTGCCAAAATATATCAAGCCCACTGGGATTTCAACCAAATCGTCTGCATTGCTAAAGGTGGATTGCGGATTGGCGATATCCTTTGCCGAATATACCAAAAACCTTTGGCAATTCTCAGTGCTTCCTCTTATGGAGGATCTGAGAATCAAGTTCAATGCTCAATCAAGTTTGCCTCTCACCTGACAATGACCACAGAGCAATTAGGCTCTCGTGTACTATTAGTTGATGATTTGGTAGATTCTGGTATCAGCCTCCAAGAATCTATCAACTGGCTCAAGCACCATTACGGTGAGGTTATTGAGGAAATTCGCACTGGAGTACTCTGGTATAAGGGCAGCTCTGTCTTCATCCCTGATTACTATGTCGATTACTTAGCAGATAATCCCTGGATTCATCAGCCTTTTGAACGCTATGAACAAATGAATCCTAGTGTCTTGTCACCCCTTGAGCTCAATTTGGGTAAACAAAGAAAAGTCCTGCCAACAGTGCGATGAATGCTGCTGCATAAAATACCCCTTCTAGTCCACCGTAACCTAATACGGGTCCGAGCAATATAGGAGAAAGGAACTGTCCCAGAAAACCAGCACCAGTTCCTGCTGCTAGTACAGTCGATTTGAGGGCGGAGGGAGCTAAATTGGCTAAAGTACCGTAGAGGCTGGGTAAGACAATACCGAAGCCGAAACCAAACAACACTGCGGTTAACAGTATCCAGCTAATTTGGTCCAGCAGTGGGATGCTGCTCAAACTCAAAGCCATTAATGCAAATCCTAAAGCAGTGGTAGTAGCTGTTCCTAAAGTCTTAGCCAGCCATTTAGCACCAAATGCAGAAATGATAGCTGCTCCCACTGCTTGTGTTGCTAGGACAACCCCATTGAGAGTGGCTCCTGCTCTAATTGTCTCTTTGAGGTATTGCGGTGCATAAATGACCATGGCATACATAGAAACGGAAGCAAGAGCAAGGGTCAATAACAGTCGCAGGGTGTAAGGATGTCCCAAAACTTGGCTTAGCTTTAAGGGATCATGTTGCCTGATAAGCTGTGTTGGCTGTTGATGCTTTTCTTTGAGAATTAATGCTGCCATCACTGCTAGAGGTAGACCTAATCCGTAAAGACAGAAGGCAAATTGCCAGTGAGTAGCACCAATCCAACCTCCTAATAGGGGGAAAGCAATGCCAGTTATAGTTAGGGTACTGGTAGCATAGCCCAAAGCTTGGTCTCTTGCCTCACCTTCATAGCTACTCCCTAGTAAACCTAAACTAGCCGCAGCAATACCACCACTTGCGGCTCCCAGCAATCCTCGCGAAATTAACAGGGGTTCCAAGCTATGCATTAAGGCACCTGACATACCAAACAGAGCGTAGAGAATTAGGGACGGTACTAGCACCCGCAAGCGACCGATCCGGTCTGCTAACATTCCTAGAGGAGGGCTGAATAGGGCAATAGTCAAGCAATGCATACTGACCAAATTTCCAGCTAACCCTGGATCAAGACGTAGTTGCTGTACCATGTCTGGCAAAACTGGAGCCACAACTCCCCCTGCCATAGTGGTAAGGGAACCTGCAATTAACAGCACTAACAGCTTGGGGTCACGAAACATTAAGCAAATACCTCATTTTGGACAACCATCATTAGCAAGAGGTCTATTAAACAGCAAAATGTAAAATTTTGTAAAGTAATCTCCAAATAGTAAGGAATAATAACTAATGACCAATGACCAATGATATGAATAATGAGACGGTGGGTGATGTTATTTAGATTCCTAACTTACTAGCTATAGGTTGACTTAAGGGAGCGTACAAGCTAAATATTTTCAGATACACAGGCAACAGAGAGCAAGTTTCATGGAATTGGCTACAACCCTAACCAGTCAAACGGTTTGGAACGCTGTCCGGGAAGTGGGGATTAACCCAAATTACTGGTATCCAGTGAGTTGGGCAAACGAGCTTAAACCAGGGGAAATCATGCCCGTGGTAATTTGGCAACAAGCGATCGCAATTTACCGAGACGAGACTGGTAATCTCCACGCGCTAGAAGATGCTTGTCCTCACAAAGGGATAGCTTTACACAAAGGCGAAGTCCAAGGTGCTAACCTAGTGTGTCCTTATCACGGTTGGGCGTTAAATGGGGATGGCAAATTGGTTGATATTCCCTATCTACCGCCTAAACAAAAACTGCCCTGCGCCCAAGCCCGCAGCTATCCAATTCAGGAAAAATATAGTATTATCTGGATTTTCCCTGGTGATCCTAGCTTGACTGAAAACAGCCCTCCTCCCGATGTCCCAGAATTTGGTGATCCTGATTGGTTATTGGTGCCTATACCTGGTCATTTTCAGGCTCACTTCTCTATCTGCAATGAAAACACAATGGATGTGTTCCACGGGTTTCTGCACAAAGAATTACAGGGTTGGTTCGATCCAGTCTTGATTAGTTTACGGCAAGGGAAAGGGGAAGTATGTGCTGACTACCAAGTTTCCTATCAAGGTTTCCTAGCTAAATTTCTGGGACTGAGTGAACAAGGTAACCAGGTAACTACCAAAACTGTTTCCATCCAATATCGTTACCCCCATTATCATAGTTCTCTCGAAGGAATTTCCTCTTTGTACCTGATGAGGCTGCCGGTGGGACCTTCTCTAACCCGCTCTTTCTCCCTACTCTTTCTCAAAATCCGTCTACCACAATGGTTTCTAGCTATCTTTAGACCACTACTAGTTCAGGTAATCTGGAACTTGTTTTTAAAGAAATTTCTTGACCAAGATACAGAAATGATTGAGAGTGAGCAGCGTACTTATCTGGCTAATCCCCAGCGGCGCTATGTGGAAATTAATCCAGCGATTATTGCCCTCCAGCGAGTGATTGTCAAGCAATATCAACAATATATGCAACAATCAAACCAGCTGGGAAACAATGGACACCCAGACTCGTCAGCGATTGCAACTAAACAAGGCCAGCTAATTAACTAGAACTCAATTATCGGATGAAAACAACGGTAAACCGGATTGGGGAGCAATTGCTTAACTCCCCATCCCCTGGGATAAAAGTAAATGTTGCCTCAGTACCAGAGTTAACTAACATCTATCTAAGAGTAAGGTGAGAGGGGTAAATTTGTGCAAGTAGTTAAAGAGTATGTTCAAAGCTGGTACGAAAGTGGGCTAGATCCCGATGAATACATATGTCATCAGAAACGGGGCAATTTAGCCGAGATTGAATCAACTGCTACAGGTAAGCGTCAAAATGTTCTGAACTTCTGTAGTAATGATGTCTTAGGCTTAGTCCAGGAAGAAGCGATTAAGCAAGCAGCGATTGATGCCATTCTTCAGTATGGTACCTCCAACAGTTCCTGTTCTGTCTTGAGCGGTCGCATTGAGCTGCACCGCCAGCTGGAAGATGAGATTTCTGAGTTTAAGCATTTGCCTCATACCCAGTTGTTCATTAATGCCTGGATGGCAATGCAGGGCTTAATGGATGCTTTCTGTCATTTGGCAATTCCTGTACCCGGTTTTCAGCATACCAGAGAGACATTGATTCTTACGGATGTCCTCAACCACGGTTGTATTGTCTCCGCCGTTGTTAATGCTGGCACCCGTTCTGGTAAAGTTTTTGGTCATAGTCCCCGCGTTTGCGTCAAAGCCTACCGCCACTGTGATGTGGAAGATTTGTCCCGCAAGCTCCAGCGGTATGCTCGTTCAGATGAGCGAATTATGGTGGTCTCAGATGCTGTATTCTCTATGGACGGTGACATTGCTCCCCTGCCAGACATGCTGGAAGTACTACAAAATTACCCAGGCAGTGTTCTACTGATGGATGAGGCTCATGCCAGCGGTGCGATTGGTGCCACCGGTAGAGGTATCTACGAACATTTTGGCATCCTGCCTCAGCAAGCAATTGAGCGGGGTATTGTCCCCCTGATTATGACTACCTTTTCCAAGTTTGCTGCTTCCGCTGGTGCGGCAATTAGCTCTCATGTAGCCGAACTCATTCCCTTGTTAAATGTTTCTCCTACATCCATAGGAACAATTTCCTTATCACCACCCCTTACTGCTGCGGCATTGGAGAGCATTCGTCAAGTTCGCCATCGTCCAGAACTAGTTACAAAACTTCAAGAAAACACTCGCTACTTGCGATCGCGCTTAACAGAACAAGGTTTTGCTGCCATTGGTGAAACCAATGTAGTACCAGTTATTTTACCCCCAGAAATTAATCCTAAGGTCTTTGGCAGACATCTGCTAGAAAAACACGGGATTTGGGTATCTCCCATCTGGTTTATCGCCAAACCACGCCTGAGAATTACTGTGAACGCTCTGCATACTCAAGAAGAAATGGAGCAGTTGGTAGCAGCAATGGTGGCAACACGAGACTTGTTGTATAAACCGATGATTAGTGCTTAGTTAGTTATTGGTTGTTTGTTGTTTGTTATTTGTTATTAGTTGTTTGGATAACAAACCAATGACCAATGACCAATGACCAATGACTAATAACCAATGACCAATGACCAATATTTTAATTAAGGCTGTAACTACCTCACAAGACAGGGAAATGTTTCTGGATGTACCAAAACTGGTATATGCAGATGATCCTAACTGGGTATCTCCTCTACGTAGCGATGTTGCAAAAAATTTTGCTCCTAGTAATCCCTTCTTTGATTATGGGAAAATGCAGCAGTTTATTGCTGTTAGTCAAGAGGGGAAAAAACCGCAAGCAGTGGGGCGGATTGTTGCTGCAGTGAATCAAAGGTTGATTGAACGGGAAGGCACCAATATTGGTCTATTTGGTTTTTTTGAATGTGTTCCAGATTTTACTATTGCCCAATCTCTGTTCAATGCTGCCTGCCAATGGTTGCAAGAACAAGGAATGATTAGAGTTCGTGGACCAATTGACTTCTCAACCCACAACAATTGTTTCTTCTTAGTTGATGGCTTTGACTCCCCACCTATGGTGATGATGCCTTACAATCCTCCTTACTATCCAGAATTTATGGAGCAGGATGGTTGGCAAAAAGCGAAGGATGCCTATGCTTATGATTTCCCTGTGAATCAATCTTTAGCTGCGAAATTTGAGAAGGCTTACCGGATTGCTTGTAAATCTGGTATCACTTTTCGTCCTTTGAGGACTAAAGGGGAAGAATTTGAGCAAGATGTTAACAGTCTCCATGACTTGTTTAATCGTGCCTTTGCTGGTAACTGGAGTTCTACCCCACGCACTCAGAAGGAATTTCTAGAAGAAGCTAAATCTTTACAAAGATTAGTTGATCCAGATGTTTTTCCTGTTGCCGAAGACAACGGGGAAATGGTAGGTTTTTGGATGGGTTTACCAGACTACAACATCCCCCTGAAGCACGTTGGTGGTAAACTCAACTGGTTGGGAATTCTCAAGTTTCTCTGGTATCGTCGTCAGATTAATCAAGCACGGATAATTGCCATGTGCTCTCTCCCAGAGTATCGCAAAAAAATGGTTCCTCTAGGTTTAATTTATTTGGGAATGCAAGGAGGAATAAAAAAGGGTAAACCTTATCAAAGAGCAGAACTATCTTGGGTTTTTGAAGATAACTTACCTTCCTGTAAGCTAATTGAAGCTGCAGGAGGCAAGATTTATAAAACTTACCGAATTTATGAGAAATCTCTAATTAGGGTTTGCTGAAAAAGTAGGGAACAGCAACTCAAAGGATTTTGAGCTAAAGCAGAAGCAGAAAGGGAAGAAGTTCATCCGCGTTAAACTAATACCTCATACCTAATACCTAATTTTGAAGCAGGATAGAGGGTACTTCAACATGAAAAAACTGAGTCTATCGATATTAGGGTGGACAATGGGAAGCAATTGCCTACGGCACCAGCTTGTGCTGATCGCACTTGTGCATAACTTTTAGCAGTTCAATCGATTCAATAATAGTTAAGCAAAGGATATATTCTGGGCAATACTAGAAACATCTCCTTTGCAGCGTGGGGTTTCCTGTGAACCAAGAGGATCGACTACTGCAACAACTGCTAACAGAAGTACTTCAGTACGATAGGGGAACCCAAGAGCAAAATCTCCAGGGCAATTTACCCGATTGGCTACCCAATTATCGGGTCAAAATTTTAGATGGAAACGCCTTGGCATCAGGCCGATGAGTTTCGCTACGTTGGTTCCATAGAAGGGGGAATGGTACTTCAGCATTTAGCGAGTTTGGTCAATTTGAGTACCTTTGCGTGTCACCCACGCGCCGAAAAGAAGACTAGGTTTCGCCTCAAACGCCAGCGCCCTGCCAAGCGACCTCATGTTTCTACTGCTAAGATTCTCTGGCAAACTCAAGCCAAAAAACTGACACCTTGAAAGGGCTGGTCCTATACCCATAATTAGGACTGACGCTCCAGACGCGGAGAAGTTTTTGTTTTTATTATGGGTGTTGCGATCGCTTAACAATGAACCATTTTAGAGGAAGAGATAGTAGAAGAAATAGAGATATCGGATTATTAATTCTTCGCTGCTATTGCACCATGCTCCCTACTCCCTATTGCAAGAGTTCCTATTGCCTTGTTTCTCGAGAAGTTTAATATTCAACAATCAACTCTAAACCCTGAGCTCCCCGTAAGCGATAATGATCTAAAACCTGAGGGTCTTTAATTCCCAGAGCCGTAGAAATATTGGCTCCCTCAAAATAAGCAGCAGCAGGAGCATCCCCATCCAAAAACTGAATAACAGCATTGGAACCATACTTCTGTTTAGCTACATCTAAACAGTCCCGCATCAAGAGAGAGGGGGTAATCATAGAACCTAAATAGCGTCTAGTTTGATCATCAAAGATGCGGAGACCTCGCGCAACAGATTGGGTTTCATGGAATAAAAATGGACCTCCCCGTTTGCCTCCTCCCCGAACAACAACTGCGGCAATATCTTCTGGCTTACGCATAACACCGTGAGTGTCAATAGTTAGCGAAACAACATCTTGCCGTTGTTCCAGTTGTTCGAGTTCTTTGCGGATTTTCTGTTTAATACTTTCCAATTTCTCATCAGAATTGTTACCAATTCCTTGGAGATGACTAAAGTCCAAATACTCCATTCGACCATCTTGATAGGTGATAATTCCCGATAATAAAATATTAGGAGCAGATTGACCGGAAATTGGGGAGGAGCGATAAACAGGTAGTTTTTTCCCACGATTTTGAGGCAGATTATTGGGATTGAAATAGAGATAACTCAGAGGAGTTGCCTCTTTAGTTTTGGGGTGAAATCCTTTGAAGGTTGTACCAAAAATTCCCAAAACCCGTCCACCAGTTTTTTCGATTTCCGCTTGCACTGTACTATAGCGATGTCCCGGCAATAAAGGCACAATCAGAGTATTGTTGCGGGGTTCTAGGGTAATGGTTGGTCCTTGGGCATACCAATTGAGAGGGGTATCAGCCATCACCGGACGACCATCAATTTTAACAAAATCTGGTCCAGGCTCAATTTGGTAAGCATGACCTTGTTCATCCATGACAATACGTGGGCGATCACTTCCTTGAACGGGACGAACATTGACGGTTCGGACATATTTGTCCCAACTGCGGTCAAAATCAAAAAAGGAGAGGGAAAAGGCTTCTCCTTCAGGGGTGACAGGTAAGGAGTTGAGGTTTTGGTAATCAACCGGAGTTGCTATCAAATTAAAGTATCGGGTTTTGACTACTTCTACTTCTGCCGAGGTTGCCCCACAAGCAGACAATATTACTGGTAGTATCAACGGTAGAAGCGATCGCACTCGAGTAAGGGACATAATGCAATCTAAATAGGGTTTGTTGAATAAGTATTTGGGGGGAGTAGGAGCCAGGAGTCAGGAGTCAGGAGAATAGGAGTTTGGAATAGTCTACAGAAGGGATAATTACTCATTACTTGTTACTCATTCACGCCAGTCTGATCGCTAAATCATAGGTCAATAAGTTACTATCAGAGCAAGACTTAGCAAATATACCATGCAAACCCTCACTGACATTGGTACTTTGATTGTACATACACCAGGAACCTGTGGTGGTCGTCCGCGAATTGCTGGACACCGCATTACGGTTCACAATATTGCGATCGATTTTAATGCAGGCAGGAAGCCAGAAGAAATTGTTGATGAAAGACCACAGCTCACCTTAGCACAGGTCTATTCGGCGCTAGCTTATTACTATGCTAACAAGGAAGCGATCGATGCAGAGATTAGGTCGGATATTGAGGAGTATGATCGTTTGGAAGCTGAATATGGGGCGAGGCTATAGTGAGCCAAATTCGTTTTTATTTGGATGAGGATAGTGTTGAAAAATCCCTGATAACAGCGTTCCGCAATGCAGGTTTAGATTTAGTTACCGTCACTGAGGTTGATAGACACAGCTATTCTGATGAAGAGCAACTAATTTGGGCAACAGAGCAAGGGCGTGTTATTTACAGCTACAACAGACGCGATTTCTGCCACTTGCATAGTGAATTTTGAGCGGCAGAAAAAAATCATGCAGGCATAGTCCTACTCCAGCAACAACGCTATTCAATTGGGCAATAATTAAGGGGAGTGCTCAAGTTGGTTGCTATGATACCAGCGGAGGAGATGGTTAATCAACTGGTGTTTTTGAGTGCTTATATCGAGAGAGTTTGAATTGGAAATAGACTTTTCAAAACTATAGCTAATAGTGCGATTGCCTACGGCACCAGTAGAGCTGATCGCTTATCAATCATAGGTAATAGTGAAGCAATTGCCTACAGCACCAGCGAAGCTGATCGCACCTATTTTTAATACCAATTAAGCAATGGGATTAATAAAGTCCTCTGGATCTAGTGGCATATTATCCCGTCGAACTTCCAAATGTAGGTGTGGTCCCGTGGAGCGACCCGTACTACCCATCGTACCAATGCGTTGTCCCCTAGTAACCTGAGCGCCGCGACTAACTTCTACAGATTGTAAGTGAGCATAAATAGTTAATAGACCTAGAGCAGGATGATCGATGTAGATGACATTACCAAAACCACCTCCACAACTAGGAAAACCTTCCTGGCAATTGCTGACGACAAAAGTAACTGTGCCAGCAGCAACAGCATAAATCGGTGTACCCCTGTCTGCACCAATGTCAACTCCATTGTGAGTGGGACGATTCGGGGGTCTGAAGCGACTGGTTATGAAACCTCCACGCACCGGCTTAACAAATTTAGTACCAATTAGAAGACTAATCATATCCGGTTCAAAATCTAGGGAATTTCCCTGAGCACCCATACCTTCGGCAACAATCTCACGCTCTCCCCCTGTATTAAACACTACCGGAGCTGACCACTGACCATCAATCACCTTAACTGCACCGAGAGGAAAACTTATGCTACTAAAAGGACTATACAAACTGACATTAACAACCTCATCTTTAGCAGTTCCTGCTACGGTAAATGGTTGGTCTACTTCAAATTCATCACCATCTTGTGGTTGAGTAATTTTGACTGATGTTTCGTGAGGTGGCTCATCAGGAGCATCAGGTTCATCCATACTAGACATTTCATAGAGCCGCTTAAGAATGGATAAAATCTTACTGCCATAATCTGGATCTACAGCCCAACGTCCGCTTAAGTCATTAACAGTGGGAGCAATTCCTCGGGTAACTAAATCAAAGCGGGGATCAACAATGGGCGGCTTGGCAATTGGGTCAGTACTGGCGTAGGCTTTGAGGTGTTGAATCTGAGCTTTAACTCCTGTTCGAGGATTGGGGAAAAAAGCTCCTTGGGCACCACCACCAACAGCTCCGATGCCAGCAAAATTATTTTGGGTGGGGTCTACATCACCACCAAACCGAAGAAAAGCAGTTTCGAGGCACATTTGGCAAAATGCAATGTCATGATTGACTCCCTCATCAGCAGCTTCTTCGATATAAAGCCTGGGCAGATCAGGAAATTTACTGACAAAGTTTCCCTGATTATTAGCTCGCAAAAAGCGGTTTAGTTCAGCTTCTGACGCTTTCCCACTGCTCATAATTTGATCAATTGGCTCATCATCAGGAAAGGTGTTGAGTACTACTGTCCTAGTAGCGGTATACCAACCAACAGCGACATTAAATTGCTGTAGATCAACAGCTTTAACGTAGACAACACCACCTTGGCTAACTCGCCGAATCTCAGTTCCTGGAGGTAATTCAATTCCTAAACTATCTACTAGGTCAACAGGAACATAGGAGTTATTATTCACCAAAATTCCCTTGTCTTGGTAAGGTTCTCCATTGACTTCAATACCAATATTGGGGAAGACAGCTCCCTTACTCCTGAGAGTTTCTATATCCCTGTAAGCAATTAAACCTTCAGCAATGCCTCGAGCAAACTGGCGGCGTTTATTTTGCAGTAGGAGCAAGTCTGGAAGATTATCGAGGAAACACAACTCTAACAGTAGAGAAGGTATTCTTATCTGTCGAATAAAACCCAAACTACCAACAAAGGTGGCTGTATCTGGCTTAGCTCCTCGATTACTCAGTTCAGGTACTTCTTGCAGCAGACTATCTAAGATCAGCTTGGCATCCCCACGGCGCTCATTATTACCATCAATATAAAAACACTCTGTTCCTCTTACTTGGCGATTAGCCGCATTTCCGTGGATTTCTAGTGCTACATCACCAGACACAGCACGGGCATTAATCCAGCTAATGGTTGGTCTAAGGTCAATCGTATCAGGCACTGAGAGAAAATCTTGGCCTGCCTGCAAACCTTGTAATTCGAGTTCCTCCAAGATCAAGTCACGGGTTTGGATCATTTCTTGTGCTTCTGTTGTCCCCAGAGCAGAGGAGGCTCCGGGGTCCTGAAAATAGTGACCTGCTGAAATAAAGATTTTTCCCATTGGATTGACCGATAAAACTGCTACAGATCATAGCGGTGTTGTGATACCGCTAGCTACGGGTTAAGACCCTTCACTTCAAAATGGCAGGGGGAAATGAGGGAGAGCTTAGGGAACTCTAAAAAATCAATTATTTCACTTTTGGACTCAAGATGCTTGTTGTTTGGGAATTGGGAATATCTTCTTTATCTTCTTATCCCCCCCATCCCCCCTGTCAAATGAGAGCGATTGAATATTTTTTTATTTAGGAGTCCATTGTCTTTGGGGAACTTTGAGCACCATTGTTCGTTCCGTTTATATGATGGTCACTCGTCATTGCTCAATTATTTCTATCTTAATACACTAGACAAAGAGACGCTAATAAGTATTTTTTTAAACAATCAGCACTAACGTTTATCGGCTATCAACTCTCAGGCAGGACATGCTAGTTAAGATGAGGTTATAGATTTTAGGTTTCCGAGGCTATGTTTTAGCCACTCTAAGTCTCAATACTACTCGGGTGCAAGCATTTTTCACTAGAAATTGGCTAAGACAAGATGCTTACTTATTCTTGATGGTGGAACCTAACCCCTAATACCAAATCCGGGTCAATTACCCCCGTTATCCCAAAAAAGCAAGGGAGCAAGGAGCAGGCTGCAGAGGAGAAAGATCCTGGGGGCTCATAAAGGGGTTTAGAAAGGCCTAAATGTCCTGGATTAAGCTTTTAGCCGGTAATCTAAGTAAAATTACTAATTGCTCATAGAAAAATAATGACTGAAGCAACAACAGTTCTTCCCAGTAGCACTACTAGCACCACACCGGCAATTGACTATCAAGTAGCAATGCCTCAACCGGAATCTCACCTGTTTGAAGTAACCTTGCAACTACAAGACTGGCAACAACCAGTGCTAGATCTGAAAATGCCAGTTTGGACTCCCGGTTCTTACTTAGTTAGGGAGTACGCCAGGCATCTGCAAGATTTTTCCGCTTATGCTGATGAGGAAAAACAGTCTTTGCCTTGGCGCAAAGTTAGTAAAAATCACTGGCAAGTTGAGACTGGGAAAGCTTCAGTTATCACGGTTCGCTACCGAATCTTTGCTAATGAATTAACTGTGCGGACGAATCATTTAGATACTACCCATGGTTATTTCAACGGTGCTGCTTTGTTCTTCTTCATACCTGGATTGGAGCAACAGCGGATTTGGGTGACTATTGTACCAGCGCAACCAGACTGGCTTATCACAACTTCTTTGCCACCAGTTACAGGAAAAAGCAATACATTTGAAGCGATCGACTTTGATACCCTGGTCGATAGTCCCTTTGAGATTGGTCGGCAGCAGCTATATGACTTTGAAGTGCTAGGAAAAGCTCATCAATTGGCAATTTGGGGACGGGGTAATGCTAATCCAGAGCGGATCATTGCTGATACGAAGAAAATTGTTGAAGTAGAAGCACAGTTATATGGAGATTTACCCTATGACCACTATCTGTTTTTGCTACATCTAACGGCTAGCGGCTTTGGGGGTCTCGAACATAAGTATGGCTGTTCATTAATTTTTCCTCGCTTCGGTTTTCGGGCGAAGGAACAGTACCATCGGTTTATGCAGCTGGTGGCTCATGAATTTTTTCACCTGTGGAACGTCAAACGGATTCGACCAAAAGCTTTGGAGGTGTTCGATTATGAGCAGGAAAATTACACAAGTTGTCTGTGGTTTTGTGAAGGGGCAACGAGTTACTATGATTTAGTGATTCCTCAACGAGCTGGTATTTATGACGCTAAGACTTTCTTAGAAAGCTTGGGTAAGGAGATTACCCGATTACAAAGAACCCCTGGTCGTAAGGTACAGCCAGCGAGTGAATCGAGTTTTGATGCCTGGATTAAACTTTATCGTCGGGATGCCAATAGTGACAATTCCCAAATTTCCTACTACTTAAAAGGGGAAATGGTTTGCTTACTGTTGGACTTGCTGATCCGTGCCCGTCATAGAAATCAGCGATCGCTTGATGATGTGATGCGTCAAATGTGGGAGCAGTTTGGCAAGCAAGAAATCGGTTATACTCCCGAACAGCTGCAAAGGGTGATCGAATCAGTAGTTGGTGTGAATTTAAGTAGTTTCTTCGAGCAATACGTCGATGATACTAAGGAACTACCCTTTAATGAATACCTTGAACCCTTTGGTTTAAAGATAGTTGCTGCTCAGGAGGAACCAGTGCCTTTTCTCGGTGTGAAAGTCAAGTTAAAGCAGGGTAAGGAATTAGTTGAGTTTGTTGAAGCCGGATCTCCAGCAGCAGTGGCAGGAGTTAATGCTGGTGATGAGTTACTGGCAATTGACGGATTGCGAGTAACCGCTGAGCAACTTAGCGATCGCCTGAAAGATTACGAAGTTGCTGACACCATTGAGCTAAGTGTGTTTCACCAAGACGAACTCCGCATCTTACCAGTTTCTCTGGGGGCACCACAACCGAATCGCTACCAGATTGTCTCAGTGGAGAATCCAACTGAAGCTCAGAAGCAGAACTTTACTGGATGGCTAGGAACTTCTTTAGGTTGAAGGGTGTGGGGTGTGGGGTGTAGGGTGTGGGGTATGGGGTGTAGGGAACAAGACAGAGCCTACTTTCATCGCCTGGTGGTGAAAAAAATTTTTTATCGGGACTACCTTCTACATTCTGCATTCTCCATTCTGCATTCTCCATTCTGCCTCCTGCCTTCTTTTAACTTTCCAACTCAATATTGGAAAGCTATTATATTAGGGAACTCCAACAAATAAATTATCCAGCTCCTCTAGAGATTGGATATTTTTTTATTTGGAACTCCCTTCTTAGCCTTCAGGGTTTACTTGAAAAATGCATAACTTCTTACCATTTGCTTACTTCCAAAATCAATTTGTTCCTTTTAACGAAGCAAAAATTTCCATTGCTACCCATGCCTTGCATTATGGAACTGGAGCTTTTGGTGGGTTACGAGCTATTCCTGACCCCCAAACTCCTCAGCAAATACTGCTCTTTCGATTAGAGCGTCATTGTCAAAGATTAAGTAACAGTGCTAAACTACTCCAATATGACTTGCCAGCAGATAAAATAGAAAAAGTTATTGTTGAATTTATTCAAAAGAATCAACCAGGTAAGTCTTGCTATATTCGACCTTTTATCTACAATTCTGGGTTAGGAATTTCTCCAAGACTGCATGATATTGAGAAAAGCTTTTTTATCTATGGTTTAGAATTAGGAGATTATCTTTCTCCTGAAGGAGTTAGTTGCCGCATTAGCTCTTGGTATCGACAAGAAGACCGCAGTTTACCTCTCAGGGGCAAAATTGCTGGTGCATATATTACTTCTTCTTTAGCTAAAACTGAGGCTGTAGAATCTGGTTTTGATGAAGCTATCTTCTTGAACTCCCAGGGTAAAATTAGTGAAGCTTCGGGAATGAATGTGTTTCTAGTCAGAGAAGGTAAACTGATTACTCCTGGATTCAACCAGGATATCCTCGAAGGAATTACGAGGGATAGTATTATAACTATTGCTAAGGACTTGGGCATTGAGACTATCGAAAGACCAGTTGATCGCTCTGAACTTTTAATTGCTGATGAAGTTTTTCTCAGCGGAACAGCAGCAAAAATTACCCCAGTTAAGAGAATTGAAAACTATGAATTACCCAAAACTCGAACCCTAACTAATCAACTTCAAGAAAAACTAGCGGCAATTACCGAAAATCGAGAACCTAATTACAAAGATTGGATATATACAATCCCTTTAGGATAAATAGCTGAGCGATAGCGTTAGCGTAGCTTCTCGAAGAGTAGGATCTCCGAGGGGGCTGAGATTATGCTGCTAACGCACCTGAGCGTTTGCGGAGCATAGTGCGATAGCAGCACAGCATCCCGAACGGTATTGCTACGCAAACACTAGCACCTCAGCATGACAGTTGAGTGCGTAAGTCTTAAATACAATTAATACAGCCAATTTTGGTACTCGGGATAGCGATCGCTCATTTCGTCGCATAGCCACACCATGCGATCAAGGAACCAGGTTTTGCCCAAAATCACCCAGGATAAGCCCAGTAAGGTTGGCCAAGGGTTGAGGCTCCACAGTCCCCAGACACAAATCCCAAAACCGATCGCGTTCACTGTATTGCTTAAGGCAATGACAGGATGGTGATGTGGTGGGATCGGCACCTGCTTTTGGTTCATCCAAATCCGTTCGCCTAACACTGCTTTAGATGCCCACTGACGAGTAGTTTTGGGTTTGGGAAAGATGCGGGGATTCAGCCAAATCCACAAGATAACGACAAGCGTAGGGGCGATCGCTCCCCAGCCCAACCAAACCCGACTCCAAATTGCAGCAATCAGCAGAGGCAGCGCTCCATAGCGTGTCCACACACTCCAAGGGTTAGTGTGGCGTTCCCATACTGCATCGGTCATGTGAAACGCATCAGCTAGTTTTTGAACATTCATGATCAAAACTTGTTATACTAAATCCGGTTATGAAAACCCACTTATACTAAATCCAGCTATGAAAACCCACGCTTAAATTCTGCATAGAGTGTTAGGGGGGTATGGAAACCGGATTTAGTATTACTTGTTACTTCAAAACCCTTTCTCAATGGACTTATTCAGCAAACCCTGGTTAGATGCGATCGCCATAATGTCGTCCCAGTGAGACCAAAGAAAGAAGTGACCTTCTTGGGGATAGGCATGGAGCTTACTGTTAGGCAGATAGCGATGCTTGTATGTTGCAAAGGAGTAAGGGGCAGAAATATCATCAGTGCCGTGAAAAATTTGAATCGGAAACTCAATCTCTCCCAAGTCAAAGCCCCAATCTTGATAACGCAGTAGGGCGTCATAGGCGGGACCTTCACTACCCTGGTGAAATGATTCGCGGATGGATTGCAGCAGGGCATTTGCTGACTCTGGAGCCGACAAAATTCCATAATCCGTATCACAGAAGTACTGGGACTGATGCAACAAATAGATAAAGGTGACTGGAGGCAGAACTTTCGCTGCTAGCCCCAATAGGGTGAAGGGAAGCTGAAAGAGGAACGGTGTGGTGTTTGGGTGATTGGGCGATTGTTGGGGCACACACCGTTCCGCAAAAAAGCGGTCTAGGGCGGTCATTTGAGTCTTGAGTTCGGGTATCGTTACCGGAGCCTCCCAAATCCAAAGCAAAGTTCAGCCGCTCTGGCAGAGTGTAGGCACAACTGAGCACCGTCACTCCCCCACCGGAATGACCCATGATCCCAAAAGTATCCAACCCCAAGCCATCAGCTAATTCCTGAATGTCATTGGTGTAATCCAACAGGGTATATCCAGGTTTGAAGTCAGACTGCCCCATGCCAGGGCGATCGGGAGCAATGATGTGCCAGTGGTGTTGTATTGCCGCTGCCTGAGCCGATAGGCTCTCTAACCGAGAACCGGGAGAGCCGTGGAAAAAGAATACAGGTTGCCCTTGGAGATCACCGATATGCTGATAGGTTAGCCGACGACCATCTCCCAAGGTGAAAACCTCAGGAGCCGAGATTTGGGTTGGTGCTAATGGATTGCTGGAGCTAGTCATAATCAAATTCCCTACTCCCTTATTTCTTGAAATTACCCAAAATTGTAGAGCTTCGGGACAAGTGGGTATTTCACGAAGCACTAACCAATCCATTATGTCTCAGTAAAGGCTCAGTACTTGGCTCACGCCCCCGGAAAGCCTTAAACACTTCCATCGGCGGCAAACTACCCCCTAAAGACAACACCGTATCCTGGTAACGTTTACCTGTAGCAGCAACTGCTTTCTCGTTATCTAAACCTGCCTCTTCAAAAGCGGCAAAGGCATCGGCACTGAGCACCTCTGCCCATTTGTAACTGTAATAACCTGCTGCGTAGCCTCCAGCAAAGATATGTCCAAAAGCACACAAGAAGTTGTCTTCTGGCAAAGGGGGCAAAATTGTGGTGGTTTTGGCAATACGGTTACGCACATCTGCTGGAGTTTCCCCACCACGAGACTGATAGCGATGGTGCAATTCCATATCTGTAAAGCTAAAGTGCAGTTGGCGCAACATAGCAGAGCCACTCATATAGTTGCGTGCTGCTAGTAGCTTCTGATAATAATGCTCCGGCAGCGACTCACCTGTTTCGTAATGTTTCGCCATCCCCATCAACGTGGTTCGTTCGTAGCACCAGTTTTCCATAAACTGGCTGGGTAGTTCTACTGCATCCCACTCCACATTATTAATGCCTGCTGCTCCTGGATAATCTACTTTAGTCAGCATATGTTGCAAACCGTGACCAAACTCATGGAAGAGGGTTTCCACTTCCCCAAAGGTCATCAAACTAGGCTTTCCATCTATTGGAGGAGTTTGGTTACAGTTCAAATATGCCACAGGCAAGCGGATCTTTGTCTTACCAGCTTCTGTAACCTTAGCACGACCAATACAATCAGCCATCCAAGCACCGCCACGCTTCTCTGCAGGACGACTGTAAGGGTCTAAATAAAAATAGGCAATGGGTTTACCTGTCTCATCGGCAATCTGAAAATAGCGCACGTCCTCATGCCATACTGGAGCTGTACCAGAGGCAGCGGTAACAGTGACACCAAACAACCGCTTCACTAGAGCAAATAATCCTTCTAAGACCTGCGGTAGGGGAAAATAAGGTCGTAATTTTTCTGCACTAAAAGCAAACTTTTCTTCCCGCTGGCGCTCTGACCAAAAACTGATATCCCAATGCTTCAAATCATCAGTTTTTTGAGCTCCCTTACTAAGAGCAAAAGTTTTTAGTTCTTCCAATTCCTCAGCAGCAGCTTCGTAACTGGCTCTGCGCAGTTCTTCGAGGAGTAACTCCACTGCTTCCACATCAGGAGCCATCTTACTAGCAAGGCTCAATTGGGCGTAACTCTCAAAATCTAACAACTGGGCTTTTTCTTGACGTAGCTCTAAAATACGCTCAATCAATGGTGCGTTATCTAACTCCCCTGATGAAGCACGGTTGACAAACGCTTTATATAGTTTCTCCCGCAAATCCCGACGGGTGCTGTGTTGCATAAAGGGGATATAGCTAGGGTAGTCTAACGTAATCTGCCAAGGACCATTCTCTGCTGTTGCTCCTTCCTCACCTGCTGCACTAGCTGCCTGGGCTGCTAAACTGATTAAGCTGGGGGGTAGTCCATCTATTTCCTGTTGACTCGTCAGGGTTAGGCTAAATGCCTTAGTTGCGTCTAGCACCTGATTAGAAAACTTAGTAGCCAGTTCTGCCAATTCTAATTGAATACTATTGAAGCGTTCTCGCTCCTCACCTACTAAACCTACACCAGAGAGTTCCGCATCCCGGATGGCAGCTTCCACAATCCTTTGCTGTGCTGGCTCTAAACTTTCCCAAACTTCCCCTTGTCGTAATGCTTTGAAAGCCTGGTAGAGAGATTGGCTTTGATTGAGCCGATTAGAAAATTGCACAAGTTCCGGCTGTACAGTCTCATAAGCTTGCCGCAATTCTGGGCTATTTTTGACGCCCATCAAATGAGCCACTATTCCCCAACTCCACTCTAGCCGCTCTCCTAAAGAGTCTAGTGGTTCTACCAAGCCACTCCAAGTAGGTGTTACTCGCCCTTCCAAACCAGTAAGCTCTTCTTCTAGTTCAGCCAATAACTGCCTGAGCCCAGGTACCACATGCTCCGGCTTGATGGCTTCAAAGGGTGGTAGACCCTTACCAACTAATAAGGGATTCTCTGTAACAATAGTCATTGAAAGTGTTTGCTTTGTTGATGCTGAGGTCAAATAGCTGGCAGTCTGGGAAAAAAATCAAATCTTCCCACAAAATTGCCTATTTTCTCCCCTAAAAATTATTCTCAGCTATCAATTGTAGCTTTGGCGGCTAGGGATCACTCTAGTAATAGAGTTTATTCATTGACAAAAAAACAACTATGTGCATATAAATTAACAAAGAAGAGAGTTTATCCAAAATCTCAACAAATCGGGCGCTTACCTGGATTTACCGCATGGACATACTCACTACCAGATTCTGGCCATCCTCGTTTGTAAGCAGCTTCTTCTGGTTTTCCCCAACCTAACTGTAAGATAATTTCCAAAAAGGTTGAGTTCCCATGTCCAGAGATACTTGTCCATTCAGTTCTAGATGCGATCGCACCAACTTCATCGGGCATAATCTGTTGATAGTCTCTGCCGTTGCAAATACTTAAATACAAGTCCATATCAACTGTCACTCTACGCCAAAAAGCCAGAATCGAAGCTTTCGCAGCAATGAGAATTGCCAAATCACTAGGGAGTGCCACAAGGTGTTCATCGACGTTAGGGTAGTCCAACCTCTGATTATTCACACTCATTTGCCGCCAAACAATCCCCGAAATTTGGTTTTGCCGCTGGTAGTGGTGAACAGCAGCTTGGAAGTTTTGATAAGCACTGAACTTTTGAATACCATCTGGCTTCATAAATTGATCCAGCACAGGATTGCCAGATACGGAAGCTGCTAGATTGAGTCGCTCTCCATTCATGCAAGCACGACGCTCATCTGCTAAGATTTCGATTAGCTCTTTTGTGCTGTAGATTTTGGACATCAGCACGCCCATTGAATTGCTCTTCCAGCAATTTAGCAGGAAAATCCTCAGAATTCTAAGCTTTTGTCAAAAATACTCCTGTTACTGATTCATACCAAATCCGGTGAGACTTATATAGGTTATTAGTGAGGGTAGGCAACGACAAAAGTAGGGGCGAATGGCCATTCGCCCCTACAACCTTTATATCCTGTTTTATAGTTGATAGCCCTAATTTTCACTTAGCTGAGTATTGATCTGATTGATTACCCGCCGCTTCAGCTCGACTGATTCTGTACGAGGCAATAAATCAAATACTTCCCGAAAAACATCATCTACCTGTTCATAAGCTAACTCTCCTGTCTCATTGAGAACTACTTTACCCTGTTGATCAATCAGGACTGTCTGAGGCACTAATCCTTCGTAATAGTAACCTGGTTCTTTTGATGTGTAGCTAGTTCTGGGAGAGAGGGTATCAATATCAACAGGAATAAAAGCTGCAACCCGTCCATAAGGACGTTGTAGTTGAGAAACAACGATGGAATAGCTCTTGCAATTACTACTGTCATCTAAATAGAATACCAAAAGTACTGGTCTTTGGCGTTTTAATGCTTCTTTCAAGGAGACTCGCGGCGGCACTAGAGAACCATTACCAGCATAAATAGCAAAGATATTGCCATCATACTTATCATCATTGAGTCCTGCTAGAGCTGGTGCTGTACCCAAGAGCAACAGACAGCTAACAATAGCAACTAAGCTCAAACAGCAACGGGAAACTAAATGCCTCCTGGTGAGACGATTTGTCCTAATTGAGAAGGGGAACCGTAACGATCGCAAGACCATACCCAAATAACTGCTAAACTTCTATTTTCTACCACGGATCTACCTGTTTAGTTAGCGATCGCAAAAATTCTCTGTTAGCTCTGAACTCAGATCTGATCTGGATCAATTTCCATAGCATCAATCCAATGCCTACTCCCTCTAGAAAACAGCACAAGGAGTTCTGCGGCAAGTTGGTTGCAATGGCGATTATTTTTTGCTATTATTTTTACAATCGGGAAAGTGTGCGCCTATATATAAAATACTTCTAGCGATCGCGATTGCCCTTAGCTAATTGGATTGGCACAAAGCCAGTAGGGTGCGTTAGTGTAACAAAATGGAGCGTAACGCACCAAGTCAATGCTTCACCCTTGATAGCACTTACCCCATAAACCCAGAATTATCGACAATCGGCACAGGTGTACAAAAACCAGTTAGATCGCTATCTTTGTTCAATTTGCCAGAATTACGCCCAATGGTGGAAAATTTACACCCTCACGGATGTGGTGGGGAAACAACGGGATGAGCAAAAGCAATTTTCCCCACTGCTAGATTTGATGGTGCAGACAGTTGAGCAGCAACAGGAAGAGAGGGAGGAAGGAAAGGAGAAAATCGAGCGGCTGGCTGTTGTTGAAGGATTACGCAAATATGCCCCCAATCATGTATTGTTAGTAGGTCGTCCAGGTTCTGGGAAATCGACGGCATTGGTACGGTTGTTATTGGAAGAAGCGGAGAGAGGAAGAGACGCGGGGACGCGGGGACGCGGGGACACGGAGATGGGGAGAGAGGGAGAGAGGGATTTTCCGAGAATTCCTGTTTTGGTGGAGTTGCGGTTTTATCAGCATTCGGTGTTGGAGAGGGTGCAGGCATTTCTGCTCAAACATCAGCCAAACTTGGATGTGGATAAGGAGATATTGAAAAAGTGGCTGCGTCAGGGACAATTGTTACTGCTGTTGGATGGATTTAATGAATTACCATCTCAAGAGGCTCGACAGCAAGTAAGGGTGTTTCGTCAAGACTACCCCAATACACCAATGGTATTCACTACGCGGGATTTGGGGGTAGGAGGGGATCTCAATATTACCAAGAAGCTGGAGATGCAACCCCTGACAGAAGCTCAGATGCGGCAGTTTGTCTGTGCCTATTTGCCGCAACAGGGGGAGCAGATGCTCAAGCAGTTGGGTAGTCGCTTGCGAGAGTTTGGGGAAACACCCCTGTTGTTGTGGATGCTCTGCTCTGTATTTGCTAACAACTCTAACCAAATACCTTCTAATTTGGGTTCAGTATTTCGCCGCTTTACCGAGATTTATGACAACAAGCTCAAACAGGATATTCTCATTGATGAAGAATTTCGGCTTTGGCAGCGGCAGTTGTTACAACAATTAGCTTGGGTAATGACGCAAGGGGAAGGGAAGACACAATTGTATGTGGCTCTTCCTAAGCAAAAAGCAGAAGCAGCGCTAACAGAGTTTTTGCTTAGGGAGGCGGCTCTTTCAAAGAATGAAGCTCTCCTTTGGCTCAAGAAATTACTCGACTATCACTTGATTCAATTGGGTACAGGTAATCAGATTGGGTTTTGCCATCAGTTCCTTCAGGAGTATTATACGGCAGAGCAATTGTTAGAGCGATTGCCAAGTCTGAGTGATCAACAGTTGAAGTGGGACTATTTGAATTATCTCAAATGGACTGAGCCTTTAGCACTAATGTTGGAGTTGCTGGAGGATCAGAAGCAGGCAGTGCGGGTGGTGAAGTTAGCTTTGGAAGTAGATTGGCAGTTAGGAGCGAGGTTAGCAGGAGAGGTTAAAGGTAAATTTCAGGAGGAAACTGTAGGTTTAGTGGTTGGGTTACCACTACCTCGGTTGCTTAAAGTGAAGCTGGCGGAAATAACGAAATCTGATGCTGCGATTCCTGCGCTAATTAAAGCCCTAGAAGACTCCAACTTTGATATCCGTTACAGTGCTGTAATTGTTCTGGAAAAAATTGGCTCGGATGCTGCGATTCCTGCGCTAATTAAAGCCCTAGAAGACTCCAACTTTGATATCCGTTACAGTGTGGCAGGTGCTCTAAGAAGAATTGACTCGGATGTTGCCGTTTCTGTGCTAATTCAAGCCTTAGAAAACTCCTACTCTGATGTGCGTAGGATTGCGGCAAGTGCTCTAGGACAGATTGGCTCGGATGCTGCGATTCCTGCGCTAATTAAAACCCTAGAACAATCCGACTATCGGATGCGTAGGATTGCGGCAAGTGCTCTAGGACAGATTGGCTCGGATGCTGCGATTCCTGCGCTAATTACAGCCCTAGAAAACTCCAACTCTAATATCCGTTGGAGAGCGGCAAGTGCTCTAGGACAGATTGGCTCGGATGCTGCGATTCCTGCGCTAATTAAAGCCCTAGAAGACCCCAACTCTGATATTCGTTGGAGAGCGACAGAAGCTCTAGCTAAAATTGGCTCTGATGCTGCTGTTACTGCCCTAATTAAATCCGACTTTGAGGTGCGTATAAGTGCGGTAAATGCTCTAGCTAAAATTGGCTCGGATGTAGCCATTGCTGCACTAACTAAATTCCTAGAAGACTCCAACTATGAAGTGCGTATAAGTGCGGTAAATGCTCTAGCTAAAATTGGCTCGGATGTGGCCATTGCTGCACTAACTAAATTCCTAGAAGACTCCAACTATGAAGTGCGTATAAGTGCGGTAAATGCTCTAGCTAAAATTGGCTCGGATGCTGCCATTGCTGCACTAACTAAAGTTCTAAAAGACTCCAACTTTTATGTGCGTAAGATTGCAGCAGAGGCTTTAGGAAAAATTGGCTCGGATGTTGCTGTTACTGTTCTCATAAAAACCCTAAAACACTCCGACTCTGATGTGCGCTCGAGAGCGGCAGAGGCTTTAGGAAAAATTGGCTCGGATGCTGTCGTTCCTGCTCTAATTAAAGCTCTAGAACACTCCGACTCTAACGTGCGTGAGATTGCAGCAGAAGCTTTAGGAAAAATTGGCTCAGATGCTGTCGTTCCTGCTCTAATTAAAGCCCTAGAAGACCCCAAATCTCGTGTGTTTAGAATTGCGTTAAATTATCTAGCTAAAATTATTGGCTCGGATGCTGTTGTTCCTGCTCTAATTAAAGCCCTAGAACACTCCGACTCTCGTGTGCTTAGGATAGCGGTAAATGATCTGGGAAAAATTGGCTCGGATGTTGCTGTTACTGTTCTCATAAAAACCCTAAAACACTCCGACTCTGATGTGCGCTCGAGAGCGGCAGAGGCTCTGGGAAAAATAGGCTCAGATGCTGCGATTACTGCCCTCATTAATGCCCTAGAAGACTCGGACTTTTTTGTGCGCCGGAGAGCAGCAGAGGCTCTGGGAAAAATAGGCTCAGATGCTGCGGTTACTGCCCTCATTAATGCCCTAGAAGACTCGGACTTTTTTGTGCGTAGCAGTGTGGCAGGCGCTCTAGGAAAAATAGGCTCGGATGCTGCTGTTCCTGACCTAATTAATGCCTTAGGAGACTATAACTCTGATGTGCATAGGAGTGCAATAGATGCTCTAGGAAAAATTGGCTCTGATACCGCTATTCCTGAACTAATTAAAAAACTGCAAGATCATAACTCTGCTATAGCCAATAGTGAAGCTTCCTTCAATCAAGCCCTGACAGCACTAAAAACTATCCAAGAACGCTGCCAATATTACAAACCACCTCCAAAACTTACCATGCCTAACTCCCTCTCCCACAACTATGCCTTACTTATTGGTGTCGGCGAATCTGCTAATTACCCTCAATGGTCACTTCCTGTTACAGTTAAAGATACTCTAGCCCTCAAATCTCTCCTCACAGACCCCAAATTATGTGGCTACATTGATAACGAACAACATCTACGTCTACTCAACGATGCGATCGCAACAAGTCAATCAATATTATCTAGCTTAGACTGGCTCCAACAACAAGCTGCCGCCGACTCAGAGGCTACCGTTTTAGTTTACTATTCCGGTCATGGTTGGTTAGACGATACTACCGGAAAATACTACCTAATTCCCCACGATGTCGAACCTTTTGATATTCCCAACTCCGCTTTACCTGCCGACACATTTACAGAAGCACTGCGACAAATCCCAGCCCAAAGATTACTAGTAATTATCGATAGTTGTCATGCCGCCGGGATGGCTACGGCTAAAAATGGACTTGTAGAGACGTTGCATGCAACGTCTCTACGATTACCTGGGGGTTTTCTACCAACTGCCTTACCCAAAAATTTAATTGATGAACTAAAACAAGGTACAGGCAGAGCAGTATTTACTTCATCTACAGGCAAACAAGAATCTTGGATTCGCCCTGATGGTAACATGAGCATCTACACCTTCCATTTCCTGGAAGCCTTACAAGGTGCAGGTAATCAACCAGGAGATCAGGTGGTGACGGTTTCTGATGTGATGAAATATGTAGGAAAAACTGTTCCCGATAGCGCCAAGCAACTCTGCCAAGCGGAGCAAACGCCCTTCTTTGATTTTGCCACAGAAGATTTCCCGGTGGCACTACTCCACGGGGGTAAGGGTATGCCTCAACAGGGATGGGATGAGGTTAAAGCAGAAGCACAGGAGAGGATCAATAATATCAGCGTAGAAGCTACTGATAGTTCGCTTGCTTTTGGTGAAGGAAGTACTAACATCAGTATAAATAAGCCAACTGGACCTATTAACATTCGTGATATCTCTTGAGGAACAAGGGAACAGGGAACAGGGAATAGGATTTTATTTGTTTCTTCCATTCAATTGGGGGTGCTAAACCTGCACTGGCAGGATGCCAGTTCCACATATCAGGATGCTAGTTCTAGATATCAAAATTAATACTTTATATATGGGCGCACACTTTTACCATCATGAAATAATAGTAGCATAAAATAATGGCGATTGCCAACAACTAATAACCAACAACAAATGATCGCGATCGCTCTACTCAAAAAGTCCTAATCTTTTCTTACAACACATAGAAACCCTTAATGCTGAAGACTAAACCGAAAGCTAGTTTTTTACATGGTAAATCCCCGACTTCTTCTTCCGGTTTGTCCGGTTAATCACAGGTGCAACTAAGAAGTCGGGGATCTCGGTTGCTGTGCTAGTTTTCTTAATTCGTGGTTTTCCCCATCGAACAATTTCGCCAACAGCATCTGTTCCTTCTACAGAGCAGTAAATACCTGATTAACTGTTAAGTTAAACTCTGGAAAAGCTTCTGAAATAATGCGCTCATCCTCTCTGAACTGACTAATTTGATATTCACCTATAAAAGGGCAAATGCCTCAATGGTGAAGCATTCCCCTATCTATTGCAAATAATGGGGGAGACTCGGAGGGCGGGTTTTGAACTGAGAGGTTATCGTCTATAGGGGGAATCATTTCCCTAAACCCGGCCCCTACAGGGGGATTAATTGAATTTGGGAAAATTGGTGTTGTAGGCGATTATCTACGCTGGTGTCGTAAGTGATCAGCTTTGCTGGTGCTGTAGGCAATCGCTAAAATTATTTATATATACGCGCACACCTTACCTATCATAAAATGACAATACCACACAATAATGGGTATTGTAAACAACAAATGACAAACAACAAGGAGCAAATTAATGAAAGTGGCAGTTTTCAGCACCAAAACCTATGACCGTAGGTTTTTAGAAGCTGCTAATACTGATTACAGACACGAATTAGTATTTTTTGAACCAAGTCTAAATGTTGAGACAATAATCTTAGCCTCATCATTCCCAGCAGTGTGTGTATTTGTCAATGACCAGCTGGATGAGAAAGTATTGAAAGCTCTTCAAGAGCAAGGTACTCGCTTGATTGCCCTACGCTGTGCCGGTTTCAACAATGTGGATTTGACAGCCGCCACTCAATTAGGGATCACAGTTGTCCGAGTTCCTGCTTACTCGCCCTATGCAGTTGCTGAACATACTATCGGACTAATTCTAACCCTTAATCGCCAGATCCATCGCGCCTATAACCGGGTGAGGGAAGGGAATTTTGCCCTTGAGGGACTTTTGGGATTTGATCTGCATGATCGCACCGTTGGCATTATCGGCACTGGTAAAATCGGCATGATCGTAACCCAGATTCTTAAGGGATTTGGATGTCAATTACTTGCCTATGACTTGTATCCTAATCCAGACTTTGAGACCTTAGGGGCCAAATATGTAGAACTTCCTGAACTCTTGGGAACATCCGATATCATTTCTCTCCATTGTCCTATAACCCCCCAAACCTATCACCTGATTGACAGGCAAGCTTTAGAGCAGATGAAGCAAGGCGTAATGTTGATTAACACCAGCCGAGGAGCTTTGATTGATACCAAGGCAGTAATTGATGCTCTCAAATCCAAGAAAATTGGCTACCTTGGTTTAGATGTCTACGAGCAAGAATCTGATTTGTTCTTTGAGGATTTATCCAATGAAGTCATTCAAGATGATCTCTTCGAGCGCCTGCTGACTTTTCCCAACGTGATCATTACTGGTCATCAAGCCTTCTTTACTGAGAATGCCCTTCATAACATTGCCCAGATAACACTCTCCAATATTACAGATTTTGAACAAGGGAATCATTGCCCTAATCAAATTAGTCTAGAACAAATGATTTGAATTAAGGATGCTGTGTGAAAAGCTGATGCCATTGGCAGTAATGTCTGCTAAGATAGCCTACCCAATTATCATAGTTGATTTCCCGAATTACCAATTTGTACCGATACATTTTGTTCTACAAACCCTATAATGTCTTAAGCCAGTTTACTGATAAACAAAGCAGTAAGTTTAATCGCGGCACCCTCAAAGATTATATTCCCGTACCTTCTGTTTACCCAGTCGGACGCCTCGACAGAGACAGTGAAGGACTGCTACTGTTGACAAATAACGGATACTTACAACACCGACTTTCTGACCGGCAATTTCATCATCCTCGCACTTACTGGGTGCAAGTGGAGCGCATCCCCGATGAAGACGCCCTCAACCGGTTGCGCAACGGAGTGATGATTGAAAATTATTGCACGAGACCAGCTTTGGTGCAGCTATTATCAGCACCCCCCCATCTACCACCCCGCCAGCCACCAATACGCTTTCGTAAGACGGTTCCAACCACCTGGCTAGAAATAACTTTGACGGAAGGGCGCAATCGCCAGGTGCGGCGGATGACTGCAGCTGTTGGATTTCCTACCCTGCGGCTCGTGCGCTCAGGAATTGCTCATTTAAGTCTGGAAGGTTTAGAACCTGGTCAATGGCGTGACCTAACCCTAGCAGAACTAAAACCTCTAAAGCAACTATGACTAACTCCAGCCAGACGGAAGAAATAATGTGAAATTCTCTTCCCTCCTGCCTCGGAGCCTTGTTTTTTGAAAGCGCCCGACAGGCGCGGCAGCAACCCCGATGAAAGGAAGAAACAATTTCTTTTCCTCTTCCCTACTCCCTACTCCCTATTGCCTATTGCCTATTACCTATTGCCTATTGCCTATTGAAAGCCCCCTCTAATTTTGACGTGGCAAACTAGATGGCAGTTAGCGAGTATACCTAAATTTAATCATTCTGATAGTAGTTGAGAAAGCTCTATTATGTTAATTTGTCCCAAGTGCCGGTTCAAAAACCAAGATGCCAACAAGTTTTGTCAAAGATGTGGAACTTCCTTGACCCTAAGACCTTGTCATGAATGCGGAATTGAAGTGCCGGTGAATGCCGAAACTTGCCATAATTGTGGCGCTTTAACGGGAAGAATTTTTTGGGGAATTATTTCTAAAGATCTGGATGCTCTGCCACCTCCTGCAGACTCTCAAGAACTTCTTCAGGGTGAATTAGCTACTCTAGAGCCTGAATCAGATACGTCAGAAGAAACATCAGAGTTGTCACCAAGCCAGGTATTTTCCACTCCCGATAATGAAATCCTCCTACCCTTAAGCTCGACCTCCCCAGCAATCGAGCTAGACAATCCTGATGCAGATTATCCCCCAACATTAGCAGCCGAAGCAATTACATCATCGGATGAAGCAGTAACCCAACCATTATCCCCTCTACATCGCTCAAATGTACCTGATGGGTCTAGAGAAGACAACCCTCAATATGAAGTACTTGAGCCAGAACCTGGGACTATCTACCTCGACTCTCAACAACGTTACCAACTCCTAGAACCTGAAAAATGCCAACAGATAACAACTTTAGAGGAAAAGTCTTACATCCTAGTTGGTAGAGTTTTGGACTGCCAGCCTTTCCAAGAGTCACTATTAGATGTACTAGTGCAGGAAGAATCTGAGTTGAGCTGGGAGAAGCTAATCCCAGCACTAGCACAACCCTATTTAATTCTTGTTGAAGAATACTCGCCAATTTTGCCCAAAGTTTATGATACATCTGGGCAAGATGGAGAAGCTTTTGTGCTGCTAGAAGACCGCTCTGAGTGGCAACTGATTCTTGATTTGTGCGCAAATGAAGAAATTGAGATGTTGCAGATTTTGGAATGGCTCGATGGAATGGCACTACTGTGGGAAGTATTAGAGCCTTGGCATTGTCGTCAGAGTTTGTTGGAGATAACCAATCTGCGGGTAGATGAAGATGGGGTACTAGCTCTGCAATCTCTCTATCCAGAAACAAAAGAGCAGCAACTAACCCTAGAGGATTTAGGGCAAATGTGGCGGCAGTTATTTAGCCAATCCCAGCGAACACAATTGACAGCTTTACATGAAGTTTTTCGGCACTTATGTAGCGCTGAAATAAACAGTGTTCAAGAATTGCGATCGCGCTTGCAAGAAATAGCAGAATCTCAACAATCCCCAGACATGATACTTACTCCGAACTATTCCTCAGCAGAAGAAGAACCCATAACTGAACCTATGACCTTTGAATTACCTGAGGAGCCACCAACTGCTATTCCACCCGCATTTCTTATGAATGACGATATTCCTAGCAATGAAGGTGAAAACGACCCAACCATAGTCTTACCAATGGAGTTGTCGAGCTTAACTGATGCTGGTTACACTGATATAGGCCATCAACGGGATCATAATGAAGACTCCTTTGGCATCCAAACTACAGTTAAAAAGCAGGAAAATCGTCTGGGTAGGACAGTAGAGGCTCGTGGCTTATATGTTCTGTGTGATGGCATGGGGGGACATTCAGCAGGAGAAGTTGCCAGTGCCATGGCAGTTGAAAGGCTCAAGCGCTACTTCCAGGACAATTGGCATGACCAGTTTCCCACAGAAGAGACTGTGCGTAAGGCTGTGCTTCAAGCCAATGAAGCAATTTACGATGAAAACCAAAAAAATGCTAGTTCTGGCAGTGGTCGTATGGGCACGACTCTGGTAATGATTTTGGTGGATAATACCAAGGTTATGATCGCTCATGTTGGGGATAGTCGCCTTTATCGGATAACTCGTAAACAGGGCTTAGAACAAATTACTATAGACCACGAAGTAGGACAGCGAGAAATTCAACGGGGGGTTGAACCAGCGATCGCTTACTCTCGTCCTGATGCCTACCAACTAACTCAAGCTTTAGGACCACGCAATGAAGAATTCGTTAATCCTGACGTGCAGTTTTTAGAAATTAATGAAGATACTTTATTTTTGTTGTGTTCTGATGGTTTATCAGATAATGAGCTAGTAGAAAAATATTGGCAAAGTAACCTTGCCCCCTTAATTAGTTCCCGTGCCAACCTAGAGCGGGGTGTTCAAGAGTTAATCGATTTGGCGAATGCTCACAATGGTCACGACAATATCACGGCTGTATTAGTCCGACTGAAGGTACGACCTGATATGAGACATCAGAGGCTGTTTTAGGTTATGAGTTATTGGTCAAGCACGTCATTAGTTATTGGTAAGGGTGGAATCAACAATTGACAGATGAAAAAAGATAATGGTGACATTGACCCTTTTAGATCCTCAAGCCTCAATTCCGTTACAAAAGTGGAATTTTCACCAGCCATCAATCATTCGGATTGGTCGCTCACCTAATAATGATGTCATTATTAACGATTCTTTGGTCTCGCGGTATCACCTGGAGCTGAGGGCGATGCCTTCGGCATCTGGTAATTCGTGGCAATTGCTTAATCAAGGGACAAATGGTACTTTTCTTAACGGCATATTGGTATCACGAGCAATTTTGCCGAACGATGCCCTAATTCAACTGGCTAGAGATGGACCAATATTAAAGTTCCAAATTAAGCCTATTTCCCATCCTTTCCCTGCTCCGGTTGTTCGAGCTCCTAAGCTAACTTTCTGTACTCACGAAGGAAATCCACCAGGAAATTTGTTTTGCCTACACTGCGGTGAACCATTGGTTCAGGTACAGCGAGTTATCCGCCAATATCATGTATTACGGACTCTAGGACAGGGAGGAATGGGTACCACCTATCTTGCTTGGGACAAAGCTAAAAGTATTGAGGGATGCCCTAGCTTGTTAGTGCTCAAGGAAATGAATGCTGATATGGCTCAAATTGCCAAAGCCCAAGAACTTTTTGAACGGGAAGCTCGCACCCTAAAAGCACTGAATCATCCAGGGATTCCCCAATATTACGATTTCTTTGTTGAAAGCGGTAAGAAATACCTAGCAATGGAGGTAATCCATGGTCAGGATTTAGAGCAGCGAGTGTTGGCAAGCAGTCCAGTAACCTTACAACAGGCAATTGAATGGATGATGCAAACTTGCGACATCCTGGATTATATCCATTCCGAGCGTCCACCACTAATCCATCGGGATATAAAACCAGCAAACCTGATGGTGCGCCATCGGGATAACAAAATAGTAGTGCTTGACTTTGGAGCTGTTAAAGAAATTGGTACAGTTGCAGGTACACGGATTGGAGCTGAGGGGTATAGCGCCCCCGAACAGGACCGAGGTCAACCTGTCACTCAATCGGATCTTTATGCTATTGGTCCAACACTAATTTTTCTGCTCACAGGTCATGTACCTCTTAAATATTATCGCAGACGCCGCTCCAGTTATGGGTTTGATGTTAAAGGTGTTCCTACAATTACTTCCAAGTTGCGGCAAGTAATTGAGCAAGTATGTGAACCAAAACCTAGCGATCGCTACCAAACTGCTAAAGAACTATCAAATGCTTTAGCTTCTTGTCTGTAATCATAGGAAAAATCAAATAACAAGTAATAGTTGTTAAATAAGTATTATTAGCCGTTCATCAACGGTTTAAGAGGATTATTGGTTAAGAAGATGCAAGGATTTTGAGCCCATTAATGCAAAAACCTTGCACTTTTTAGGAAAATCTCCCTTAGCTTACATGGATAATCACTCCGGAACTGCTCCCTATTCCCTACTCCGGAGGGTGAGCAAAATTTTGGGTGGCATTTCCATTCTCCGCGTCTCCATGTCTGCTGATTCTTTTCCCCAACTTTTTTTCGTTCACCCCTCTGTGGGTTTGGATTTCACTTTTAATAACTGCCATTCCTACGAGGAACTTTATCAACTCTTTACACTAAAAAAGAGCAAACTTTACTAATTAATTACAGAAAAAGTAATTATTTTTACATAAAATATTTTTAAGAAGAATATTTTATGTAATCAATAGAGAAAGGAAAAGATGACCTTGCATTCACAAGCATCCTCCACAGGGTTTCTTGATCTATCTATAGTATTTGCAGTAGCTAAATACGATCCAAAAGTTTTTACAGATCAATTTTTAAAAGCGAAAGGTATTATTCCTAACGATTGGCAACTTGCTCAACCAGTACGGCCCCATAGACAACAAATTGAACTGCTCTTCAAAAACGGTGTTCGTATTATTGGAGAACCTGGTGCTATACGCTTTGTAGAATCTATGGTAAATAAAATTTCTGATGATTTGGCCATTCCTGAAATTGCACGAAAATTTGCTGCAAGTGTTCCTAATATTGACTATCGCAGTGTAGGCATTAACCCCAGAAGATATGCCTCTTTCTCTGATACCCAAGACGGTGCTATCAAGTTTATTAATGAATTTTTATTAACTCCCAGTCCTTGGCAGAAAGTCGGTAAAGCTCCTGTCCGTAGCAATATTGACTTAGGTTTCAGCCTAGAACAATGCTTACTGAGGGTCAATATTCAAGAAGCAAGAATTAAACTCCAAGACCAGAAACCTGCTTCTGCAATTTTATTCATGGGCAACTATCACTATTCTATCCAAGCAGACACTATAGAAACTATTCTTACTAATGTGAATCGGGCGATGGATAATTTATCAGCTCATTTAGCAGATTATGAGGATTTAATTGATACAAAATTTCTTGGTAAAAACCAGGCTAATAAATTGAGCAAGACCGTTGCAAAAATCGAAGAGAAGCCTTTGTTGGCAATATGTTGAAGAATTATCTGTACAACTATAAGGAGCATAAAAATGTGCTCTTAAAGTTCCCTGTATGATAGCTACTCAAAGCAACCTAACAGTTTTGAATTTGTCCCATTCTCTTTGTATTAACTATTTCTATCTGATCAGGTATTAAATTTATGACAACCCCAGTTCAAACATATTTTGTTCCTCTACCTGAGGGAGATTTATTGAATGAGACCTTTGAAGTCATTAACGATGATGCTCAAAATCCGGTTCGATCTATTATTTCTATTGCGATCGCAGCAGATGGCACCGTTATTTATTATGACCACTGGGAAGATGGCTACGATACAGATGTAACCAACCTTCCAGTGGGAAGTACAACCGAAGTATGGGGTGATGGCGACATTTCAAACGGTGCAGCACCAGGAGTAACAACAAACGCTGGTGATGTTCTGAATGCAGGTGATGCCATTGTTTTAGAAAACGATGTGCCTATTCCCCGTAACAGCAACAACATCCTATTTGATGCTCGAGATCGCATCCAAGCCTCTTTCCCCATTGCCGTAACTCGGGGAGCTTACGCAGCTGGTTCTGGTTCTCTTATGGCTGGTGCTGTTGAAGTACTAGAAGTTGACTCCTACGGTACAGAGTTTATTGCTCCTGTTGGGGAAGATACAATTACCAACACGACCAATGAACCCTTCGAGACAACGCAGTTCTATGTCATGGCTGCTGGGGATAATACAGAAGTGTTCCTCAATAACGTTTCCCAAGGGATTCTTAACCAAGGTGAGAGTCTGGTCATCAATGATGTTGATGAAGGAGATATACTCACCTCCAGCAATCCAGTACAAGTGGATCTGGTTACTGGTGATGTTGGCTCCAACTACGAACTTCGTTGGTATTCCTTGTCGGCACGAGCCGATTGGTCTAATGACTATTATACCCCTGTTGCGGAAGAACTCTCTGAAACTGGGTTCTGGTTCTACAACCCTAATAATTCAGACATTACGGTGACCTATCAGGGCTACGATGATGATGCTCCTGGAGCATTCTCCGGAACATTTACGGTTGCGGCGAATAGTAGTGAATTGATAACCATTGCCGACAGTGGTGGTGATATCAACTTACCTCTTTCTAGTTCCTCTGACTATTCTGGTCTGCGCTTCTTTACTGCTGGTGGAGAAGACTTCTACGCCATTGCTCAAGTAGATACTATTAATGGTGCGCGAGCCTATGACTGGGGTTTCCCCCTTATTCCTGCCAATCAACTGACTTCCCAAGCACTAATTGGTTGGGGCTATGGTAATACCAATAATGATCCTGCCATTGAAAGCTTCAGTGTCGTATGGGTTACGCCAGTTGCAGATGCAGATATCTTTGTTGATTTCAATGGAGATGGCACCGTTGACCAAACCTTTGACAATGTCTCCGCACTAGAATCGGTCAGGATCACAGATCCAAACGACAATGATATGACTGGTGCTATTATCTATGCTACTGATCCGTCAGGTAATCTCAACAATCCAGTCAATATCGCTGTAGCTTGGGGACAAGATCCTGAACCTACAGATCTAAATGGATTCGATCAACTGAACTCTCTTGACTTAGGAACAGTAATTCCAGCCTTGCCCATCATTGATGCGGGTAAAACGGCAACCCTTGTTAATGACATTGATGGTGATGGTCAAGCAGATCCCGGTGACACTCTTCAATACACCATTCGGGTGGTCAACGTTGGTCGGGTTAATGTCCCTAATGGAGCATTAGTTATCGAGGATCTATTACCGACTGACACAACCTATGTCGCAAACTCAACAACTTACAATGATAGCAGCAACAACGCCATTTCTGATAGCGGTGCAACAGACTTTCCATTAGATGAAGGAGGTATCACCAATATCAGCACCTTGGCAGCAGGGGATGCTCATGAAATTAGCTTTAATGTTGTTATTGATGGTATTGAAGATTTAACCCCAGGAACAGAAGAAATCATCAATACAGGAACAGTTTCAGGAGGTCCTGGCGATCCTATTGATTTTGAAACTGAGACTCCCCTAGACTTTGACCCAGCTATTGAGATCCAGAAAACCGTTGCGTTGGGTCATGATAGTGGAGCTTCCTTTGGCAGCAGTGTTGAACTGGTTCAAGGTGCTCCTGGTGCTAATGTTACCTACTACTTTGAGGTTACTAATACTGGTGCAACCTATCTCGACAGTCTTGCGATTGATGACAATGACCTCGGTATTGATGTCAATGACTTAACGCTCCTGAGTGGTTCCACTCCTCTAGCACCCGGTGCCAGTGTCGTTTACTACTACGAAACCACCATCAACGGTGATTTAACCAATACTGCTACCGCAACAGGAAATCCCACCTACAACGATGGTACTGACATCGATGTAGATGGGGATGATCAAACTGATGATACTGTTACCGATGATGACACTGCCGCAGTTGATGAGGTTCCTTTTGGCTCCATCTCTGGTAACGTTTCCGATGCAGAGGGTAATCCCTTAGAGAATGTCACCGTGGAACTGTTAGATGGCAGTGGTAACCCCATCGATAGTGACCCTGGTACTCCTGGCGTTCAACCCACCACCACTACCACTAATAGCAACGGTGACTATGAATTCACCAATTTGGAACCCGGTGACTACCAGGTCGAAGAAACCAATCCACCAGGTCAACCCATTAATGTCAGTGACGAAGACACCACCGATGATGGTGATCCCAACGACACTGATTCTACCGTTGACAACACCATTGATGTCACCCTTCAACCTGGGGAAGACGACACTGGCAACAACTTCGTTGACGGTAACCCAGCCATTGAGCTAACCAAGACTGCGGGTAGCATTAACGACCTCGACAACAATGGTGCTGATGCTGGGGACACCGTAACCTTCACCTACAATGTGGAGAACACCGGTAATGTGAACCTCACCAACCTCACCTTGGTGGATGACAACGGTACTCCCGGTAACACTGGTGATGATGTTACCGTCACCCTCAATGACACGTCCTTGGCTCCCGGTGAAACCACTTCTGGTAGCTTCGAGTACACCCTGACCCAGGAGGACATTGATAGCGGTTCCCATGACAACATTGCTGAGGTGAGCGGTGAGGCTCCGGGTGGTGACCCCAGTGACCCCAGTGATGATGTGACTGATACTGATGATGAAACAGTACCTATTAGTCAAACTCCTGCCATTGATATCGACAAGGTTCTAGACAACAACGCTGATCAAGATGGTTCGGGGGATGTGAGTGTGGGAGATACCCTCACCTACCAGTTCACTGTCACCAACACTGGTAACGTTAGTCTTGATAATGTCACCGTTACCGACCCGTTAACCAACACCAACGTTAATGTCGGAACCTTGGCTCCTGGAGCAGTAGCTGTCGAAACTGACACTTATGTGGTGACTCAAGCGGATGTGGATAACGGCTTGATTCCCAACATTGCCAATGCAATTGGTGACCCCGGTACCCCTGGTGACCCCAGTGATGACCCCACCGATTCTGACCCAGAAAATGTGCCCGTGCCTCAGAATCCGGCCATTGATATTGTCAAGTCCCTGTTCTCCAATGCGGATGAAGATGGTTCCGGTGATGTGAGTGAAGGGGATACCCTCACCTACCAGTTCACTGTTACCAACACCGGTAATGTGACCCTCGATGATGTCACCGTTACTGACGTGTTGACCAATACCAACACTAACCTGGGCACCTTAGCTCCTGGGGATGTGGCAACTGAGACTGGGGATTATGTGGTCACTCAGGCAGATGTCAATGCAGGAGTGATACCCAACATTGCAGATGTAGTTGGTGACCCTGGCACTCCTAGTGACCCCACTGATGACCCCACTGATTCTGACCCTGAAGATGTTCCAGTTTCTCAGAATCCTGCTATTAACTTAATCAAGACAGCCAGCGCTATCGTCGATAACGATAACAATGGAGATGATGTCGGGGACACCGTGACCTTCACCTATAACGTGGAGAACACCGGTAATGTGAACCTCACCAACCTCACCTTGGTGGATGACAACGGTACTCCCGGTGATACTTCTGATGATGTCACTGTCAACCTCAATGATACGGAGTTGGCACCGGGTGAAACCACTTCTGGTACCTTTGAGTACACCTTGACCCAAACGGACATTGATAGCGGTGCTCACAACAACATTGCTGAGGTTCGTGGTGATGTTCCTGGTGGTGACCCCAGCGACCCCAGTGATGATATTACCGATACCGATGATGCCACGGTTCTTGTCCAAGGCACTCCTGGTCTCGATATCGAGAAATTAACCAATGGAGTCAATGCAGATACTGATGCTGAAGCGGTAGATATTGCGGCAGGTGACACGGTGACCTGGAATTATCAAGTCACAAATACAGGCAATATTTCCTTTACCGCTGCCGAAATTGAAATTATTGATGACAATGGTACTCCTGGTACTGGTGATGACATCACTCCGACCCTTGATTTGTCAAGTGACATTGGTGGTGACGGTATTCTCTCCCCTGGTGAAGTCTGGAATTACACAGCCACAGCAACGGCTCAAGATCTTTCCTTCACCATTGACTGGGAAACTGAACCTAATGGAACTCCTATAGCAGCAGGAACTTTCATTACCAATCAATATGCATCAGTAGGTCTAACAACGGTTTCAGCGACTCAGTTCGGCCCGATGATTTTCGACAGTGCGAACCCCACTGGTGACGATCAGGACTTGGCTACAGACAGTCAAGGTAACATTTTGATTATTTCTACTGATGGCGACCAGTCTGACCCAGACGATAATGGACTCGGCGGAACCATTACCTTGGAATGGGAAAATCCCATCCGTTTCGACTCAACGATCCTTGTCGATATTGACGAGGCTAATACCAGTAGTATTGTTACCTATGATGCCAATAGCAATGTGATTAACACGACCCTAATGCCAAAAACGGGAAATGGTCAATTGCAAGAGCTTCAAATTGGTGATAACCAGGTCAGCCGCATTGAATACAATTTTGCCGGCAGTGGTGCTATTGGAGACTTCGTTTTCACTAATGTCTATCGCAATACAGCCACTGTCAGTGTTAATGGTATCGAGTTCGATTCCGATACCAGCAGCTACACAAACCCCAATGATTTCACCCCTCCTGAAAAGAACTTGTTGTTCAGCTTAGAGAATTCTGCTCATCTAGATGGGATCAGTATTGCAGATGAAGACATTGTGGAGTTTGACGGTAATAACTTCAGTATCTTCTTCGATGGCTCTGATGTAGGTCTTGAAAGGGTCAAAATTAATGCTTTTGATGTCATCAGTGAAAATGAGATTCTCCTCTCCTTCAATCAACCTATCACCCTCTCTGGTTTGGGTACAGTAGATGACTCAGATGTAGTCAAGTTCACAGCCACCAGCCTGGGAGAGAATACTGCCGGAAGCTTCTCCATGTACTTCGATGGCTCTGATGTAGGCTTGAGCTATAGTCAGGAGGATATTGACGCCGTTACTATCTTACCCAACGGTGATCTAGCGATTTCTACCACAGGAGGGATCCTGCTTAATGGCACTATCATTGCTCAAGATGAAGATATCACTATCTTTACCCCAACTTCTTTAGGTGAAAATACAGCAGGGACTTTCTCTCCCTTGTTCGATGGCAGTGATGTTGGTTTAGGAGGTGAAGATCTCGATGCCTTCAGTATCGATACTGCTGGTGACTTCTTCTTCTCCACCCCAGACTCCTTTCGAGTCAGTGGAATATTTGGAACAGATGAGGATGTCTTTAGCTTTACTCCCTCTTCTACAGGTATTTCCACTAATGGTAGCTTGGCTTCTGACCTGTTCCTTGATGGCAGTCAGTTTGGACTAACAGACAATAACATTTCAGGGATAGACCTAACCTTTAATGGGAATGTAGCTCCAGCTCCACAGCCCGAGCCTGAGCCTGAGCCTGAGCCAATGCCCGAGCCTGAGCCTGAGCCAATGCCAGATGTAACTGATGATGATAGTGCGCCAACTTCAGAAACCTTCTTCTTTAGCTTGAATGGCACTCAGAGTCTCAACGGTTTCAGTGCCACTCCCCAAGATATTGTTGAGTTTGACGGGACAGACTTTAGCCTCTTGTTTGATGGTTCTGATGTCGGTCTTGCAGGGGTTCGGATCAACGCCTTCGATGTCATCAACGACACTGAAATCCTCCTCTCTTTTGACCGACCTATTAACCTCTCTGGTGTAGGTACAGTGGATGATTCAGATGTGGTCAAGTTCACCGCCACCAGTCTGGGAGGGAATACCGCTGGAAGCTTCTCCATGTACTTCGATGGCTCTGACGTAGGTTTAATCCATGGCCAAGAGGATATTGATGCCCTTACTGGCTTACCCAACGGTGACCTAGCGATTTCCACCACAGGAGGGATTCTGCTTGATGGCACTATCATTGCTCAAGATGAAGATATCACCATCTTTACTCCAACTTCTTTAGGTGAAAATACAGCAGGGACTTTCTCTCCCTTGTTCGATGGCAGTGATGTGGGTCTAGGAGGTGAGGATGTGGATGCCTTCAGTATCGATACCGCTGGTGACTTCTTCTTCTCCACCACAGACTCCTTTGGGGTCAGTGGAATATCTGGAGCAGATGAGGATGTCTTTGGCTTTACTCCCTCTTCTACTGGTAGTTCCACTAATGGTAGCTTGGCCTCTGACTTATTCTTTGATGGCAGTCAGTTTGGACTAACAGGCAATGACATTTCAGGGATAGACCTAACCTTTAATGGGAATGCAGCTCAGGTTCCGGCTCCAGAGCCCGAGACAATTCCTGAGCCAATGCCTGAGCCCGAGCCAATGCCTGAGCCTGAGCCAATGCCGACCCCAGATGTAACTGATGATGACAGTGCACCAACTTCAGAAACCTTCTTCTTTAGCTTGAATAGCACTCAGAATCTCAACGGTTTTAGTGCCACTCCCCAAGATATTGTTGAGTTTGACGGGACAGACTTCAGCCTCTTATTTGATGGTTCTGATGTCGGTCTTACAGGGGTTCGGGTCAACGCCTTCGATGTCATCAGCGACAATGAGATTCTCCTCTCTTTTGACCGACCTATCACCCTCTCTGGTGTAGGTACAGTGGATGATTCAGATGTGGTCAAGTTCACCGCCACCAGCCTGGGAGAGAATACCGCCGGAAGCTTCTCCATATACTTCGATGGTTCTGACGTAGGTTTGATCCATGGCCAAGAGGATATTGATGCTCTTACTGGCTTACCCAACGGTGACCTAGCAATTTCCACCACAGGAGGGATCCTGCTTGATGGCACTATCATTGCCCAAGATGAGGACGTCACTATCTTTACGCCGACTTCTCTAGGTGAGAATACAGCAGGGACTTTCTCCGACTTGTTCGATGGCAGTGATGTTGGTCTAAGAAGTGAAGATGTGGATGCCTTCAGTATCGATACTGCTGGTGACTTCTTCTTCTCCACCACAGACTCTTTTGGGGTCAGTGGAATATCTGGAGCAAATGAGGATGTCTTTGGCTTTACTCCCTCTTCTACTGGTAGTTCCACTAATGGTAGCTTTGCCTCTGACTTGTTCTTTGATGGCAGTCAGTTTGGACTGACAAACAATGACATTGCAGGGATAGACCTGACCGTATAATCTGAGGGGGCGATAAACTATTCTCAAATGCTTGCACAGCAAGCATTTGAGAGCCGTGTTTTCAACAAAGATAAGTTTTTGTTCTCACCGTTCGCTCAATTTTCGAGTCTATTCAGAATTATTGTGGCAAAACACTTATGCTATAAAGGTTTGAGAAGATCTAGAGAGGGGTGAACTTTCTAGAAATTGAGAGAAGCGATCGCTAGCTAACATCCTTCAACTCGTGATAACTTCGTTGGTAGCCCAATCAGGGTAAAATTTTCTCTGTCTCCTCTCAAATTTCTGAAAGCCTTGTACAGAATGTTTTTTGCTCGATTTATCGAGCAGCTAACTTTTCAAATGAGCGAACGGTGAGTGATGTATAAGTGAAGTTTGGCCATGACTTGATTGAGGCTAAGTCTTCGCTTACTTATCCCAAATTTTCATTCAATTGTATTAGCAATTCTCTAGTCTTCTTGAGCTTGCTTGTTTTTTCTTGACTAACGTTGGTAGATGGCCTTCCTAAAGGAGGCCCACTGATTCTAATTCTTCTCTCTTTACTGAATGCTCGATTGGAGCGGGTTCAATAAATTTGATCTACATGTCATGATAATACTCATTCTTCATCCCAGGCTTCTACGGCTAGTAAATCACCAATCGTATCTTGCATAGTAAAGCCAAACTCCAGTAGTTCCTGCTTCCAGTGAGCCCATTCTTCCCCATAGAGCAGGGAAATTTTCCAGAGTCGGTCAGTTGGTTTAATAATTTTGGATTCTGCTAGTGAGCGCACTTGGCGCTGTAACTTCACCATTGGGTGAGTAACTGTTTGAATCATACTCTCTAATTAAGTTGGAATGATTGTTACAAATGCTTGGACTTTAAATGCTTCCCGGTCTTTATACTACGCCGGACTGTAGAGTTCTTTTACGGCAGAGGAGCACTACATATTCTTTTAGCGCATTTTGGCTGGTTATGGCAAGTTTTTTTGGATAATTGTACGGTAATTACTACCATATGACAAACAGAACATCCGGAGTTGGTTTGAGTCTAATTTTGTCGAGTAGTTAGACAAGTTATTATACCATATTTGGGACAAAAATTAAGATGCGTTTACCCTGCTGGCAATGGAAATAATCGAACGTACTACCAACTGGCTAGAAACTCATTGGGTTACTCCTGCCTATGGCGGTTGGCTACTAGGAATCTTCAGTATTTGTTTTTTTGGAGCTGCCACCAATACGATGGCTGGTTGGCTTTATGTAATTAGTGGTATCATTTTTGCGTTATTGGGGCTTGCTGCTGTCCTACCAATGCGATCGCTACGTAACTTCTCAGTAAGTCGAAAACCAATTTCACCAGTGAGTGTGGGTGATCAAATAACTATAGAATTAGCGATCAAAAATCCCACATCCCAAGCCAAAACCCTTCTGCAAGTTTGGGATGTTCTCCAATCGGAATTAGGGAAACCTGTGCAAACACCAGTGGAAACCATTGCTCCCCAAAGTGTTCACCATTGGCTTTATTTCCATCCCACCCACAAACGGGGTATCTACCACTGGCATGAAGTGCAAGTGAGAACAGCAACTCCTCTAGGCTTATTTTGGTGTCGTCGCAGTTGGGAAGCTCCAGCTAAAGCAGTTGTGTATCCCACCGTTTTACCTCTTACCAATTGTCCTTTAGTCGATGAAATCGGTACAGAAGATACCGTAGAACTACAGAGTCATCGCCGATCTCACTCCGCTCTAGAAAACCTTACCAGATCACTGCGACCTTATCGCTTAGGAGACCCCACCCGTCTAATTCACTGGCGCACCAGTGCTCGTTACGGTGAGTTGCAGGTGCGGGAGTTAGAGGTTTTCACTGGCTCTCAAGAAGTGCTCATTTGTCTTGATAGTTCCAGTAACTGGCATGTTGAAGACTTTGAAGCAGCAGTTATTGCCGCAGCATCTATGTACTTCTATGCTTTCAGTCGTCAGCTCAATGTGAAACTCTGGACAGCCAAAACAGGTCTATTATATAATAATCAGGCTGTGTTAGAAACCCTTGCCGCCACTAACGCTGGAGAAGATGATCAGGCAGCTCAACCACCCTATTTACCCTTAATCTGGCTGACTCAAAATCAAGTTAGTCTTAACTCCCTACCTCCAGGCAGTCGTTGGCTACTATGGCTGTCAGCCTCGACTGGAAGTGAGGCAACAGAGCCTGTGAAGTCCAATCATTCTGGTGCTGGTATAGTCATTGATACCATGCAATCCCTACAAAAACAGTTACAACAACCACTCATCACGAATGAAGTATGAAATAAGCATTATCTAGACCAAGAATTAATTAAACCATTTCTGACCCTCTCTACCAGACATTAGCGACTTCCATGACAGAAATTTGTACAATTTCTGTATAAAATTTCGGTAAATTCATAATTACTGAACGCAACTCTTCAACAGTGCCTTCAAATGGTGGACAATAATACTGAAAATTTGCTGGGAATATTTGAGGTACAGGTCCTTCCAGAGTCGAACCATAGGCTCCCAAGGTCATAATGGTTGTCGTATCATTGGGATTAGGAGCATAGAGAAAGACAAATGTTCCGTACTTGGGATGAGTTAGATACTTTTTCGCTTCTGGTTGTGTTGCTTGATCATCCATCAATTCAAAACGGATAGTTGCATAATGCCTTGTTACATTCATAAATGCTGTATGAACGGGACTGATATGAAAAGTATCTGGTAAGCAGAGAATAAGATTGCCAAATGGATCGAGAAGTGCCACAGAGTTTTTGGCATCTTGCTCCGATTCCGTTACTTGTTTGAGGATATTAAAAAGTTCAGTTTTAGGAAAACGCGGTTGGGATATTTTTACTTGGAATGCATCTGGATAAATCTCTCGATACTTTATTTTAATCGGTGAATCCTCGGACAAAGTTGCAGGATCAGATAGTTTATCGGGAGCTAAACCAGCATCATAGCTATCTTGACGAACCTGATTGACACTTGCCTCGAAAATGCTGCGACAGTCCATGAGCTTTTGCCTACTCACAATCGTCTCTCGTAAGGCAACATTAGAACCACCAACATAATCTGTTACATATTGTTTTTGCTCGAAATATTGCTCCCCACAAGCATAATAGCCAAATTTTGATTTTGCTAAATTACGTAAGCCTTGTGGTAAGGTGCCGAAGGTAAAATTTTCATAACAATTTATCCCAGCAAAATCATCCATGGCAATCACACCAACATTAAAGCCAGCGGTTAACAAAGTTCCTGTACACATAGCACAGGGATCAAGTGTGGTTACAATTGTCAGTTGCTCAGGTTCAGGCAAGTTTAATTTAGTTTTATGCTCGTAATACCAGTAAACAAGCTGAAGTTCACCGTGGGCTGTGGGGTCATAGGTAAAAGCTTTGCTCGTGGTTGCCAGCTTTTTTAAGACATTGTTATGCATTTTATGAATAACCCGCCCTGTGGCATTTTCGACAATGGCACCTCCCACAGCAAAAGTACCTTGTGCCACAGCCTGCATTGCTTGGCTTAAAACAATTGATGCTGCCTCATCTGCATTGCTAACAGCAGAGGCTTGATGATTAATTGCAGTTTGTGAGTCAGATTGAAACATTTGAAATTTTATCGCTTTTCTGATATTATTTTTTATAATGGGAAAATGTGCGCTCATATATAAAGGTCTTCTAAACAACTGCGATCGCCTATAACACGAGCAAAGTAGTGGCGTGACACAACTAAAATAGTGGAATAGGTAGGTTGGGTAGAGCGATAGCGAGACCCAACAAATTCTGACGGATGTTGGGTCTCGTTGCCTCGACCCAACCTACATTGATTAAACATTTTTAGGTGTGTCGCGGCAGTAGAGCAGCGAATCTTTTTCATTGGCACTGCCTTGTTCTTTAAGCAAATTCTTAGATTAATTTAATCTATAACTCATCTTTATTTCAGATAGCCAGGATTTGGTATAAGAAATAGCTAGGTGAGGTAGCTCGATGAAGAAAGTCTTCAAATTTGCTATTGCCACTGCTTCTTTAGTAGTGGTTTGTTTTAGTGCCTTAGTCGTCAATGCCGGTGGTTGGGATAATTTCAAACTGCGCTACTTTTATTTGACAAAATATTTTAATGACCAAGGTAAAGAACTAGAAGACTTACAAAAACAAAACCTTGATCTAGCAAAATCCACCCGCATTGATTTAGCTGAACTCCTCAATGGAGGTCCTCCTAAGGACGGTATACCTAGTATTGATGATCCTAAATTTGATAATGCCCAAACTACGCCATTTCCTCAAGAAGAACTGGTAATTGGAGTGGTGGTTAATGGAGAAGCCAAAGCCTATCCTTTCGGGATCATGAACTGGCATGAGATCGTTAACGATACCGTAGGAAATGTTAACTTAAGCATTTCCTACTGTCCACTATGTGACACCATTGTTGCCTTTGAACGGAATAATTCCACTTATGGTGTCTCAGGTAAGCTTTATCAAAGTTGTTTGGTGATGTATGACCGTGCTGATGATACACTATACTCTCAACCTTGGGGACTTGGTGTTGTCGGCTCTCAAGTCAACCGCAACCTCACAAAAATTCCTGCGGTAAAAACTACTCTTGGCGCTTGGCTAGCTAAATATCCCGACAGTAAAATCCTTTCAACTGACACTGGTCATAATCGGGATTACCTGCGCTACCCCTATGGTGACTACTATACCAACGAGCGGATTATTTTTCCTGTCCCCAATCAAGACAAGCGCAAGCTTCACCCCAAAGCGATTGTTAGTTATATATGGAAAGCAGATAATAAAAAACCTCACAATCAGTTTTCTGGTGCTAGCTACCAATTTGTTCATGATGAGCTCCAAAAAACTGGAGAAAAGCTAGTGGAATTCGATGGTAGACAAATTCGTGCTCGTTGGGATAGCCAACTCAAAACTGTAGTAGTTGAAGAATTAGATGCTACACCTCTACCAAGTTCGACAGCTTTTGCCTTTGTTTATCCAGCATTTTTCGGTAATTAATCAGCTTTCAGTTCTATACAACCAGTGATAACTAACCAGCAAATTCTGGTGAGATTAGAATCAAGGCACGATCAATAATTTTTTTTTGATCAATCTTACTAGCTAGAGTAATAGAGTCATAAATTCCATCAGCAATCTCTAAAGAAGCACCATTGAGAGCTTGTTCGTAGGCTTCTTCTAGTGCTAAGCCTAATTCTTCTGCTGTTAAATAGTACCCCCCTGTTTTACGCCGCTTATTTTTGCTCCGTATTTCTAATACGGAGTTACGAATTGAAACATCCCAAGAACGAGTTGTACGATTTTCGACTTGTTGTTTGATTAAATGGAGGAGCAAAATTTTGGCGTAAGTGCGAATATTATTAATTTTGTCATCACGGCTCATTTCTTCAAGTTCTTCTACAATGACTAGTGCCCCAGAGATATCACCTTTTAATAATAAGTTTCTGAGTTCGAGGAGTTCTTCCATAACCTATACCTCAGATTAGGTACTTCTTTATCTTAAGGGATCGCCATGATTTGTCTACTAACACCAAAGGGTTCCCACTCAGGAATAAAAGACTAACAATTAATAACCTAAAAATATAAAGTCCCCCAGATTTGGGGGATTTAGGGGGCGAAGTAACGCCTTTTTTTCAACCGGATTTGGTATAAGATGTACCTCATTAAGCTGCAAAGTGCTGTACCTCACAATTGCTCAGGTGGGGCAATATCCGAGCCAACTTTAACACCAGCGTTGGTAGATTGCAGGCCAGGTTTGGCATCTGGTAGAGTAGTTTCCTCTTCAACAAAAACTGATATCCCAGAAGAATTATCTGACTCAGGCTCAGCGAAAAGTTTGGAAAACGACTGGTTTGACATCAAACTCAATCCTCCCACAGCTCCAGCGATGAGGGCTGTGTAGCCGAGGTACATGTGAACTGAATTAAACTGAAATCCCTCTGAGTCGAATGGCTGTTGGGACCAAGACGGAATTACAGATTTGATAGGATCTGGTGCAGGCAAGGAAGCTGCCATCCCCACACCGTCCAAACCCAAAGCCTGACCAAGCCGACGGATAAAACCCCGAATGTAGACATCCTCTGGTAGTTTTTCTAAGTTACCAGCTTCTAAAGCCTCAATGATATGAATTGGTACTAAGGTTTGATTATAAAGTTGCCGTACACTCAGGGATAGTGCTTGACGTTTTTGGTGTAATTGTTGAGCAATTTCCAACAACAGCTGATCTCTCTCTTGTTCTTTTTGTTCTGCTAGTTCCTGCTCAGTAGGCTCTTTGGTTGATTTAGTACGACCAATAACTCTGGCAATTAAACTAGGTGGTTTAATTGTCTCAACTGAATCGCTTACTTCTTCAACAGCAGTTGTCTGAATTGGTGGCTCTAGCTTCATTTGCTCCTTCTCTTGCGCTTCTGGAAAATCTGAAGACTCACAGCTAGCATCATTTTCGTCTTCACAAGCAACAGGAACGATGTTATGATGCTCGACTAATTGCTCAATAGTTAAGCGCACAGCTTCTCGCCCCACTGCTTTAACGAGAATTTGGGCAGCACTAGCAGCTTCTCCCAACATTGTCTCGAAACCAGCCATTGTGCGACGGTAAACTTCACTATTGACCAATTCAGCTTCTACTTGCTCTAAAAGAGAACGTAATTCTTCTTGAAACACTTCAACCGTAGGGCTGGGGAGCGCAGGGTTACCATACATAGGTTGCATTACCATAGCTTTCTCTTGTTTGGTGTTTATGAGTAATATTGCTGGGAGCAAGCCAGACAACAGAGTGATACCAAATCCGGGTTAGGCATCCGCTTTATCTCAAAAAGGCAAGGGAGTAGAGGAGAAAAAATCTTGAATGATTATAACGAGGATAGTTAAACCCGGATTTAGTATGAAATGGGAGTTCGATTATCCCAAGAGCTTACGTAAGTTTGACATAAGACTCAAACCCTGATTCTCACTGAGTAGTCTTTCGCAACTTCAGAGAAAAATCCGGATAGTTATGCAAAAAAGGGGATAAATTCCCAATTCTCTATTCCCGATTCCCAAACAACAATTTTCAAGCTAGATAAGTATAACTACTCAGACTCCGCTCATAGTTTTGCAACAGTAGCTGAGATTCTTCAATCGTAATTTGGTTCTCTTGCAAAGCTCGCTCAGTACGACGACGGATATTTTCTACCAAATCTTCAGCATCGTACTGCACATAACCCAAAACTTCTGTCACCGTATCTCCCTTGACAACCTGTTCAATTTCATAGCCTCTTGGTGTTAAACGGATGTGAACAGCATTAGTATCACCAAAGAGGTTATGTAAATTACCCATAATTTCCTGGTAGGCTCCTGCTAGGAACAAACCCAAGTAGTAAGGTTCTTTTTCTTGGGAATTGGGAATTGTCTCCCCATCTCCCCATCCTTCTATCTCCCGGAGTGGATGTAATTCTAGTACCGATTTAACATCCCGCAGGTCAATAAATTGATTAATCTTACCATCGCTGTCGCAGGTTAGATCAGCGAGGATACCTCGGCGGGTGGGTTGTTCATTGAGCCGATGGATGGGCATAATGGGAAACAGATGGTTAATTGCCCAAGAATCTGGTACAGATTGGAAGACGGAGAGGTTAACGTAATAAATCGACGCCATGATTTTTTCTAAATCTTCCAAGTCATCTGGGACATAATCCTGAGTTTTGGTAACTTCCAAAATCTTCTGACAGCATGCCCAGTAAAGCTGCTCAGCTCTAGCTCTTTCGGTAATGCTAAGATAACCAAGATTAAAGAGACTTTTCGCTTCTTCATTTAACTGAATAGCGTCGTGGTAAGCTTCCTGATAATTCTCGACTTTGATCGTCTTGTAAGTTTCCCAAAGGTTGCGGATAATTAGATGGTCTTGTGAGTTAGGGAGAGGAGTTTCAGAAATAACATCACTAGTACTGAGTACATCAAATATCAGTACAGATTGATGAGAAGCGATCGCACGGCCACTTTCACTAATTAGCACTGGTGCTGGCATCTGACGTGCTTGACAAGCTTCTTTAACCTCTGCTACAATATCATTGGCGTAGTTCTGCATATTGTAGTTTTTCGAGGCGTGGAAGTTAGTTTTAGAGCCGTCATAGTCTACTCCTAAGCCACCACCGACATCAAGATACTGGATATTAGCACCTAAGGCTCTCAGCTCAACGTAAATTTGGCTAGCTTCTCGAATAGCATCTTTGATCACGCTGATAGCAGAGATTTGAGAGCCAATGTGGAAGTGCAACAGCTGTAAAGATTCCAGCATCTGTGCTTCCCCCAATTGGTTAATACAAGTGAGTATCTCAGGAATCGTCAGACCAAATTTGGCGCGATCGCCTGTAGATTCTCCCCAATGTCCTGTACCTTTAGTACTGAGCTTGGCTCGAACTCCTACTACTGGTTTAATTCCTAGCTTGCGTGCTGCCTCAATTACTAGGAGCACCTCTTCTAATTGTTCTAGGACAATTATGGATTTATGTCCAATCCGGGTGGCTAACAGTGCAGTTTCAATATATTCTCGGTCTTTGTAACCATTACAAATTAGTAGCGCATTGGGAGTGTTCAACGTGGCTAGGGCAATCATCAATTCTGGCTTAGAGCCTGCTTCCAAACCGAATTGGAAAGGTTTACCAAACTGTACCAAATCCTCAACTAACTGTCGATGCTGATTGCACTTGATAGGAAAGACTCCCTGGTAGGTGTTGGGATATTTGTAGCGAGCGATCGCTTTAGCAAAACAGGCATTTAACCGCTTCACCCGGTCTGCTAAGATATCTGAAAAGCGGATTAATAGGGGTAATCCCAAGTTACGCTTTTTCAGGGATTCCACTAATTCAAACAGATCTAAAGAGCCACCCAGCTCACCTTTGGGAGAAACCGTAACATGACCGGCGGCATTGATGGAAAAGTAGGGTTCCCCCCATCCGTGAACCCGATAGAGGTTTTCACTCTCCTCAATTGTCCAGGTAAACCTTATCTTTGTGTCATTCTGTTGGTTAGTTTCTGCTAGGGTTTCCTGGTTTGGCTTTAGTTGTCTGTGAGTAGTGATAGTCATTTCAGGCGTCAGCTTTACCCTGATCGTCTGTTTTATCTTAAACTAAATTAAGGGACAGTTGTGTACAAAATTTATGATAATCTTGCCCCAATTATGATTGGGTAATGCTCATATTCTCGGTGCCTTACTTTCTCCCTATGGAGTTGTAGCGATTCCACCGGTAATGTTTGGACACCTATTATCTTTATTCCTAAAATTTCCACCGCCGATAAAACAGCGAAACTTAGAAACCTTGTTACGCGACGGGTTAAAACCACGTCGCTTTGCTTTATCTTGATACTCTTGCTGATTTGTGACTGTCTCACCTAATACCTAATACCTAATTATGAGTAGGGGAAGACGAGAATTTCTAGGTTTGATCCTATCCTTACTTTTGGTAGGCTGTAGGGTTTCTACTTCTAATAATCAAGCCTTACCATCTGTAAATTTGACAGTTTCGGTAGCGTCGAGCTTACAGGATGCGATGAAAGGAATTGAACCGATTTATGATGAACAAAAACCAACAGTGAAGATTACCTATAATTTTGGTTCTTCTGGTTCTTTACAGCAGCAGATTGAACAGGGTGCGCCGGTTGATATTTTTATTTCAGCCGCACCTAAACAAATGAATGCACTGCAAGCTAAACATCTTTTACTAGAAGAGACGCGCCAAGATTTATGGACAAATCAAGTTGTCTTAGTTGTGCCTCAAGCGGCAAAGGGGATTTCTGATTTTCAGGAATTAACAGATGAGCAAGTCCATAAAATTGCCATTGGCGCTCCAGATAGTGTACCGGCTGGAGAATATGGAAAAGAGGTGCTAACAGCACTAAATTTGTATGATTCCCTATCATCAAAATTGGTTTTTGCTAAGGATGTGCGCCAAGTTTTGACTTATGTAGAAACTGGTAATGTGGATGCAGGAATTGTTTATGGGACAGACGCTAAAATCTCCGATAAAGTTCAGATTGTGGCTACGGCACCAAAAGAAACTCACTCACCGATTATTTATCCAGTTGCCATATTGAAAGAGAGTAAAAATCCAGACGCAGCTAAAGACTTTATCCAGTTTTTATCCAGTGATTTAGCTAAAACAGTCTTCCAAGACTATGGCTTTAATCCAATCTACTCTAAACATTAATTTATAAATTTATTTAATTCTCAATTCTCAATTCTCAATTCTCATGCCCCTTGACCTTTCCCCTCTCTGGATTTCTTTAAAAACAGCAACTGTTGCCACCATATTTGCCTTTTTTGCGGGGATTATGGTAGCAGGCTGGATGTTTAGATACCAAGGAAAAGGGAAAGGATTAATCGATGGATTTTTTACCTTACCATTGGTACTACCTCCCACAGTAGTTGGCTTTTTGCTACTGCTACTTTTAGGAAAAAATAGTCCTCTAGGACAGTTATTATACCAATGGGGAATTACACTGATTTTCTCCTGGCCTGCAGCAGTAATTGCGGCAACGGTAGTGGCGTTTCCCTTAATGTATAAAACTGTATTGGCTGCCTTTGAGCAAGTTAATCGAGACTTAATTAACTGTGCTCGTACTTTGGGAGCGTCAGAATGGCGCATTTTTTGGCAGGTACTATTACCCTTAGCATGGCCTGGTGCGATCGCGGGCACAATTTTAGCCTTTGCTAGGGCGCTAGGGGAGTTTGGTGCAACGTTAATGCTAGCGGGTAGTATTCCCGGTAAAACACAAACCATGCCCATCGCGATTTTCTTTGCAGCGGAGGCGGGAAAGATGGATGAGGCGTTACTTTGGGTACTAGTGATAGTAGCAATTGCCCTAATAGCGATCGCGGGAATCAATTATTTATCTAATTCCCCTAGTTTAGCTCAAACTCAACTAGTTGCTTATTGGTCATTCTTGATTAATCGTTGGTCATCTATTTTAGAGCGTCGATTATACCAACCCCGAAAACAAAAACGTCTCTTCCTCAACCAAGAAGTCCCATCATTAACTATTAACAATAACCAAAAACTTCTAGTTAACCTACAAAAAAAAATTGCTAATTTTACCCTGGAAACCAACTTTGTTGCCCAGGGGAAACCCTTGGGAATCTTAGGTGCATCCGGTTCAGGGAAAAGTATGACTCTGCGTTGTCTAGCAGGGTTAGAAATGCCAACTCAAGGGCGTATTGTGCTCAATGGACGGGTTTTATTTGATTCAGCCCAATCCATTAATCTTCCGAGTCGAGAACGTCGCATTGGTTTTGTCTTTCAAAATTATGCCCTGTTTCCCCAGATGAGAGTAGCACGCAATATCGAGTTTGGGCTGCAAGACTTATCGAAGACAGAACGCAAGCAACGGGTGTCTAAATATATCGAATTAATGCAGTTGCAGGGATTAGAACGACGCTATCCCCATGAACTTTCTGGTGGGCAACAGCAGCGGGTGGCATTAGCCAGAGCCTTAGCTATTGAACCAGAAGCATTACTTTTAGATGAACCTCTTTCTGCCTTGGATAATTATCTGAGAAGTCAGATTGAAAAGCTGTTAATTGAGGTTTTCTTGTCCTATCAAGGTGTTACCTTATTTGTTACCCATAAGCTAGAAGAAGCCTACCGAGTTTGTGGTAATCTGATAGTTCTCTCCCAGGGACAAGTAATTGCATCGGGACGCAAAGAAGATATTTTTGAGCATCCCCCTAATTTTCAAGTCGCCCAGCTAACAGAATGCAAAAACTTTTCCCTAGCACAGCCTATTGCCCATCAACAGGTTCAGGCGATCGATTGGGGGTGTAAGTTGCGAGTTATTGAACCCATTCCCCATCCCTTAGCCTATATAGGCATCCGTGCTCATCATCTCACCTTTCCCCTAGAAGCAGAGGGAGAAAATACTTTTCCTTGCTCTTTGGTGACGCTGAGTGAAACTCAACATCGGATGACGCTTTATCTCAAGTTGCACAATTCGACCAACAGGGAGCGGGAGTATCATTTACAAGCGGAAGTATACAAAGAAAAATGGGCTGATCTTAAACACCGACCATTTCCCTGGTATGTCCGTTTAGATCCACTACGACTGATATTAATGGCACATTAAGGCAATAGTATGTTCATTAAGCTTCTGCCAGTGCTTGATATAGTTCCGCGTTTTCCTTTTGCAGTTCTTTGATTTTGGTTTGGAGTCTGAGTATTTCATCGCGAGCAAAGCATTTGACTGTAGCAGCATCTCTATGCTTGGTTATACCAAATTGCATTGGATATAAATTATGTGCAGGATCAAACCATACTATATGGAAAGTATTATTCCAGATAAAGCCGTGCAGTCTGCCGTACTTTTTAGATAGACTCACTTCAAATGCTCTAGATGCTATTTCAATCGCTTGTGCTCTAGATGAATTCTTATCTCGAGTTTAAATAAAAAGCTCGTCTTGTATTTGTGAAATGATACTTTCTGGAAACGAGTCCTTGATTGAGGAAGAAGAATTGAAAATAGACTTTGGTGATAAGCTAGGATGGCTTTGCTCCGTTATATCACTTTATTTGCACTTGCTAATTTCACAGATGCTCAATATCATCTTAATCCTCCTTAAGAGTTGATGATTAATACATGTGTTCTTTATATTCTAACAGACGAGCGATCGCACTCGAATAGCTAAATTAAGCTCATCCCACGACTTCCATTACTTGGGATGCAAGCTTCCTACTCTCGATAAACTAGCTTTCAACTGTCAGCTTTTTGGAGATAGGAAATAGTGTTTTTTCTAATTCAATTGGGGGTGCGAAGCGCTTCTGGAGAGTTCTTCGAGAAGCCGCTTTCGGTAATGCTCCAAGTGGTATTCTTGTCCTCTATCTCACTTTATGGTATAGATTAGAGAGCAAAATTTGAGTTAAAAATTATCAGTTTGCTCAGCATGAAATATAAAATTGTTGTTCTTTGGGCACATCCGCGCTCTCTTTCTACTGTGTTTGAAAGGATGATGATGGAAAGGGGAGACTTTAAAATTTTTCATGAGCCCTTTGCTTATATATACTACGTTTTACACAAAAAAGCACCTGCTACAGGGATGATTATTAATCCTCAACATCCGAGAAAATTTGAAGATATTAAAAATTACATTATACAGGGTTCCCAAAAACAGCCTGTTTTCTTGAAAGATATGGTATACCACTGTTATGAATATCTGCTGAAAGATAAAGATTTTTTAACAAATTTGACTCATACTTTTATCATTCGTAATCCAGCTAAATCAATACCTTCTTACTATTTTTTAGATTCAAATATTATTGAAGATGAACTTGGTTACAAACAGCAATATTATCTCTTTAAAAGAATAACTGAGTTGTTAGGCAAAGCACCCATATTGATTGATGCTGATGATTTGCAGCGTTATCCCAAGAAAATTTTGTCTTCCTATTGCAAGCAACTCAACATCGAATTTATGCCCAAGATTTTTGAATGGAAGCAGTTTTATGAGCAACAGTGGGATATTTGGAAAATCTGGCACGCTGATGTAGCATCCAGCACGAAGATTTCCACAAAAAATATAAATGAATATGAAGAAAATATTACTAACAATGACAGAATTAGAGAACTTTATGAGCATTGTTTACCATTCTATGAACAAATGTACAAATATAGAATTTTGCCAGATTCAACTAAGATGCTATGTAATTAAGCAAGAAGTAAATAAAAATTGATTTAGGGGAGTAACTGTGTCTTATTCAGTTTGGCATCCTTTTACCAACATGGGCGAGTTTGTAGAAAACCCGCTGATTCTCACGAAAGGAAAAGGCATTTATCTATATGATAAGCAGGGCAATTGCTATTTGGATGTCAATGCTTGCTTGTGGAGTTTAAGCCTGGGCTACGGGCGAGAGGATATCATTGAGGCAATGATGAATCAAGCCAGAGAAATTGCTTGTTTACCTCTATTTAGTCGCGCCCATCAAGCTGCTGTTGACTATGCGGATCAGCTCTTGGGCTATCTGAATGGGGATTTCTCCAAAATTTTCTATACTTCCGGAGGATCAGAGGCGATTGAGACGGCTATCAAAATGAGTCGCGCTTATCACTGTGTCACAGGTAATCCCCAGAAAACGAAAGTAGGTCACTTCAGCAACTCCTATCATGGAGTTTCACTGGGTGCTTTGAGCATTATGGGGATTCCCTCAATTCGGAAAAATGTTGGTCCGATTCCTCCCGATAGCTTTAAGATTCCCATGTCTTATGAGATTAATCAAGACAATTGGACAGAGTATTTAGACAAGATTGAACAGGCTATCTTAGCTCAGAATGTGGAAACTGTTGCTGCTATTGTCATAGAACCTGTCATGGCAGCGGGAGGAATTATTCCCATACCACCTCAGCTTATTCAGGCACTCAAGAAGTTTTGCGTTACCCACAATATTCTGCTAATTTTGGATGAGATTGTCACTGGATACGGGCGGACGGGTAAATTATTTGCCTATCAGGGTATGGGTATTGTTCCAGATTTAATTACAGTTGCTAAAGCCATCACCTCAGGCTATGCTCCCTTAGGAGGAGTATTGGTGACAGCCAAAATTGCTGAGCCATTTATGACTACGGATGCGACGTTAAATCATGGCTTTACTCACGGGGGACATCCAATTGCTTGTGCAGCAGCCAGTAAAACTCTAGATATTTTGCACAGCGAAGGAATTTTCAATCATGTTAAGGATAATGCCGATTATTTCTATCAACAAATGCAGGCTTTAGATGATGAGTTTGAGATTGTTGAACAGGTGTGGGGGTGTGGTTATATGTATGGAGTTAAGCTAGTTGATGAACATGATGCAGCTAATCTTGCTCCTTTTGCCAGAAAATATGGTTTATTATTCAGAAGACCTGCAGAAAATAATGTTATTCCTGTTGTACCTCCTTTAGTGTCCACACGGCAAGATATTGATGATATTGCCAGCAGATTAAGGACTATCTTGAAAGAATATATTTTAACAAGCTAAAACTATAGGATAATTGATAATGTCACCTGATAAATCCCATTGGCTGGAAAAAGTAAGCTCTGCTCAGAATAACCAAGAGTTATCCAATATCTACGATCATTGGTCACAAGAGTATGATGAAAGTGTTCTCAGCTTTGGCTATAACCCTCCTGCTGTAATCAATGGATTGGTGGGAAGATTTATCCAATCCACTGATGCCAATATATTAGATGCTGGCGTTGGTACGGGAATGGTAGGAGAACTTCTTTCTATTCTTGGATATACCAATCTAGTGGGTATTGATTTATCCCTAGGTATGTTAGAAAGCGCCCGGAAAAAGCAAGTCTATCAAGATTTGAGACAAATGGTATTGGGGCAACCTTTAGATTTTACTGATAATGCGTTTGATGCGGTTGTGAGTGCTGGTACTTTTTCCGCTAACCACGCACCCCCCGAATCATTTGATGAATTTATGCGCATTGTTAAACCCCAAGGTTTGATTATTGTCGCAGTTCGAGTTGATATTGCTTCTTATATTGATAGCATTCGCGCGAAGATAAATACTTTAGAGAAAGAAGGATGGTGTCAACTAGTAGAACATTCTAAGCCATTTAAAAATATTCCGTTGGTTTCTGATACAGCAATTATTGAAGCTTTTGTTTATCGTGTGCTTTGTGGTTAAGTTGGCTGAATTTAACCTAACTAAAGTCATTGGTAATAAAAACTGGCTAAAGACTCACTTGAAACCTCTGCAAACAAGCAAGTTTGTACAGAACTCTAGCTCCCACATTGCCATCCCACTCATCTCCCAACTCACCTGGGGCAACTTCACACAAATCAAAACCAATAATCGTTTTCCTATTTTTAACTAGCGATCGCAATAAGTAAATTGCTTCATTAAACTCTAAGCCACCTGGTACGGGAGTGCCTGTATGAGGACAATAGGTAGGATTTAAGCCATCAATATCAAAGCTAATATAAACCTTGTCAGGTAAATGAGAGATAATTTCACGACACTGGTTAGCCCAAGTGATGCCTTCGTAAGCATTGGCTTTAAGCTGCCAGTCATCAAACATGACAATTCGCTCATCGCTTTTTACCATTGCCATTTCTGCCTCACAAACATCGCGGATGCCAACCTGAACTAAGCGACTAATCTGAGGTAGCTTAAGAGCATTGTGCATGATTGAGGCATGGGAATAAGTAAACCCTTCGTAGGCTTGCCGCAGATCCGCATGGGCATCAATATGTAAAATGCCATAGTCTTCATGCTGTTCTGCTAAAGCTTGCATTAACCCAAAAGGAACACTATGATCTCCTCCAACGATACCCACTAGCTTGCCTTGTTCTAGCAGTGCCAAGGCTTGAGTATAAACCCAATGGTTGAGAGTAGCTGAGGCTTGATTAACAGTTGCTAACTGTTTTGCTATTCCATCATTATCAACATTGCCACCAGCTTCCAAATGCTCAATAATTACTTTAGCGATCGCTCGTATAGCCCGATTTTGTTCTTGGATATCCGAGTTAATGGGTATAGTCCCGCACTTGGTTTGCCAAGCTTGGGGTAGATCAAAGTCGTACCAATCTAACTGTACCGAAGCATCTAAGATTGCTTGAGGACCATTGGCTGCACCTTCTCGATAAGATGTTGTGACATCCCAAGGTACAGGTAACAAAACAATGGCAGCCTCTTCAACCGTATAGGGAAAGCCAAAGAAACGCCCGTTAGGTATTGTAATCTCATTAGGATTAAAACTGGTTTGATTGATACCAATGTGCATTTAAAAAGAATTTAGAATTTAGAATTTAGAATTTAGAATTTAAGAATGTAGTGCGTTCGCTTAGCGTGTGCGTAAGCGCAAACATTTTGCTCGCGTTTAAGCTTTAGCGAGCGAGACGCTCGCACTACATTATCTCATTATAAATTACGTCTAATGTGAATTACGATCCCCAAAACATACCCGCCCAGACAATTTGGGGATAGTTTTGGGCGGGTATCACAAGGAATATTCGGGTCAAATGGTCTAGATTGTTGCTAAACTCATCCCTACGATATGTCTAATTTCATTCACATTATGCGTAAATTCTAAATTCTAAATTCTAAATTTACATGCCTGTTTCTAAACCACCAAATTAGCTGTACCACGCCACTAAAACAGCTTTCTTTTTTGAATGAAAGTGATGAGTCTCTTGGTAATAAATGCCCCTGTAGCACCAAAAACTAAGCTTAAAAACAATGATTGAGTCAAGGGGTGAAAATGGTTAGTGGAAAATGGCGGTAAGATGGGTTGTTGGGGTTTTTGGGGAATTACATAGGGGGCAACAGTAGCACCAATTGCTGCTGTGGTTAAACCAACACCTACAATCGCTACTGTATTTTGTAGAGAGCGATCGCTTTCGGCTTGTTCGATGTTTACTCGTCCTTGGATGGCAGCCATAGCCTTTTCTAGTAATCCGCTACCATGTTGAAAGTAGGCTAAATCTGATTGAATTTGTTCGGTGAAGAGGTGGTAGTCTTCGTTGAAAAAGTGAGACAGGAAACTGATGTCTTCGGCGGGGAGTTGGCTTTGAATATCGTTGAGTTCTCGCCTGTAGTTTTGGGCGTTAGTTTCAATCGTGAGGCGATAGCGGTCTAATTCACTGATTAACTGAGAATAGGATAAGTATTTTTGAGGGATATCTTTGAGGTATTGTTTGAATTGGTTTAGTTCGTTTTGAGTAAGCAGTTTATCAACGGGCATTCCCTGGAAGATTTGTTTGATGTAGGGTTCGATGGCTTGATACTCTTGGCGAATTACATGATCAACCTGACGGCTGAGTTGGTAAGCGGTGACAACTTTGTTTAAATAGCAAAATAGATTAACGAAAGATGAATAGTGGTCGATAAATTTTTCGCTGGTTTCCGCTTCACAGAAGACCCAAATGAGGATATGGTAGTAGTCTTTTTCTTGAGTGGGAACGCCATATTCAAAGATGGGACTGCCGAATAGCTGACTTTCTCGATAAAAATCGGGGCAAGGATCTTGATTGGGGATAAATTCTCGTAAGCAATTGTCTGCTAGTTCCCTGATTTGTTGGCGATTTTGCGGCGATTTCCAGGGCAACCATTGTTTCTCCTTGGTATACCAAACAGTTAAGAGTAGGGTTTGACCGAGGGAACTACCAATTTCACTGGGCATTAAGCAGCCAGAAGGGTTGAGGAGTTCCAGAATGTTTAGGTCTAAGGGGTTGGTTTTCTTCTGATTTTCATCAAATTCAGGGCGGCGAAGATTGAGGGCAAGGACATAGGTATCATGAATGCGGAGGGGTGTGGCAAGTCCAGCAATAGGTAGGGATTTGCCATCTAGGAAGACTTTGCTCTCAAAATGGAGAGCTACATCATCATCGGTCTTATCTTTGAGTAGGTCAACTCGATATCCTGCTCGTTCTTCGATTTTTAGGGGTTTGGTAATACCAAATCTTTGGAAGAGCAGAGTATTACATTTGTCCCAAAGTAGGTTAGGTGGATGGCTGTCTTTCAAGTGAAAGGCAAATAAATGTACATTGGGAGCGTAAACTTTTTTAGCCATTGTTCTTATCTGAGTCAGGATTTGTTGACTCGGATTTGAGTTTGTCTTTTACCAGCTGGCTCAATTCTTGGAATAAGTTGGTGATGCGAGTGGATTGATTAGTTTGGGAGGGTTTGACTTTTTTTAATTCTGCGCGATCGCCTTCCTCCAAGTTTTCGAGTTCATCACGAATACGAGGGTGAGTGATATAAAAATTATTTAGAGTTTCCTCAGCTTCATCGTCTGATAGTTTTTCTAGTTTGGATAAAGTATCATCCAAGTCCCGTAAGTCTTGGTTAGTAAATAGTTCAGAGTTTGTTTCGAGTAAGGATGGTAAATAGGGAAGGAGTTCGTCATCAATCATTGATTTATTGTCCTATAGCACAAAAAGCAGCCCAGTAGTGGGGAGAATGAAAAGGTTGTTCGTGAGAAGCACGGCGACGTAGTTTTTTCTGTATTTGTTTAGTTAAATTTTCGTCTAGATTTAAGCTATTTGCCCATGTCTGTAGTTCAGATGTCGTAGCATCTCGGAGCCAGGTTTGGGCAGTGTTGAGGGCAAGGGCAACGGTTGAACCGGATTTGAGATTCTGATAGAACTTAATCATCAACAGGGCTGTTGATAAGTCGTTTACTTTCCAAAGGGAACTGACAACGCTAGGAGAACCTGCGATTAGAAAGCCACTGGGTAAGCCAATATATTCATCACTGTTGTTATTGAAATCAATTAATCCGGTTTCACAAGCAGAAAGAGTGACTAGGCGACATTGTTCTAAATTGAGACTGAGAATGGCATCGAGAGTGAGGCACTTGTCGAGATCAAGTACTTTGCCATCTTTCAAAAGTAAATGATGTTCTGGATCGAGTTGGCTGGGTGGAGAATTAAGCAGAGACTCTGCTGGAATAAGGGCAGATTTACGAGCATTGCGTAGGTTAAAGTAGCCATGACAGCTAAAATGGGCGCAGTGGATTGCCTTCAGGTTAGTGTCATTGATGGCTGCTAATGTAGCGGTTTCTGTTTCGAGGATATTAACGGGATAAAAGTAGTCTGTTATGGCTTGCACTTCCAAATCGGTATAGGCAAGGTCTTGTGTGGGGTTTTGGATGGCAAACAGATGGGTAAAATTCTGGCGTTGTCGTTGTTGTGCTTGGAGCAATAGTTGACAACTAGGTGCATAGCTGACACCTTTGGGAAAGCGATCTAATAAGCTAACTTTTTTGCCATTGTGGGAGATAGGTAAAGCATGAAGGGGAAACAGGTGTAGGAAGAGATGAGGGATTAGGATTAAGCGATCGCATTCTGCTGGAATTTGCTTAATAATTTCATCAATGTGTAGAATCTTCCCCAGTAAATGTAAGCGGGTACTTAGACGGCGCTCCCAATGGGATTTACGATTGCTATATGCTCTGAGATATTCATTAAACCATTTCTCAAAGCGTTCCAGATCTTTTAGTTCAGAGCTCAAGACTATGGGCTGCTGGGTTTTGTTGGTGAAGATGAAAGTGAAAAGCTGATCATCTGCAAAGAAAAACTCTACAACCGCAGTGTTATCATCCAGAGTTGCCTGGAATTTGTCAAACTTAAAGCCAGAACCAATAGGTAGATAACGCTCTTGCAATTCGTTGCGCTGCTGTCGCAATTGCTTGAGTTCTTCTGCTATGGCTGTAGGGTCATCAGCTTTGGCATTCTGGATTTGGTGCTGACCAATAGCAATTTTATCTCGAAGTTTTTCTAGTTGACTAACAACATTTGGGGGAAAGATAGTTTTGAGGTCGCGTGTCAGGATAAGTTCAACTAAGTTGCGAGTTTTGCTACGCTCGACGTATTCAAAGGCTTCGATAGGTCGGTTCAGCTTGAGACAAACTGTCGTTATTCTTTGATAGTATTTGTTATATTCTTCGGCTAATTTTTGTTTTTTTTCTTCTACTCGCTCTCCAGAAGCTATTTCAAATCGCAGTGATTCTACCGTATCAATGGCAGCAGCAAATGCCTTGTATGCACTAGAAAATTGTTCAACATCTTGGTAGGCAAGACCGAGGTTCCCTTGAGTTTCTGCATATTCTTGGGGAAAAGCTTGGCGGGTGTATATTTGTGAAGCAGCTAACAAGGAGGCAATTGCTAATTCTCCGTTCTCTTCTCTTTTTCCATTTATGCGTTTAAGGTAGATAACACCTATATTGTTTTGGGTCATTGCCCATTGTTCTGGAAAGGCTTCGCGAGTGTATACTTCCAAAGCAGCTAAACCAGATCGGATAGCCATTTCCACATTTTCTGCTCTATCTCCATGAATACGCTTACGGTAAGCATTACTCAAATTATTTTGGGTTTGTGCCCAATTAGCAGGGAAATCTTCGCGGGTAGATATCTCCAAGACATTGTTGTAACAGTGTATTGCTGCTTCCAAGTTCTCGGCTGCTTTCCCCAAAATGCGCTCACAGTAGGTAATACCTAGATTGTTTTGAGTGTTCGCCCATTCTTCGGGAAAAGCTTCACGAGTGCGTACCTCCAAAGCTGATTGATAGCAGCGAATAGTCTCTTCCAAATTCTCGGCTTTTTTCCCTTGAATACGGTAAAAATAAGTAATACCTAAACCATTTTGGATATTTGCCCATTCTTGGGGAAAAGCTTCGCGAGTGTTTATCTGCAAGGCTGCTTCGTAATAGCGAATAGCCTGTTCCAGATTCTCGGCTCTCTCTCCTAAAATGCGTTCATGGTAAGCATTGCCCAAATTAACTTGTGTATTTGCCCATTCTTGGGGAAATGCTTCGCGAGTGCGTACCTCTAGAGCCACTAAGCCATAACGAATAGCCCGTTCTAGATTCTCTACTCGTTCTCCTCGAATGCGTTCCCGATAAGCCCCTCCCAGATTATATTGAGTATCTCCCCACTTTTGAGGAAAGGCTTCACGGGTGTATATTTTCAATGCAGCCTCATAGTGGCAGATAGCTTGTTCCAAATTCTCAGCTTTTTCCCCACGGATACGACCAATGTAGCCACTCCCCAGATTGTTTTGAGTCATCGCCCATTGTTCGGGAAAAGCTTTGGGAGTATATACATCCAAGGCAGCTTCATAACAGCAAATAGCTTGCTCGAGATTTTCGGCTCGTTCTCTTTGGATTCTTTCCCTATAGGCATTGCCCAAACTGATTTGTGTAGCTGCCCATTCTTGGGGAAAGGTTTCGCGAGTGCGTACTTCTAGAGCCGCTACACAGTAGCGAATAGCTTCCTCAACATTCTCAGCTTTGTTTCCCCGAATGCGATTGCAATAAGCAGCTCCCAAACCATGCTGAGTATCTGCCCATTCTTGAGGAAAAGCTTCACGAGTACTTATCTCCAAGGCTGCCTTGTAATGACCGATAGTCAACTCCAAATTCTGTGCTTTTTCTCCTTGGATACGCTCAAGATAAGCACCACCCAAATTATATTGGAGCATTGCCCAGTCAGTTGGAAAGGCTTCGCGAGTATGTACTTCCAAGGCAACTTTACAATGGTCGATAGCCAATTCCAAATTCTCAGCTTTTTCCCCACGGATGCGTTCCCTGTAAGCATTACTCAAACTAATTTGTGTGGCTGCCCAGTCTTGAGGAAAGGCTTCGCGAGTGCGTACCTCTAGAGCAGCTAAGCAATAGTGAATAGCTTGTTCTACATTCTCCGCTTTTTTCCCTCGAATACGTTTGCAGTAAGCAGCACCTAGATTATGCTGGGCAATTGCCCATTCTTGAGGAAAAGCTTCACGAGTACTTATCTCCAAGACAGCTTTATTGTGGTGGATGGCTTGCTCCAAGTTTTCGGCTTTTTCCCCTTTAATACGGTCAATGTAGACGCCTCCTAAATTGTTTTGCGCCATCGCCCAATCAGTCGGGAATATTTCGCGAGTACATACTTCTAATGCAACTTCGTAATAGTGGATAGCTTGTTCCAAATTCTCAGACTTTTGCCCCTGAATGCGATTATGGTAAGCGTTACCCAAATGATTTTGAGTCTGTGCCCATTCTTGAGGAAAAGCTTCACGAGTGTATATTTCTAAAGCAGCCTTGTAGTGGTGAATTGCCAACTCCAAATTTTCAGCTTTTTTTCCCAAAATACGCTTACGGTAAGCTTCCCCTAGATTGTTTTGCGTCATCGCCCAATCGGTTGGTAAGGCTTCGCGAGTACGTACTTCTAATGCAGCTTCATAAGCATCAATAGCCTGCTCCAAGTTTTCAGCTCGTTCTCCTCGGATACGCTCACGGTAAGCATTACCCAGATTATTGTGGGTCATTGCCCAGTCGAGGGGAAAGGTTTGGCGAGTACATACTTGCAAAGCAGTGTTGAAACAGTTGATTGCTATTTCTAAATTCTCTGCTTTTTCTCCATATATACGCTCAAAGTAAGCATAACCCACATTATTTTGAAGCTTAACCCATTCCTGAGAAAATATTTCAGGAGTGAAAACTGATAAAGCTGCTTGACTATAGGAAATTGCCTGCTCCAGGTTATCAGCTCGATTACCGTAAATCCGTTTCCCGTAAGTTACCCCCAAATTATCTTGGGTCATTGCCCACTGTTGAGGAAATTCCTCGCGAGTAAACACCTGTAAAGCTGCGTGCCTATGCTGGATTGACTGTTCTATGTTATCGGCTCGATTACTGTAAATTCTATAAAGGTAGGCAGTACCCAAATTATCGTGGAGCATTCCCCACCGTTTTGGGAAAGCTTCTCGATGGCATACCTCCAAAGCAGCTTCGTAGCAATGAATGGCTGTTTCCAAGTTCTCTGCTCTGTTGCCCAAAATGCGTAGAAAATAGGCATTACCTAAATTGAGTTGGATATTTTCCCACTCTTCTAGTAAAGCTTCGCGAGTAAAGACTGTGGAAGCAATCTCGTATCCTTTAATAGCAATTTCTAGATTGCAAGACCAGTGACCTAGTGGAAACTGCTGAATCAAAGTGCTGAAATTGACAATGACTGCTGTAATGGCTTGTGCTGGCTCTTGGTCTACAGCCGCCAGTTTAGCCGTTGCCCAACTTTGCAATATATCAGCCAAGCTATAATTCAGTTTGTCTAGGTTACCTTGCAGTAAAGGGTAAACTACTTGTGCCTCAGCATTGCTATCCAAAGTTGCTTGCAATACCTGTAAAAGAAAGTCAAGTTGAGATTCAGGGTTTGAGAGTGGCTTAGAGGTGGGAACCGATAATGATAACCCTAGTGTCTCAGCTATTTGATGACCAAGATTGATTAAAAACTTAGCAGTATTTTCGTCGCCTCTGTTTTTCAATTCTTCTGCTGCTTGTGCTATTGTCTGTACTAACCCAGCATCTACCAATTCTTGGTTAGCCGATAAAATTTGCGCTTCCTCACCACTGGAACAACTCAGCAGCGCATTAATCAGATTTATATATTCTGGGAGGCGGCTTTCATCCATTGGGGACAACCCTCAACATCCATTGTTGTTAAGTTTATTCAATGGGAAAAAGGGATATTCCGGAATGGCACACAGATTCAAAAAATTCGCACAGTGGAAAATGAGAAACAAAAATAGCTATAAGAATGGAACAATTTGGGTGCAGTATGACAGAATATGAGGATGCGATCGCGAATAAGCTAACAGTGCGATCGCTACTTAACAATTCTAATATAATCGACATTTGAGATGCGTTTTACCCTGTATTGTAGGTAATTGGGCTAACTTTCGGTCATTGCCACAATTTGAAGAGTTGTTAGTTCTAACTGAGGAAATAAAGGAGACATGATTGCTTTGTCTCCTTGGTATCGCTCTGCTTGATATTCATCGTTAATTAAACGATTGATAGTAACAGTAGGTTGTTTAGGAGAACCAATATATTGAACTCCTCCAAGTCCAGCATAATCAACAATCCAGTACTCTGAAATCCCTAATGTTTCGTACTCATTCAATTTAAGGCGGTAATCGTCTCGCCAATTAGTACTAACAACTTCAATTACCAGGGGTGGTGGCACATATGCTGCCGCAGAAGCTGAACTTTGACGCATTCTTTGCCATTCTTCTTTGGTGAATACAACAATATCGGCTTTACGACTCGACTCATTTTCACCGGGGGCGTTATTCAACCTCACTTGTTTGTTCTGACGGGGAACATAAGGCAGATTCAGGTCTTGGCAATGGTTGTTCAGGAGGTGACAAAGCCCATCAACAACATCTTCATGTTTGGCTGTGGGTTCACTGAGGGGCATGACAACTCCCAGGAAAAGCTCGAATGACCTACCGGAACCATCATCCCAATTCAGAAATTCCTCAAAGGTCAAAGATTTTTGGGCGATCGCAACCATTGTTTTTGATACTAACCACCACAAGTCAGCTTAATTTTGCTTATGTCTATATTACATAAAATGGAGAACTTAGAATTTAGACAT
>Ga0207422_1001027_pt1 | contig 66978 bp, 53 predicted proteins | sample MarCyaLeptolynsp_FD_187757 | JGI IMG/M metagenome (GOLD analysis project Ga0207422, IMG submission 187757) | Marine cyanobacterial communities from Panama - species 1 Leptolyngbya sp. (SPAdes) | ecosystem: Environmental > Aquatic > Marine > Unclassified | place: Panama: Panama City | collected...
AATACGTCATCCTGGAATATGCCAAGACGATCGCGCTGATCAAAAGCTGGGCGTTCTTTTTCCTGATGTTGCCGTTCAAGACCGGACTGGAAGAAGCGATCTCGCCGTTTTCCTGGGGCTTTGAATTCACCTTCGAACGCAAGCTGATGTTCCTGGCGCTGGCGCTGGCGCTCACGGCGCTCGCCTGGGTCAAATCCGGCCCGAAAGCGGCCATTGCACTGGCCTTCTTCGCGATCACTTTTTATGTCGGCATCACCAAGGTTCCGTGGCCGGCCTTCGTCGCCATGGCGGCGTTCCTCGCCTGGCAGCTCGGCGGGATCAGGCTGGCGGCGGGAACCGTCGCCAGCCTCGGCTTTCTGCTGCTTGCAGGCGTCTGGCCTCAGACCATGCTCAGTCTCTATCTCTGCGGCATCGCCGTCGCCCTGTCGTTTCTCATCGGCACGGCGCTCGGCATTCTCGCCGCCCAGTTCGACGCGGTCTCGGCCTTCCTCCGGCCGATCAACGACACGCTGCAGACCATGCCCCTGTTCGTGATCCTGATTCCGTTCGTGATGATCTTCAAGATCGGCGAATTCACCGCGCTCCTGGCGATCATGGCCTACGCGATCGTGCCGGCCATTCGTTACGCCGAACACGGCATCCGCTCGGTGTCGGCCGAGGCGACCGAAGCGGCCCAATCGATGGGATGCACATCCTGGCAATTGCTGTGGCGGGTCAAGCTGCCGCTGGCGCTGCCGGTGATCATGCTCGGCCTCAACCAGACGATCATGTACGGCATCGCCATGCTGGTGATCGCCGCCCTTGTCGGCACCAACGGGCTCGGACAGCAGGTCTATATCGGGCTCGGAGACGGGGATTTCGGCGTCGGCATGGTTGCCGGCATCGGCATGGCGATCATCGCCATGATCGCCGACCGCATGACCCAGGCCTGGAGCCGCGCCCGGCAGAGCGCCTTCGGGGCGGAGTGAGAAGGGAAGAATTCAGGCCTGCAAGAATTGGCGGCTTCATTCCGACAGGCTGATCGGGATTGTACGGAATACGATTTGTACGGCTTTGATTGAGTGCTCAGCGCGAGTTCGATCACTCCCCCCTTACACACAAACTCAGAATTGATTTATCTTGGTTCAAATAGCGAAATTTGACGAGTAAATTTCCCTAATAATTGTGCAAAAGAAGAATTTCTGGATTCCTTATGGTAATATGACGAAAGATTGCTAGAGTAGTTTGCTCCCATATTTCGCGATTTATTCCCGATCATGACTCTTTTGTCCGCCCACCGCATTTACAGCCTACACACATTCAGGCCACAAGCCGCGTTTGATCAAGGGATCGGGGCGCGTTTGTCGTGGCTGGTCAGCGAGACCCCCGAACCTACCGTCGAACCCCGCAAGGACCTGGATCGGCCGAAGACCAAACCGACCGAGTGCTGGCTGCCGGAGAGACTGCGGCCGGCGGTTCGCGAGCGTTTCGGCGGCGACGCGATTTTCGAGGAATTTCGCGGCGGTGCCGGCGGAGATTTCTATGTCCCGCTCCAGCGCCTGGTCAGTGGTGAGCTGGCCGATCGCTGCAAACTCTACCGGCTCTCGGCGCGTATGCGCGATCTCCTGCGCAAGGGCGACGCCTATCTTGAATCCACTCCGCCAAAAGACAGGTTCACACATAGCCTTGCAATGATCCTGAAACCCGCCGCAGCACGCAGAATCAGGGCGCAATTGCCGCCGGGACAGGACATTCCGGACGAGATGATTTTCGCGGCGGAAAACTGTTCGGGAAAAGGCGGCAATCCGAGATTGGTCGTTCCGATCTCAATAAACCAGATTCTCGTCTATCATTTCGGCACCAATCGCATCGTCTGCCAGGTCGGTTTTGAAGCATCTCTGCCGGCGAATTTCACCATGACGGACGTCGTGCTCTCTGAACTGGTCGACCATGCCGGGCGCTTTGCGGACCTTGGCTGGATCGAGATGCCGAACAAGGTATTGCGCACCGAAACCGAAGACGAGAAACCCCGCCTGATCGAAATACCCCGTTTCAGCCTTGGCTCGCTGGTTGCGCGGATGCTGTTCGGCCCGGGCGGCGAAATCCAGCGCTCATTCCGGACCTTTACCCACACCTATGCCCAGATAGGGCCGGATCATCCGAAGATGGATGCGTCGGCCCTGAAGCTGTTCGGAACCAGAATTGCCCGACAGTACACGACAGACTATGCACTCAGCGAAGAAATTGCCGGAGCCATCAGGGTCGCGGATTTCGATAATGTCCATCACTATCTAGCGCGCGAAGGAGGCGCGACGATCGTTTATCCGCACACAAACGGCGAACCCGTGGCTTTTCTCGAGGATTACGCTAACACAGCCCTGGAAAGAAGCTACCTGCCTATTCTGGTCCTGACTTTGCACCAGCATACAAGAATGCTTGAGCTTGCCGCCCGATCGGTTTTGTCGACGCCGGACCCGGATGTCCTGATCGAACGCACCGACGAACTTGCGGACGCCAAGATCGATGTCGAGAAGATCGACCAAGATTGGCGGGAATTGCAGGATGGCCTGGTCCTGTTGCAATCCCGATTCCGGTTCATGCAGATCAGCCAGATCACCATGCACAACAGTTTCAACAAGGCACTAAGGGATTGTTTCGATCTGGACGCCATGGAAGCGGCCCTGAGCCGCGATCTGGCAGAAATGTCGGAGCGGATTCGCGCTGGGATCGCCCGCTACAATCAGCTTCGGGCCAGTCGGTTCGCGGAGCGGTATGGATGGATCGCGAAGGCGATTACAGGTGTGGTGGCGGGGATCTTCTTCCTCGAATTTGTGAACGCTTTTGTAGCGATGTACGATGATCAAGTCTTGGTTTGGTGGGAAAGAACGTTGATTGCTTTAACCCCGATGGTTGTCGCAATGGGTATTTCCTGGGCTCATATTCGTAGCCAATCCCAAAAACGCTGATAGCTTTTGACCTTCTGGATATTGTGCCCGGGCGCTCGGGGGATCGAGAATTCCCTCGGCTTCCGCGTTTGGATCTGTTGCGCATTCATTTTCCTGTTTTTTGTTGATTTCTCCCGCAAAAATCAGTCATTGTGCTAAATTAATCTTCTTTTTCGCGACATTATCAACAGGATTGTCTGCTAAAAATGTCTATGAAATTTGATATTCCCGACACGTCAATATCCGTACTGCCAACGCATATTGCAAAACTCGTTTCCGAAGCGCAGTCAGAAAAAACTTTTCGCATCAAGGTTTGGGCAAGTCTCGAGCTCTCCGAAATAATCGTCAAATGGGTTTTCGCTGTCGCGGCAGCGGGAGTCGTCTCCGAAGAAGGCCGGTTGACGGACAGCCTCGCGAATGCGGTCCGGACTTCTATTCGCAGGCCGACATTCGGGTCCTGGCGGGCCATGACCAAGGAAGCGTGCGACGAGTTGCGAAGGCTTGGCAAGCGCGGCGAGCCAATGGGCCTTCCCTTTGCCGATTTTTTCGACCGTTTCAGCAACAAGGACGGCGAGCAAAATTCTGCATGGGCGAACCTGATAGACATCCGTAACAACGTCATTCACGGTGGCGGGATGTCGGAAAATACGGCGCGGAAAGTCTTTGAGAAAATCCGCCCGATCCTGGAACCGATCTTGAACGCACTTGCGCAGGTGCATCAAAATTTCGACACCTGGGCGACCTTTGATGAGGATTCCTTCCTGCTGCGCGGCGATGAGGAGATCCGGAAATCTCCTCCCTCCGAGCTTCCCGATGGCGAAGGAACCTGGCTTGTGGACCGCGAGGGCCGGGCATGCGCCCTGCGCCCGCTCCTGGTCTACGAGCCAATTCAGGAAACCTGGGAAATCAGCCACCTGCGTTCCGAGGAACGCGCCAGCCGTACGTTGGTTCCCCAGTCCTATTTCAAATTTGAAAATGATCAACTGTACTACACACCAATCGGCGTGGACGATTTCATTTCGATCAATCCGGACTCCACCATATTCGATCATTTCTTTCCGCAAATTCCAGCCAGGGAGAAAGAAAACGTCCTGGCCCGCCAGATGCGGGAAGCCCATCAAGCGCATTTGAGGGATTTCGTCGGTCGCAGTCGCGAAATTGACGTGATCGAGACCTGGCTGGATACGCGAGGCGCCGGCGGGAACTTGATCGGACTTGTCATTGGAGGGCCCGGGCTGGGCAAATCAGCACTTATCGCGAAATGCGCCGCTCGTTACAGGGACAAGCTCATTGAAATCGGCGCCAAGCACCGGCGCTACGTTTTTCACGCCTTCAATGCGGAGATTCCCTATAACGGCCGCCGCCAGTTTCTCGTAAGCATCCGCGAGCAGCTCGAGCACTGGCTGGGACTGACGATCAGCAAGAGCGAAGCAATTGCGGATGCCAACCACCTGAAGGCGGACGTAAACAGGCTGCTCGCTGATGCCGTCGGCCCGGATAAGGACAAGTTGCTTTGCATATTCATTGACGGACTGGACGAAATTCATTCGTTCGATCCGAAATTCCTTGAACTGCTTATGGAATTGCTGCGGCCAGGGATCGTCATGGTGGCCACGAGCAGAAACGAAACATTCGTCGATCCTTTCGATGCCTCCCTCCTGGTTGAACGCATTCCATTTTCTGCGGCCGAGAACGAATTGCCCGGAATGTCCGACAATGAAATTCGTGGTCTGCTCCTCCAGGGGCTCGGGAGACGTGCCCGGGATATCATCATGCTTGATGCAGATAACGAGTCCGGAGAGGGGGCCACGAACCCCTACATACAACGGGTCGTTGAAAGAGCGGCGGGCAAGCCGCTCTATATCGGACTGCTCATCAAGGATATCGCAGAAAACAAAGCCCGCATCGATCCTGATGCCCGCCTCCCCGCCTCGATGGAAGGGTTTTATGAACAATTGCTCGCCCGGCAAGGCCTGAGCGACACGAAATCTCACATTGCAATTATCCTGTGTTTGCTCGCCCTCGCAAAGGAGCCGCTTAGCAAGACCGTACTTTGCGATATCCTGTCAGGATTGCCCAGCGCATCCGTATCTCGCACCCAAACGACAAATTGGGTCAATATCGCGCTCAATCAGGGCGACGTTTTCCTGGCCCGGGCCAATACGCCGGATGAGGAGAATGCTTATGCGATTTATCACCAGGAACTCAAACGTTTCATACTCGGCCACGACGGGACAGGTGCAGAGCAACTGAAGTGGGCCTTCGGATTGGCAAAATGGTTGCTCGTCCAAATGGCGGTGGAAAAAACCCACGCACTGGAAACTATCGCGCGCCGGCACTTTGCGCGTTACGGAGCCGATTACCTTTTGGACTTCGGCAACGAGATTCACCCTTTTGCTCTGGATGTCTCGGGGGCAAAATATGTTGATGAAAACTACCTGCAACCCGGTCGGTTCGGCCAGGCCCTGAACGCTTGGGGAGATGACCGGGAAGCATTCCTGCAGTCATTCGCGCGCAGTCTCGGCGAACTTCGCGACCGTGCCGACGTAAGCAGCACCAAGGAGATTGTTTCCAGGCTTTTCCGGTTCATATTTGCCAATCGGGAGACCCACAAGATTACGGCCTCGATAATTCAGGCTGTATACAGTTACTCCCCCTTTACCATCGAAATCTTCGAATTGTTGTTGGCCGAAGCGCTTTCGGTCGCTTCAGACACCGTACCGGGATCCATTGAAGACATTAAGGAAAGTATCAATTGGACTATTCACGCCGGAGGCTATGATCGCCGCAGAGGAAACCTCGAGCGGGCGACCGAGCGCCTTTCCCTCGCCGAGCGACGCCTGAACGAACTTGATGACGGCGGGAAGGGCAAAGAACGGACACGCGCACTGCTGATTTACGAGCAAGGATATGTCGCATACAGCGATTCCCAAAGGGCGCGTACGGACGAGCTTTTTCAAGCAAGCGTTGAGGCCGCGCGCCTGGCCGGGGACTTAAATGGTGAACTCATAGCGGAAAATGTTCGCCTTCACCTGGCCTTCGTGTTCGCTAAAGCGGCCGGAGAGGAAACCGGTCAGGCAATTGACAGGTTTGAGAGGTTTCTGGAATCTACAAAAGTCCGTTTCTTTAAACAGATGGTCGACGGTACGACCGAAGGAGATAGACTTACCGCCGAACGGTGGGTGATGAATTGCCGGGCCCATTTGTTCGACATGGCATTCGAGCGCAACGACCGTGCCTTGATCGAAGAACGTTACGACGAATTTTCCAAGGATGTCTGGGTTCAGAAGACAGACCCCAACAGAGACACTCTCAAGATCAGGAAACCGAGGTTTCTTTATGCTACCGGCAGGCTTGATGAAGCCATTGCCGGATACCGGGACGTACTGAGACCGATAGAGAGCGCGGGGTCATCCGACGCGCGTCGCGAGGGCTATGGTCAATATTATTTGGAGTTCGCAAGGATCCTCAAGGAGGCTGGGAAAACTGACGAAGCCAAATCGGTGCTGCGAAGTGGCCTGAATATGTTTGACCAGATGGCGAACGGGCAATGGAAACCGTTGCTTCGGCAAGTCCTTGCGGACTTGTCTTAGCCTGCAATCAAACGGTCCGAAAAATTTCCACTAATTGTTGAGCCTACGAGAAATCTCAGACCTAGCCGGCGCTCTTGGCTGGAGCCAGGAAAAGTCTGATTATCGGAAAGGCGAATGTTTGGTCCAACTGCGTTATTGTCCATTCACGTTTTGTACCTGTGAATAGAGGAGCGATCGAAAACTGTGTCGCAATGAACGACTCAGCCGAAATTGCACCCACAACAGGCTGAATTTATTAGATAAAACTCTCCAAGCGGCCTCGCTTGAAATGCCCCCCGCACGTAAAGAAATTCACCCCTAGTGATCGCCGCCAACAAAAAAACTTGACGTCCACCCCATCGCGCATCACTTATCTACCTATCGATAGATACATAACTCTCACCGAAAACCGGCCCGATGCCGGCCCGACCTGTAACAGGAGAGCGACAATGAAAATTTACGATGTTCCGGAATTCCCCAACCCGGCCCGGGTGCGGATCGCGCTGGCGGAAAAGAATGCCACCGACCAGGTCGAATTCGTTGCGGTCGACGTCATGGGCGGCGAACACCAGGGCGCGGAATTCCGCAAGAAGAATCCCGGCGCAGCCGTGCCGGTGCTTGAACTCGACGACGGCACGACGATATCGGAATGCACCGCGATCACCGAATATATCGACCACGCCTTCGACGGCCCCTCCCTCAGCGGCAGGACCCCGAAAGAGCGCGCTGTCGTGCACATGATGCAGCGGCGCGCCGAGGCCAACCTTCTGGACGCGGTCGGCGCTTATTTTCACCATGCAACACCCGGCCTCGGACCGGATATCGAAACCTACCAGAACAGGGAATGGGGCGAGAAACAGCGTGAAAAGGCGGTCGGCGGCATGCGCTATTTCGACAGCGTGCTGGCGGACCAGCCCTATATTGCCGGCGACACGTTCAGTATGGCCGACATCACGGCCTTTGCCGGTCTGGCCTTCGCCGATTTCGCCAAGGTCGACATTCCCGAAGAGTGCGCTCACTTGCGGGCATGGCGCGGCCGGATCGCCGAACGCCCGAGCATTGCCGGCTGAGCCTGCCTTCGTCCGACGCCACGTCGAATGCAATGACAGGAATTGTCATTGTTGCAGCTAACGGCGGGACAGCCGGACTGAACCCATGATATCGATCACCGATTGAGCGGAGCGACCGAACCTTTCGGCCGCTCCATCGCCTGTTCAGGAAACCGGTCCAACTCCCTGAACCGAAACAACAAGCCGAACCAGCCGGAGACAGTGCGACATGCCGACACCCGATCAGACCGACGTCACAATCCTCGGCGCCGGATTGTCTGGGCTTGCCTCGGCGGTCCTCTTGATCGAGGCCGGCCTGTCGGTTCGCATCCTGGAAGCCGCCGAACGACCGGGTGGCAGAATTCACTCGGTCTTCGAGCCGGCGACCGACACCGCCCTCGCCGATCTCGGAGCGACCTGGGTCTGGACCGCCTATCAGCCGGTCGTCGGGCGCTGGCTGAAGAAACTCGATCTGACCACCTTTGCGCAATACGATGCCGGCGCGGCCCTTCTCGACCACGGACCGGACCGACCGCCGGCGACGGCGTTCCTGCCCGGTCAGGATGGCAGTGTCCGCCTTGTCGGCGGCCCGCAGGCTTTCATCGACGCGCTCGTCAGCCGATTGCCGCCGGATAGTCTTAAGACCGGATGCCGAGCCCAGGCGGTGGAAACATCGCCGGACGGCGTCACGGTCACCGCCAGCGACGGCAAACATTTCGAGAGCGCGCGATGCGTGGTGGCGCTGCCTCCGCGGATTGCATTGCAATCCCTTTCCTTCGCCCCCGATCTGCCCGCGGCCCTGGGCAAGGCGCTCGCGGCCACGCCGACCTGGATGGCGCCGCATGCCAAGGCCGCGATCCTCTATGAAAAACCGTTCTGGCGCGAGGCCGGCCTGTCCGGCCGCCTGGCCAGCCAGATCGGACCGATCGTGGAAGCCCATGACCATAGCGGCCCGAACGGGTCGCCCGCCGCCCTGTTCGGGTTCATCGGCTGGCCGCATAGCGTCCGACGTCAGGTCGGCGCGGACCTGAATCAGGCCGTCCGGGCACAGCTCAAACGCTGCTTCGGCCCCGACAGTCCCGATCCGGTCGCCCTTCACATCGAAGACTGGGCGGCCAATCCTCTCATCGCCACACCCGCCGACCTGACCGGGCCGATGGCGCATCCGCAGGTCGGGCCGGAGGTGCTCCGCCACCCCCTGACCGACGACAGGATCCGCTTCGCGGGATCGGAAACCGCGCGCCGCAGCCCCGGCCTGATCGAGGGGGCGTTCGATGCAGCGGAACATGCCGCTGCCGGGCTCTTGAATGCATGCAAACCGTAAAGCCAGGCGGGCTGCATATTCAAGGCCCCATTTTGCACCTGAATCCTGTCGGCCGCCAATATCAATGTCTGCTTCACGTCCATTGCCGGATTTCTCATCTGCGATGCAGGGCTGGCCGCAATGAGCCCAAAGTGACGGGTTCTGCGTTTCGGACCAATTTCTTATCATCGATCTGCGCCCAAAACGCGACCAAATCAAGCGACTGTTGCTGAGGGTTTGCCTCACAAACTTTCTGAATAATTCTCGTCGGCTACCCCGCCGTGACAAATACGTCCTTTTGGTGCAGAGGTCTTGGCAGGTTGTGCCCGAGCTGCGGAAAAATCAAGGTAAGGGTTCGCAATCACGATCGCGAACGGCCCTCGCCAGAGGTAACGTGGTATCTGAAAACGCAATCGCCTAAATCGCCTAACGTATTTGCGCAGAACTGTCGGGACGGAATATGTTCCAACAGCACAATGGCTCGCCTTGCGAAAACCCAAGCGATTGAACATCGAAGGAGGCCACGGTGACCGTAATTCCGATTGCTTGGCTCATTTCCATCTTCGCACTTTTCATCGCTGCTTTGACGATGGGCCGACCACAATTGCCCATCTTCGCACGCGTCTGTTTTGGCGTCAGCCTCCTGAGCATGGCGGTCGTTCCCGCCTTCGTGGGATTGCGGCTGGAATATGGGATTACGGCCTTGGTGATGTTCCAGCCCCATGTCGCGATCGTCTTCGCACCCGCACTTTGGCTGGGGTTCCAATCTCTCACCGAAAGTGGTGGCGTTCCTAATCCCAAAGCGATCCTATCGACGGTCGGCATTGTCGCTTTGGCTCAGCTGGCATTGTTTGCGCCGACATCGTGGTCTGTCGACCTGATCATATCAGCAATCAACGTCATCTTCGCCTTGCTTTTGTCGGCGATGTTGCGCCTGGGGGTGGACGCGTTTGTTCAGGTCTCACCGGACGGGTTTCGAGCGGTCCGCACCGCCTTGATCGGAGCCACGGTTTTCGTCGTCCTGATCATAGCCGCTGACGCGACGATCATTGGCGCGACCCTGTCTGGAGGCAATGCAGGCATGCTGCGGGCCCTTACCGGCGTGTCCGGCATACTCGTCGTGCTTGTCCTCGTCGGCCTGCTGATCGGTGTGCCTTTCGCGCTCGGCCCACTCTTAAAAACGCCGAAGGAGCGATCAATCGACGTACCTCCCCTCAACGAAGACCGAGAGCTTCTTGAACGGATCGAGAAATTAATGGCAGAGAGCCAGATCTTTACAGATCCCAATCTGACACTGGCTCGTCTTGGCCGCCGTCTGGGATGTCCCGCGCGCCAAGTGTCGATAGCGATCAACCGGGTCAAGGGTCAGAACATTTCCCGCTATATCAGCGGGTTTCGGGTGCGCCGGGCCGCCTGTTTACTGACCACGACCGATCTGCCTGTTACCGACATCATGCTTGAAGCCGGGTTCCAAAGCAAATCAACCTTCAACACCGAATTCCGCAGGGTCTACGCAAAGACCCCGACAGAATACCGTAGCCAGTCATCCGACCGCGCAACGGTTCGGAAACACGATCCCGGACATTCGGAAACTTGATACCGGGCGCGCCGCGCGCTCGCCCGTCCCAACTTGCAGCCATTCCCATGTTTCATCATTGGGAGAACGCGAGAAAGGATATTTCATGCAAACCGAATCCTACAGACGCAACCTGACCTTTTTGACGCTGGTCGCCTGTTTGACGAACAACGCCTACACAGCCACCGCTGCTGCTCAAACAAGCCCGATGCCCGTGCTGCAAGCCAACACAGCGATTGTCGAGATAGAGACGCCGCGCGAGGGCAATCTGCTTCACCTGCGTGGCCTCGCGGGGCACGGCACGGCCACTATCCGGATGAACGGCGCCTGCAGCGTAATGCCGGTTCGTTTCGTCGCGGGAGATTTTTCCGGTCGGAGGATAGAAGTGGGACGCGCCGAGCCTATACGGATGGTTATCCGCGCGTCACACGTCATTGAGCGCCTCACGCAGGGTCACGACCTCGTCAGCGACACGCTTCGGATCAGCGACGATCCGAACGCCCCGACGGCTGAAGTTCTCATTGTTCGCGGGCTGTCCGTCGAAACAGGATTTGTCATCAATCCGGGGCGCAATGTCTTGGCGGACCTTTTGCGCCCGCGCACCAGTCCAATCCCTTGTGACGACCTCATAACGATGGAATAGAATGGTGGATCAACCCGAGAGAACGGCGTTTCTGTCACTGATGAAAACCACGGCTTTGGGCTGCCGTACCGAAAGCCGACATCATTGCCGCCGCAGTGAACAGCCGGATTGTCTAAGGTTTGTGGCTGTTGTTGTCCCGCGTGACCCGGGTGGAGTGGGCCTGGTCATTTGCAAAGAACAGTTCGCCTGCCGCACCCCCAAACCGCAACACGACCCGATCAATCTAGGGACCTTAACGTAACGCCCATGTTGCGGGCCTTGGATGCAACCCTCAATATCTCACCAAAGGTGCCGATTTAGCCCTTGTCATAACCGCTTAACATGTCAACGGCCCGGCGGTCAGAGACCCTGTCTCGAACAAATATCCAAATGAGCATTGGTGAATGTTGCCTGAAGGGTCATGCGTGCAAGTCAATCCGCTTGGATCCTGTTTGTAGGTCCCACCGGTACAATCGTCTTTTTTCTCCTGTGATTTCATTTTGGAGAACATTTGAGATGCCAGCGAGCCCTCGATGATAAACCCAACCTCAGGCTTGCCTGAAGTCTGACCGCTGCCCAGTGTCGCGTAGACATTGTTCAGCGTGAACTCCTGAACCTCCTGCCCAAAGGAAATTCCCGTCCACACCAAAAAAACGATAGCCGCGAATGTCGATTGTCTCACGAAGTTCATGCCCACCCCCGTTCATTCTCTGCCGAAATACCGGTTTATCCTGCTGTCATCCGAAGCGCGTAAACGGGAATCCAGCCACTGATACAATGACCTTGTTAGAACGAACGCCTTGGCCCTTACAACCGCACAGGGGCTCATTCATCCGGCACGGGCTTTAGAAAATCTTGCCCGGATTCAGAATACCCTCCGGATCCAGCGCGCGCTTGATCGTCGCCATCACATCGACCGCGTCGCCGGCCTCCTTACGCAAGGATTTCTGCTTGCCGGCGCCGATCCCGTGTTCGCCCGTACAGGTCCCGCCGCACGCCAGGGCGTAATCGACGATCTCGGCATTGATGGCGTGCGCCCGCTCGATCTCCGCAGGCTGATCCGGATCGATCAGAAAGGCCGCATGAAAGTTGCCGTCGCCGACATGACCGGCAATCACCGCCGGAAACATGCTGGCATCGATCAGTCCGCGCGCGTGCAGGAGATTGTCGGCTAGACGTGAGAGCGGCACGCAGACATCGGTCACCATCGGCCGGCATCCCGGCCGATAGGCCACCGCGGCGTGCGCCGCATCGTGCCGGGCCTTCCAGAGCCGGTTGCGGTCCTCGGTCTTCGAGGCCCAGGAAAACGGTCCGGAGCGGAATTCCTCGCACAGGGCCGCCGCAAGTTCCGCCTGTTCCGCGACACCGTTCTCGCTGCCGTGAAATTCCAGGAACAGGGTCGGCTTTTCGGCAAGGTCAAGCTTTGAATAGGCGTTCGACGCCCGGATCTGCACCTCGTCGAGCAATTCAATACGGGCGATCGGAACACCGGCCTGCAGGATGGCGATCGCCGCGTCGACCGCATCGGAAAGGCTGTCAAAGGCGACGATTGCCGACGAGATCTTTTCCGGGATCGGCGCCAGCTTCAAGGTGATCTCGGTGATCACGCCGAGCGTGCCCTCAGAGCCGACAAGCAGCCGGGCGAGATCGTAGCCGGCGGAGGATTTGGCGGCGCGGCTGCCGACCTCGATCGCCTCGCCGCTGGCGAGAACCGCGCGCATCCGCATGACATTTTCACGCATGGTTCCATAGCGCACCGCCGCGGTGCCGGAAGCCCGCGTCGCCGACATGCCGCCGAGCGTGGCATTGGCGCCGGGGTCGACGGGGAAGAACAGGCCGTGGTCGCGCAATTCATGATTGAGCGCCTCGCGGGTGACGCCGGCCTGCACCGTCGCGCGGAAATCCTCGGCACTGACTGCCAGCACCCTGTCCATCTGGGTGACGTCGAGGGAGAGGCCGCCATGAACGGCCAGGATATGGCCCTCGAGCGAGGACCCGGCGCCGTGCGGCACGATCGGGATCCGGTGCGCGGCGCAGATTTTGACCGCTTCGGAGATTTCGGCTTCGCTCACCGCGAACGCGACCGCATCCGGCGCCTGCGGTTCAAGATAGGACATGTCGGTGCCGTGCTGGGCCCGCACCGTCGTGTTGAAGGTCAAACGATCGCCGAACAGGGCTTCAAGCGCCTCGCGGGCCGGTCCGTCGATCTTTCCATAGACCTGGTTGTCTCGCCGATCTGGAGCGGATCGCATCGCCCTACCCTTTGCGCACGGCGTCGAGATGGCCGGCAAAGTCCCGGGACTGCATCAGGGTCTTGCAGCGTTCGAACCGGTTGATCGAATAGGCCCAGAAATCCTCCGCCGGGTTGCCGTCGGCATGCTGGATCAGGCCCCACAGGGTCCACAGCAGATCGCACATGGCCTTGTAGACAATCATCCGGCCCATGTCGGCAGCCGAGGGCTCGCCGTCGAAATAGGCGCGCATCATTTCGGCGTCCTGATCGGCGTTGAAGCCGGCTTCCACGGAGAGATCGCCGAGATCCCACAGCGGATCGTTCATGCCGGAATATTCCCAGTCGACAATCCACATGCGCTCGCCGTCATCGAGGAAATTCTCGCACAAGGGATCGCAATGACAGGGCGCCAGCGCGGTCTTGTCGTCCGCCAGGATCTGCTTGATCGGTTCGGCGGCGGCAACGATGTCGGAATAGCCTTCGGGAAGATCGATCTCCTTGCCGCCGAGGATCGAGAGATAGTCGTCGATCATGGCAAACAATTCGAAGCGAAACTGGAAGGTTTCGCCGGACCCGTGCAATTGCCGCATCGCACGGGCGGCACGCGCCGGCGATCCGGCTCTGGATGCAAACAGGTCCGGGGTCATGGTCTCGGCCGGTTCGATGCAGGTGCTGATCATCACGCCCGACGCCGCGTCGGCCCAGACGATGTCCGCCGAAACGCCGGCCTTTGCCGCCTGCCTGGCATTGTGCAGTTCGACCGCGCGGTCGATATAATCCTCGGTGCCGCGCCCTGGAATGCGCACGATCAGGGCCCGTTTTTCGTTTTCCACCCGATAGACCAGATTGGTCAGGCCGCCGAGCCGGGTCGCGGAGATCGCATCGGCCGAGAGACCGGCAAAGTCCGGCACGTTGGCCAAAGCCGCAATCACGTCATCGAAATTCTCGGCCATCATGTCCCCCACCTCGGTATGTTATGATTTCAGTCGCTTGTTTTCAGGATCATAGAGCGGTCCGTCAACCCGTGTCACCGTATGGCGTTCGCCGAAAGCCTCCAGTTCGAAGTCGGTTCGGGACATAAGGTCCTTCGGCAGATAGCCGTAGGCGATGGTCTTGCCGACCGTGTGACCGAATCCCGCGCTCGACACGAGCGACACGACCGCGCCATCGGACAGGATCGTCTCGCCGCCGTAAAGCGGCAGATCCCGCTCCGACACGAAGGTTGAAAGCGTGCGCGCAACGCCCTCCTGTTTCTGTCGTTCCAGCACACTGCGTCCGATAAAGTCGCCCTTGGAGCGAAGATGCACGCGGCCGCCCAATCCGGCCTCGACCGGACTGTAGTCCGGGGTGATGTCGGAACTCCAGTAGAGATAGTTCTTTTCCATGCGCAGGGATTCGATCGCCCTGTAACCGACATCGGCCATGCCGTGCGCCTCTCCGGCCTGCCGGAGGAGGTCATGGACATGCAGCGCGAATTCGCTCGGAATATGCAGCTCCCAGCCCAGTTCGCCGACATAACCGATACGCACGGCCCGGACCGGCGCCGCGCCGATTTCTATTGTCCGTGCCGTGGCAAAACCAAACGCTTCATTGGAAACGTCGTCGTCGGTGACGGCGGCCAATACGTGGCGTGACAGCGGCCCGCACAGATTAATCACCGCATAACCGGACGTGACCTCAATCAGCGTGGCCGACCCGTCGGCCGGCAGATGTCTGCGGATCCAGTCGGAATCGTGCACGCCGAAGCCGGCGCCGGTGACGATGTAGAAATGGTTTTCAGCAAGACGGGTTATCGTGACATCGGCCTCGATACCGCCGTTTTCGTTGCAAAGCTGCGTGTATACAACGGATCCAGAAGGCTTGTCCATGTTCGAGACCGTCATCGCCTGGATTGCCCTGAGGGCGCCCGGTCCGAACAGTTCGAATTTCGAAAAGCTGGATTGATCGATCAGAGCGACCCGTTCGCGCACCGCCCTGTGTTCCTCGGCTGAATAGGCTTTCCAGCCCGGATCGACAAAACTGAGTTGGTCAACTTGCTCGACGCCTTCCGGCGCAAACCACAAAGGCCGTTCCCAGCCGTTTTTCGAACCAAAGATGGCGCCGCGCTGTTTCAGGCGTTCATGCAGCGGACTGAGCCGGAGATTGCGGGCGACATCGCTTTCCTGCCCCGGATAGCGCATCTTGTAATGGTGGGCATAATGTTCGACAGCGCGCGGATACATGTAGGTCCGGGCGCTCTGGTGCGGCCCGAAGCGCTTGATGTCGAGCGGCCACAGATTGAGGCTCGGACGCCCCTCAAGCAGCCATTCCGCGATCATTTCGCCGGCGCCGCCGCCGGCGGCGATGCCATAGAGAAAACCGGTCGCCAGCATCAGATTGTCGAAGCCGGCCGGCGGGCCCATGACGAAGTCGCCGTCGGCGGAATAGGGAATGGGCCCGTTGATCACCTGGCGGATGCCGACCTGGTTGACCACCGGCGTCACTTCAGCCGCGCAGGCGGCGAGCGGCTCGAACCGCTCCATGTTTTCCGGCAGCAATTGCCGGGCGAACTCGCCGGGAATGCCATGGTCGCCGAACGCGACCGTATCGTCCTCGTAGCCTCCGATGACAAGACGTCCGCCGGCGTCGGGCTTGTAATAGACCAGCCTGTCCGGATCGCGCAGCGTCGGCAGATCGGCCGGAAAGTCCGGGATCGGCTCAGTGACGATATATTGATGCTCGACCGCGCAGGCCGGCACCGGAAAGCCCAGCTTGCGGCCAAGCTCGCGGCTCCACATGCCGGCGGCAAGCGTCACCGTCTCGGCCTCGTAGCTGCCCTGCGATGTCAGAACCTTTGTGATGCGTCCGCCCGAAACCTCGAAATCCAGCACCTTGACCCCCTGTTTCAGGGTCGCGCCGTGGGCGCGTGCGCCGGCGGCAATCGCCTGGCACAGGCCGGCCGGGTCGACATGGCCGTCGGACGGAATGAAGGCTGCCCCCTCGAGGCCCGTTATTTCGATATAGGGAAAAAGATCCTTCGCCTCGGCCGGGCTGATGATGTTCATCTCCAATCCGAACGACCGCGCCATCGTCGCCAGGCGCCGCGCCTCCAGCATGCGATCGCGGGAGGCTGCAAGCCGCAGGCTGCCGACCTTTTTCCAATCGAACGCCTGTCCGGTCTCGGCTTCCAGCCGATCGTAGAGCGCGACCGATTTCTGCAGCATGCGGGTCGTGTTGCGCGAGGACCGCAATTGCCCGACCAGGCCGGCCGCGTGCCAGGTCGCGCCTTCGGTCAGGGCGGTCTTTTCGACAAGCACCACGTCCGGCTCTCCGGCCCGGGCGAGATGATAGGCGATCGAACACCCGATGATACCGCCCCCGATGATCAGATGTTTGGCCGAATGGTCTGTCATGGGGTGTTTCCGACTTCGTCTGTTCCGGGGTCTGTCCTCGCTCCGAAGTATGAAACTCAATTCGACACAATTCAACAAAAATGTTTAATTCTGTTGGATTGGGATCTTTGATGTGGCACAAAGCATGGGATCAAATCGCAGGTTCACACATGCGCTCAAAATATGAACACGAGATCATGAACGCGGTCGGCCTGCGCGGCACGATCGGGATTGCTGATCTGTCGAGCCTCCTGGGTGTCAGCGACCAGACGGTGCGCCGCATCGTCAAGCCCATGGTCGCGGCGGGCGCCGTGCGCAAGGTGCATGGCGCCATCGTCAGCGTCGAGAACCCCGCCGACCCGCCGTTCCTGGCGCGCATGGCTCTCAACAAGTCGGAAAAGATCGCAATCGCCGACCGGGTTGCAAATCTGGTGAGCGACGGCGCCGTGCTTGCCATCGATACCGGCTCGACGTCGGGATATGTCGCGCAGGCGCTGCGCCGGTTCCACGACCTGACCATCGTCACCAATTCGGCTTTTATCGCCTCGACACTGGCGATGGTGCCCGGCAACCGGGTGTTCATGGCCGGCACCCAATTGCGCTCCCATGACGGCGCCGCTTTCGATCGCGCGGCTTTCGACGTAATCGCGACCCTGCATGTGGATTATGCGATCCTATCGGCCTCCGCGGTCCACCCGCAACGCGGGTTTCTGGTGCAGGAGCAGTGCGAGGCCGACATTTCAAAGGCCATGATGGATATTGCCGACCGGCGGGTCATGGCCGTCGACCGGTCGAAATTCGGCGCGCGCCGGTCGATGATCCGCCTTCCAAATTTGCGCGACGGCGATATTCTGGTCACCGACGGCAAGCCGGAACCGGATTATCAGGCGCTGCTGTCGCATATGCGAATCGAAACGGGATGAACGAGGACCGGGCCATGCAGGATCAGGGTCCAGATCGGGATGACGAGCCGGAAAACCGAGAGGCGCGCGCCGTCAGTCTCGCCCTGGCCAAAGCGCTTGAAGAGGAGCCGGACAGGGTCGAGGCCGCCCTTGCGGACCTGAAGGCGCTGCCGCCCGAAACCCTCGCGGCGACCATCGACGATATCGTGCCGGATTTCGACGCCCCGCTCCTGCATCTCGCCGCCGGCGAAGGCAATCTTCAGGCCGTCCGCGCCCTGGTCGATCTCGGCGCCGAACTCGAGGCGCTTGACGAATCCGGCGACACGCCCTTGCAGACAGCATTGTCATCGATCTATTTCGCACCGACGGACGCCGTCGCGATGCTGCTGCTTGCCCGCAATGCCGACTGCCTCAAACCCGACCGCTTCGCGCTGACGCCCCTGCACCACGCCGCTGCAAGGGGCGGCAGGCCGCTTGTCGAAGTACTGGTCGAAGCCGGAGCCGACGTGAATAGCCGCGCCGGGCATGACGGCACCGTCACGCCCCTGCACCGCGCCGCCGAGGAGGGCAACGCGCCGGCGACGGCCGCGCTTCTGGCTGCCGGCGCCGAGATGGAAACCGGCGATGTCAGCGGCCATACGGCTTTCATGCTCGCGGTGGAATTCGGCAGTCGGGACGTGGCCAGGCTTCTCGTCGATGCCGGATGCACGATCGATTGTAAGGACAACAGGCTGCAGACACCCCTGCACTTTGCCGCCCGCTATGGCGAGGATGCGCTTGTGAAAGATCTGGCCGCCGCCGGCGCGAACCCGGCGGCAAGCGACAGACGCGGTCAGACACCGCTCATGATCCTGCAGGCCTTCGAGCGGACGGATCTGCTTGCCGATGCGCAAGCCGTGGAAGCGCCGCCCCTCGACGCGGAGACACGTGCCGCAATCTTCCGGACCGTCCTGTTTCAGAACCGTCCGGCCTGGGAGGACTACGAATCGTCCTCCTTCGCCGCGGTCCTGCATGAAAACAAATGCTGGAAGGCGGATCGATGCGCCCGCATCCGCGCCGCGATCACGGGCCTGACCGACGCCGGGTACGGACCGCTGGACCGGGCGGTCGCATCGGCCGCCTTCGCCTTCTTTGCCGACACGATGAATTCATTCGCCGCGCACCAGAACGCCAATGACGGGTTTTCCATCGAGGGGATCGATGACGATCGGCTTTACGACGAATACTGGGACCTCAGAGCGGCGCTTGACGGGTATTTTGCGTGGCGGGAACAGTCGGAAGCAAAATGACACCCTCCGTTTCGCCGAGGGTGTCTTCGCGCAAACACTCTTGTCCCTGAGCGCCAATCGCCCTCTGCCTCAAAGCTCCAGTTCCACACTCGCGGTCCCCGCAGCCGGCACCGCGCAGCAGATCAGAACCTCATCCTCGGCACGTTCGGCCGTCGGCTCGGATCGGTAGGCGACCGCACCCGCCTTGAGCCGCGTGGCGCAGGTTCCGCAGGAGCCGCCGCGACAGGAAAATTCCGGATTGAGGCCATGCGCCTCGGCCAGTTCGAGCAAGGTGCCCTCGCCCCTGTCCCAGCGCTGATCGAAGCCGGAGCGTGCGAACGTCACCAGCGCCTGCTCGGCCTCCGCCTCCGGTTCGAACCGCGGCGCGGCGGCGTCGGGAACCCGGATCAGGGAAGCCGGACCGAAGGCTTCGGCAAAGATGCGCCCGTCGCGCACGCCGAGACCGCGCAGCGTGTCGTAGAGTGCCTGCATGAAGGCCGGTGGACCGCAGAGGTAGAAATCGTAGTCGTCGAGCGGCAGGGTCCGTTGCAGGAAATCGGCGGTGATGTATCCGGTTCCGTCGAAATCCGCGCCCACACTTTCACCGGCCGCAGGCTTGTCGATCAGGGAAAAATACCGGAGCGCGCCGCCGGACCCGGCCTCAAGGTCGCGGAAGGCATCGGCAAACGCCCGCTGCTCCGTCGTCTGGGCCGAATGAAACACCGTAAGGGGCCGCCGGTGCCGGGTTCGAAGTCCCTCGCTGGCGACATGACGAGCCATCGAAATCATCGGCGTGATGCCGACGCCGCCGGCCATGAGCACGGCCGGACGTGTTTCACCGGCGTCGATGTGAAACTCTCCCTTCGGCGCCCGGGCTTCAATAACATCGCCCGGCGACAGATTGTCATGTAGGTGCCGGGATACGGCCCCCGCCTCCTCGCGCTTCACGGAGATCCGATAAAACGGGTCGCTCGGCGCCGATGAGACGGTGTAGGTGCGAATGACCGGCTTTTCTCCGCTCGCAGGTGTCACCCGGATCGTCAGGAACTGGCCGGCCTCGAACGGCAGCAGCACGTCGCCGTCGGCAGGCTCGAGATAGAAGGAGCGGATGACTGCGCTTTCGTCTTCGGTTCGCGCGACACGAAACCGGCGCCAGGCCTGGCGTTTCGCTTCAGCGGTTTTTCTGGCTTCGGACTCCTCCCACGTGTCCGTCAACAGGCTGTTCGGCGAAAACGCGCCGAGCTGCGCGCGGAACGGAAGTGCATCTTCAAGCCACAGACCGTGATCGAGGGTGAACCGCCAGGCGCGTTGCGCGCCCTTGAAACCCTGAACCGCTTCATCGTCTTCCCGCAGGATTTCAACGGTTCCCGTCAGCATGAGGAGATCGCCGGCGGCAAAGTCGACAAAGACCAGTCCGGCCTTCGGATTGAGAAGGAAATTGCCCAGCGTGTTGAACAGGTAATTGCCGTGAAAATCGGGAACGGTCAGGCTTTCGCCGTCGATCCTCACGAAACCCGGGCGGCCGCCGCGATGGGATACATCGACGCCTTCGACAATCGGATTGTCTTTCGCCTGAACATAGCTCGACACAAAGAACGCGTCGGATGCGGCGATCAGATCCCGCGCCCTGTCATCGAGGTGGTTGAAGACAATCGGATCCCGCATCGGTCGGGGCGCGCCGGGTTCGCGGACGAAATCGACGCTGCGATGCTGGATATATTGCGGGCAATTGCCGAAGGACTGGTCGACCTTGACCGTAAACCCGCCGTCGCGGAGGTCCGATATCCGGCCGTTCATCCGGTTGCGACGCCGTGTGTGCATTTCAATGCCAAGCAGGCCGAGCGGCGCGCCGGGCGTCAGGGCGCCACGCACCGGATCGCCGGGCGCGCCCAGCGCGGCAATGTCCAAAGTGGTTTCGTCAGGCGAGGTCGTAAAGCCGGGCCGGCCTGGCAACAGGCTTGCCCAGGGCCACCCGTCCGCATCGACGGCGCCGACGACCATGAACGGCAACTGATTGAAAAACGTCCGATGCTGATCCGGCATGAACGGCCGGATGGCGCGGCGCGAGAAACTGGCGATGGCATCGCGTTTGCCGGTATGGGTCTGCAGTTCCAGTTCACCAGCGTGGAACGGCGACGCTTCTTTGGAAGTGACATTCTGGACCGACACAGCAGACCTCATATTTTCAGTGGTTTGCGGGGACGGCCTCCGGCCGGAAAGCCGGAGGTCCGCAGTTTCAATGCAAGAGCCTTCAGGATTGAAAGCCCCCGCGGGTCCTCATGCGGCAGACGACAGGCCGACCTTGGTGACCGGCATCCCCTTGAAACCGGGGAGCGCCTCGATATTGGCCAGAAGACGGCGCACATTCGGATAAGGCTCGAGCGAGACGTCGCCTTCCGGGGCATGGGCCGTATAGGAATAGATCGCGACATCGGCGATTGTCGGCGCGTCGCCGACCAGGAACTCGCGGCCTTCCATGTGGCTTTCCAGCTTGCCGAGATAGCGCGCGGCGACCGTCTTGCAGAAATCCGGATCAAGCGGTGCATTGAAAACGTTGATCAGGCGCGCCGCCGCCGGGCCGAAAGCCTGTTCGCCGGCTGCAAGCGTCAGGAACTTCTGGACTTCGGCCTCGCCGGCCGGATCGCTCGGAATGAAGGAGGGTGCATATTTGCGGGCGAGATAGACCAGGATCGCATTGGAATCGGCAACGATCGTGTCACCATCCTCAAGCACGGGGACCTGTCCGTTCGGATTGAGCGCCAGGAACGGCGGTTTCTTGTGTTCGCCGTTGGCCAGATCGACATTGACAACCTCATGGGAAATGCCGGCGAGATTGGCGAAAAGTTCGGCACGATGGGCGTGGCCGGACAGCGGGAAGGAGTGGATTTTGACTTTATTCGACATGATCTGACCCTGTCTGGTTTCGAAGCCGGGGGCTTGATTGGCCCGGTGACCTCAACCTAGTGCGTCGCCATTTCAGTGAAAATATACCAATTTATAGAATTATTATGTACGTTACATGGACAATCATCGCTTTCGATTGGATCGGTTCGGAATGGATACACTTGAGGGAATGCGGACATTCGTCGCCGTGGCCGAGCAGGCCTCGTTCACCGGCGGTGCGAGAAGGCTGGACATAAGCACCAAGCTCGCCAGCAAATATGTTGCGCAGTTGGAGGAACGGCTCGGGGCGCAGCTGTTCCACAGGACAACCCGCAGCGTCACGCTGACCGATACGGGACGGGCCTATCTTCAGCGCTGCGTGCCCGTGCTCGACCAGATCGACGAAATGGAGGACGTCGTCAAGGACCGGCAGTCGGAGCTGGCCGGCCCGATCCGCATCACCGCGCCGACCGGTTTCGGCAGCCGGGAACTGATCGAGGCCATCGGCCCGTTTCAACGCGCCCATCCCAAGGTGCAGGTGGACATGCGCCTGTCCGATCAGCATGTCGCCATCATCGACGAAGGCATCGATCTGGCCATTCGTTTCGGCGCGCTCCGGGATTCGTCCCTCGTCGCCCGAAAACTCATGGATATGCGTCTGATCGTGGTGGCCGCGCCGGCCTATCTTGCCGAGCACGGCGAGCCGGCGCACCCGCAAGCGCTCGCCACCCATGACTGCCTGCTGCCGCTGACGGCGGCCGATCCGCACAACTGGACGTTCCGGATCGGCGGAGATCAGGTGACGGTGCCGGTCGACGGCTCCTTCAAGGCGAATTCACCAAGGGCGATCGTGCATATGGCGATCGAGGGTCTGGGGATTGGCCGCTGCCCCTATTATCCGGCCAAACGGTTTCTCGAAAGCGGAGCCCTGAAGGTCCTGTTCGAAAACGAGGAACCCGACCCGACCGGGCTTTATGCCGTCTATCCCCCAAGCCGGCACCTGACCGCCCGCATCCGGGCGCTGATCGATCACCTGGTTGTGTGGTTTTCCGGCGACGGGCCGGACTGATGGCGTTATGTAATAAATTGACGAACCATTTCATTAACTTGCAAATCGCAAAGGTTTCCAACACACAACGATATTCATTTCCCTCCACCTCATCCTGAGAGCATGTGAATCTTTTGGCCAATTGCTCCGCGTCCACGACGTTGAGAAGCATTTGTTCAATTTCAAGCCAATAATCGCAACAAATCGAACCTCATGCACGGGTTTTTGTTGCATAAGTTTCAAATTTTCGGCCAAATTTTGAAACCATCAATTGATTCACAAACTCTGAGGCGCGGAGCGAAGCGGAGCCTCGAAGGACGGATGGCGTACACTGGATCGTCCTTCGAAGCCTTGCTTCGCAAGGCACCTCAGGATGAGGGTGTTGGTTTTCACACCTCTGAATGAGCAAAGAAAACCGCCCAAAATTTACCTGATACCCACCACGGAATGCTGCAGAGCAGACATGATCCCCCGAAGCTCCGCCAGACCCTTCAGCCGCCCGATCGCCGGATAGCCCGGCTGGGCACTGCGGTTCAGATCGTCGAGAATGTCCTGGCCGTGATCCGGTCGCATGGGGATCGAACAATCCGACCGGCCCGCGGCCTCGCGCCGCCGCTCCTCGCGCACGATCGCGGCGATCAGGGCAACCATGTCCGTGTCGCCGCCCAGATGTTCGGCCTCGTGAAAAGAACCGATCGGCGCAGAGGTTTCCCGTTTGACGTTGCGCAGGTGCAGAAAATGCACCTTGTCGCCAAGCCGGTCCATCATGCCCGGTAGATCATTGTCGGGCCGCGCGCCGAGCGAGCCGGAACAGAGCGTAATTCCGTTCGCCGGGCTGTCGACGGCGCCTACCAGGCTCGCATAGTCGGCCTCTGTCGACATGATCCTCGGCAGCCCGAGCAGGGGAAACGGCGGATCGTCGGGATGACAGCAAAGCCGCTGCCCGAGTTTTTCCGCAACCGGCACGACTTCTTCCAGAAAGTCGGCAAGATGGCTCCGCAGCCGGTCCGGCGACACGCCGTCATATTCGCCGAGATGGGCGCGGACATCGTCGAGCGTCAGCTTTTCCGTCGACCCCGGCAATCCAAAGGCGATGTTGGCGGCGAGCTGGCGTTTTCTATCATCGTCCATGGCGGCGACGCGGCGGCCGGCTTCGGCCACCACCTCTTCGGGAAAGTCCCCGGCCGCGCCGGGACGGGCAAGAATGTGGATATCGAAGGCGGCGAAATCGAAGAGATCAAACCGCATGCAGGTGCCGCCATGGGGCAACCGCCAGGCAAGATCGGTGCGCGTCCAGTCGAGAACCGGCATGAAATTGTAGCAGATCGTCGAGATGCCGGCGGCGGCGAGATTGGCGAGGCTTTGCTTGTAGGCCTCGATATGTGCGCGCCAGGGGCCGTTTTGTTTCTTGATCGCCTCCGACACGGGCAGGCTTTCCACGACCTGCCAGGCCAGACCCGACGGCGCACCGTCCTTCATGCGGCCCACTTCGGCCTTGCGCTGCGCGATCTGGGACGGCGACCAGACGGTTCCGTTCGGAATGTGATGCAGGGCCGTCACCACGCCCTCGACGCCGGCCTGCAGCATGTCGTCGACCGAGACCTGATCGTTCGGGCCGAACCAGCGCCATGTCTGCAACATCGATCATGTTCCCTTCATTATGCCGCCGGAGCTTTTCCGGTTGTCGCTATTCCTGTTGGTTTGGACATCGGGCGCTTATGCAACGCTCCCGATTGCTTCGCAACCCTGTCGAAACAGGCCATGGAGATGCCAAAGGACAGCCGCACCCGGCCATTGACCGAAAGGATGCCGTTACATGCCGTTGCGGTCTCCGGCAAAGGCCGGCCTTGCACTCCGTCCAACGCACTTCGCTGCGGACCTTGACCCGAAGTCCGGCCAACCGGACAGGATGCGACAAATCAAGTCGTCGGCATTGAGGCCCGGGACGACACCCTTCTTGTCCAGGCCTCCGTCGAGGGCGCAATCCCCGAAGGTCCGGACCGCGCAAACGCCAGAAAGCCGCTGCAATTCTCCAATTATCAGTTGACTAGTATGGAAGTATGGAGATATATCGAAACAGGGAGGATGACAAGTGGGAGTTCAACCGAGGCATGCCTGGACGCTCGAACACGGAACGCCTGTCGGGCCGCAGGTCTATCGGATCCTTCGCGAGCGGATCATCCGGGCCGACCTGCTGCCGGGCAGCCTGATTTCGGAATCGGAAATTGCCCGTACATTCGCGCTCAGCCGCCAGCCCGTGCGCGAGGCCTTCATCAAGCTTTCCGAGGAAGGTCTGGTGGAAGTGCGGCCGCAGCGCGGCACTCTCGTGCGGCGGATCTCGAAAGACGCGGTCATGGACGCCCGCTTCGTCCGGGAGGCCATCGAGGCCGACATCGTCAAGCTTGCCGCGGCAAATCCGGACCCCTCCGTCATTGCCGACCTGCGCCGGCAGATCGTCGATCAGCGCGCCATCTCCGACAACGATCCCGACAGGTTCATGAAGCTTGACGAGAGATTCCACCGGACGCTCGCCGAAGCCGCCGGCAAGACCTATGCCTGGCAGGTGATCGAAAACGTCAAGGCGCAGATGGACCGGGTCCGCTATCTCAGTTTTCTGCGCTTTCCGATCCCCAAACTCGTCGAACAGCACATTGCGGTGGTGGATGCGATCGAGGCCGGCCGACCGGACGACGCGGACCGGGCGATGCGCGGACACCTGCGCGAGATTCTGTCGGCCCTTCCGGAAATCGCGGACGCCAAACCGGAGTTTTTCGAAATCGTGCGTTGAACGATCAAACAAGCACCATGCAGCAAAACAAGGAGTAGATCATGCTGTCATACAAAGGATTGAGCAAACTCGTCATATCCGGCCTCGCCGTGGCCGTTCTCGCGGGAACTCCCGCCCTGTCCGCCGACATGACCCTGAAACTCGGCCACCTCGCGAACGAGGACAATATCTGGCACAAGGCGGCGGTGAAGTTCGGCGAGGAACTGAAAACCCTCACGGACGGGCGGATCGAAGTCCAGGTGTTTCCCAACGAATCCCTCGGCAAGGAAATGGACCTGATCAACGGGATGCAGCTCGGCACCGCCGATATGACGATTTCCGGGGAAAGTCTGCAGAACTGGGCGCCAATGGCCGCCCTGCTTGCCGTACCCTATGCCTACAAGTCGCTTGAGCACATGGATGAGATGGCCGGCGGCGAGATCGGCGCGCAGATCAAGGCCCAGATCGTCGAAAAGGCCCGGGTGCGCCCGATCGCCTATTTTGCACGCGGACCGCGCAACCTGACGTCAAATCGCGCCATCAAGAGCCCGGACGATCTCAACGGTCTGAAAATGCGGGTGCCGAACGTGCCGCTGTTCGTCGATGTCTGGAAATCGCTTGGCGCGCAACCGACGCCGATGGCGTTTTCGGAAGTGTTCACGTCATTGCAGAACGGCACGATCGATGCCCAGGAAAACCCTCTGGCCCTTATCAAGTCGGCGAATTTCAACGAAGTGCAGAAATTCGTCAACAAGACCGAACATGTCCGGTCCTGGATCTACCTCGTGATTTCCGAACTGACGTGGGCGAAGCTGTCGGACGCCGACAAGGAGGCGGTGATGGAAGCGGGCAAGCTGGCGCAGGCGTTTGAACGCGACCTGTTTCTCTCCGGCGATCAGAAACTTGTCGATGAACTGACGCAAAAAGGCATGACTTTCGTGGATGTCGACGGCGCCGCCTTTGCCGCCAAGGCAAAGGATGCGGTCCTGGCGAACGTCAAGGACGAGATTCGACCCATCGTGGAAAGCCTGTTCAACCAATAGGCCGAAGTCCCTGTTTGAACGGCCGCCAAAAAACCGGGACGGCGGAGGACCTGTTCCCCCGCCTTCCTGCCTTCGAGACCGCCAGTGCCGAGAACCCTACGCATGATCGTGACCCATATGACGAGATGGCTTGAACGTTTTTGCCGCGCGGCCGCCGGGCTGGCTTTTTGCGTTCTCGGGATTGCGGTTCTGGTCCAGGTGCTCGGCAGGTCGGTGTTTTCGGATTCTCCGGTCTGGACCGAGGAACTGACCCGTTTCAGCCTGCTCTACCTCGCCGCCTTCGGAGCCGGCCTCGCCTACAAGACCGGCGACATGGTCAATGTCGATCTCGTGTGCGACGCCCTGCCGGAGCCCCTGCCCCGCATATTGCGACTGGTTTCGGCCCTCGTCACCGCAGCGCTCTGTTTTGCACTGATAGGCCCGGCATGGACCTACACCTCGATCGGTGCACTGCAAACATCGCCGGCACTCGACTGGCCGATGGACTTCATCCATGCCAGCATTCTGGTGCTGCTTGTCGGACTTGGCGTCTTTTCGCTGCTTCGGGTGCTGAACCAGATCATCGGCGATTCCGACAATACCGACATCCAATCCGGAGGCACCGACCAATGAGCCTGGCCATTCTCATTGGCGTTTTTGTCATCGGGCTCGCAATCGGGATTCCCGTCGCCGTGACGCTCGGCGTCGCCTCCGTCGGCTATCTCCTGTCCGCCGGCATTCCGCTCGTCGTCGTGCCGCAGAAAATGTATGCCGGGATCGACGTGTTTGTCCTGTTGTGCATTCCCGGCTTCATCCTCGCCGGCAACCTGATGAATTCCGGCGGCATCACCGAGCGCATCATCCGGTTCGCCAATGCCCTTGTCGGCTGGATGCGCGGCGGCCTCGGCCTGACCAATGTCGCCGGATCGATGCTGTTTGGCGGCATTTCCGGCACTGCGGTCGCCGATGCCGCTTCGATCGGCGGCATGATGATACCGGGCATGAAGAAAGCCGGGTATCCTTCTGATTTCTCTGCGGCAATAACGGCTGCATCATCGACTGTCGGCCCGATCATTCCCCCGAGCGTGCCGATGATCATCGTCGGGGCGCTCTCCGGGATTTCGGTTGGCAAGATGTTCCTGGCCGGCGCCATTCCGGGTATCCTGATGGGTCTGGCGATGATGGCGACCTGTTATGCGATCGCCGTGCGCAGAGGCTTTCCGCATCAGCCCTGGCAGGGGATCGGCGAGCTCTTTCGATCCTTTGTCGGGGCCTTCTGGGCCATCGCAATGACCGGGCTGATCATTGGCGGGCTGTTGAGCGGGATCGCCACACCCACGGAAACCGCCATCGTTGCCAGCGTCTATGCCTTCGTCGTCGGGGCCTTCGTCTATCGCGACCTGCCGCTGGCCGCGGTTCCCAGGATCGTTATCGACAGCGCCGTTTCCTCCGCAGCCATCCTCGCTCTTGTCGGCTTTGCCAACGTGTTCGGCTGGATCCTGGTGTCGGAACGGATCCCGCAGGCAATCGCTTCCGCCGTGCTGTCGATCACCGACAACAGATTTGTGGTGATCCTCCTGATCAATCTGATCCTTTTGTTCGTCGGCATGTTCATGGAAACGATCGCGGCCCTGATCATCCTGTTTGTCCCGCTGTTGGCCCTGGCCCAGGGGGTTGGTGTGGAACCGCTGCACTTCGCGACCTTCGCCGTGCTCAATCTGATGATCGGCCTGACGACACCGCCGGTCGGCGTCTGCCTGTTCGTCTGCGCCAATATCGCCAAGCTGCCGCTGACCCCGGTGGTCCGCGCGATCTTCCCGTTCCTGGCGACCAATATCGCCGTGCTCCTGCTGGTGTCCTATGTGCCGGCAATCTCGACCTGGCTGCCATCCGTGCTGTTGGATTAGAAGAGCCTGAAAGCCATAGGATTGCGCGAACGGGCGCAGGTGTGCTCCATGTATCCGGCATGATGAAACCCCTTCCGATCCAAAGACCCGAGGATCCGCATGGCCAAGCCGAAAAACGACATCCCCGAAAAAGCCATGGCCCAGTACGAGGCGCTCGTGGCGACACACCCCGATGTCGAACGCAAGGGCGCCAGGAACCCCTACACCTCCGTCAACGGCCACATGTTTTCCCTGCTCGGCCCGGACGGCATTCTCGGTCTGCGCCTGTCAAAGCAAGATCGCGAGGCCTTTGAGGCGACCTACGACAGTCCGCCGTTTGTGCAATACGGCGCGGTGATGCGGGACTATGTCACCGTGCCGCCGAGCCTTCTCGCCGACACGGCCGCGCTGCAACCCCTGTTTGCAGCGAGCTACGATTATGTCAGCGGCCTGAAGCCGAAACCGACAAAAAAGGCGGCGACGTAACAAACCGCGCCGGTTGCCGCGTCAGTCCGGGTCGACGCGGCTCTGCGGAACATAGGCAACGGCCTTGATCTCGATCAGGATATGCGGGTGCGGCAGTTGATGCACGGCGACCGTTGTCCGGGCCGGGCCGTCATAATCGAAGAATTCCGCATAGGTTTCGTTATAGCCCTTGAAATCGTTCATGTTGACGAGGAAGCTCGACACTTCGACGAGATCGGAAAGCGTCGCGCCTTCCGCCGACAGGATGTCGGCTATGTTTTCGATCACAGCACGCGTCTGTGCCCTTATGTCCAGCTCGACATTGCCGAGATCGTCGGCCACGGCACCGACGAACGACTTGTCGGGGCGGCGCGAGGAAACGCCGGACACGAACAAAAAGTCGCCGGCGCGCTTTACATGCGGATAGCGGCCGCGCGGTGTCGCCTTTCCTTCCAGAACTTTTGCCGATTTCATCTCACTATGTCTCCAACCGTTTTCGAAACCGCGCACCGATTTCAGTGCGCATCATGCCTCACCCAGCTTTTTGCCGGGCGAGAACGCCCAGTGTCGTCGCCAGAATTCGCGCGGCGGTCAGGGCGCCGATGTCGTCGACATCGCGGTCCGGCATGAATTCGACGAGGTCGAACGCGGCAATCCTGGCCCGCGCGGCAGCGCCTTCGATCAGGTCCACGGCCTGCCAGTAGCTCAATCCGCCCGGCGCCCGGCCGATCACGCCGGGCATGATCGCCGGATCGAGGGCGTCGCAATCGAAACAGATGATCACGTCGCTGCCCGGTTCGATCTGGTGCAATGCCGCGCCAATCCCCTCGGCCTCGACCTGGCGGGCCGACACGAAGGTCACGCCCCAGTTCCGGGCGTCTTCATAGTCGGAGACCCGGGCCGAGCCGAGCCCGCGCTGACCGACCTGGATGATGCGCTCGATATGATCCATTTCCGAGGCCCGGCGCATGGTCGAGGAGAGCCCGAACCGCTCGCCGTTCACATCCTCGCGCCAGTCGATATGGGCATCGATCTGCAGGATGGTGAAGCGACCGCGCCCGGCGAAGGCGTCCAGCATCGGGATCGGGATCGAATCGTCGCCGCCGACCAGAACCGGAACCGCCCCGCGATCGAGGATTGTCGAGACCGCCGTGCGGATCGCGTCGCGGTTGGCCGCCGGATCGGCCTCGCCAAGCTCCAGATCGCCACAATCGACTGCCTGATCGACGCCATCCGGAAACAGCCTGCCGCCACTGTCGAAATCCATGTGCTGGAGATTGGCGGCATAGCCGGCAATCGCGGCGCGGATGGCGCGCGGGCCGCCGGAGCAATAGGCCCCGACCGTCGGATAAGGCGTTGCGCAGGGAACGCCGAGGAGCGCCGTCGGACTGGCAAGGCGCTCCAGGTCCGGACAGGCCTCCAGACCGAGAAACGTATTCGCGGTGCCGGCGCCGAACATGGCGCCAATGGTCTGGCTCTTGGACATGACGAACGATCTCCCTGACGATGGATTGCACAGGCATATCATCCAATCGGTCGCATTCCCAACATTACCCAATCCATCTCAATCGTTTTTTCCGATTGAACTTTAACAAAATTATTGTTTTTCAAATTGATCGATCGGACCGATACTCAACGAATCCCAACCCTGCCCCCAGGCGAACGCCTTCATGCATGTCCGCAATCCGATCTGGTTGCAGAAAGTCGGAGCCCCCGGCGCCGAATCCTTCGCCATTCTGTTTGCCATCGAATCCTTCTCCCGTTCCATGCTGGCGGCGGTGATCCCGCTGCAGGCGCTCGATCTCCTCGGCGACGCCCGCTCCGTCAGCCTCTTGTTTTTCGCGGTGTCCTGGATCGGGCTGGCCGGCAGTTTCGTGGTGCCCTGGCTGATCCGGCAATCCGCGCGGCGCTATGTCTACAGTTTCGGCGCCGCCCTGATCGTGCTCGCCGGTGGATTGATGGCCCAGGACACGCTCTCCGGCCAGACGGCCGGGATGATGGCGCGCGTCCTTGGAACGGTGATCCTGACGATCTGCATCAACCTCTATGTCATGGACAACATCGCCAGACGGGAAATCACCCGGATCGAGCCGAAACGGATGTTTTATTCCGCCGGCGCCTGGACACTCGGGCCATTCCTCGGCGTCTATCTGCGGTCGGAAATATCGGATTGGGCACCCTATGCGGTTGCCTCGGCGAGCGCCCTCATCATGCTATTCTATTTCTGGTTCCTGCGCCTGACCGACAGACCGAGCTTTGCCGGCGTCGCCGACCGGGCCCCCAGCCCGGTCAGCAACCTGAAACGGTTCGCCGCCCAACCCAGGCTGGTTCTCGCCTGGATCATCGCCATCGGCCGCAATTTCTGGTGGTCGATCTTTTTCATCTATACGCCGATCTTTGCGGTTCAGTCCGGGCTCGGCGAGATTGTCGGCGGCCTGATCGTTTCCGTCGGATCGAGCTTTCTGTTCACGATCCCGCTGTTCGGCTGGCTCGCGCGCAAATTCGGTTTGCGCCGCATGATCACCGCCGGCGGCGGCATTGCCGGCCTCGTGACGATCGTTGCGGCCCTGTCCGCCGGCCTGCCCTGGGCCGCGGTCGTTTTGCTGCTGGTGGCGGCGCTTGCCATGATCGCGGTCGATTCCGCCGGAAACGCCCCCTTCATGCTGTCGGTGAAACCGGGCGAGCGGTCGGAAATGACGGCCGTGTTCAACACCTATCGCGATGTGGCGGAGATGAGCTCGCCAGGCCTGTTTTCGGTTCTCTTGAGGGTTTTCGACCTGCCGATCGTGTTTGTAACCGGCGGTGCGATCATGCTTGCGGTCGCCGGCCTGTCGCGCCGCATGCATCGCCGGCTCGGCGTGGTCAATCCTTCGCAGTCGCGCGCCCTGACTCCGAAACGGACCTGAGCCGCCTACCTGGCCTTGAGGATGCGCTGCCAGATCGTCCCGCCGAGATATCTCCGGCCGACCCAGAAATAGGCGATGATCAGCGCAAACACGGCGATTGCCGGCATACCGTCAAGGCTGAAGCCCTTGTCCGTCGTACCTCCGGTCACGAGCGCCACCAGATATCCGAAACCGAAAAACGCGGTGAAAAAATCGAGAATTGCGGCGAGGATTATTCGCCAGTGGGCGATTTTTCGTGGTTCGGGATTGTCGCCGTCGCTCATGTCTGTTCGCCCCGCCTGTTTGCACGGACCCGACAGAAACGTCGCGCCGGGCAGTTTTGAACAAATGTCCGCATTTGCGCTGATTTCGTCAACTGTGCGTTTTGCGGGGCTCTGAAGCGGATCTCATTTTCATTTTCAGGCTATTCGGGTTTGCCGGCCCGTTCAATCACCCACCGTGGCATGCTCCCTTGAATGCAAATCCGGCACACCCTCACCCCCACCCACGTCATCGCCGTGCTTGTCGCGGCGACCCACTGGGCCGCCTCTTTCGGGATCGCGGTTGGCCGTGTAAAGGTGGGCGCGGGAATGACGTGAGGGGGGCATGGTCGCGCCCGGGAATGGAAGGCGGCACGCTTGCCATGTCACACCGCCGTCCAACCCAAAGTGCCGCGCCGGACCTGATCCGGCGCCCAGGGGATCAAAGGGCATTCCGGTTGAACAATCGCGAAGCGCCGCACCCGGCATGTGGATGCCGGTTCAAGCCCGGCAAGGCACATCGGGGTTGGCGCGAGAGCCCAATCGTCCAACGCGGCGCGCCCCCATCTGAAGACCCTGCTCGCCCATTCACCCCCAGCCACGTCATCGCCGCGCTTGTCACGGCGCGGCCAGGCACAGATCCATCAATTCATGAAACTCCGCGGGCTCCAGACTGTCGAAAGAGCCGGAAAGCGTCTCGATCCGATCGGCACGCGCCTGCGACAGGACCGGGTCGGCGAAGGCATGGAATTTGGCGGCAATTTCGGCGTCGGACAGGGGCGCGTCGGCGTCGCCGCGCGGGGATCTGGGATCGGACGTGAGTTCGCGACCGTCATGGGTCACCAAGGTCACGTCGGCCCAGCGCTTGCCGACCGAGATCTTCGTATAATGCGGATCGTCGATCAGTTCCGTGTTGCGGCTGACGCGCAGAATGTCGGGATCGTTGAGGGTTTCCGGCGTCAGTTCGGCGACGCCGAGGCGGCCGCGCACGATCATCGTCGCGACCGGAAAAGCAATCGCGTAAGTGAAATCGTCGAGGGTTTGCGGCTCGTGGCCGGCAAGCCGCGTCGCGTAGTGGAACGTGCGGATCTTCACACCCGCGATGTCCTTGTGGGTCAGGCCATGGTCACGCATCAGATCCTGCACGGCGTCCAGCGCCGGATGCGCCCAGCGACAGCAGGGATAGGCCTTGTAATGGGTGTGATCGATGGTGCGCCACCCCGCGCCGAGATCGGCCCAGTGCTCGGCGCCCTCCTCGCTTTCGCAGGTCAGGGCCGGCGCGCCGGTAAACCCCTCGCGCGCCAGATAGGCGGCGGTGACACCGGACGGGGCGCCCCACCCGACGCCGTCGCGCAGCATGGTCGGAAAATCGATGCAGCGCATCATCTGGCTGCGCGGGCCGTGATATTCGCCAATGCCGGCAGCATGTCGGATCGCCTCCCGGTCGCAGTCGAGCATACGCGCCGCAGCCGCAGCCACGCCAACCGCCGTCCAGGCGCCCGACGTATGATAGTCCGTGCAGGTCGCATGCTGGACCTGGCCGGCGCGGTAACAGACCTCGTAGGCGACAGCCAGCCAGACGGCGAAATCCCGACCGGAAATCTCACCGCCCGACGAGCGCAGGGCATCGGCGACGCCAAGCAGGGCGGGAAAGATCGCCGAGCCCGCATGACCCTTGTTCGGCGTGGTGCCGTCATGGGCATCGATGGAATCGACCATGAAGGCTCCGGCCATGGCCGCGCCCGCCGGACTGGCGGCGCGTCCGTCCATCAGCATTCTCGCCGGACCGGCAGTCCCCGGGCCGAACAGGGCCAGTGCCCCCTTGCGCGCAAGCGCGGACAGATCCGTGGTCGACCCGATTGCCGCAACCCCCATCGTGTCCAGGAAGCTGCGGCGCAGGACATCGAGCAAAGGCGGCGGCAAATCTTCGTAACACAGTGTCGAGGCAAAGGACGCCATATCCAGCTTCATACCGTTACTCCCGTTCCAGGCGCGCGCAGGCATCGGCCATGCGCTCCAGGCCATTTCTGATTGCGGTTTCGGAGGCCGCGACCGACATGCGGAAATAGGGACCGCAGTGAAAGCCCCTGCCCGGCACGACGACCACGCCGCTGTCGAGAAACCAGGAGGCCAGATCGGTCGACGTTTCGATCCGCCCGCCATCGGGACGCCTGCGACCGATCAGGGCGCCGCAATGGGGCATCAGATAGAACGCGCCTTCCGGGCGAAGGGCCTCTAGACCCTCAATCCCTGCCACCCCTTCCAGAGCGGCGTCGCGTCTGTTCTGATAGGTCTTGCGCCACTCCGTGAGCAGGTCCTGCGGCCCGTCCAGCGCCGCGACAGCGGCGGCCTGGGATATCGAACAGGGGCCACCGTTCGACTGGGAAAAAATCGCCCGGATCCCGTCCATCCACCATTCCGGGCCGCCGCCATAGCCGATGCGCCAACCGGTCATGGCATAGGCCTTGGAAACACCGTTGACGGTGAAGATCCGCCCCCCCAGATCGGGCGCGACGGCCGCCAGCGTGGCAAAGCGATTGCCGTCGAAGACGATATGCTCATAAAGGTCGTCGGACAGGACAAGCACGTCGGGGTGCGCCCGCAGAACTTCCGCAAGTGCGGCCAGTTCTTCCGCCGAATAGACCGCGCCGGTCGGATTGGACGGCGAGCACAGGACAAGCATGCGCGTGCGCGGCGTCAGGACGGCGGCAAGCCGTTCGGGAGAGAGCTTGAACCCGGCCTCGATCCCCGTTTCCACCAGAACCGGAACCCCCGCGCAGAGTTCCACCATGCCCGGATGCGAGGCCCAGCAGGGCGTCGTCATGATGACTTCATCGCCGGGATTGAGCACCGCCTGCATCGCCACGGCCAGCAGCGGCTTTGCGCCGGCGGAAATCACGATCTCCTGCGGGCTGAATTCGAGCTGATTGTCACGGCGGAATTTCCGGATGATCGCCGCCTTCAGGTCGCCGGTCCCGTCCGTCGCGGTATAGCGGGTCGCCCCGGCCTCGATCGCACTCACACCGGCCGCGCGGATGTGGTGCGGCGTGTCGAAATCCGGTTCGCCAACGGACAGGTCGATCAAATCGCGCCCCTCGGCCCGCAGGCGCAGTGCCTGGTCGAAGATCTCCACGATCGGCGATGGCTTGAGCCCGGCAATTGTCTCCGCCAGCATCATTGCGCTCCGTAGTCGGCCAGGGTGTGATTGGGGCCGAGATGGTCGGGACCGACCCGGATATGGATAAGCGATGCGGTGCCGCTGGCGAGCGCCCGCTCCAGAGCCGGTGCGAAATCCTCCGTGCGCTCGACCGTTTCGCCTTGGGCGCCGTACCCCCTGGCGACCGCGGCAAAGTCCGGACTGCCGAGATCGGTGCCGGAAACCCTGCCGGGATAGCGGCGCTCCTGATTGCCGCGGATCGTGCCGTATTTGCCATTGTCGACAACGATGAAGACCGGATCGAGCCCGTAGTGCACGGCGGTCGCCAGCTCCTGGCCGTTCATCAGGAAGTCGCCGTCGCCGCCGATATAGACCGCCGGCGCATCGGGCCGCGCGATCTTGGCCGCGACCGCGGCCGGCACGCCCATGCCCATGGCACCGGAGATCGGTGCCAGCGCACCGAGGAACCGGCGGTAATCGTAGTGAATGTTGGGCCAGTCGGCGGCATTGCCGGCGCCGGTCGTGACGCTCGTTTCGCGCGGCAGCCGCCGGTTCAGGACCCGCATGATTTCGGCCATGTCGACGGGCCCGGCCTGCGCCGGCAGGGACCGCATGGTTTCGTAGGCAGCGCGCGCCGCAGCCCGGGCCTCACCGTGCTTGCGGATGGCGGCAAGGCCGGACAGGGCGATTGCCGCCTCGTTGGGATCGGCCAGAATGGCGAGGTCCGGCTGGTAGAGCCGCCCGAGTTCTTCCGCGCCCGGCAGGATATGAACCAGTTTGCAATCCGGAACCGGAGACCGGATGAGGCTGAACTTCAGGGTGGTGCCGTCGTTGAGACGGGCGCCAAGCGCAAGCACCAGATCGGAATTGCGGGCATAATCGTTCGGCATCGGCTGGCCGCCGAACCCTAGATTGCCGATGAAGTTGCCATGGTCGTGCGGGAACAGCCCCTGACGGCGGAAGCCGACCGCGACCGGCAGATCGTGCGTTTCACAGAACCGGATCACGGCGTCCTGTCCGGCCTGTGTCCAGCAGGTCCCGCCCAACAGCAACAAGGGCCTCTCGGCGGCGGCAAGCAGATCGCCGACGGCATCGATGTCCCGCGCGGCCGGTCGGGCCGGCGTTGCCGTGGCCGGCAGCAGATCGGCAATGTCGGCCATGGCAAACAACATGTCTTCCGGCAACGCCAGCGCAACCGGACCGGGCCGGCCGGAGGTGGCCACACGATAGGCCCGGTTGACATATTCCGGGATGCGGGCCGGATCGTCGATCTCCGCCACCCATTTCACCAGATGTCCGAGAAAACGCCGATAGTCCACCTCCTGGAAGGCTTCGCGGTCGCGGTGGCCAGTCGGGATCTGCCCGATCAGGAGGATCAGCGGCGTCGACCCCTGCTGCGCGGTGTGCACGGCGATCGAGGCATTGGCGACACCGGGGCCGCGGGTCACGAAACAGAGGCCCGGCTTGCCGGTCGCATCGGAATGGGCGGCCGCCATGAAGGCGGCGCCACCCTCCTGTCGAGCCGTGACATAGCGCATGTGATTGCCGGCATCGTGCAGGGCATCCAGGGCGGCGAGATAAGATTCCCCGGGCACGCCGTAAATCGTATCGGCGCCATTGATGCGCAACGCATCGATCAAGATCTGGCCACCCGTGCGCATCGCATTCCTCCCGCTTCAAGGCGTCATGCCTTGCCTGTTCACGGGCCTCAGTTTTCCGTCGGGAATCGGATTCGGTGATCGGGCATGCGGCACCTTTGGCGAATTAATCACCATGAATGGCGAGGTAACCGGGTTCGAAAGGGTGGGCGCCGGCCATTCGATCGGGGAGGTTCGAGACCGGATTCGTGCCTTGACAAACAGGGGCGATATCGGGCAGAGGTCGCGCCATGATCGTCGAACAAAAATTCCTCAGCGCCCGCCTGCGACGTCCGTCCCGTGACGCCCAACGGCCGTGCCGTGCCCGACGACGACCCTGATCGCAGCAATCAGATCCGTTTTTTCAAGGCCGCACGCACCCCGCGCGGCCTTTTTCGTTGCAGAATCAGGACCAATCCCATGACATCGTCACAGACTTCACCCAACGCGCTCATGAACATAACCGCCCGGCCGGACCAGATCTTCGTCAAGGGCCAGGGCTCCCGCCTCTGGGATTGCGACGGCAAGGCCTACCTCGACTTCGTCCAGGGCTGGGCCGTAAATTGCCTTGGCCATTCCCCGGCAATTCTGGCCGACGCCCTGCAGGAACAGGCCCAGACACTGATCACGCCAAGCCCGGCATTCTACAACGCCCCGTCGCTCGAACTGGCCCGACTGCTGTGCCGGTCAAGCACCTTCGACGAGGTGTTCTTCACCAATTCGGGGTCCGAGGCGAATGAAGGTGCGATCAAGCTGGCACGGAAATTCGGTCAATTGCATCGCGGCGGCGCACACGAAATCATAACCTTCGACGGCGCCTTCCATGGCCGAACGCTTGCCACCATGTCGGCATCGGGCAAGAAGGCCTTTGAACCCCTGTTCGAGCCGAAGGTCCCGGGCTTTAAAAAAGCCATGCTCAACGATCTGGCTTCGGTCGAAGCGCTGATCGGCGACCATACGGTCGCCATCATGCTGGAACCGGTCCAGGGAGAGGCGGGCGTCTGGCCGGCGACCACGGATTTCCTTCAGGGCCTTCAGACCCTCGCACGGGCCCATGGTCTCTTGTTGATCGTCGACGAAATCCAGACGGGCTTCGGCCGGACCGGCACCCTGTTCTGTTACGAGCAGGCCGGACTCGCGCCGGATATCATGACGCTTGGCAAGGGAATCGGAGGCGGCGTGCCGCTTGGCGCGCTGCTCGCCACACATGCCGCCAGCTGTTTCGAGCACGGCGACCAGGGCGGAACCTATAATGGCAATCCGTTGATGTGCGCGGCCGGGCTGGCAATTTTCAAGACCGTATCGGATCCGGTGTTTCTTGCCGATGTGGTGTCCAGCGGCCAGGTGTTGCGGACCGCGCTGGAAGACCTGTCGCACAAGCACGATCTGGGCGCGGTGCGCGGTCAGGGCCTGTTGCAGGCTCTGGATCTCAAACGCCCCATCGGTGGACGGCTCGTAGCCTTGGCGCTTGAAAACGGGCTTCTGGTCAATTCACCGCGTCCCGATACGTTGCGTTTCATGCCGGCCCTGAACCTCGACACTTCCGAAATCGCCGAAATGGCGGACATTCTCGACACGATCCTGGGTGAATTCGGATCCTGATGGATCGCTTACGCGGAAACAAACCAAGGCACCGGAAACAAGGTTCGTGTTTCCGGTGCGGACTGCGCTTGGGAGGCTACAGCGGAACAATCAGGCCTTGCACGGCCGGGCCTTGGCGCGGACACGCCACGTCACGCCCTTTTTCGACTGGATATAGGACCGGTTTTCCGCCAGATGCCAGCTGTTGTACTGCCAGCCATATTTGGTGTTGGCATCGACCTTGTATTTGCGGCGCGCCCGGCGCTTGGCCCGTTCGAGATTGGTCGCGGTCGCCTGCCTCGATGTCAAATAGGCCTGGCAGGTTTTCGCCTCGGCCTCGCTCAGCCCGAGGACGGGCTCACCGATCAGGAAAGTGCCCGCGGCGGTCGCGACACAGGACAGCGCGAGGAAAGATTTCACAAGAATATTCATGGCTCCATTTCCTTTTTACTGGAGTTGCGATGAACCAAATCTGTTTATCTTTGCCAGATGTCTGAATCCCCCGACCGAGGCCCCCCGTTCGGGGGATGGGGATTTTCTCCGGGAACGCCACGTTAGCGGGAGGCCACACTCCTCCCGGCCGACCCAGACTTGTTATGCAAACGGAGAAAATCATGTCGAAAAAAGCTTACGCCAACGCCGCAATCGCCCTCGCCGTCGCGGTTCCCAATCTGATCAGCCCGGCCGCCGCCCTGTCGGATGGCCGTCACGGCCAGATGTCGAAGACCGCGCCGGCAAAGGTTCAGGTTGCGGCCGCAACGAAAAAGATCACGCCAGCCAATGCCCGCCGTCAGCTGAAAGCCGAATTGCGGCGCCTGACGCCGGCGCAGAAACGCGAGATCGGCAAGGCGCGGATCGGCAAGATCAACCAGTTGAGCGGCAATGAACTCGTCACCAAGGGCTGTTTCACCCACGGGGTCGGCTGCCAGGGAATTCCCGCCTTCACCAAGGGCGTCATCTGCTGCGCGATCATCAAGGCCGGCATCTGAGGCAAACAAGGGGCGCCTGTCGCCGGCCATCGGCGACGGGTGTCCCCGCCCCGCCCACTCGGATCCCGGCCGCGCCCCCCTACAAACCGACGGAAACCCATGACGCAAACAAGATGCCAGCCATTGTGCAACAGCACAGAGCCCGTATGTAGCCTCATCCATTCGGCGCAGGATAACCCCCAGTGCAATCCGCCCGACGGGCTTGAACTGTCTCTGGTTTGCAGGGCGATCGCGAGACCTGCGGCCGGCGCGATCCATCGCCGGCTGGTCCGCCTGGCCGAAACGGGGGCCCTCGATTGGCCATCGGTTGATGCGGTTTTTACCGACCTCACGGCCCCATTGTGGCAAGGCCTCTTCGGCATCGTGTCCCGCAGCATGGTCGTGGAACTCGCCGCGGCCCAGTCGACAGACCTTTTGCAAGGGGACACCGAAGCCGAGCGCTATGACTTCTTCATCGACTGCCTCGCGGATGAGGCGTTTGCGCTTTCGGTGCTGGAGGATTGCCCGTCGCTGCATCTGCTTGTCGAAACATTTACACGAAACTGGCGCGACGCCGTCAGCGAAATGCTGGACCACCTGGCGGAAGATCTTGCGCGCCTCAAAAGTCATTTTTTTCCCGCAAGGGCACCCGGCGCGATTGTCCGTATTGCCCCGTCCCAGGGCGACCGGCACAGGCATGGACGGTCCGTCGCCATGATCGAATTCGAAACTGGGCAGAAGCTCGTCTACAAACCGCGACCCCTTGCCGCTGAAGTCGCGTTTGCGCAGTTTGCAGACTGGTTCAATTCCAGGGCCGGAGATCCTTTGCTGTCACCGGTCGAAGCGCTCGATTGCGGCGATCACGGCTGGAGCGCCTTCGTCGCCCCTCACCCCCTTGCCTGCACGGACGACCTCGACACCTATTATTTCAGGCTTGGCGCCCTGCTTGCCGTGGTGCGCGTCCTCGGCCTGTCGGACCTGCACGCGGAAAACCTGATCGCCGCCGGAGCCTGGCCGACGATCATCGATTTGGAGACGCTGTTCCATCCCGCCGCAAGCCGCTTCAAGTCGAGCGGCTCAGCGCCCCCCGCAGGCAAACGGCTGCGCGACAGTCTCGACCGATCCGTGCTCGCCTCGGGATTGCTTCCCGTGCGCGCACCGCAATCCGGCGCCGACACGATCGAACTCGATCTTGCCGGAATGTCCGACAGTGCCGGTCAGACCATTCCCTTTGATACACCGCACTGGGAGAAGTGCGGCACCGACGAGATGGCGATCGGTTTCGCGCGGCAAACGCTGGCCGGCAATGCCAATCTGCCGGTGCTGGACGGCAAACGCATGCCCCCCGAACCGTTTGCCGACCACTTACTTTCGGGGTTTCGGCATGCCTACAGGATCCTTTGCGACAACAAAGCGCCACTTCTGGCCGAAGACGGCCCGCTGGCGTCCTTCAAGGATATCTCGGTGCGGGTGGTCGTGCGCCCGACGGCCCATTACGCGGCGCTGCTGCAGGACGGCACCCACCCGACCGTCCTGCAAAGCGCGGCTTACAGGAGCACCTGGTTGCGCGGCCGGTTGAAGGCCCCGGACGCTTCACCAGATCTCGACGGTCTCGCGAACTCGGAAATATCGGCCCTCCTGCGCCACGATATCCCCTATTTCGAAACAAGCCCGGACGGATGCGCTCTGCGCGCTTGTGACGGCATGACCCGGCCGCAAGTCCTGCCTGAAAGCGGCCTGGACGCTTCGAAAAAGACGATTGCGGCGCTCGGAGCCTCCGATCTGTCGCTGCAGGTCTGGCTGATCGGCCTTTGCCTGACCAAGGCCGGATCGTCGAAACACACCCTTTCGGAACCGTTGAAGGCGCCGCAGATCCTGACGAGCCCCAAAAAGGATCCGACAACGGATCTGGCCTATGACATTGCGCACCGCTCAGCTGAAACGATCGCGGCCTCTGCATTTTCCGGCAAAGGCAACGCCACCTGGACGAGCGTGCAGGAAGGTCAGGGCGGTACGCTGGTTTGTGCGCCGGCGGGACTTGATCTTTACAGCGGCCTGCCCGGCATCGCCCTTTTCATGAGTTTTGCAGGCTCCGTCCTGAATCATGCCGAATATCGCGCGTGCGCGAGGGCCGCATGGCGGGAAGTGCTGGACACTTTGGACCACGAGACGGGACCGAATGTGGCCATCGGTGCCTATTCCGGACACGGCGGTCTGACTTATGCTCTCGTAACCGCGCAACAGCTTCATCCCGACCTGCCAATGGCCGCGGCGGTCCAACTCCTGTTGAATCAAATGGATCTGTCGGCGCCTGAAAGGCTTCCCCTTGAGATGATCGACGGGCTGGCCGGCCTGATCTCGTGCCTGTCCGCCATGCCGCAGGCGTCGACCGCCGGTGCCATCGAGGACATTCTCACCAAGGCCTGCCGCGCCGTGGTGACTAAACTCGCTGCCCTGGAACGGGGTGAAACCGTTGATCCGGTCCTGCTCCAGGTCGGCGCAGCCCATGGTTTGGCAGGATTGAAAGGCGCGCTTGCGGGTGTGCTCCGCCATAACGGTCCCGGCCTCGCCAACCTGGCGGACAAAGCCCTGTCCTGCCTCGAAAGGCTGAGCGCCGATACCGGAGATACGGAAACCCGTGAACCGGCCGCGCAACGGATTGCCTGGTGCAACGGGCAGGCCGGTTTGCTTGCCACCGGCCTCCTTCACGAACAGGCGGACCTGCACCTGGTCCGGTCCGTCATCGCCCGTTTGCGAGCGCGGGATTACCGGGACGATTCCCTCTGCCATGGTTCAATGGGCGCCGTCCTTGCGCTCGACGCGGCCAAACGCCTGTGCCTTCGGCCGGACCGACAGGCCATCGAGTGCGCGGTCAGACCGGTCCTTACGCGCATCCTGGAGCACGGGCCGAAATGCGGCACCATCCATTCAATGCCGACACCCGGCCTGATGGACGGATTGGCCGGTATCGGATTTGCCGCGCTGGCGCTTGTCGATCCCGACGCGGTGCCTGCGTTGCCAGGCCTTTCTGTATCCGGCCTGCATTCCAAGGCCGCATTGATACAAAGACCGAACCGGTTTTGATATGACACGGCGCATGGTGCTTCTCTTCGGCGGCCTTGTTGTGGGGTCCTGTCTTGCCTCCGGTACAGGAAGCCCAGCGGCCGGCGGGTGCAAATCCGGCCAGGTTTCGGCGACCGGCACGGCAACCGCAAAGGCCAAGGCCAAACGCAACGCCAGAATCTCCCTGATGAAAAAACTGAACCGCCATTATCCCGGCGACGCCCGATCGCGCATGCGCGGGCCGATTGGCTATGCCTGCAAAAATCCCCTACTCTGGTCGTGCAGGGCGAGCGTCCCCATCTGCAAGTAGGACCCCATACCGGTCTCCCGCACAAACGATGCTTGCACACGAGATCCACACTTCGAGTTGAAGCGCGTGTTGACACCGAAACTCAGACTGCGAAGGCCGACAGACCCGAATCCGTTCGAATGGTCGGCATTCACTGTCTCCCTGCTGCTCGCGGCCTTCATGATGTTCCTTTTCGGCCTGGTCATGGACAACGCCCTGCGCATCTTCGGTGTGGGAATATCGGCCTGGATCGACGCCATGTGGGATTCGATGATGGCGGCGATCTTCGGATTTCTCGTCGCGCCGGTCTTCTGGCGGATAGGTCTTGTGACCTTTCCCCAATATCTTCTCGGCGCCTTCGCCCTGATGGTGCCGATCACCATTCTTTCGGTGCTTATTCTGTCCCGGTTCCACGATGTCGGCGTTGAAGTCGCCGGGATCGACACGGAATCCTTCCCGAATCAGTACTTCGCCATCACCGCCTATGTGCGACTGATCCGGGCAATGATCTTCGTGCCGTTTTTTCTCGCTTCCTTCTACTGGTGGTACCACGTCGCCTTCGGCATGGCGCCGAAACAGACGCCGGCGGATCCGAGCCGACTATGACCCGCCCCGTGGCTCCCCCGATATCGCCCTTGGAAGGTTCCGGCGCGCCCGACGGCGAAGGGCCTGCTGCCCCGGTCAATCCATCGCCGTCCAACGCCCCCAGGGACCGGCGCCTGCCGCAGCGCATCTTTCTGCTGTCGCAGGCAGAGCGTCCCGAGGAAATAAAGAAATCGCTCCTCGATTCGGCTGTGTCCGACGGCTGGATCAATCTTCTGGTCAATATCAACACCGCAATCTTTGTCGGGCTGATCGCATTGACTGCGGATTTTGGCGCGCTGCAGTCGCTTGGATTTCTCGGTATCCAGCTCACATTCACCTTCGTCGGCACGATCATTTTCCTGTTTCTGCAATTGCGCCGGCAATCGAACCGGTTGGTCGGCACGGGCCGAACGGAGAAATTGCTCACCCTCAGCGATTTCCTGTTGATGGCCAGTTGGGGGTTCGGGGTGCTCTTGTTCCTTTCCCCGCTGCACTATGACCGGTCGATTTTGACGATCGTGCTGTTGACGGCGGCCGGAATTTCGTCAGCGGCGCTCAACGCCAAACTGCTGCCGACCCTGATCATGGGGCGGATCATCCTGTTCCTGCCGAGCCTGGTCTATTATCTCAACGTGCAGCCGCCCTTCTGGGGTCTGCTCATCTGCACCTTGTTCTTTGCCTGCGCTGTGTCCATCGGCATTGGGTATGCGATCCATGTCCAGCACCTGCACGAAGCCAATCTCGCATACAAGCTGCGCGAAACCAGCGTGCTTCTGGAACAGCAATCCTTTTCCCTGGAGCGGTCGCTGCTGCTCGAACATCAGGCGCAGAACCGGATCCTGAAGGAAACAAAACTGCGCGAGCAATTTCTGCACTCCATAAGCCATGACCTGAACCAGCCCCTCGGCGCCCTCGGGCTCTATCTGAACGACCTGGAAAACCAGAACCTGCCGGAGCGCACGAGAGCCTCGCTGGTTTCCGCCGGACAGTGCCTCGGATCGGCCCGCACCCTCATCCAGAGCGTTTCCCAGCTGGCCTGGATCGAAGAACATCTGCCGCCGCCAACCCTCACCGACGTCCCCCTGCAGCCGCTGATCGCCCGGCTGGTCGATGAAGCGGCGACAGTTGCGCGAAGCAAAGGCCTGCGGCTCGCCAACATCGCGACCTCGGTCCGGGTCAGTGCCGACGCGGACTTTCTGGAACGCGTGCTGCGGAACCTCCTCCACAACGCCTTGCAGTATACGGCCAGGGGGCGTGTCGTGATCGGCGTTCGAAGACGCGCCGGCGGGCTGGCGGAAATTGTTGTCGCGGATACGGGGACGGGAATTTCAACCGAAGATCAGGCCCACATTTTCGAGGCCTTCTTTCAAACCGACACGGCGAAAAGCCGCCAGGCCGGCAATGTCGGGCTCGGCTTGTCCATTGTCCATGATCTGGTTTCCGCCATGAACGGCCGCATTACGTTGAAAAGCATCGAGGGGCGCGGTTCAATGTTCGGCGTGATCCTTCCCGCAAGCGAATACGCTCAAGGCAACGAGGCGGCGAAACCGGCCGAAGATCCCGCGGCGGGGAACCGGGATGCCTCTCTCGGCAAAGTCCTGTTGTGCGAGGACCGCGAGGACTATCGACGCACCATCACGGCAATGCTGACAAGTCTCGGATACACAGTCGACAGCGCCGCAACACCTGCAGAAATCGCAACCATCGATGGCGAGGCGCTCGCGGCCTATCATGTTCTGATCCTTGATTTCGATCTTGGAAACGGGATTACGGCCTTTGACATCCTGAACCGCTGCGACCCGGACCGCCTGCCCGCCTATCTCATCATTTCCCAATATGACGACCCCAATACGATTTTCGAGATCAAGGAACGCGGCGGACGGTTTCTCAAGAAGCCGTTTGACACAAGCGATCTTGAAATCACCTTGCGCGTGCTGGAACAACGCGGACAAAGGTAGGATCACACGAGTCCATTGTTGCGGGCCATATCGATCGCTTCCATGCGATTGGCGACGCCGAACCTGAGGAAAATGTCCTTCAGGTGTGATTTCACCGTTTCCGGAGAAACATCGAGGAAGCCGGCGATTTCCTTGTTGGAAAAGCCCTTGGAGACGAGCAGCAGGGTTTCCAGCTGACGCGGCGTGAGGTCGAACTTCTTCGAAAGCGCGCCATTGGCTGTCTCCGCGGCAACCGGCACTTCACCGGCAAGCAGGGCCGTGACCGCTTCCACGAGGCACGACGGATCGACGCTCTTGCTCATGAAAAGATCGGCTCCAGCCTCCATGGCAAGCTTCTGGTCCACCGGGTTGATCGATGCCGACACGATCATGATCCGGCTTTCGGGTTCCCGTTCCCTGACCTGCCGGATCAGATCCGGCCCGTGGCTGCCGGGAATGTAATAGTCGATGATGAAAAGGTCCGGCGCGACGGAGCCGGTAGCCAGCGCCCTGATGAAAACATCCGGATCGTCGAAGGCCAGGCACGTCGCCGCCACCGGACCGGAACCAAGCATGAGTTCAAGTCCGTTCGAAAACAGCTTGTGATCGTCGATTATGCAGATCGTGTTCATGACAGGTCCCGCAACGGAATTTGAACATAGATCAGGAAATTATTCAGGCAAAACGGAGTGCCACCCGCTTGAGCGAAAATGGCATATATGTGGCAGAATGAACGTTGTTTATGTCAAAATTCTGTCCGTTCGCCGGAGATCTTTGCGTCACGGCGGTCTGAAGCAGCAGACGGTGGTTCGATGAGGCGATCCGCCTGGCTGCCTCTTGCCGGGTCGTGAACAGCCCCGTCTGAGCGGGGACCTGCCTGCGCGGGGGTGACGTCAGGGAGTGCCGGGCACCGGAATTGCAGGCACCGAAATGAAAGGCGGCACGCATTTAATTGCACACCACCCGCTCAGCCAACCTGCGAACACACCGCTATTCCCCTTTGACGCACATCAAGGTCGAACCCGTCAGATCCTGAGACCATTCGCGCAAAGGAAAGGAATTCAAGATGTTCAAAAAAGTACTGGTCCCAATCGACGTGTCGCATGCGGAGCGCAACGGTGAACTCATTGAACGCGCCAAGCAACTCGTCGACACGCCGGACGGCGTCATCAGCATCCTGAACGTGGTTGAGGATGTGCCTGGATATGTTGCGGCGGAACTGCCGGCCGGAATCCATGAACGCGTACTCGAACGCGCCCGCAGCGAACTGGAACACCTGGCCAAAAAACACGACCTGCCGGCCTCCACGGAAATTCACCTCGCCCACGGCCACCCGTCAAAACAAATCCTCGAAGCCTCGGAAAAAGGCAATGCGGACGTGATCGTCATCGCGTCGCACCAGCCCGGCCTGGCGGACTATTTTCTCGGATCGGTCGCCGGCAAGGTTGTCCGGCACGCCCATTGCTGCGTCATGGTGCTGCGCTAGCCCGGACGGCTTCATTCAGCGGAGGATCAAAACATGTATTCGACAATCATGGTTCCAATCGACCTTGAACATACCGAAACCCTGAAAAAAGCCGTTTCGACAGCCGCCGATCTCGGCAAACTCTACAAGGCCGAGATCGTGATGGTGGGAGTGACCGACAGCGTTCCCGGCGGCGTGGCACGCAGTGCCGGCGACTACGCCAAGCAGCTTGAAACCTATGCCGCAACCGAGGGGTCGCGACACAATGTGACATTCACCGCAAAGGCGGTGAAGTCTCACGATGTCCCCGCCGAACTCGATTCCCTTCTCGCCGATACCGCTGCTGAAATCGGCGCCGACCTGATCATCATGGCCTCCCATGTTCCGGGATTGGCGGATTATGTGTTCTCCTCCAATGCCGGATATCTGGCCAGCCACTCCAAACTTTCGGTTTTCGTCGTAAGATAACGAGCGGACGGCGATTCCACCGGGGAGGGCAAATGAATTTGTCCTTCATCTGAACCTGCGCCGTCCGCTCAAGGGGAGATCTCGAACGATGAACACGATCCTGGTGCCCGTCGACGGGTCGGGCCATGCGATGAAGGCTCTGCATATCGCCTGCGATCTGGCCGAGAAATACAATGGCCGCATCGCCCTGCTGCATGTGATTGTCCCCCACAAATCCGCCCGCGATCTCTTGAGCCTGAAGGTTGCCGACAGCTTCCCGCCAAAACTGAAATCCGCCCTGCAGACGGCCGCCAGGGCCGCTTCATCGGGCCGCACACCGGCGGAAATTCCAATATCCGTTCTGGAGACTGTCGGCGAGAGGATCCTGGATCAGGCCGCGCAGGCGGTTCAGCGCCGCAGCATCGAAGTCGAGATTCGCGAGCTGGAAACCGGATCGCCGGTCGAAGCCATCCTTCTGGCGCGCAAACTGACCGGCGCCAACACCATCGTCATGGGATGTCGCGGCGCCGGCGTATCGGGCCGTTCCTCCTTCGGCAGCGTTTCCAACGCCGTGTTCGAACAGGCGAACTGCACCTGCCTGTCGGTCAAATAGAGGCCGAGACCAAACCCGCGCCAACTGTCGTTGTTACGCATCGACAACGTTCATGACCTCGTGCGCTTCCAACGGCGAAGGCGGCTCGAGCTTCCTGGACAGGTCGACAATGACGTCATCGGGAACCGCTGCGGCCCGATTGCGATTCTGTCGGAACAGGCGCTCGGGCGGCACTTCGATATAGACGATGCGGATGCGGGCGCCGTAATCCCTCAGCAGCGTCAAAGCCTTCGATCGGACGAGCTGCGAGATGTTGGTGCCGTTCCAGACAAAATCGCGCCCGGCGCGCAGATATTCACGCGCGCGCTCGCGCGCGGCCTGGATCACCGTTCCCTGATTGCCGGTCGGTGCAACGCCGAGTTCGTCGCGGATCGCATCGAGGCTTACGACCGGCAGGTCTGGCAGATTTCGGGCAATCCAGGTGTCCTTGCCGGAGCCGGGCAAGCCGGCCATCACCGTGACCCGGCAGCGAAACTCTTCATGTGCCGGATAGTTCGGATCCCGGTCTTCGCGCTCGAAAAAAGCGACACGGCTTTCATCGTTGGCGAAGGCAAACGGGCGATCGAGACACCCGACATCCTCAAAGATCGTCCGCGCGAGGTCGACATTTTCCAGGATCTCGCCCTGGTCGGCACAGATGCGGCCGAGAGCGTCGGCCTTTGCATGCAGACAAAGGTCGCGCGCCCGGCACTGCCAGGACGTCTTGATGGCAAGGCGTTCCGGCAAAGGCCGCTCGATCAGCCAGAACGGCAATTGATGACAGACGATCAATCCGCATAACGCTTCGCGCCAGGCAAAGGGCGCCCCGGCCTGACGCAGAAGCTGACGGGCGATGCCGGCACCGACCCGCGAATGGCCGCGCGAGGTGATCCTGCCATCGGGTTCGTGGAGTGTGGTCGCCGGCTTGCCGACATCGTGCAGGACGGCAGCCCAGAACAGCAGCGATCGCCCGCCGCTGTCCAGGTCGCGCCAGCCGGCCTCGTTCACCAGCGCTTCAACGACCATTCTGGTGTGCGTGCCGGCATCGCCCTCGGCATGGTGGTGCGGGTCCTGCGGACAGGAATCGAGCGCAACAAGCTCCGGCCAGAGCGCCCAGATCGCGCTCCAGTCGACGGTTGCGTCGCCGACGGGAACCAGGCCGGCCAGGTCCGCAAATCGGGGTCCGTTGTCAGGATGCCGGGTCATCGTAGGCTCCCTCTACGCCAAGCTCCGGCGCGAAAATGTCCACCCCGTCCGCCAGGTCATTGGGCAGGATCGGGCGGTCGTGCCAATGCCCGTCGGCGGCCTGGATAGCCTGCAGAAAATCGCCGCGCACATATTTGAAACGGTCCTCGACGCGGTCCCCCTGCTCCAGCTTGAAATACAGGCCTTCGGCAAAGTCGCTGTCGTCGGTCTGCTTTTCGACAAAATCGGCACGGCTCGCCGAAGCCTCGGCAGCCCTCATCAGGGCCGAGCGCCAGTCCGGCGATTTGTACAAAGACCGGGTGACGAGCCCGTCGACCTGTTCGCGCGAGGTCAGGGCGCCGGAATAAACCACCGGAACCGGCATGACCGGCAAACCCTGCAAATGCGCCCGCCGCGCCTCGGTCGACAGAAACGTGCCGGTTTCCCGGTCCAGAACATCGAACTCGAAAAAGTAGTGCGGCAGCCGGTCGTAAAAGACCGTGTGCTTGGCATAGAGCCACTCGCCATACATGATGTACCGGCTTCCCAGGATCGGGAAGAACCGATGGGCATGGGTGTAGGCCCAGGTTTTCAGCAGATTGAAATGGCGCTCGCGTGCGCCGCCGACCAGATAATGGCCGCGGCTTTGCAAAAGAAGATTGCCGGCGCCGTCGAAGGAGATGGCACAATTGGCCCCATCGAGCTTTTCTTCGACGACCAGTTCGCGCCCCTTCAACTCGGCCAGCGGCTTGTCGTCGCCGATATCGCCGACCTGAAGACGCGATCCTTCCAGGTGCCGCGTGCGCGGATATTTTTTGATGTCCATGACACTCTCACATTGTCACTCGGACCTTTCGTCAGGTCCGGGAATTTGATCGTACGCGTCCGTTTCCCGCAGCGATACTGCCGGATCGGAAGATGCAAATCTGTGGAGCGTGCTACATTGATCTCTTGCCGGGCAAGGAGGTTTCAGATCTTTGTTACGACCGGAAGCGGCCGAAACGGTTGGACGACATAAACGACAATATGGATCCTGTCCATCGAATTGCAACCGTGACGGCGTTTCGGAACAGGTCAGGATGGGCTGCGAAGCCGCGCCGTTTCCGCGTGGTCGATGGTCGCGCCGTCGGTCACAACCCCGAACAGGGTCCGCGCCTCGTCGCTCGTATAGCGTCCAAGCCGCACATCCTCGCGCACGGCTTCCGGCTCCCGTTCCAGAGGGTCGCCGTACCCGCCGCCGCCGGGAGTGGACACCTGGACACAATCGCCGGGCTTCAGGGCGATATCCTGCTCTTTCGACAGGTGTTCTGGAATGTAGGGAACGCCGTCCTGGATGACGACTACGCGGTTCGGCTTGCCGTCATGGCCGCCGCGGGCGCCGAGCGGGCCGGTGCGGCCGTGATCCATCACGAAACTGGCCCGCGCATGACCGCGCCTCAGGGTCAGTTCATAGGCAAGTCCGAACCCGCCGCGCTGCTTGCCGGCGCCGCCGGACCCCTCATGCAGGGCATATTTGGTGTAGAGCACCGGGAAGGCCTGTTCCATGATCTCGACCGGCGGGGCCTTGGAAATGCCGATCGTCGAACAACCGTTCGACAGGCCGTCATGATCGGAATTGCCGCCGTAGCCGCCACCCGACAATTGATACATGACGAAGTCGCGCTCGCGGGCCGGGTCATGGCCGCCGAGCGCAAAATTGCCGCTGGTGCCGGCCGGCGCCGCGGTGACCAGGTCGGGAAGCGGCTCGACCAGCGCAGCGAAAACCGCCTCGGCGATACGCTGGCTGACCTCGGCGGCGCAGCCGGACACCGGGCGCGGATAATGCGCGTCGAGAAAGGTTCCCTCTGGCGTGCGAACCTTCAACGGTTCGAAGGCGCCGGCGCTGATCGGCACATTCGGGAAGATGTGGCGCATGGCCAGATAGACCGAACTCAGGGTCGTCGCCAGGACCGAATTCATCGGCCCCTGACAGGGCGGCGACGATCGGGAAAAGTCGAAATCGAGCTCGTCGCCGGACTTGGTCACCGACAGGTTGATCTCAAGCGGCCGGTTGACGACGCCGTCGCTGTCGACAATGGCCGTTGAGGTATAGACTCCGTCCGGGATCCGGCTGATATGGGCGCGCATCTGGGTCGCGGCGCGCCGGCGCAGTTCGGCGATCGCCTCGCGCACCACGTCGTCGCCGTAGCGGTCGAGGATTTCGGTCAGGCGATCCTCGCCCACGAGAAGCGCCGAGGCCTGCGCCTTGACGTCGCCGATACGTTGTTCGGGCACGCGGATGTTGGAACAGATGATCGAATAGATCTCCTGGTCCATCTTGCCCTTCTTGAACAGTTTGACCGGCGGCAGGCGCAGGCCTTCCTGTTCCACTGCGGTTGCGGACGCCGAAAAACCGCCGGGAACCGCGCCGCCCGTATCCGGCCAGTGACCGGTATTGGACAGCCAGCAGAAGATCTCGCCGTTGCGGTAGAACGGCCGCGCGAAACGCACGTCCATCAGGTGGGTGCCGCCGAGATAGGGGTCGTTGACGATGTAGATGTCGTCCGGGTCCGGCGGCGCGACCCGCCCGTCGGCGATCATTTCGATCAGGGTCCGGGTGGAGAATTGCATCGTGCCGACGAACACCGGCAATCCCCCTGCCCCTTGTGCGATCAGCGCGCCATCTTCGGCGGAATAGATGCCGTCGGAGCGGTCGTTGGCTTCGGCGATGACCGGCGAAAACGCGGCCCGCGAAAAACTCAGATCCATCTCGTCGCAGACCTGCTGCAAACCCGACTGGATGACGCTGAGGGTGATCGGATCAAGGGTCATGCCGCCGCTCCCGCAATCTCGACGATGATGTTGCCGTCCGCGTCGTCGCTGACCCGGTTGCCCGGTTCGATCACGATGGTCGTATCCATCTGCTCGATGATCGCGGGTCCTTCAAAGACGGCGCCGGCCGGCATGTGATCGCGCCAGTAGACCGGGGTCTCGTGCCACACGCCGCCGGCCTGCTCGCTGCCCGGCGGCCCCTCGAACCAGACGGAGCGGGTTTCAATGAGAGCGTCATGCAAAGCCCCCCTGCGCCCGGCAGCGTCGATCAGGGTCGACAGATCGACGCCGGCGCGGCGACCGACGACGGAACAGTTCAGATTGACCAGATTGGCGCGGATCTCGGAGAGTTCGACCCGGAAGCGCTTGAAATAGACATCTTCGAAAAGCCTCTGCAATTCGTCGCGCGAAGGCGTGCCGTGAGACAAGGGTACCCGCAGCAGGTGGGTCTGGCCGATGAACTGCATGTCGACGCTGTAATGTTCGCTGAGCTCCTCGATCTCGACCTGCTCCTGTTCGATCAGCGCCCTGCCCTCGGCAGCCTGCCGGGCAAACAGCGCATGCACCCGGTCCATGTCGGCGCTGTCGACAGGCTGATTGACCGTGTTGACAAAATCGTGGCGCAGGTCGGCGACCACACATCCGAGCGCGTTGGTGATGCCGGGACGCGAAGGCACCAGGACTTTCGGCAGGCCGAGTTCGCGGGCCAACGCAACCGCATGCAGGGGCCCGGCGCCGCCGAAGGCGAACAAGGCAAAGTCGCGCGGATCGGCGCCAAGCGATATGGACACCATGCGGATCGCGCCGGCCATGTTGGCGTTTGCGATCTGGAGCACCGCGCCGGCCGCCTCCTCGGCGCTGAGGCCAAGCGGTCTGCCGAGTCTTTCCAGGAAAATGGCGCGCACGTGATCGAGCGTCACCGACCCCTCGATGGAGTTCAACTGTTTCGGGTTCAAGCGACCGAGCAGCAGATTGGCGTCGGACATAGTCGGTTCGACGCCGCCGCGTCCGTAGCAGATCGGCCCCGGCGTCGACCCGGCGCTCTGCGGCCCGACCTCGAGCAGGCCGGCGGAATTGACCCGCGCGATCGAACCGCCGCCGGCGCCGACGGACCGGACATCGACCATCGGCACATGGATCGGCATGGCATATTCGATTTCGATCTCGTTGGAGACCGAGGGCTGGGCCTTGCGGATCAGCGCGACGTCGGTGGAGGTTCCGCCCATATCGTAGGTAATGAGATCGCCCATGCCGGCGCGCTTGCCGGTATAGACCGCCGCCATCACACCCGAAGCCGGCCCCGACATCACAGTCTTGGCCGCCTCGCGGGCGACGAAGCGCGACGAGACCATGCCGCCATTGCCGTTCATGACGAGTATGTCGCCGGGATAGCCGCGCCCGCTCAACTCGTCGCGCAGACGCGCGACATAGCGTTCCAGAAGCGGCTGGACGGACGCGTTGACGGACGCGGTCACGCCGCGCTCGAATTCCCGGCTTTCCGACAGGAGCCTGTGGCCGATGGTGATATAGGCGTTCGGCCAGATCGAGGCGGCGATTTCGGCGGCCCGCAGTTCGTGCGCCGGATTGGCGTAGGAATGCAGGAAATGGATGACCAGCGCCTCGCACCCGGCGTCCAGCAATGCGGAGACGCTTTCGAGCAGGCCAGCCTCGTCGAGCGGTGTCACCACCGCGCCTGACGCATCCATGCGCTCGGCCACTTCCAGACGCAGGTCGCGGGGAATGATCGATGTGAACCGGCCGAACATGCCATAGGGTTCCGGCCGGGTGCGGCGGCCGAGCTCGAGCACGTCGCGGAACCCGGCGGTGGTGATCAGTCCGGTGCGGGCGAGCTTGCGTTCCAGGACCGCATTGGTGGTCGTGGTCGTTCCGTGCACGACAAGATCGACCTGGTCGAGCGGCGTGTTGGTCTCGGCGATCGCGTTCAGGACGCCAAAGGCCTGGTTGTCGAGCGTGGTCGGCGTCTTTGCCAGTTGCACCCGCTTCTGCACCGTGTCGAACAGGACCAGGTCGGTGAAGGTCCCGCCGACATCCACGCCCGCGACGATCCCGCTCGCCGCCCCGCTCGCATTTTCCGCTGTCGCCCTGTCGCCCATGCAATCAATCCACGAAGGCCCGTTCCACCACGAAGGTGGCCGGCCGGTTGTTGGCGCCCTCCTGAAGGCCAAAACGCTCGCAAAGCGCCTTGGCGTCGGACAGCATGTCCATCGAACCGCAAATCATGACGCGATCCTCGTCGGACGCAAGGGGCGGCATGTCGAGATCGTCAAAAAGACGCCGATTTTCCATCAATGTCGTGATCCGGCCCATCCGGTCAGTCGGTTCGCGCGTGGTCGTCGCATAGCGGATGAGGTGATCGCGGGCGAGGTCTCCGACCAGCGGATCCTCGCGCAGATCCCTGACCAGATTGTCGCCGTAGGTCAGCTCCGCCAGCGTGCGGCAGGTGTGGCACAAGATGATGGTTTCGAACTTCTCATAGGTTTCCGGATCGCGGATCAGCGAGGCGAACGGGGCAATGCCGGTGCCCGTCGACAGCATGTAGAGGCGCTTGCCGGGCAGCAGAGCGTCGAGCACCAGGGTGCCGGTCGATTTCTTGCGCATCAGGATCGTGTCGCCCGGAACGATCTTCTGCAGATGTTTGGTCAGCGGGCCGTCTGGAACCTTGATGGAGCAGAATTCGAGCTCCTCGTCCCAGGCCGGGCTGGCGATCGAATAGGCGCGGAAGATGGGTTTTTCCGCGTTCGGCAGTCCGATCATGACAAATTCGCCGGAGCGGAAGCGAAAGGATTTCGGCCGGGTGATGCGAAACCGGAACAGGCGGTCGGTGTAGTGTTCGACGTCGGTGACCGTCTCGGCGAACAGGCCGGGCGGGATCGGGAATGGGGTTGCGGGAGGTGTCAGACCAGCATGAGGATCCATGGGGCTCGCTCTTCGATTCCTTGAATTATTGTTTGTATACAAACAATAATTCCGAAACCAAAGCAAGCCCAAAATTCACCAGCGCGCCGGGGCCGGAAATTCCGGCGCGTCGGAGGCCCTATCCGGATCGCGGCTCAGACATCCGGCGCAAACGTATAGCGGCCGTCGGTCACGGTCACGTCCGGCGGGACCCGGTGTTCATCGAAGAAATCGGCGCCGGTCTTCATGTTTTTCCAGAACCGGATCCATTTCGAGGCCTTGTGCCGTTCCAGGTTTTCGTCGGTCATGCGGAAGGGAAACGCCTGGACCCGGAAGAATTTCTGCGATTTGCCAAGGGCCGCTTCCGCCATCAGGTAGATTTCCTCGATCCCCCTGTCGGTCATGGCGTAACAGCCGATGGAGACACAATCGCCATGCACCATCAGATAGGAGCCGGTACGTTTGTGGCTGCGGTCGTATGCGTTGGGAAAGCCCAGATTGAAGGACAGGTGGTAGCGGCTGTTCGGGTTCAGCGCGTCGGCCGTGACGTAATAGAACCCTTCCGGCGACTGCAGGTCGCCCTCCTTCAGTTTCGGTCCGAGGCGCCCGGAAAAATTGCAGATCTCGTAAGTCTTGAACAGGGAATAGCGATCCGAGTTCTGCAGCCAGACTTCAAGCTCGCTGGATTCCTTGTAGATGCGGATGAAGATCGGCTGGCCCAGTTCGAATCCGGCCTTTGCCAGCTGCTTTTCAAGCCGGGGTTTTGTCCATGTGCGGACCTCATTCATGTCCGCCGATCTGGCCAGGACCACAGACGCGGACAGGGTCATAGCAAGGCTTGCAAGACATGTCGTGAGCACAAGGACAAACAGGCACACTCGATTTCTGTATTGTGTCCAGCCTTTGAATAATTTCATGATGGAGCCCCGGATTTATTGTTCGCCATACCAGTCAAACGATGGGATTCGCCGCCTTTTGTCCCTAAACGTCCTATTACATAGTCGCACGGGCAGGAAAACGACAGGCTACGAAGGTTCAAATGTTCAAAACACCGATCCTGATCGTCGGCGCCGGACCGACCGGTCTCATGCTTTCCGCGCAATTGCATCGTTACGGCGCGGCGCACACCATCATCGACCGCAAGGACGGCGTCACGCCGCTTTCCAAGGCACTGGCGGTTCAGGCCCGGACACTGGAACATTATTGCCAGCTCGGCATTGCCGAGGCCGCCCTCGACGACGGATTCGTCGCAACCAACATGCGCTTCATCGTCAATGGCCGCATCAAGGCGAAGGTGGTGCTCGGCGAGATCGGCGCCGGGCTCAGCCCCTACCCCTACATCTTCATCCTGGAACAGTCGCGCAACGAAAACCTCCTGTCCGACTTCATCCTGAGCCATGGCGGAAACATCGACTGGTCGACCGAGCTCTCCGACATCGAGACCGTTCCGGACGGCTACCGCGTCACCCTTGACCGGGCCGACGGCAGCGTCGAAACCATCGAATGCCGATATCTGATCGGATGCGAGGGCGCCAGCAGCGCCATCCGGCATTTTATCGGCACGCCGTTTCGCGGCGTCACCAACGCCCAGCTTTTCTTCGTTGCCGATATCACCCTAAAGTCCGCGTTGGAGAAACAGGGCGTGCTGCTTGCCATTAACGGGCGCGAATTTCTCGGCTTCTTTCCCATGTCCGGCCCGGACCAGTACCGGGCGATCGGCATTCTGCCGGAGACGGTCACCGACCCCGACGATTTTGCCTTCGATTTGCTGAAGACCCATATCGAGGCCAATCTCGGAATACCGGCCGAAATTACCGGCCATTCCTGGCATTCGGGCTATCGGGTGCACCACCGGATCGCCGACAATTTCCGTTCGGCGAACGCGTTCCTTGTCGGCGATGCCGCCCATGTGCACAGCCCGGCCGGTGGACAGGGCATGAATACGGGACTGGGAGACGCGGTCAATCTCGGCTGGAAACTTGCCGCCGTCACCAACGGCTGGACCGGGCCGGACATTCTCGACAGTTACGAAGCCGAGCGCCGCCCGTTCGGCGTGCAACTGGTGAACACAACGGACCGGGCCTTTTCGACGATGGTGTCACCGTCCTGGATCGCCAAATTCGTACGCACCCATATTGTGCCGCGCGCACTGAGGACCGTGCTCAAATTCCGGCCGCTTCGAACGCAGATGTTCAAGACCGTTTCGCAAACCCGCATTCACTACCGCGACGCCGGCCTGAGCGACGGGTCCGGCACCGGGACCCTGCGCAGCGGCGACCGCTTTCCCTGGTTCGAATGGGAGGGCGGAAACAGTTTCGACTGGCTGTCGGAGCCGGGCTATGTCGTCCTGCGGTTTTCCGGCGCCGCGGCCGGACCGGTTCCGGGATGGACAGGTCCGCTGCACGAGATCCATGTGACCGGCCCGGCGGCGGAGGCGGCTGCCGCCGTAGGATTGCCTGTATGCGGCACGGCCGTGGTTCGGCCGGACATGCATCTGGGGAGCATTGTTCATCGGTGACATGCGGCCGGATCAATGCTTTTGTCCGGACGTTAGCCTGATCGCGCAACAAAAAATTTCACTAAAATTTTCAATAACTAATTATGTTTCTGAACGCCTCCAAGACACGACCTATATCATGTCCCTCCACCTCATCCTGAGGCGCGCAGCGAAGCGGAGCCTCGAAGGACGGATGGCGGGCACTGGATCGTCCTTCGAGGCCTTGCTGCGCAAGGCACCTCAGGATGAGGTGGGTGGGTTTCGCAACGCTGTCGGAGCGAAGAAAACCGTTTAAATCAGCTTGGTTCAACTCTTGCCGTGTCGTGTGACAACACTTCCAAATCGAGACCATGGGACCGCATTGAGTGGGATCAAAGACGCCCCATCACCTCCCCAAAAGACCCTCGACCTCCTCAAGGCTCGGCATCGCCGGCGCCGTCCCCGGCCTCGTCACCGAAATCGCCGCCGTCGCGCAACCGAACCTGACCGCGTCCAGCGGCGCTTCGCCGTTCGCGAGCGCGGTGGCGAAGCCTCCGTTGAAGGCATCGCCGGCGCCGGTGGTTTCCACGACCGGGCCGGCATTGAAGGCCGGCACATGCTCCGACATGTCCTTTGAGTGCAACAGCGCGCCCTGCTCGCCGAGCGTGACGATGACGTTGCCCGCCCCCCTGGCCAGAAGCAGGTCGGCTGCGCGGCGGGCCTCGTCGACCGTCGTCACCGGGACTTCGGTCAGTTCCGACGTCTCGGTTTCGTTCGGGGTGACGTAGTCGCAGAGCGCAAGCATGGAATCGTCCAGCGGCGCGGCCGGAGCCGGATTGAGGATCGTCGCGACACCGGCGTCGCGCGCGATCCGCAGCGCCGTGCGCGCGGCCTCCATCGGCTGTTCGAGCTGGGTCATGAAGATCGCCGAGGAGCGGATCTCCTCGGCCTGCTCCTCGACAAAGGCCGGAGAGATGTCGCCGGCCGCCCCGGGACAGACGATGATCGCGTTGTCGCCGCTCGCCTCTTCAATGAAGATATAGGCGGCGCCGGTATAATTGTTCGGATCGCGCACATGGGCGGTACGGACACCGGCATCGGCCCAGGTCTTCAAGGCAAGATCGGCGAAGGCATCGTCGCCGAGCCGGGTGATCATGGTGACGTCGCCGCCGAGCCGGGCAATCGCGACGGCCTGGTTGGACCCCTTGCCACCGGGCCCGAGCGCGAAGGAATTGCCCATGATGGTCTCGCCCATGCGCGGCGCCCGGTCGGCGCGATAGGCGGTGTCGGCGACGAAGATGCCGAGAACACAGATCGAGTGTGACCCTGCCATGCCCGACCTCATCCTTCATCGGGCGCAATCACGCCCTTGCGAAAGGCAAAACATCCATAGAAGCGCCGCTCGTGGGTCTGAATGACCGCATAGGCGTTCCTGGCGCGCTCATAAAAGGCGTAGCGCTCGATTGGAAGCATCGGCAGCGGCGTGCCGTTGGCGGCGTCGATCTTTGCCTGGACTTCCTGCTGCACGGGAGGGACCTCATCGGGCGCCCCGACAATCTCCATGCGCGCCGCCGCGTCGTCGACAAAGGTGTCGAGCGGATAGACCGACAGAACCGCCTCGACGACCTCAGCCGCGGACCGGTCGATCCTGAGCAATCGTCCGGACACGGTCACCCGGGCAATGGATTCGGAAGGAAAGTTGGTGTCGGCGATGATCAGGTCGTCGCCGTGACCCATGGCCCGCAGCGCGCCGAGCACGTCCGCGTTCAGCAGTGGATTTATACCCTTCAACATCCGTTTTCCTCCCTCATGTTTTCAAATTCGCCGGCCGGACTTCTCGTCGAACAGATGCACGGTTTCGGGCTGAAATGTGACGTGCACTTTTTCGCCGGGGCGAAATGTCTGGCGTTCGCGGAACACGGCCGTCAGTTCCTGGCCGTTCATGCGCATGAAGACCAGGGTCTCGGACCCGGTCGGCTCGATGACGGACACGGTCGCCTCCATGCCGCTGTCGCCGAGGACGATGTTTTCCGGACGCACGCCAAGCACGACCGGTGTCCCGTCTGCGAGGTCGGGCGGCGACGCAAGCGGCTGGCGGTCTCCTCCCGTGGAGACGAACATCTTTTCAGCCGCGTCGAACGTGCCCTTGATCAGGTTCATCGCCGGCGAGCCGATGAAGGTGGCAACGAAAAGATTGTCGGGAAAATCGTAGAGCTCTAGCGGCGTGCCGACCTGTTCGACATTGCCGTCGTTGAGGACGACGATGCGGTCGGCCATGGTCATCGCCTCGACCTGGTCGTGGGTGACGAAGACAATCGTGGTCTTCAGCCGCTGGTGCAGTTCCTTGATCTCGGTGCGCATCTGCACCCGCAGCTTGGCGTCGAGATTGGACAGCGGTTCGTCGAACAGAAACACCTGCGGGTCGCGGACAATGGCCCGCCCCATGGCAACCCGCTGGCGCTGGCCGCCGGACAATTGTCGGGGATACCGTTTCAGATAGGGGGTAAGGCCGAGAATTTCCGCCGCATTGTTGAGGCGTTCCTCGATAGCCCTGGGGTCCATTTTCTGCAGTTTCAGGGCAAACGCCATGTTCGCCGCGACGGTCTTGTGCGGATAAAGCGCATAGCTCTGGAAGACCATTGCAATGTCGCGATCCTTGGGCGGCACATTGTTGACCACCCTGTCGCCGATCGAGACCGTGCCCGCGGTGATGCTCTCCAATCCGGCAATCATGCGCAACAGGGTGGACTTGCCGCACCCGGACGGACCGACGAGCACGACAAACTCGCCATCGGCGATCTCGATGTCGACACCGTGCAGAACTTCGACGTCGCCGTAGGACTTCCGCGCATCGGCAATTCTGACTTCAGCCATCGACCATCCCGTCGCCCCGTTGTGAAGGATCATACCAACGGAACCTAACCACAAGACAAATCCGTGTCCAATCCCCATCCCTGCTCGCGCCGGCCATTCTTGACAGGTTTCGAAAATGAGACCTAATCTTTCGACCCGCCAACGAACGCGATGGCCGGTCTTTGCCGATGACCTCAGTGTCCCGCAAAGCCCCAGCCGTCCATGAAGGTGCGGAAAAGAGGCCCCTTTCGTCCTGAAAGACCGGCCACAATCAGGGAGGACAGACGTGAGAAAAGCTGTTTACGACAACCTTTTGGCGATGCAGGCAAGCCGGCGCGCCCTGTTGAAGGGAGCGGCGAGCACCGCCGCGGCGCTCAGCGCCACGACCATGTTGAGCGGGCTTTCCACGCCGGCATCCGCGCAGGGCAATCTGCGCGCCGAAATCCTGAAAATCCCGGGCGTCGGATCCGGTTCGCCGACCGATTCCGACTGGCAGAAAGTCGGCGAAATGTGTCTCGGCGCCACGAAGGAGCGCATCAAGGAAGGCGAATTCGCCGGCGTCGAACTGACCTTCATGGGGCTGAACAACCAGAACCTGCACAATTTCCTGTTCCGCGGGTTCCTGAAACCCTGGGAAGCCTATACAGGCGCCAAGATCAACTGGATCGACCTGGCCCAGGCCGACTACAATGCCCGCCTGCAGCAGTCGATCGCGACCGGAACCGTGGATTTCGACATTATCGAAATGGGCGCCCCGTTCGAGGGCGATGTCTGCGGCAAGGGCCTGGCCTCGGAGATGCCGGACTGGGTCAAGGAGCAGATCGACATGGACGATTATGTCGGCTACCTGAAGGATCCGGTCGGGACCTGGGACGGCAAGACCTACCGCGTCTCGATTGACGGCGACTGCCACAATTTCAACTACCGCACCGATTATTTCGCCAGCGAAGACATGGCCAAGGCCTGGAAGGACGAAGGTCACAGCGGCGACTGGGCGGTGCCGACGACCTGGCAGCAGGTCAAGGAAGTCACGAAATTCCTGAAAGGCAAGACCGACCCCCTCACCGGCCAGTCGGCGCACGGCTATCTTGACCCGCTGAAGGGCTGGGGCGGCTTCGGCTTCTATTTCCTGGCCTCGCGCGCGACGGCCTATGCCAAACACCCGGACGATCCGGCCTGGCTGTTCGATCCGGACACGATGAAACCCCGGGTCAACAACGAAGCCTGGGTGCGCGCCATCCAGGACGTTCTCGACGTGATGGACGCGCAGCCGACCGACCAGATCAACGCCGATCCCGGGACGACCGGCTTCCAGCAGTTCCTGGCCGGAACCGGCTCGATGCTGTCCTGGTGGGGCGACATCGGATCGAGCGCCAAGACCTCCGACACCTCCGTCGTCGGCGATACGATCGGGTTTTCGATCCTGCCGGGCTCGGACGATGTCTGGAACCACAAGGCCGGCAAATGGGAAACGCCGGCAGGCGGCCCGAACTTCGCGCCCAACATGGCCTATATCGGCTGGGGCGTTTATGTGATGGCCCGCGTCGACGGCGACGAAAAGAAGAAGAAGGCGGCCTGGTCGGCGGCCGCGCATCTCGGCGGCAAGGACATTTCCCTGTGGTGCTCGGCCTATCCGTCCGGCTTCCAGCCCTACCGGCAGAGCCACTTCAACATTGCGGAATGGGCGGAGGCCGGCTACGACGAAGCCTTCATCAAGGACTATCTCGGCTCGGAGGCGGATTCCTACAATCACCCCAACGCCGCGATCGAACCGCGGATCCCCGGCATCTTCCAGTACTATTCCGTTGCCGAGGACGAACTGGCCAAGATCTATGCCGGCCAGTACGGCTCGGCCCAGGAAGGCGCCGACAAGATTGCGGAGGCCTGGGAGAAGATCACCGACCAGATCGGCCGCGAGAGCCAAATCGCGCTCTACAAGGCCAGTCTCGGGCTTTGAGGTTTCCCGGCCCCGCACGCGGGGCCGGTTTTTTGGGGATTGAACAGGGTTGTTGATGCCCTTCGATGTGGGTCCCGGCTCGGGGGCCGGGACGGCAAAATGGGGACGGGATCGGTCAAATGCCAAAGTTCCTCCACATTGCTCCAGAGACCGCGCGTAATCCCCCATGTGCGTCGCCGGACCCCGATCCGGCGCCCGGATCGAAGCGCGCCACCCTTCCGGCTTTGCCCACACCTCTCTCGCCCCCTCCCCTTGAGGCGGACCGACCCGAAAGCTAGTCTCACGCCATGACCACCGCCCAGGGCGATCTACTGCACACAGTCGACGCGGACGCTATTTCCGACCGGCGTATTCTCGCGGGCAAAACGGTGCTTTGGGGATCCGTCGCCGTTCTCGCCATAACCTTTGCCGTCCAGGCCCTGTTCGAAGCCGGCATCACCGACTTCGGCTTCGCGACCTGGCGGCCGGTCCTGTTCGCCTACCTCCTGTGGGCGGTCGCGCTTTGCCTGTCGCGCGTGCTCATCTACGGCGAGCAGGGCAAGAAGGCCCTGTTCATCCTGCCGGCGGTGCTCTTCGTCATATCCATGGTCGTGTTCCCGCTCCTGTTCGGGCTGTGGATTTCGTTTTCCGACTGGAATCTCTCCTCGCTGACCGGCCGCAAGTTCAACGGGCTCGACAATGTCCGCCAGATGATCGCCGATCCGTTCTACTGGAACGCGCTCACCAACATGGTCATCTATGTGCTCGCGATCCTCGTCGAATATGCCATCGCGTTCGGCCTGGCGCTGTTGCTGAACGCGGAAATCCGGGCGCGAAAGTTCTGGCGCGTCACCTTCCTGCTGCCGCTGATGCTGTCGCCGGTGGCGCTCAGCTGGATGGTCGGCAAATCCATGCTGGAGGTGCGGTTCGGACCGCTGGCGCGGCTGGCGAAATGGCTCGGCTGGGAGCAGCCCTCGTTCTTCGGCTCGCCGGAAATCGCCAAGCTGACGATCATGGTGATGGACGCCTGGACCTTCATTCCGTTCATGATGATCATGATCCTGGCCGGCTTGCAGGCCATGCCGAAGGAGGTTCTTGAGGCCGCCGAAGTCGACGGCGCCACACCCTGGCAGCGGTTCTGGGAAGTCACCTTCCCGCTTATGCTGCCGGTCTCGGTAACGGCGATCATGATCCGCATCATCTTCAAGCTGAAGATCGCCGACATCATCATCAACGTCACGTCGGGCGGACCGGGCGGGGCGACGGATTCCGTCACCAGCTTCATCTTCCGGGAATATCGCGACCGCTCCAATGTCGGCTACGGCACGCTGCTTGCGATGGTCTATCTGGTGCTGATCGTGATCGGCATGACATTGCTTTTGAAACTGTCGGAGCGGCTTGTCCGGCGCGTGACGGGGGTGGGATAGAGCATGACGTCCGCCTCCACACAAGCGACCGACGATTACGACCGGCGCCAGCGGATCCGCTGGCTGATGATGCGCGTCGTCGTCTATTCCCTCCTGATCACCTGGGCGATCGTCTGCCTGTTTCCGATCTACTGGACCCTGACCACATCGTTCAAGGTCGCCGCCGATGTCATGCGCGGCAATATCGTGCCCTGGTGGGACTACACGCCGAAATGGCTGGGATGGCGCTCGCTCGGCCTGTCTCCCAACACCCTGTTCGAGACCTCGACCGTGCGCGAGGAGTTCATGAAACGGTTCCTGAACAGCGTCTTCATCTCGGTCGCGGCGTCGACGCTTGCGGTCATGCTCGGCTCGCTCGCCGCCTATGGTCTCAGCCGGTTTTCGTTCCGGTTCGGCTTCATGAAGAATTCCGACATTTCCTTCTTCTTCCTGTCGCAGCTGATCCTGCCGCCGGTGGTGCTGGCGCTGCCGTTCCTGGTTCTCTACAAGGAGCTCGCCCTGCTCGACACGCGCATCGGCATGATCGCCATCTACACGCTGATGGTGCTGCCGATCGTGATCTGGATCATGAAGGACCAGTTCTCCGCGGTTCCGGTCGAACTGGAGGAAGCTGCCCTCGTCGACGGCCTGTCGGTCTGGGGCGCATTTTTGCGCATCATCGTGCCGCTGGTCCTGCCGGGCATGGTGGCGGCGTTCATCCTGGCGCTGGTCCTGTGCTGGAACGAATATTTCTTTGCAGCCCTTCTGACCAGCACCGACGCCAAGACCCTGCCGGTGATGATCGCCAGCCAGACCGGCAGCCAGGGCATCAACTGGTGGTCGATGGCCGCGCTCTCGGCCGCCGGGATCATGCCGCTGGTGTTCATCGGCATTCTCCTGGAAAAGCATATCATCAAGGGGATGACGGCGGGGGCGGTGAAGTAGAACAGCCGGTTGGCTTCGCCGCGCATATTGGTGCGATCCTGATACGGCCCTCCCACGTCATAACCGCGCTTATCGCGGTTAGCCGCCATGGCGCGGCCAAGTCCTCCATCCGATCCGGGCCTGAATTGCAGATCGCCGGACCAGGTCCGCCGATGACGCGATGGGACTGCCCGTGTTTGCGTTGTGTTGAAACGGATTGTGCGGCTTGATCCTTTGAATAGGGAAACGGCCGAATTTGGCCTTGAACGGTCATTTGAGTTCGTGCAATCGAAGAGCAGGAATCCGGATTTCGGGACTCTTGCTTTCACGTGGCGAATGTCAGCTTTCGGAATTTGGCCAAATGGTAAAGCAGCAAGTCAACGTACCGCAATGCTGCTCTACAATCTGTCTTTATGAAACCAATCACACTCGCAGCAGCATTTACACCAGCCATTTGACATTCTGACTCACTGAATAGCCAGCCAGATTTCGATGTTGGGCGGATCAATTGTCCATCGTAGCCTGTTCGCTGAAGATGCGATCCCACACATAAATGAAGTTCTCTTTGTAAACTTGCGGGAATAAATGTTTTGTGGGGGAAAGCGCTGTTAGCGTCCCATCCAATGAATTTCGATTGGCCAACGCGAAATCAAAATGCAAGTCGAAGTTCGGAGGAAGCCCCATTCGCATATCCGCGATAGAAATCTCGTTGGCTGTTTCTGCAAAACGATAAAATCCCTTTGAAAAATTCATGACCTTTTCGGCGGCTGCTTTGTTGGGCAGCTCATAAAACGTATCGCTTCGGCGTTCCATCACAGCGAAGTCGAGCGGTTTGCTCTCATCGTCAAGAAGGGATCTCACGCCATAATGCACCTTGTCGCCCTCCTGAACCAGAACATACCAAAGCAGGGAATTGCCAAAGGTTGGAGAGGCAAATAACCGGTCAATGACTATTCCATTGGATGCCATCTGATCCTTGGCATGCTTCTCTATTGTATTTTGGGCAAAAAGCCCCCAACCGAGATACAAACTGGATATCGTCAAGGCAGCAATTGTACCCTTTTCAGGCAGAACATTATGCCCGTTTGCTCTGGTAGATCCGCGCAAAAACACCCAGATTGCGGCTGACAACAGGGGAAGTGTGTAGATCGGATCTATGATGGCGACTGACCCTAAACCAATAGGGCCTTGTGGCAGCGCAGGTACAAGATCAGATAGAAGCCAGAAAATCTGGGTGCCATAAATGGTCATCGCATCCAGCAAAATATGGGTGAAAAATATCAAACTCACCATCAGCACCATGCGCCCCGGCACGGCGCGGGCGTCATGATGCAGACGGCTTATTGTTAGACCGATTGGCACTGCCGCCACACCCGTCACCAAAAAAGAGTGCGACCAGGAGCGGTGCATAACATAAGTGTCAATCGGATCCGCATTTTGTATCAAAACATCGAGGTCTGGCAGCGTTCCAAGACCAATGCCCCATAGGGCGGCCTTTCGACCCAGATGGCGCCCACCCAACGTGTAGCCCACGGTCGCGCCCAAAACAGCCTGCGTAAGTGAATCCAAGGGCCACTCCTTTCGACTCCTGCGTCACAAATTCAGCACCTTGCTCTTGATTTCAACGTTCAAATCACAACACGACACGAGCTGAACCAAGCTGAATTCAGCTTTTTCCCGGTCCAGGTGCGAGTGAAGCCCGCGACCACATCCCGAGGCGCAGGAATCACGACAACGTCGCGGTCCATCCAAGGCACGTCAAATTCCGCATTCTGGAAACGCCTTAGAACCACATGTCCTTTACCGTCCGACCGTCGCGGGGAAGTTCTCTGAAGCTGTCGTGCCCATCAAAGTGACGGATTGGAAGTTCGCTGATTGGCGAGGGGCTGGACATCCGGACATTTACGGCAGTTCGCTTGTGCCCGTTTTCGCCCTCGGCACTTGCGACATAATGCGTTACACACCCACAATTGGCGCAGAAGTGGAAATCGATATCCCCGCCATCGCGACGCTGATAAGCACTTGTTTGCCCGGTAATTTGAATGTCATAGCCAATGTACCCGTAGGCCCAAAGGACGCCATAGCGCCGGCAAATTGTGCAATTGCAGGCCGTGATCGCCTCTGGCACCGAATCGAGTGTCCAGCCAACTTCGCCGCAATGGCACGTTCCTTTCAGCATATACCAATCTCCTCTCACGGCACTGTCGGCAATCCCTGTGATGGATGCTTTCAGGCCATGCCAATGATTTTAAAATGATACTCCTTTCAAATTTGGCAGGATAGATAGCAGATCATCTTCAAGCACGCGGCATCCGACAAACTGGGCTCGAAGCACGCTTTACTGCAAATCGACGAACGACCGGTCCTTGGGAATCCTCCGCCGGCCAATGCCGGATTGACGATCGGTGGTCGCCGAGGGCAAACCGGTCAGCCGAGTGCGTCGTGTCGGCGAACTGGGGGTTAGCTGCCGTTTTGACCTTATACCGAAACCGGTCGGTCTTGGCCCGGAACAGACATCCGATTGGCCCGCATCGGACGACGGCAGTGCGGACAATTATCCATTTCAGCTCGAACTCTCATCCAAACTGCGACATGCTGACAGACAAGAAGTTGTGTGAGGTTCGATCATTTGGCAATGTCTGTATTACGGCTCCGAAATTGTCAGCAAGGCCGTTATCTCAATGGAAGGCGGACTGATCCGAACGCTGCATGGC